>Ga0210409_10000993_pt1 | contig 40032 bp, 33 predicted proteins | sample IncBWH17MmetaG_FD_161649 | JGI IMG/M metagenome (GOLD analysis project Ga0210409, IMG submission 161649) | Forest soil microbial communities from Barre Woods Harvard Forest LTER site, Petersham, Massachusetts, United States - Inc-BW-H-17-M | ecosystem: Environmental > Terrestrial > Soil >... | reverse complement strand
AGCTAAGTTTTGAGAGCCGAAGGGACTGCTCGGGAGGGAGGACGCCCCCTTTGACTGACGGAACGGACTCGGCGAAGTGGTCGGCCTTCACTCGCTCGGCCTCGACGAGTAGTACCCCGTTCGGTGGCGCACCCGGAAGTTCGGAGCGTCCGCCTCTCCGGTGACCTTCACGTCGATCTTGCGGAACTCGGAATCGGAATATCGCTGCGAGGGGTAGTAGGCCAGCAGATATTGCGTGCGCAGCTCATCGCTGATCTGCCGGAAGGCGCTGTCCAGCTGGGGCAGGGAGCTCGCGTAATAATACTTGCCGCCGGTGTCTTCTGAGAGCTGGATCAAGGCGTGTTCGCCGCCGGTGTCGCGCCCGGCACTGGCTTCCACCGGCACCACAATAATGCTGTACACAATGGCTTCCGCTTCCTGCGCCGAGCGCACGGCATCGCGATAATCGACCTTGCTGACGGTATCCCCGCCGTCGGTAATTACCACCATCACCTTGCGGCCCTTGCGCCGGTCGAGCGCACGCGATCCGAGATAAAGAGCATCGTACAGGGCTGTCGCCGAGCCCACGCGGATCCGGTCGATCCCGTGGTCGATCGTCTTCAGGTCGGGCGTAAAGCCCACGACCTCATCCACCACTTCACTGAACTGGAACACCGAGAGCGCGTCGATTGGACGAAGAATGACATGGGCAAAGTGCCGCGCCGACGCCAGTTCCAGCGGGAGGTCTTTTTTCGTGCTCAGGCTCGTATCGACCTCGAGCACAATCGACAGCGGAAGCGCCGACTCTTTGTCGAAGACGGCAATCTTCTGCTCTTTTCCGTCTTCGCTTAGTTGGAAGTTGTCTTTGGAAAGCCGCGCCACCGGTGCGCCGTTCGCGTCCGTGACGGTCACGAACACATTGACCAGCTTCACATCGATTTTCAGGGTGCTTGAAGGCTCTTCCTGCGCAAAGACCGCGCTCGGAACGAGAAACAGGATCAGGATGGCGGAACGAATCATCAGTCGCATCACTTAGATGCAACCTGCCCGCTGGGGCTGCCTTGGGCGCGCGGAATCTCCTCGGGAAACGGCTCCCCATCGGCCCAGACCGCCCCATCCACGAAAAACTCTTTCTTCCAGATCGGCACCGTACGTTTCAGAGTATCGATGAGCCAGCGGCATGCTTCGAACGCTGGCCCCCGGTGCGCCGACGCCACCGCAATCAACACGCTCGTTTCGCCGATTTCAAGCCTGCCCAGCCGATGAACAAGAGCCACGTCGCGCACACCAAACTTTTCGATCGCCTGCGCCGCCAGCTCCTCCATCTGCTGGCGGGCCATCTCCTCGTAAGCTTCGTATTCGAGAAACAGTGTCTGCCTTCCGCGCGTGTTGTTGCGCACTACGCCGTCGAACAAGACGGCCGCCCCATCCTCGGGCCGCTTGATTCGTTCAAGAATGGCCTGCGAATCGATGCGCTCTCGCACAATCGCCGCACGCGCAGCGCGTCTCCCCTCGCCGCTCGCAGATGTCCCGCCGCTCACCGGCGGCAACAATGCAACTTCGTCGCCCTCGCCCAGAACGGCGCCCGGCCCCGCATAGTGCTGGTTTACTGAGAGTGCAACTGTATGCAGGACCTCCCGAATCTTCGGCACGCGCTGCTCATAGTGACTGAGGACATCAGCCAAGGTGGCACCGTCCTGCAGTTCGAGCAAATCCTCTGCCCGGCCCACCATGTCCTTCAGGACCCCGAAAAATAAGACCTTTACGCGCATCATCGTTAGTGTATCCGTTTGGCGTGGCTGCCGACATCGGGGCGGCAGCGGCATTTCCTAAGACCTGAGACCCAAGACCTTAAGACCTGCTTTTTACCCACGCGCCGACATCCGTCAGCGGAGCTCGGCGTTCCACCTGCCTTGATGATCGAGGGACGGGATCCCCCGCCTGTCTTGGAAGCAAACAAAACTGCCAGCCCCTTTCGAGACTGGCAGCAACTTTCCTAACACCCAATACCTGAGACCTGACACGTGCCTCACACTGACTGACCGCTGAGCACCTTCTCGCGTTCCTCGGCATCCTGCTTCACTTCGCGCGGAGACGAAGGCAGCGCCAGTTCCAACGCCTCATCGATCAGCTTGACGTAGTGCACGTTCAGGTTTTCGAGTTGTTCCGGCGTCAAATCTTCCTCCACATCCGTCTTGTTTTCCGCCGGGAGAATGACATCCCGCACGCCCGCACGTTTGGCCGCCAGCACCTTCTCTTTAATTCCGCCCACCGGCAGCACATTTCCGCTGAGTGTGATTTCTCCGGTCATCGCTGTCAGTGGCCGCACCGGATGATCGGTGAGCAACGAAACCAGCGTGGTCGCCATCGTCACGCCCGCCGAGGGACCGTCTTTCGGGATCGCCCCCGCCGGCACGTGAATGTGAATATCGTGATCGGCGAAGAAGCTTTCCTGGATCCCCAGCCGCGATGCGTTCGAACGGACCCAGGTCAAGGCTGCCTGCATCGACTCCTGCATCACCTGGCCGATCTGTCCGGTCATCGTGAAGCCGCCTTTGCCCTTCATCACGTTCGCTTCGACGAACAGCACATCGCCCCCCGTCGGCGTCCATGCCAAACCGACCGCGACACCCGGGCGCTTGGTGCGCTCTGCAATTTCACCTTCGGTCCGGATCTTGATGCCGCCCAGGAACTCCTGGATAATCTCCGGCGTCACGACTAGTTTTTCGTGCTTGCCTTCCGCGAGTCGGCGCGCCTGCTTGCGGCAGATCGTCCCGATCGTGCGTTCGAGGTTGCGGACGCCCGCTTCCCGCGTGTAGTGCCGGATGATGTGCCGGATCGATGCTTCCGGAAACTCGATCTGCTCCGGCGCGACTCCGTTTTCGTCCTCCTGCCGGGGAACAAGATATTGAAACGCGATGTGTACCTTTTCTTCTTCCGTGTAGCCTTGAAGCTCGATGATTTCCATGCGGTCGCGCAAAGGCTCCGCAATCGGATCGAGCATGTTCGCGGTCGTGATGAACAACACCTTCGACAGATCGAACGGAACGTCGAGGTAGTTGTCGCGGAACGTCGCGTTCTGCTCCGGATCAAGCGCTTCCAACAACGCCGATCCCGGATCGCCCCGAAAATCACGCCCTACCTTATCGATCTCGTCTAGCATGAAGACCGGATCTTTCGTCTCCGCGCGCCGGATGCCTTGGATAATCTGCCCCGGCAGCGCACCAATATAAGTGCGCCGGTGACCGCGGATCTCGGCTTCATCGTGCACGCCGCCCAGCGAGATGCGGACGAACTTGCGTCCCAACGCTCGCGCAATCGACTTGCCCAATGATGTTTTGCCGACGCCCGGAGGTCCGACAAAGCACAGGATCGGGCCTTTCATGTTCGGCTTCAGCCGGCGAACCGACAGGTAATCCAAAATGCGGTCTTTGACCTTCTTCAGATCGTAGTGGTCGGCATCCAGAATCTCTTTCGCCTTGGGGATATCGACTTCTCCACCCGACGTCTTGGCCCACGGCAACACGGCCAACCACTCAATGTAGTTGCGCGTGACGCCGTAGTCGGCCGCCATCGGCGACATGCGCGACAGCCGCCCCAACTCTTTCAGGGCCTCCTTCTTCACTTCGTCCGGCATGCCCGCGGCATCAATCTTCTGCCGCAGTTCGTCACTATCGCGCTGGCCTTCATCCTGCTCACCCAGTTCTTTCTGGATGGCCTTCATCTGCTCGCGCAGGTAGTACTCGCGCTGCGTCTGCTGCACCTTATCCTGGACTTCCGATTGGATCTTGTTGCGCAGTTGCTGGACTTCGAGTTCCTTCGCCAGGTGCTGGTTGATCTTCTCCAGCCTGACATTGACATCGGTCGTTTCCAGCGTGTCCTGCTTGTCGCTGGTCGACAGTGAAGGCAAGGACGACGCAATGAAATCCACCAGCCGTCCCGGCTCTTCGATATTCATTGCAACCGTGGAGAGTTCGTCCGAGAGCGTGGGCGAGCCGGCCACGATCTGCTGAAACAGGGTGAGTACGTTGCGCTGCAATGCTTCGATTTCGGAACTTTTCGGCGGGATCGTTTCTGCGATCGTTGTGAAACCTGCGCGCATGAACGGAGTCAGCTGCGTGAACTCAGCCAGCTTCACCCTCTCCAGGCCCTCCGCGAATACGAACAGGCTCTGGTTCGGCATCTTCACAACTTTGTGCACGACCGCCAGGGTCCCAACCGTGTACAGATCGGTAGGTTGCGGGGTGTCGACGCGCGCCTCGCGCTGCGCGACCACCACGATCGTTTTGTCCTCACCGAGAGAATTGATCAGTTGAACGGAGCTCTCACGGCCCACCGTGAGAGGTAGAACTGCATGTGGAAACAGGACGGTATCGCGAACCGGGAGAACCGGCAGAGAGCGTTCGTCCTGCTCTTCTTTGGCTTTATTCGGGCGCTCGGGGCGCGACTGCTGTGCCATGTTTCTCCTTGAGTGTAACTCGCTCAACTTTTGATGATTCTAATGCTCAAAAAGATGCAGGCCGGTCGGGCTTTTGCCCGTAGAGTGTTGGATTGTAAACCCCTTCTTGGGGTTTTGCACGTCGCCAATAGTACAGGTTACCTGGCTGCCCACGAATAGGGAAATCCCCCACCCGCGCCCTGGGAGAATCCTCGGGCACGAAGAGAGGGATCCTTCACTTCACAATGACTGCTAAAAACTATTGCTGAAAAACGTGCTTCGCCGAGTCGCCCCGGAACACGATTTCCTGCATGACCTGCTCATTCGCCGCGTTCAAGATGTACTTCTTCTCTGTCGTCTTCGCCTTTTCTCCCAGCGGAACCAACGAGCATTTCACGCGGAAAGAAGCAACCTTCCCGGGGCTCACACGGTTGAACACCATGATGTGGTTCTCGCCTTCCATCACGTGTTTCACGTCGTAGTCGCCCTGGGGCAGTACTACATCGCCGATCCGAACGTTCGCGGTAAAGCTGATGCGTTGCGAGTTCGCGATGCCCAGCTTATCGCCGGCCGATGCCAGTACGGCCACCATCAACACACTGATAACGACCAACACCAGCATTTTGGATGTTTGCATGAGTACCTCCTTCACCTGTCGCTCCCGGTCTGCCGGGAGTTACTTTCAGGATAGGAGCCTCAGCCGCGTCTGGCGGTGTGCCAACTCACTTAGAAATGTGACGGGTTACCACGACTTTGTGAGGACGCTCTTGTTTTTGGAGCCGTCCGTTTCGGACCTGCTCGGAATTCTTACTTCCTGGCGGCTGGATAGACTCCGAGGACTTTTACCAGGTCCGCCACTTCCCCCAGATGCCTGAGCGCATTGCGCGCTGCCTCATCTTCGCCGCGCAGGATGTCCACATAAAACACGTATTCCCACGGGTGCCCCCGTACCGGACGCGACTCGATCTTGCTCAGGCTGATGTCGCGCAGCGCAAACACACTCAGAGCCTTGAACAGCGCTCCGGGCAGGTTCTTCACGCTGAATGCAACCGACGTTTTGTTGGCGCCCGGCCGGACGTGCCGCCGCTTCCGGATGAAGAAGAAGCGGGTAAAGTTCTGCTTATCGTCTTCGATCCCGGCTTTCAGGATTTTCGCGCCATAGACTCCGGCTGCCTGGCGTCCTGCAATCCCTGCAGCATCGCGCAGTCGCTTCTCGACGACGTGCTTCACGCTTCCCGCCGTGTCATAGAAAGCCACCGGCTCGATCTTGGATTGCGCCGGAAAAAATCCCGGCATTGGTCGAGCGCCACCGGATGGGAATAGACGCGCCGCAGATCGCCAAACTTCACGTCCGGCGCGGCGATCACGTTGTGCACAATCCGCAGCGGAAATTCGGTCTCGATGAAAACATCGCGGCTGAGCAGCAGATCGTAATGCTCCGCCACGGACCCGGCCAGAGTGTTCTCGATCGGGATCACCGCCCCTCCAACGCTTCCCTTCCCCAGGCGATCGAACACTTCGGCCGAACGCGCACACGGAACGATCGTGCATCGCGGCACCATGCGCAGCGCCGCCTCGTGGCTGAACGCTCCCAACTCTCCCTGGATCGCAATTTTCATCTGATTGGTGCGGATACTCATCCGCGAACGAACGACCTTACGCGTCCGGCCCGGCAGGCAGCAAATCTTTTTTCAGCATGAAGGCGTCCACGCCATTCGAGTAGTAACGAGGCAGGGTCTTCACCAGAAAATACTGATGCCGCTTGTAGAACGCCAACGCCGCGCGGTTATCCACGGCCGTCTCGAGAAACACTGCCCGGCAACCCGCCTCCCTCAATCGCTCTTCCGCCGCCGTTAGAAGCCGCGATCCCAATCCGCTGCGCCGCGCCTCCTCCAGGACGTCAATCGTAATGATGTGCCCTGTCTTCTGGCGTCCCGCCTCCGCCACGATAAACCCGACCGGAGCTCCACTGTCGCCGTGACGTCCGTCCTCGACCCGCTCTGCCACCAGTGTGAGCGAGCGCAGCGGCCGTATGTAGGTCAGCAACTCCATCTGCGAGTAGGAAATCCCCGGAGGGAAACACTTTTGATCGATTTCCCACAAGGCATTGAAGTCGCCGCGCCGAAATTCCCGAATCCTGAAACCGGCGTGAGTCATGGAAATCTCATCCTATTAGGGGATAAGCCGGTCTTCCATCCCATCAAGGCGTGCTTTGGCGAGTCCGAAAAATTAGCACGCCAAGGGCCTTGAACTTGTCCCGCATCCGGACGTACCATGCCAGTAAACGAGGTCTCTGTGGGGCGCCTGTTCTTGATCGACGCGTTGGGTGCCATCATCTCCCTAGGCATCTGGTACTTTGCCTTCGCGCGCTACAACCGCCGCAAGGGCGCCGCAGCTCTTCGGTGGGTACAGATCGCCTGCCGGGGGCGCGGCAAGGTCGTTGAAACCCGCTGGAGCGGCAGTTCCCGCCTTCAGGCCCGCTTTCAGTTTCCATCCCGGTGGTTCGAAAACGCTCACCTTACTTTGAACCTTCTGCCTCGACCTCTACCCGTGCAATGGCTGGTAAGCCGCTGGCGCAAGCAAAAAGAGACGCTGACCTTTGAAGCCGACCTCGACTGCCCACCCGTCTTCCGCCTCGAAGTGATGAACCATCGCTGGTGCGGCCACAACGCCGGCAAGGCTGATGACTCGCGCACATGGGAGATCTCGCGGCCAGGCCCGGTCGTTCTCACCACCCGCGCCAAGTGGACCCAGGAACTGACACCGGTCGTGAATGCCCTCATGGCATCCCGCGAGCACAACTTCCTGAAAGTCCGCTTCCGTCCCGACTCACCGAACTTTTCCGCCACGATCGATCTGGAAACTCTCGCCGACCCCGAAGCCGCTTCCGGATTCCTGACCGTCCTCCGCGAGCTGGCCGCCGGCGCCTCCGCCAAGCAACTCTAAGATCAGTTTCCAGTTCCCAGATCTTCGGGCCCTCAGTTCTCGCGTTCTGAGGGTAGCGCCGGCGTCCCGCCCTCGCCTTCCTCAGCCCTTGGTTCTACTTGTCGCATTCAATCTTCGCCGGCCAGTTCGCATCTTGCTACATCGCTGGCATATCACACCCGCCCCCCGAACGCCTGACTCAGCAAAAGCACTCCGATCGCTCCCAGACCCATGTAAACGTACTTCAAGAACTTGTCCCCAGCCAGACGATGGTTCACCCATCTGCCCAGCCAGATTGCTGGAATCGCGAGTGGCAACGACAAGAGGTAATAACGCGTCACGGCATGCACCCATAGCCCGCAGACTAGATACCCCGCCATGCCAATGAGGCTCGCGGGAAGAAAGTACGCTTGCAGGGTCGCGCGAAATTGCTGTGCCGACCACCGCCGCATCGATCCGTAGACCACTAGCGGCGGACCGTTCATTCCGAAGGCGCCGCCGAGGATCCCCGCAGACAGCCCACAGAAAAAAAGCCATGCACGGCTATCGTGGTGCAGTTCGGGCGGCATTCGCCCGATCAGCGAATAGGCAGAAAAACCAATGATGATGAGCGCGAGCACGCCTTTCACGATCGCCTGATGGCTGCTGGTGAGCAGCAAAAGGCCAAGTGGAATTCCGGGTAGCGTCGAAACGACAAGCCATGCGGCGCTATGCAAATGGATCTTCTCCCAGTCCTGCAGCACCACGATGATCGCAACCGTGATCGATACCAGGACGCCGAGAGGGGCCGCAATGGTGAGCGGAATGAAGAATGCAAGCAGCGGAACCGCGATCAGGGCCTCTCCGAAGCCAAATGCTGAGCGAATGAGGGTCGCGACGAAGACGATAAGAACGACCTGCAAACTTGTAACGTCGATCACGGTCTCCTAGGAGTAAGCGCGAAACTAAAAGGCCCGACGCACGGGAAATCATCGGTCATCCTCGATATCTCCGTGTCTCCGTGCCTCCGTGGTATGAAGACTTGCGGAAAACGGCAGCCGGAACGGGCTAAATGCCAAGCGCCAAATGCCAACTGCTACTTCTCCGGCTCCGCCAGGAATCGGTATCCAATCCCCCGCACCGTCAGCAGATGCCGCGGCTTCGCCGGATCGTCCTCGATGTACCTCCGCAGCCGCACCACGAAGTTATCGATCGCCCGTGTGTCGGTGTCCTCTTTTAATCCCCACACTTCCTCCAGGATCGACTTCCGCGATACGACCCGCCCATTGCTGCGAATCAGGTGCCGCAACAACTCCGCCTCCATCAGCGTCAGGTGAGTTATTCCGGACGCGGTGCTCAGTTCCAGCGTCGTGAAGTCGATCGTCTTGCCGCGAAAGCTGAAAACGTCGCCCACCTCGACCATCTTGTCGCCGTTCCCGCTCTGGATCGTATCCGCGTCGACGCGCCGCCCCTCGCGAAACCATTCCCTGCGCCGCAACAGCCCTTTCAACCGCGCCAGCAAGATCGCAAGCTCAAATGGCTTGGGCAGGTAGTCATCCGCGCCCGAGGCGAAACCCTTCAGCACGTCCTCAGGACGCCCACGCGCGGTAAGCATCAGTACTGGGACGTAATTCTTCGCTTCGCGCAACTCCGACGCGACCTCGAAGCCATCTTTCCCGGGCAGCATTACATCCAGCACAACGGCGTCGAAGTTTTCTTTCTTCGCGAGCAGACGATCGAGGGCCGCCTCGCCGTCGCCCACCACTTCCACCGAATGCCCTTCGGCCACCAGGTTGAACGACAGCCCGTTCGCGAGATGCGCTTCGTCCTCCACCACCAGCACCCGGCTCATGCAAAGCCTCGAATCATGGTAAGTCCTTACAACCCGGCCCATCACATCCAGAAGCCACGTCTTCTATGGGGCGCCCCTTCAGGTTGTATCAGGGCGAGCCTTCAGGCGCGCCGAAACGGCATGGAGAGCCATCGGCTTCAGCCGCTGGATGGTCCGCTCTTCCAAACAAACACCTCGCGAATGAAGCGTTACGCCACGCTCCGCGGCAGTTCCATCGTCACCGTCGTTCCCTGACCTTCGCCCGCGCTCTCGGCAAAGACCTTGCCCCCGTGTTTGCGCGCAATCGCCCGCACAATAAAAAGCCCCAGCCCGGTTCCCTTCACTTGCGCAAGCGACCGGTGCGACACGCGGTAGAACCGCTTGAAGATGCGCTTCAGTTCACCCTGCGGGATTCCCACTCCCATATCGCGAACCTGCAAGACAACATTCTTGTCATTTGTGTCGATGCGCACCGCAACATCCACGTGACGGCCGGAATACTTGATCGCGTTGTCGAGCAGATTCGAGACCGCCGTGCGTAACTCCTCCGCGTCTCCCAACACGACCGTACCCGCGCCATTACTTCCCCCTTCGTAGTGCATGGCTTCCGGCTGCAGGTGATGCCGTGTGCGAACCAGGTCCATACACTCGCGCACCAGATCACTGAATTCGACCTTCGCCCGCTGGTGCTTTGCGCTCTTTTGTGCCGCTTGTCCGGCTTTCAGGACCTGCTCGACCGTCCCCAGCAGACGGTCCGTATCGCTCAGCATGAGCTTGTAGAACTCCTGCCGCCGCGGCTCGTCCACGGCGCGACTCTGCAGCGTCTCGAGATAGAGACGGATCGACGCGATCGGCGTTTTCAGTTCATGCGTGACTGCGTTAATGAAGCTGTCGTGCTGCTCGTTCCGCCGAATCTCCCGCACCAGGAAGCTGGTGTTCACGATCATGCCCGCGATCAGCACAGCGAAGAAAATCACCCCCAGGAATAGCATGACGCCTTCGCGCCAGTTCAGGATGATCCAACCAACGTTGAGCGCAACTGCCAGTCCCACCAGGCACACGCCTAGCGTGACGAAGAAAGCGATCGTCTTGCGGCGTGAGGTGATGCGCATGGCTTATGCAGGTCTCAGGTTCCGTGGGCGTCAAGTCCGCTGCCGCTCTGATTCTAACGCCCACCATGCGGCGCCGACACTTCTCCACCACCCATCTCCTATCTCACTTGGTAATCTCGTCGACCGCCTCGTGGCGCAGGTCAACGCTCAACGTCGGCGGTAAAGCTGATCACCGCCGGCGCGGTCCGAGAGGTGGGTTGAAGAGAGGCCCGATCGCCGCCGCCCTGATTAAGGCGACCGAAGTGATGATTCTGTGGGTGTGAGAATTCTCGGATCCCGGTTGGGGCAATTGCAGGTCTCTCGTATCCGAATTGAGGCAAAGGCCGTGTGAATGACGCAAATACACGTGGGGACAGCCCCCGGCTGTCCGGCCGCAGCGTTTTTTTGCTGGGACTCCAAGTCGCGTAGCGACGCCAGAAACTAGCCCCGCACGTCAGTGCGGGGTGAACATGCGGAAAAGCCCGAGTCCGCTTCAGCGGACGGCACTTCTGAAAGCGCGTCGTTGAACTGTCAATAGAGACGCGACTCGCAGCATGTTCGTAGACTCCCGCTAAAACAATTCCCCAAGAACAAAAGCGGCCTCCGCAGAGGCCGCTTGAATTTGTAGCGCCGGCATCTTGCCGGCTGTCGCGAGGGCGTCTCGCCCTCGCATCTCAACCTTAATCCGTAAACTGCGTCACCAGCTGTCCGTTCGGCGCCGCCACTAATCCCTGCTTAATCTCGGTCAGGTTCACCCTCCGGATGTCCCACGCCAGCCCGAGCGTCTTGAGCGCCCAAATCCCGTACCAGTTCAAATCGACTTCGTACCAAGTCAACCCGTGCCGGGCAGACGACGGATGCGCATGGTGGTTGTTGTGCCATCCCTCGCCGAAGGTGAAGATCGCCACCAGCCAGTTATTGGTCGAAAGGTCGCGTGTCGAGAAGCGGCGTGAGCCCCACATGTGCGTGATCGAATTCACCGCCCAGGTCGCGTGCAGTCCGACCACCGTGCGCATGAAAATCCCCCACATCAGGAAGGGCAGCCCGCCGATGGCGAGCAGGATCAAACCAAGCACGATCATCGGAACGTAGTGATATTTCGTGAGCCAGACGTGGAACTTGTCTTTCGCAAGGTCCGGAACGTAACGGGCCAGCGTGGTCGTGTCATGGTGCATCGACTTGCCCGTGAGAATCCAGCCCATATGCGCCCACCACGTGCCATCGATCGGGGAATGCGGGTCGCCTTCCTGGTCCGAATACTGGTGATGAATGCGGTGCGTGGCCACCCAGAAAATCGGGCCGCCTTCCAGCGCGAGCGTGGCGCACACAGTGAGGAAGTATTCCATCCACTTTGGCGTCCTGTAACCGCGATGGGTGAGCAACCGGTGATAGCTCATGCCGATGCCGAGCGAACCCGACACCCACCACAGAAAGCACGCCACGAAAAATGCTTTCCAGGTGAAGAAAAACAGCGCCGCCACGGCGCCCATGTGAAACAGCATCATGAAGATTGCAGTGACCCAATTAATCTGATCGTCGCCGGCGTGGTCGCGCCCGATCGCTTCCAGTTCCATGGTGTATGGTCCCCGTTTGTTTGGACAGTGGCAGGGCTAAGGTATCAGGGGAATCGTGTGGCGCACTGTAATACTTGTGTAATAGCAACTACTTAGGGCGTTACGGCCGTAATGGCTCGAGGGCGCGAGTGCTATTGCGGATTCACAGGGTGCTAATTTCGCCGTTCGCCTGATGAAGACATCGTGCGATCCGGTTCGTTATCAGGGCGTGCCTTCAGGCACGCCGCACACGGGGTTGGAGGAACGCGCCTTCAGGCGCTGGACAACTCAGGGTGCACGCCGGCTTTGTGCCCTCCCCATCTCAATTCAGCGCATACACATTTCCGTCGGTGCTTCCAAAGTAAACCACGTCATCGACGATCACGGGTGACGACAGGATCGCGCCTACCGACATCAGCGTCTGGACGCCGCTCACCATGTCGTCATAGAAGTCGCCCGGGAAAGCCGCCTCGTAGTTCGGAGTTCCGTCCGCCTTGGTGTACGCCGCGCCGTTCTTCTGCGAGCCCTCGGTCGCAAACGTCCAGGCCAGCTCTTGGGTCTTCAGGTCGATCGCGAACAGTTTGCCTTCGTTCGACCCGATGTAGAGGGTGCTGCCCGCGATCGCGGGAGAGGAAAACATCGGCCATGTCTTGGACGACATCAGTTCAACCGACGTGCCGGACTGAGCGTCAAAGGCATACACGCGTCCGGAATCCGACGTTCCCGCATAGACCTTTCCGCCCAGGGCGGCTGCCGATCCCACCACCCACGAACCCTTGTTGTTGAACACCCACTTCTTCTGTCCGGTTTTCGCGTCGATCGCGTAGAAGTTTGAATCGCGACAGCCCACGTAGACCACCCCGTCATGCACCATGGGCGACGCCTGAAATCCCTCCTGGTTGTGCATGTCGTGGTCCTCGCCGGTTTTGAAGCGCCATTTCTCCTTCCCGCTGGCCGCGTCGATTGCATAGAGATTCGTGTCCCAGCTGCCAATGAAAAGCGTGCCATCGGCCAGCGCAGGCGAAGCGTGCACCACGTTGCCGGTGGGAAATGTCCACTTCAGCGTTCCCGAAGTTGCGTCGAGCGCATAGACGTTCCCGTCGCCGCTTCCAAAATAGACAAGGCCGTTCGCAACCAGTGGCGAGGAAAGATATACGTCGAACGGATCCGGCATGGTTTCGGCGACCGGCAGCACGCCGTGCAGGTGCTTTCCCGCAAAGCGGTGCTCGCCGTCGGTCTGAAATTTCCATTTCAGCTTGCCGCTGGCAGTATCGACCGCGTAGAAGTTGCCATCGTAGCTGCCGAAGTAGGCCGTGCCGCTTGCGACCGCCGCGCTCGAAGACACTCGCGAGTCCGTTTTGAATTTCCATTTTTCAGTTCCGCTGCTGCGATCGAGCGCATATAGCATGTGATCGGTACTGCCCACGTAAACCTTACCGCCCGCGATGGTGGGAGACGAGATCACCATGCCCTTGGTGTGAAATTTCCACTTCACGCTGTGCAGTTGGGGCACGCCCGCTCCGATGTACAGACCGCTGTGCTGCGCATCACCACGGAACATGCCGGTATCTTCGCCAAACAACGGCAGGCAGAAAGCAATAAGCACCAGAAATCGCAGATATTTCATTCGATTTGAAAATGCTGAATGTAGTGGGAACTGAATGAAGCTTCGCACCCGAGCCCGTCGCGTTAGACGCGCACTCCTGCCGAAGGTCACAAGACGTTCGCGAAACTCCGGATGCGCTGTTCGAACACGGACATGCGCCCGCTCTCGTCCATCGAGACGGGCCGATGGAGTGTCACGGCACCCCGCCCGTCATCGCAGTAATCACAATTTCGCTCATCCCTGATACAGAAAGCGCGCGCCAATCAGGACGAGCACGCCGCCCAGAAACCTGCGCAGAACCGGCAAGGGCAGATGCTGAGCCCAGTCCGCCCCGAAATAGCTGCCCGCGCAGATGCCGAGCGCGATCAGTACGCCGAGCTTCAAATCGAACTGGTGCGAGCGTGCGTAAGGAATGAACGCAATGACCCAGATCGGAACCGACGAGATCATCAACGCGGTGCCTTGCGCGCGTAACTGGTCCATGCGGAACAGATACATCAGCGCGGGAATTACGAACGCCCCGCCCGTCCCCGTGATGCCGACCAGAATGCCGATGACTGCGCCGACCAGAATCTGAAAAAGCATGCTCATGTGTTCGAACCCGCGCAAAGGAGTGCCGAGGATTGCGGCGTGCGGCATTGTAGCGGGTCGCCCCAGCGCAGCGGAGTTTGGTGATTATCTTGCAGATATAGATAGACGACAGAACCGGAATGGGCAGCACGGCCGGAAGGCCACCGTGAACGCCTCACAGAATGCCCGTTGCGAGCGATACGGAGCCCTCAGGCGCACGATCAGGGCCCAGGGTAACCCAAGGGACCGTCCGGATCAAAACGCGAGCCTATACGTGATCCTAGCGCAATCTTGTTAGCCCAAGGCTATGGCCAAGAAAAACGCGCCCCAACGTGCCCAAATGTCGGCGAGACTGCCGACATCTCGTCAAGCTGCGCCTTTCACTTCAACGCCGGCCCACTTCTCGAGCAAAGTGAGGGTTGCCGCGTAATCAAGGTCCTGATGTCCCTCCTCGGCGGCCATCTCATAGACTTCCTCCACCGTTTCGAGACCGGGCAACTTGACGCGCGCTTCCTTCGCAGCGTCGCGCGCGAGCCGGATGTCCTTCAGCATAAGCTTCAAAGGAAAGTTCGGCGTAAAATCGCGCTTCAGGATGAACGGCGCCTTGTAGTCCACTACACCCGATCGCACCATCGAGGCTTGAATCAAAGGCAACAACGATTCGAGACTCACTCCCAGCTTCGCCGCCAGCGTCAACGCTTCGGCGAAACCCTCGAAGATGAGCGCGATCTGCAAATTCATCACGATCTTCGCCGCCTGGCCCTTGCTGGTTTCACCCATACGGAAGACTTGCTTGCCCATCGCTTTGAAGAGCGGATCGATCCTGGCGAGTACCGCCTCGTCGCCGCCAACCATAAAAATCAGTGAACCGGCTTCGGCCGCAACCTTCGAACCGGTAACCGGCGCATCTACGTAATCAACGCCTTTGGCCTTCAGTCGATCGGCAAACTGGCGCTCCGCAGTCGGAGAAATTGTGCTGGAATCGACAACGACTGCACCCGAACCGACCGTGGTTTCGACGCCTCCGGCTCCGAACAGAACGCCTTCCACGGCTTTGGTGTCCGAGACGCACATCCATACGACCTCAGCGCCGCTGGCCGCATCGCCCGGAGTGGTGGCAACCCGCGCACCGTCTACCTGTTTTCCCGGAGTGCGATTCCAGACTGCAACTTCATGTCCCGCTTTCACCAGGTTGGCGGCCATCGGCCTGCCCATGATTCCTAAGCCCAAGAATGCGATGCGCATTGCGTCCTCTCCAAAGTTTGGTTGCGTTCCGAGTCGCGGCTTGTTTGCGCCTCAGGTAATAAAAAGGCGAGACGAGGAAGGCCGCGCCTCAATCTGTGTTTAGGTAGCCGAATTAGATATGACGATCGTAATGATGGTCAAGCAATCTGCGATGCGTTTGCCGTAAAATAAGAGTTACCGTTTCTTTTGTTACTGGGCGTGGGGCGGCGGAACATTCGTAAGGTTCCGCTGTCCGGAAAAACAAGCATAGTAAGGGATCTGGGGCGGATTCTGGCATTATCTAGGGCGTAATGATTAAAGCAACTCTTCGCAATCCAGCATTGCGGAAACGGGCCACGCAATTCGGACGACTGGTCCGCCACTCCGCGGTCACCCCGCGCGCGGGGAGCACACACACACCCAGACTGGTCACTAACGGTGAACTAGGCGTTACGTTCATCGGGCACGCTGCGTTTTTTGTGCAGATGGGCGGGCAGAATGTCACCATCGATCCCAACTTCGCGAGATGGCTCTTTCTTTTGAAGCGCGTACGCAAGCCCGGCCTGCGCATCAGCGACCTTCCACCGATCGATCTTGTAATGGTGACGCATGCGCACTTCGATCACCTGCATCGTCCATCGCTGCGGGCGATCGTGAATCACACACGGCGCTGGACGGGACGCGGGCCGACGCTCGTCATTCCGCATCATGTGTTTGATCTCGTTTCCGATCTTGGCTTTGAAGAGATCATCGAACTCGACTGGTGGAATCACTATCGGCACGGCGGGCTGACGGTGACGCATGTGCCCTCGCGCCATTGGGGCGCGCGCATTCTGAAGGATTCGCATCGAGGGTACGGCGGGTACGTGCTGCAATCGGAAAAACACTCGCTCTATCACGCGGGCGACACCGCCTACTTCAACGGCTTCAAGGAGATCGGCGAGCGCCTTTCACCCGAAGTCGCACTGTTGCCGATCGGCGCCTACAATCCAGAGACCTTCCGCACCGTACATACCAATCCGGAAGATGCCACGCGCGCGTTTCTCGATCTGCACGCCCGCTGGATGGTCCCCATGCACTACGGCAGCTTCCGTCTGTCGCATGAACCCGTGGACGAACCGCTGCAGCTCCTGGAACAAGAAGCGAAGCACGCGGGAATCCAGGACCGCGTCGTGGTCCTCGAAGAAGGCGTGACGAAGTTCTTCTAGGGGCCGGGATTCGGTCGTCGGTCTTCGGCGTTCGTCATACTCGTCTTACCGATTTGTCTCTACAGATAACAACCGAGTGTGAAAATTGCGTCTGTAGAAATGTACCTCCAGCGTGGACGCGTGGTTGCGGCGGAGAGTACACTTTTTTGGTCGGTTCCCGCCTCGAACCATTCTGAATTCTTCGACGAAGGAGGTTCCAATGCCCGCACACGTAAAACCCATTCCTGATGGCTTTCACACAATTACTCCGCATATCACGGTGCGCGACGCCAAGGGCGCGATTGAGTTCTACAAGAAAGCACTCGGAGCGAAGGTAGAGAACGTTTCGCACACTCCGGACGGCAAAGTGATGCACGCCACGCTGAAAATCGGCGATTCCGTCATCATGTTGAACGACGAATTCCCCGAGATGGGGGGATCGCCGGCACCGCGCGGCGAGGCGTCGGGTATCACGCTGCATGTTTACGTCGATAACGTTGACAATCTTTTCAAGCAGGCTACGGCGGCAGGCGCGAGCGTGAAGATGCCGCTGATGGATCAATTCTGGGGCGACCGCTACGGCATCGTGCAGGATCCGTACGGGTTCAAGTGGTCGATCGCCACGCACATCAAGGACATGTCGCCGGAGGAGATGAAGAAGGCCCAGGACGACATGATGAAGCACATGCAGCAGAAGAAGACAGCGTAAAAGGACCATCCGCAATGAGAGACGGAGGCACCGACGTGATCGGTGCCTTTTTCGTTTCTGCGGCATCGGTGATGGCAAATCGATTCGAGGAATATTAGCGGAGCTTCGCTCCGCCGGACAGCCGAGGGCGGCGGTCCCCACGCAGACTAATACGCGAGCAGGATGCGGAGATCCCGCACATTGTTGCCGGTCGGTCCGGTCATGATGGTGTCGCCAAGCGCGTCGAATAACGGATAAGCGTTGAAGGTCGCCAAGGCCGTCGCGGCATCGAATCCGGCGGCTTTTGCTCTCTCCGCGGTGCTTCCGTCAGCCACGGCTCCGGCCGCCGTGCTGCTGCCGTCGATCCCGTCGGTGCCTGCACTGAGGACGGTGATGTTTTCGCCGGCAATCTTCTGCGCACAATACAAGGCAAATTGCTGGTTGCGCCCGCCGATCCCGCCGTTGGTGACCTTTACCGTCACTTCCCCGCCCGAAATAAGGCACACGCGCGAAACGCTTTTGCGCAAGGCGCGCAGACGGCCGAGAAGATAGTCGGCTGCGCGAGCGTAGTCCCAGTCGTCGCAGCTGTTGTCGACTTCGACGGCAAAGCCCTGGCTGGTTGCAATGACGCCCGCTTCGTCAATCGCTGTCTTATTCGAAAGCACGGGCCACCAGCGCGCGCGAACGAAAGCCGGATCATCGGACTTGGGCGTTTCCTCGAGCGCGTGGCGCTGGAAAAGTTCGCGGACGGACAGCGGGAATTGTTCGAGCAGCTTGTACTTCTCGAGCAGAGCGTAACAGTCTGCGATGGTGGTCGAGTCCGGCATGGTCGGGCCGGAGGCGAGCGCGTCGAGCGCGGTGTCGGGCACATCGGAGATGAGCAGCGAAACCTGTTGCGCAGGATAAGCCGCCCGCGCCAGGCGTCCACCCTTGACCGCGGAAAGATGCTTGCGGATCGCATTGATTTCGGCGATCGGGGCGCCGGAGAGCACGAGCGCGCGATAGGTGGCGATGAGGTCGGCGAGCGAAATCTCGTCGTCGATGGGCCTCTCGGCGATGGAAGATCCGCCGCCGCTCAACATGAAGATCACCAGCGACGAAGCTGTCTGCGCGTTAAGCGACTTGAGAATCGCTTCGGCAGCACGCACTGATTCGGTGTTCGGCGTAGGATGCGCGCCCTGGAAGTAGCGGAAGCCGTGGATCTGCGATCCGGGATTGAAGGAGCTGGCAACAATGCCCTCGAAGCGGCTGCCGACCTGGGCTTCGAGCGCCTCGACGAGGGTGTGCCCAGCCTTGCCGATGGAGACGACGAAGACGCGGGAATAGGCGTTGAGGTCATAGAGATCCTCGCAGATGCGCAGAATGCCGCGCTCGCAGCTCACGTGTCGCGCAAAAGCCTTCGAGATGGAAGACTCGCGCAGAGCATGATCGAAGATGGCGCGGGTGGCGTCGCGGAAGGAGCGGTGGGGATCGGATGACATGCAGGAGTCAGGGTAACAAAAGGGGATCACGTTCGGGGCGAAGGCAGAAGCAAGATCAATTGGCCGCACCCACAGCGGCTAAAGCCAGCTTTTCTCACATGCGCTTTACCGGCGCGCCTGAAGGCGCGCCCTGATACAAACCTGCTCGCCATGTCAGATACGCCAGATCGCCGGGGTGGTAGTATCGGGACCCTCGATCCGGTTTCCGTGTGGAACGGAGGGGCGATGGCTAGCGCAACGATTCCAAGAGACAGAGCAGCGGCACGAGTCGCGATCGTGGAGGAACACGTGCGCCTCGAAAACGCGCATGACCTCGAGGGCGTGCTCGGTACGTTCGGCGACACGGCCCGTTACGACGACGAGCCGTGGAACGAACACTTCGAGGGACGCGACGGGGTGCGGACGTTTTATACCGAACTGATGAAGGCGCTGCCCGATCTCGGAATCGAAATCAAGAAGCGGCACGTGACCGATGACGCCATCGTGCTTGAGGTGATCATTCACGGCACGCAGTTAGGAGCGTGGCGCGGCCTGCTGCCGACCGGGCGCCGCATCGAGCTTCCGTTGTGCGGCGTGTATACGTTCGATGAGAACGATCGTCTGGCGGGAGAGAAGATCTACTACGATCGGGGAACCGTGTTGCGGCAACTGGGCGTTTTCCACGAACCGCGCAGCTTGCTGGGACAGCTCACGATCGCGGCGACACATCCGGTGACGCTGGCGAAAGCGGTGGTGAGGAAGATTGTGGGAGCGTGACCCTCTTAAAGGGTTAGGAATGATCCGAAGTTAGATACGCAATCCATGATTGAGCGATCCAAATCACTGTTTAAGATGCCCGTAGCGAAATTCGCTTGTTACTGCTTTTGGGGTATCTGCGTCGCCTTACTCTGCACCGCAGCGATTGCTCAAAATAGCTCTACACCACAGCCAACAACACCCGACGCACAAGTGCGGCTCGGCAATGATTATTTGGACAAAAAAGACTATTCGTCAGCCATGACGTGGTTTCGCAAGGCCGCGGAACGAGACAATCCCGTGGCCGAACACAACATCGGCTGGCTCTACCAGAATGGATTTGGAGTAAAGCAAGATTATGGCGAAGCTATGAACTGGTTTCACAAGGCCGCAAGCCAAGACTATGCCGAGTCTGAAAATAGCATCGGATGGCTCTATCAAAATGGGTGGGCGGGTCAACAGGATTATGCCGAAGCTATCGCCTGGTATCGATAAGCATCGGAAAAGGGAAACGCACGGGCCAGCGCGAACTTGGGACTGCTCTTCAGCAACGGGCTCGGAGTCAAGCAGGATCCGGCTGAAGGAGCGAATTGGTACCGGACGTCAGCGCAACAGGGCAACGTCAAGGCGGAAGTCCATCTCGGTCTCCTTTATCAAATTGGACACGGAGTTGAGCAAAACTATCTGGAAGCGATGGCTTGGTATCTCAGGGCTGCTGATAAAGGAGACAGTGAAGCACAGAATGCGATCGGCCGCCTTTATCAGGAAGGACATGGGGTGAACCAGGACTACGCGAAGGCGAGGGAGTGGTATCGCAAGGCGGCGGATCAAGGTAACGCCACCGCAGAAAACGACATCGGATCACTCTACGCGAACGGTCTTGGAGTTCCACAAGATCATTCCAAAGCGGAAGAGTGGTTCAAAAAGGCCAACGACCACGTGCTGTTGCCAGGCGGCATTCGCCCTCCGCGGGCGATTTTTTCGCCAGCGCCGGATTATTCAAAAGAGGCGCGCGAAGCCAAATTCCAAGGCACATGCGTACTTTCCCTGATCGTTGGCGCCGACGGCAATCCACGCGACATCAAGGTGTTGAAGTCCCTCGGAAAAGGGCTCGATGAAAAGGCAATAGATGCGGTTAAGACCTGGAAGTTCGAGCCCGCAACCAAGGACGGCGTGCCTGTGGCAGTTCAGATCGCGATTGAGGTGGATTTCCGTCTGAAGTAAGACTGGGCGAGGAATCGCGGTCACGCTCGGTGTCTCGCAGACCGGGCCCTGCTCCACATCGAGCGGGATATCAAATCTTCCCGGTCTGCTCCATCACGTTGAAAAACCTGATAGAACTCACTCTCGTTCGCGCTGCACTACACCCCTAACCCATCCCTCAATCGCTTCCCGCATCTCGCGCAGGCGGCCTTCGAAAAAGTGATCCGCGGCTTCGATGATCAAGAGTTTTTTCGGCTCTGGTAGCGGCGCGACCAGGGCTTCCAGCCGCGCTCTCGTGGCGAACTGGTCGCGCGAGCCGCTGATGAAGAGCTTCGGCTTGGTGCAGGTTTCGAGGAACGAGTAGTGGTAGGAGCGGTCGTCGACCGGGGAGATCGGCGTGCCGAGGGAGATGACCGCTCGGACGCGCGGATCAGGGCACGCGGCCCGCAGGCCGACGGCGGCACCGAAGGAGAAGCCGGCGGAGATCAGCGGAAGATGGAACTCGTGGTCGAGCCAGTCGAGCGCCGTGCGGACGTCGTCGACCTCGCCTTCGCCCAGAGCATGCTCACCGTGGCTGAGGCCGGCCCCGCGAAAGTTGAAGCGCAGCACCGGGAAGCCGAAGCTGTTGAGGGCTTTCATGGCGTGGAAGACGACCTTGTTGTGCAGCGTCCCGCCGTGCATGGGGTGAGGATGGCAGACGAGCGCGGCGTGCGTGGCGTCGGGGGAACCGGGGTTCAGGAGAGCTTCGAGTTGCCCGGCAGGGCCGTTCAGGAAAAAGGATCGGATGGCGGTCGAGGTATCGGGCACGTGGGTAGAGTACAACGAGGGGGCGGGAGAGGAGCGATTGATGGGGGACGTGGCGATCAGCACATTGGCCACGCTCCATTGGAGGTGCTGCATGGAATACGGATGCCGGGCTGCGCCCGGCCGGACAGCCGAGGGCGGCTGTCCCCACGTGGGCTGTGGCGCTGCTTGCGGGCGGGAACGACGGCGGCTTCATGACATAGGCGTCGTCATTGGGCGGGCGGGGACGCCCGCTGCTCCACGACGAATACGCTATCCTCTTCTGCATGGACTACGTCGCGCTGACGCGCAAGTTAGTCGACATCGAATCGATCACCGGGAACGAAGCCAAGGTCGGGCACGTTCTCGCCGAGGAACTTTCGCGGCTGGGATACGACGTGCAGAAAATGCCGGTCGAGGGCGACCGCTTCAATGTGGTTGCGACTGTGCCGGGGCAGCCACGTCCGCCGATCATCTTCTCCACTCACATGGATACGGTGCCGCCGTTCATTTCCTCGTCTGAAGATGAAACTCGTGTTTACGGTCGCGGTTCCTGCGACGCGAAGGGGATCATCGCGATCCAGATCACGGCTGCCGAAAAGCTGCGGCGGGAAGGCGTGCATGTCGGACTGCTGTTTGTCGTCGGCGAGGAGCGGGACAGCACTGGCGCGAAGGTTGCGAACGAGCAGCCGATGGGCGCGAGGTTTCTCGTGAACGGCGAGCCGACCGAGAATCATCTGGCGCTAGCGTCGAAGGGGACGCTGCGCGTGGAACTGGTGGCATCGGGGCGCATGGCGCATTCGGCGTATCCGGAACTGGGCGAGTCGGCGATCGACAAGATGCTTGTCGCACTCACCCACCTGCGGGCGATGCCGTTGCCTTCGACCGAGGGAATCGGGCCGTGCACGTTCAATATCGGCTTGATTGAAGGGGGACGCGCGCCCAACGTCATTCCCGATCGCGCCGAGGCGCATCTGCTGTACCGGCTGGTGGGCCCGACGGAAGAACTGCGGCGGCAGATCGTCGAGACCGTCGGCGATCTGGCGAAGGTGGACTTCTACCTAGAAATTCCGTTCATGCGTTTCCGTGCCGTCGACGGTTTGCCCACGATGGTGGCGGCGTTCACAACCGACATTCCCGCGCTTACAAATTGGGGCGAGCCTCTCTTGGTCGGGCCGGGCTCGATTCACGTCGCGCATACCGACGGTGAGTACGTCGAGAAAAATCAACTTGCCCAGGCGGTGGAATTGTATTGCCGGATCGCGAGGCAGTTGACCGAATCCATTGACGCAGCGGGGAAATAGCACGTAAGATTGTGCTGCACGTGTTTATGTGCCACCATGAAAACGAACATCACCCTCAAGTTGGACGCGAACCTGCTGCGAGAAATTCGAGTTCTTGCCGCAGAACAAGGTACATCGATCAGCGCCATGTTGTCCGAGCGCTTGGAGCAAATCGTGCGAGAACGGAAAGCCTACGATCGGGCCCGCCACAGAGCTCTGGCACGCCTGCGTGAGGGACTTGATCTCCGTTGGAAGAGGCCTCACTCCCGCGACGACGTGCACGAACGATGAGCGACAAGTACTTCGTTGACACAAACATTCTGCTTTATGCACACGACCGCTCAGCGGGCGTGAAGCACGAACGGGCACGCAAGCTCATCGAGCACCTGTGGGCGACAGGTGAGGGCGTTGTCAGCACTCAGGTTCTGCAGGAGCTATGCGTAAACCTGCGCAAGAAGGTTTCGCGGCCGTTGCCGTCAGAAGAAATCCGTCGCCTCGTCGAGGACTATCTCGCGTGGGAAGTCGTCACGAACGACGCGACATCCGTGGTGGAAGCCTTGGAAATCGAGAAGCGCTTCAAGATCTCTTATTGGGATGCATTAGTAATACATGCTGCCTGGCGCGCAGGTGCGGCTGTCCTGTATTCAGAGGACCTTGCCCAGGGGCAGCGCTACGATTCATTACAGGTTGTAAACCCATTGCTCGCCTAAACGGATTGTTACCCAACTCCACTGACATTTCTGTCATCCTATTCCGGGGCGCTGCTAGAACTGGAGATGAGGATGAAAAGAAGTCTGGCTTTTCTCGCAGTCCCCTTTGTGTTCTGTTTCCTCGCATTCGCCCAACATGGCGAACACAATGAGGGCCACGGCGGTGGTCAGATGCATGCGCCGCCAGCCCACGGACCGCAGCCGGAACGCAGTCCCCACCCCGTCGAAGAGAACCGACACTTCGCCGATCAGCCGGGTCATCCCGAGGCACCGCACGTACATGAGGATGGGCACTGGGTCGGACACGATACTGGGCGGAACGACGCCCGTTTTCACCTCGACCATCCCTGGGAGCATGGACATTTCGGCGGCGGCTTCGGGCCTCACCATGTGTGGCGGCTGGCCGGAGGCGGACCGGGACGCTTCTGGTTTGGCGGGTTCTATTTCAACGTCGCACCCGTGGATGTCGGCTATTGCGGCGATTGGCTCTGGGACTCGGACCAGATCGTGGTCTATGAGGATCCGGATCACGTGGGCTGGTACCTGGCGTACAACATGCGCCTCGGCACGTATGTGCATGTGATGTATCTGGGAAGGTAGCGACGCGTTCGTCGACGGATGGCCGCATTTGGATCACTCATCCCGGTGCGGCTTTTTCTTTTGCCGCCAGCAGGAAAGGACAAGTGGCAGTGCTCTGCGGCGTCGAGGCACTCGCCTTACAATGGCACGGTTCGCGAACTCAAAACGTCGCGCCAGGCAATCGGGAGGATTTCATGAACGCCAATCGAATCTCGCACCCGGATTTGTGGCCCGAACTTCCGCTGGCCGCATGGCAGGATACCTACGCGACGCTGCACATGTGGACGCAGATTGTCGGCAAAGTGCGGTTAGCATTGAGTCCGCGAATGAACCACTGGTGGGAGGTGCCGCTCTATGTCAACACGAGAGGGCTCACAACGTCGCCAATCCCCTACGGGCACACCATATTCGAAATCCAGTTTGACTTCATCGATCACAGGCTGACAATTCAGACCGATCATCAGGCGAGCCGTGAGCTGGCGCTGAAGCCCCGCTCGGTGGCCGAGTTCTATCGAGAGTTTATGTCGGCTCTGGACGCGCTCGGAATTGGCGTGAAGATCTGGAAGATGCCGTGCGAGATCCCGAACCCGATTCCGTTCGATCAGGACACGCAGCATGCGTCGTACGATCCCGAGTATGCGAATCGTTTCTGGCGGATCCTGGTGGCGAGCGACGCGGTGCTGAAAGAATTTCGCGCGGAGTTTATCGGGAAAAGCAGTCCGGTGCATTTCTTCTGGGGCAGCTTCGACCTGGCGGTGACGCGCTTTTCGGGTCGGCGCGCCCCGGAGCGGGTGGGGGCCGACTCGATCACGCGGGAAGCATACTCACACGAGGTGATCAGCTGCGGATTCTGGCCGGGTGGTGGCGATGTGAAAGAAGCGACGTACTACGCCTACGCGGCGCCGGAACCGGAAGGCTTTGCGAAACGCGAGGTAAAACCACCCGAGGTTTACTATGACACGCAGATGAAGGAATTTCTGTTGCCATACGAGGCAGTGCGCATTGCGACGTCGCCGCACGACGCCCTGATCGCTTTCGCACGAACCACCTACGAGGCGGGCGCGGATCTTGGGAAATGGCCGCGGAGAGACCTGGAAAGAACGGTGTGATCTTGGTCAAGAGCAAGAGGCTGGCGCTCCAAAACGCGAGGTCTCTCGACTACGTTCGGCTTCGCCTCACTCCGCTCGAGATGACAGGACTTGGCAACAGCAGGTGAGCCGAAGAAGTCGACGTCGCCGGCGGGCGAGAAGGCCGTCACTTCCTCGTGAGAATTTCAGGTGTTGCGCTCTAGTTCTCACTTCCGCCACCATGCTTCTGTTTGCAAAGCTTGCAGTCCGTGGGCGGCTCTGAGTTGTCGACGCGGTGCTTCACCGGCTTCACTGTTCGCAGGAACGCGAACATAGCCTTCAGGTCGTCGTCGGGAAGATTTCCGTAGACCATAACAGGCATGATCGGGCTGAGCTTGCGGGCCTTGACGTGGCCGGTATGCATAACCTCGAGAAAAAGTGCTTCGTCGTAGTACGAGATGCCGCTGGCCTCGGGCGTAATGTTGCCACTAGCGACGTAGCCCCACGGTCCGGCAAAGGAAAATCCTCCCGCGAAATCCATACCCGCGACATTTTCTCCGCGGACCTGCGCCGTGTGGCAATCGATGCAGCCCGCCTGGTCTACAAGGTGGGCGCCGTATTTCACGCGGTCGGATTTGTCAGTCTCCGGAACCGGGGACGTCAACGGTTCAGGCACGCTTCGGATCAGGTACTTCACCGGGAAGATGATTTCCGTTGGCGGAAGTGAGTTGCTCACGGCTGGCAGCGAACGAAGATAGACCACGACCGAGGCGACGTCCTCGTCCGACATATTGCGATAGTGGGGATACGGCATGATGGGAAACAGCGCACGGCCGTCGTGGCCGATGCCCTCGCGAATCGAGCGACCGAGTTCGTCGTCGCTCCATCGACCAGCGCCGGTTTCGGGATCAGGCGTGAGGTTCGGAGCGACTATGCGACCCGGAAGACCGGCGTAGGGGAGCACCTCACCAGAACCGACCGTACCGTCGACGATGGGTGTTCCCGAAGCGGCCCAGTCATGTCGCGAGTGGCAGTACAAGCAACCACTCAGGGCGGTCGCGATGTAACGTCCGCGTTCGAGACGTTGGGGTGTGGCCTCGAATTTCTTCGCAGTGACCGGACGAGTTTTGGGACCGATGAAGGGACGCCAGCCGATCGTCATAGAGATGGCGATTGCGATGATGATTGCGAGCCCCAAAAGAACAAGAGCCAACCACTTGGCAAACCGCCCCATGAACTCCTCCTGGGTGTGCGGCGCAGAATAGCAAGTTCCCAGCGGCGGTGCTACGTCTGAATCCCGGGAACGAATTACACTGGATAACACTATGTCCTCTGACTCGACGAACTCGCTCGCTCAAGCTTCCTCGGCCTACCTCCGTTCGGCCATGCACCAGCCGATTCGCTGGCATGAGTGGGGAGAGGACGCTTTCGCCACCGCCAAACGCGAGAACAAACCGATGCTTCTGGACATCGGCGCCGTGTGGTGCCACTGGTGTCACGTGATGGACCGCGAGTCGTATGACGATCCAGAGGTCGCGCAGATTGTGAATGAGCAGTTCGTCGCGGTGAAGGTGGATCGCGACGAGCGGCCCGATATCGACAGCCGTTATCAGGCGGCGGTGAGCGCGATCAGCGGACAAGGTGGCTGGCCATTGACGGCGTTTCTCACGCCCGACGGCGTGCCGTTCTACGGCGGTACCTATTTCCCTCCGAACGAACAGTGGGGACGGCCGAGTTTCAAGCGCGTGCTGGCTTCGATTGCCAAGGCGTTTCACGAAAAGCAGGCGGATGTCGCGGAGCAAGCCCGCATGGTGGAGCAGGCCATTTCGCACGCCGAGTCGTTTGCGGGACGGAGCGGCCGAGTGTCTCCGCGGGTCATCGAGGCGATTGCGAAATCGGCTCTTGGAATGTTTGACGCGCGCAATGGCGGTTTCGGAAACGCGCCGAAGTTTCCGCATCCCGGCACGCTCGATCTGCTGATCGAACAACACGCGCGAAACGGCGACGAACAACTCAAGAACGTCGTGGTAACGACTCTCGAGCACATGGCGAATGGCGGGGTGTATGACCAGTTGGCCGGTGGATTCCACCGCTACTCGGTGGACGAACGCTGGGTGGTGCCGCACTTCGAAAAGATGTCGTACGACAACTCCGAACTCCTGAAGAACTACGTGCACGGATACCAGGTAACAGGAAACGGGTTCTTTGCGGAGGTGGCGCGCGACATCATTCGCTGGATGGATGAATGGCTGAGCGATCGCGAACGCGGCGGATTCTACGCTTCGCAGGACGCCGACTATTCGATGGATGACGACGGCGATTACTTTACCTGGACCGTCGCCGAGACGAAAAGCGTCCTCAGCGAAGAAGAAGCAGCGGTCGCCTGCCTGCGTTATGACATCAACGAAATCGGCGAGATGCACCACAACACGGCGAAAAACGTGCTGTACGTGCGCGCATCGATCGAAGAGATTGCGAGCCGTCTGGAGATTCCAGCGGAGCGGGTTGAGGAACTTCTGGCGTCGGCGAAGAAGAAAATGTACGCGGCGCGTCTCGAGCGGCCAACGCCTTACGTTGACAAGACGGTGTACGTCGGGTGGAACAGTTTGTGCATCTCGGCCTACCTGGAAGCGGCGAAAGTCCTCGGCCTAGACGACGCGCGCCGCTTCGCGCTGCGCACGCTCGACCGCATCCTCGGAGAAGGTTGGCATCCGGAACGGGGCCTGATGCACGTCATTGCGTATTCCGACCCCAAAGCGAAGCGCCGCGATGTGGCGGGATATCTTGACGATTATGCGTTCACAGCTGTGGCCTGCCTGGATGCTTACGAAGCGACCGCGGATCTCAGCTACTTCAAGTTTGCGAAAAGCATTACAGACGCGATGATCCAAAAATTTTACGACCCGGTTTCGGGCGGCTTCTTCGACACGGATATCCGCGATGGCGAAGCCAAGGGGCTGGGAGTTCTCTCGGCGCGCAGAAAACCGTTTCAGGATGCTCCCACGCCTGCAGGCAACTCGATGGCGGCGATCGCGTTATTGCGGATGCACGGGTACACCGGCGATGCTAGCTATCGCGAAAAAGCCGAAGAGACGATGGAAGTATTCGCCGGCTCGGCCGAGCAGTTTGGAATTTTCGGGGCGACGTACGGGATCGCCGTTGTGCATATCTTGCAGCCGCATACGCAGATCGTTGTGATCGGTAGTGGCGCTGAGGCGGACGCCCTGTGGTCGGCGGCGAACGCAGGATTTGCCTTCAACAAAACAGTCCTGCGGCTCGCCGCCAATGAAGTGGTCGCACAGAATCTGCCGCCATCCCTTGCGGAAACGATTCCGAATGTTCCTGGAGTTCAGACAGGAAATGCCGGGGCTGTTGTCTGTTCCAACTTCACTTGCCAACCACCGGTGTCCGAGCCGGAAAAACTCACGCAGCTTTTGCGCGAGCGCACGAGCCAGCCCGCAGCCTAAATCGCAATCCAAGGAATGGGAACGTTTACATGCGAAAAGAGAGACCGACGGGAGTGGTAGGCTCACGTCGGTCCACAGATCTCAGAATTTAGAAGTACAGCGGGGTTACCCGCAGGTTACTTTGGTGATCTTGCCGTTTTCGACTATTTGCCGCAATTTGGACCTTTGCTGGGTGGGCACATGGGTAGCGGTCCACCGTCCGGAGCGGGAACTCTAGGGGCGGCGGCTGCTACATATGTGCTCACAAGGGCTACCAACAGGAACATCGCCCTGATCGCACGTTTCATTGGGTTCTCTCCTTGCGTGTAGACCGCAAAGGGTTTGCGGCCCAGCACGCGCCCGCATTATACAGTCGTTCGTCAAGTCGTCTACAGATTAATCTGTAGTCGCCTGTCCGGATTGTGCCCAAACTGACCCCGCAGGGTCTCCCGTCAAAATGTCTAAAATCCTTCTTTCCAGTCCCATCGGAAAGCTTCTTCCAGTTTTTCTGCAACTGCGTCCCGATCTAAAAAAATTGCTAAGACTCGTTTACAACTGGGGTGGAATTTTAAACAAAGCGAGACATCCGTATCCAAAATCGATCAAGATCGGGCTGATCAGGAGGTTTGAACAGTCGTAGTTGTCAGAATGTATGGTTTTGTTGTATCGGGAATTCCCTGAGAAAAATCTCAGGTAATTTACGGAGAGGCGATCAGGACTTCGAGCCGACTCTTTGCGGCAGCGGTGGGTAGACTACTTGTGATCGGCGAGAGCGACTCTCCTCGAAGGCTGTGTCGGCCTTCGGCAGGGGGGACGGGTCATTGGTGCGGGAGAGTGCGCGATCCACCATGCTTTCGAACATGGGGATCAGCGAGTCTGCAGCAACTGGATTCTGCAAATCGTTGAGAGATTGCTCCCAGCGCTGTGGGCGCAGCATCGACGCTGCATCTTCGCGGGCGGGGCTCTTCAGCAGCATATATCCCGTCCAGGTCAGAATCGCCAGGTTGTACGCGGTCATGTTCACGAAGGCGCTGATAGCAGGGCTCATCGAGTCAGTGCCGATCGCCACCAACGACAATTCCACGATAGCAAATCCGCCGAAACCCAGCGCGACACCGAAGCTCTTTTGTTCCCGGTTCACGCCCAGATAACGCGCGAACACCAACAGGAAAAGTACCAAGCCACATTGCACTACACGCACACTGCGTTGCGCAGTGAGGATCGCATTCACCATGAGATCGCCAGCGTTGGCTCGCGTCGAAGCCGCCACCACACCCGCCACCATCAGCATCACCAGGCCCGCCCATTTGAAGAGCACAGAGCCGAGATCGCGCAGCGTATGGTATGGACGAAATACGTCGAGGAAGATTTCGCGAATCACGAAGAAGCCGAGGACCACACTGACTGCCGTGGTGAGCCAATAAAAATTAAAGAAAAGCCGATAGAAGCGGTCCTCGCGAAGTGGAAAAGTGACCGCAAAGGAAACAATTTGAAATGCAATGTAGGCGAAGAAAAACGGGAATGTCCGGTAGAGCTTGCGCCACAACATGATCGCGACGAGCGTCCCCTGCAGGAGCGGATGCGCGAGCCAAAGCGCCATGTTCGCGAAATGTAAGTTCAGGCTCATCACATGTCCCGCGTCACGGGGGATAGACGTGGTCAAAAGGGGTGATCAGACACCCCGACAGCGACTCCACTTCCATTCCACCTTAGCAGGTCTGCTCGATGGATCAATGTACCAAAGTAACTCAGGGTAACCGTTACCGTCGCTCCAAGCAATGTCTTTCTGCAGAGCAACTTGCGGATGACGCGGTTACCTTCCGGTTAATGGATTCCCTGCTGAGTAACCAACCATGCGATAAGGTTAGGGCGTCGAGTGAATGTACGCACGCATCATGCGCATTTCGTAATCTTTCTCGGAAAGGTCATGCTGGATGACGTCCCGCAAAGAAACCATGCCTCTGAGTTGCTTACCCTCGCAGATGGGTAGGTGGCGGAACCCGTGACGGTGCATCAGGAAACGGCAGGTATCCATATCCTCTTGGGGCGAAACGGTGAGGGGGTCTTCGGTCATGACTTCAGCGATTTTGGTTTTGCCGGGATCGCGCCCTTCGACTACGACGCGCCGCATCAGGTCGCGCTCGGAAAACACCCCGACCAGCAGACCATCACGGAGCACCGGAACAGCGCCGATATTTCTTTCAACCATGGCGCGCGCTACGTCAAAAACTGTCTGATCGACATCGGCGCGGTATGTGTCCTGATTCCGGACAAGATCGTAGATGCACGACAAGGGGCACCTCCAGAGAGTCGAATTTGTAGGCAGCTACTCGTCCCAACAGTTCAGATACCCCGAACAGGGCGGAGTATACGACGAAAATCCCGGGCACCTCGAAGGAAATAACACGGCAGGTGTTGTCGGCATATACAGGAATTGCTGGAGATACCGAGTCGAAGGTTGCTGACAGTAATTTTGCTGAGAAGCGCCTTCGTCAGGTGGCGCAAGTGATCGGAAGCCTAGCGAATTCGGGCGAGCTTTTCTGGAATACGGGCGCGCTCGTCCTGGGTCGCGGGAGCGGCGTCGGCGAGAAAGATCATATACGAAGTGTTCCAGAGGCCGGAGGGGATCGTTCCGCGGCGGCGCGTGGTCAGCACGATGTTGTAATGGCCCGAGACGGGCAGTTTTTCGATCACTGACTCCTCAGTTTTTGGCTCGACCAGGGCGAGGAACGAAAGGAATTGGTAGATGTCGGGATCTCCCTTGTAGCCTTGGGCGACGAAGTTGACGTCCGCGTCCTCGTTGGTGAAGTGCCAGCCGAGCGATGCAGCAAGGCCCACGGCGCGCTCATAGGCATCCGAAGAGAGCACGCCCGGCGCGGGGTTGTCGAACACGAGCCGTAACTTCCTCTCGTCTTCCCTGCTGAACTCGCGCACTTTCAAAGAACCGGATTTCGCGGTGGCCTTCCAGTCCACGTGACGTGCGGAGTCTTCCGGCATGTATTCGCGGATGCGGTAGAGGTCGTAACCGCGCCCGCGCACGAAGGTTTCAAACTCTCCGGTAATCATGGGCAGGATGTCGAGAAACTCGTCGGTCGGCTCTACACCAGGGTAGACCAGCACCGTGCGAGGCAGCGGCATGCGGCGCGTTTTGGTAAGGAATGCGAACGGAAAGCGAGTGGCAAGACCGAAGCCTTCTTCCACGTAACGTCCGCGACGCTGGAAGCGCAACTCAAGATCGGCGGAGAGCTCGGCGTCAGCGGGAATGTAAGGGAAATAGGCGTAGCCTTCGAAGAGGCCGGGCATGCTGCCGTCATTTACGATGCGGCGCACGCGGCGATCGGGCAGGCGGACCCATTGCTGCTCCGGAGGACGTTTTGGCGGAAAGCCGAAAACAGCGGGCTCCCACGACCATTTCTTTCCGGGCTTGCGTTTTTTCGACGGGACGACGTGAATTGAGAACGAAGGCAGCCAGCGGCGCGGATTATGCAGCAGGATGCGGCCCAGGACCGGCTTGCCAGCGAAAACATGATCGGGCAGGCGCACGTCGAGTTCGAGATCTCGCAGCACAATTGCCGATGCGACGCCGGAAACGACCATGGCCGCGAGCATTGTGGCCACAATGATGTACAGGAGATTGTTGCCGGTGTTGAGCGCCGCGATTCCGATGAGAAGCGTGCTGATGGCGTAGATCATTCCGACGCGCGTGACTTCGTAGTCGATGGCGTCGCGCAGGCGAGCCACCACGACCCGGCGAGCGAGATGAGGAACGGTGGTGAGTCCAACGAGCGTGGCCAGGATGAGCGCAGCCGAGGCGAGAATCAAAGTCGCCCAGACATTTCCGGACTCCCGAGAGACGGTGGAAAAAATCGCGGCGGCAAAGGCCAGCGCCAGTCCGACGAGGGCGAGCAGAAACTTGAACCAGATGTCAACCGCCTCGAGACGGAAAATCTCATGCACGCGCGCGAAGCGCGCTCCCAGCGAGGAGGTCTTTGACTGTTCCGATTCGCTCATGGTGGGACTGAACCTTGAGCGTAGCACCCGGCCAAAGGGTGGGCAATCCGGGGGAGGGCCGCTGGGACGCTTTCGTAACTTGGTCAGGCGGGGCTATTGGAAGCCCGCTCTATTGGGACGGTTCGTCGGTAGCGGCAATCACTTTGACGGAAACGCTCTTTCGAGCGGCGTCGTCGAGTTGAACCTTTTCGCCACGATCCTGCCACGTATTAAGGAATTCGGGATCGCGAACGTTGTTGTCCGGGTCCTCCCAGGCGAGCACGGTGTACTCGCCGGAGATCAACCCGCGCAGCTTGAAGTGCCCCTGTGCGTCACTTTTGTCTTCGCCGAATACATCGAAACGCTTGCGGCGTTCGCCGTTGGGTGCGGCTACGACCGTGGCATCGGCAACGGGCTTATCTTTTGCGTCGACCACCGTGCCATCGATCGTCGCCCCGTCCGCGCTTACCAAAACGTCGAGCGAGTATGTTCCACCATTTACCGCGAAGCCGGAGTCGGCGACATCTTTGCCTTCCAGATTGACAGATTTCGTGTAGTAGTCCGCAAGCGAATTGGAATTCGAAGTGACGGCCACGCGATACTCGCCCGCAGCAACCTTCGGCAAGTCGAAGGATCCATCGTTCTGCACACGAGCCAGCGTCATACCGCGAGGGAGATTCCCAGCCATGAGCTCCGACGAATCCTCTGCCGTGAGCATGACGCTCAGCTGGGACCAGTCCATCTTGCGTTCTTTGTCCATGCGAAAGCGTCCGCGGACATGCCCCGGGGTTTCCGGAACGAGGTGGAGTCCCTCGACGTTTGCATTCGTGATGACGATCGGCTGACCGAGACGCATGATCTCCATCTGCGGTTGGCGATTCTGCTGCCCTTCTGCCATGAGCGACGCCAGATCGACCACCATCAGATAGGGGGTATAGGAGCCGGGAAGAAGATCACGAAACTCGAACGACCCATCTTGGCGGGTGGGGTCGGCATCGTTCTGCATCGGACCGTTGTCGGCCGAGCGGAGCATCAATTGCGTGAATTTGGCTCCTGCGGGCTTCACGACGGTGCCGCTTATAGAAAACGTCGGGCTGGCCAACGGGGTGATCGTGACAGGCGTTTCCTCGCCGGCATGGACCTCGACCGGAACAGCCTGGCTCTTATCGAGGGTTCCTGGATAGTAAGTCGGAACGTAGCCGAGAGTCGTCTTTCCGGGGTCGTTGTCGCTTGTCTTGGGTGGCCGATGACCCAAAGCATTTGCGGAAACAAGATACTTCCCTGCCCGCAGGTTTCCGATCCTGTACTCGCCAAGGTCGTTCGTATTCGCATATCCCTGGTCATGAGCAAATCTCGCGCCGCTCGACCCCGCACGCACGGCCTGGACGCTCACGTTCGCCATGGGATCGCCGTCGCCGTCGACGATCTTTCCGGAAACTGTCGCTCCAGCTTGCATGTGAAACACAAGATCGTGGGCATCTTCGGCAGAGGTCACCGTCAGCGACGTGCCACGGCGACCGCCGGCTTGTAGAAATCCAGCGTGGTCGAGAACAACTCGATAGGAGCCCGGTTTTACGTTGGGAATCTGGAACTTTCCTTCGACGTCGCTGGTCGCCGAGTACTGGTTACTTTGCTGACCGTCACGCGGCGTGAGCGCAACGTCCACCTTTCGAATCGGCTGCGCACTGGGGTCTTGGACGACTCGCCCCTGAACGACGAAGGTAGATTTTTCTGTGACGGGATTTTGCGCGGAACCGCAGGCGCCCAGAACTGCCCACAAGAGCAACGAGAGGCGCCAATGCATAAGATGCCTCGAACGAAGGGACAGAGATTATTGCATCCGGCGGGCGCACTGCCAAGGACTAAGCAGCTCAGTGCGAGTTTCGGCGGCGATGCCACAACCACACCAGCAAGATTACGACTGCCGCTGCGATCGCGATACCGATGTTCAAATTCTTGATGTAATCGACCAACTGGTCCCAATGCTTGCCGAACTTGTAGCCGACGCCCGCAATCACACTCACCCACAACACCGCGCCGAGGAAGTTGAACAGAGCAAAACGCTTCCATTGCATGCGCAGCACGCCGGCGAGCGGACCGGCAATCACGCGCAATCCGAAGATGAAACGTGCAAAGAAGATGGTGACCGCGCCGTATTCATCGAAGAGGCGCTCGCCGCGGGCGATGGTCGCGGGCGAGATGCGGAAAAAATCGCGGTAGCGGTCTAGCAGCGGGCGCCCTCCGCGAAATCCGATGGCGAAGCCGAGATTGTCTCCGAGCGTCGCTGCGCACACGCCTACGAGGATGATGTAGACGAGTTGGAGTTCGTGCCGCGAATACGCCAGAAAGCTGGCCAGAAGCAGGATCGTCTCGCCGGGAACCGGAATGCCGGCGTTCTCAAGCAACAGGGAAATCGCGATCGCCCAGTAGCCATAGTGAGCGACATAGTGCTGGAGTGTCTGGAGAATGGACTCGTCCTCAAAGTGGACTCAGGTGTGATCTTATCGTGTTCGTCTCAAGCGTTTCGCTTTACCGCGAGCCCGTCAGGAACTCCACCAGCGTTTGGTTGAACTCGTTCGGTACTTCCTCGTACGTAAGATGGCCGACACCCGGGAAGACCACGAGTTGGCAGTTCTTGAAGTACGAGCGCAATTTCTCGGCAGACTGCACGTAGACGGCGCGGTCGGCTTCTCCCCAGATCAAGAGCGTCGGAATCTCGGCAAGCGTGGGGATGACGGATTTCAAGTCCTCAAGATCGGCCGTCCAGTGACTCGCAATCGACAGCGCGTATTCGAAACTGCGCGGGAGGCGGACTGGAGCGGTATAGCCCTCGAGTGTTCCGGGCGGGATCCGTTTCGGGTCGCCGTAGAGGCGAGCGAGGAGATGCGGATAAGCCCATTGCATGCTGCCGATCATCCGCAAAAAGAGCGCCGAACCGAGCGGAGTTCCCAGCGTGGGAGCATACGTCTGCCCGTGCGGGGACCACGGGTTCACCGGTGCGACCAGAATCAGCTTCCGTAAATGAAGATCCGCGCGCTGCAAACATAGAGACGCTGCCATCATGGCGACTTCCCCGCCGTGGGAGGTCCCAAGCAGATCGAAAGACGACACACCGACTGCTTTGAGGAAGCGCAGGAATCTCTCCGCAATCGAGCGCAAGCGACAATCAAGGTTCTCAGGGCGATCCGAAAATCCCGTGCCGAGCTGGTCGATGGCGTAGACGGTCGCGTAACGGGAGAGCGCAGGAATCGTGTAGCGCCAAGAAAACGAGTAGCCCATCAATCCGTGGACGAGGATCAACGCGGGCCCAGAACCCGCGCGCAGATAGCGCATGCGCGAGCCCTCGACTTCGGCAAAAAGCTCTTCGATTTTGGGCGTGGGAGAGGAAAAATCTTCCGACAACTTCGAGTTCACGATGGTTTCCCGGGGCGCGCGGACAACTATTCTTCGCGCGCCGGACTCTATCTTAGTGATATCGCCTCTGTCGCTTCTGTGATTGGGGAGCTTCGGCTCCCCGATTTTTTAGGCGGCCTTCCGGCGCTTTCTGCCCAGGAATTTGCGGAGAACGCGAATCCCCTTGTCGACGTGTTGCTCCTGCAGCAAGAACGGCGGGAGGAAGCGAACGACCGTGTCGTGGGTGCTGTTGAAGAGGACGCCTTGGGCGAGTCCCTGCTCCACAATGGGGCGGCTGGGGATCTCGAGATCAATGCCCTGGATGAATCCGCGCCCGCGAACTTCCTTGGCAGCGGCGTAATCATCTACCAACTGCTGAAGTTGCTGGTGTAAATATCCGCCCACATTGGACACGTTGCTGAGGAGATTTTCTTCCTCGAGGATCGCGAGATACTCGAGTGCTACGCGGCAGGCGAGCGGTCCTCCGCCGAAGGTCGTGCCATGCTGTCCCGGAGAGATGGCGGTGGCGAATTCTTCCTTCGAGATGAACGCACCGAGAGGAAGTCCGGCCGCAATCGGTTTCGCGATGGCGACAATGTCGGGAGTCACGCCGAATGCCTGGAAAGCAAACAAGGTTCCAGTCCGTCCCAGGCCGCATTGAATTTCGTCAAAGATGAGCGCGGCTTTGTAGCGGTCGGCGAGCGCGCGGCATTCCGTCAAGAATTCGACCGAGCACTCGAAGATGCCGCCTTCGCCGAAGATGGGCTCGAGCACAATGGCGCAGGTGTTGTCATTCACCGCTGCGCGGAGCGCCTCGATGTTGTTGCGCGGGACAAACGTGACGTCTTCGAGGAGAGGCTCGAATCCCTTGCGATGTTTTTCTTGCCCAGTGAGGGAAAGAGCGCCGAACGTACGTCCGTGATATGAGCCTTCCAGACCGATGAAGCGACTCTTTTCTGCTCCGCCCACTCGATGGGCTGCCAGACGAGCCAGTTTGATCGAGCCTTCGATGGCCTCTGTGCCGCTATTGGAGAAAAAGACGCGCTGCAGACCGGAGAACTGGGCGAGTTTCTCGGCCAACAGTCCCTGATACTCGTGGTAGTAGAGGTTCGAGATGTGGATCAGCTTGGCGGCCTGGTCGCGGATCGTCTTCACGATTCGCGGGTGGGCATACCCCAGCGCATTCACACCGATGCCCGAGACGAAGTCGAGATACTTTTTGCCCTCCAGGTCGTACAAGAAGACACCCTTGCCTCGCTCGAAGGTGACCGGATAGCGGTTGTAGGTTGGCAAAAGATAGCGGCGTTCGAGGTCGGCGATCTGTTCGTTTGTCATGGAAATCGGAATTTTACCCGAGCCGCCTGTGGAGCGGCTCAAAACCTGACGCTGATTAGGGTATTCCTCGTAAATACAAGATCTCAAAGGCTCATACGGATTCGCAGAGAAACCTTCCAAAAACCATATCCCTTGGTCGACGCAACGCCTATAATCGTAAAAGTCGCTGGCAGAGAATAGGTTAGCGGCTTGTGGAAGGCTTTTCATCATGGCAGCGAAGTTGCTCATGCGAAGCTGGGGAAGCTCGGAGTCGACCGGTGCGGTCGCCTTCGTGTCGCCTCTCGGCTCAATGGACAAGGACTTCCAGGTACGGTTTACTGCCGGGTTGCTGTTCCTCGTAACGGTGGCCGCGTGCACGTTTGCATGGATTAACTTTCAGAAAGAGCAAGAATTCCAGATTCCCTACGACGGGATCTGGTGGCTCGAGAGTCACGGGCGCCTCACCGCAGACAAAGTCGAGCCGAATGGACCGGGCGACAAAGCGGGAATCCGCGAAGGTGACGTTCTTTCCACCGTAAACGGGCGCGAGGTGAAGACGACGCCTGCCTTCCAGCGCCAGCTTTACGGCGTTGGTGTCTGGTCGAAGGCGGCGTACCAAGTCGAGCGCCAATCGGTACAGATTGAGTCCGACGTCATTCTGGTTCCGGCGGACCGTTCACTCAACAATTGGCTGCGGTTGATCGCCCTGATTTACCTGGGCATCGGAATTTACGTTCTGCTGCGGCGTTGGACGGCGCCGAGTTCGACGCACTTCTATATTTTCTGCCTGGTCTCGTTCATTTTCTATTCGTTCCACTACACCGGAAAGCTGAACACGTTCGATTGGATTGTGCTGCTGACGAATGTCTTCGCCGAGATGCTTCAGCCGGCGTTGTTCCTGCATTTCGTCCTGACCTTCCCCGAACGGCGTTCGATCGTGCGCAAGCATCGCTGGGTTGTCCCCCTGGTGTACGTGCCGGGAGCAATGCTGGTCGGCATCCACCTGCTGGCGTTGCGTTACCTAGGCGCTACCGAGCGTCTGCGCTGGAACCTCGACCGGCTCGAGATGTTGTACCTGGCGACGTTCTTTGTGGTTTCGGCGGGTGTTCTGTGGAGCAGCTACCGGCGGGCGAGTTCTCCGATTCTGCGCCAGCAACTCAAGTGGGTTACGCGGGGAACGATTCTGGCGATCGCTCCGTTCACGCTTCTGTACGTGATTCCGTACCTGAGTGGATCGCTGCCGAATGCGGCCATGAAGGTCTCGGTGCTGTCGCTGGGCCTGCTCCCGCTGACCTTCGGCTACGCCATCTTCCGCTATCGGCTGATGGACGTAGACCTGATCTTCAAGCGCGGCATGGTGTACACGCTGGCCGCGGCCGCGGTAGTCGGGCTGTATTTCGCACTGGTGGCGGGAATCGTCGAGTTGGTCCATGCGCGGATTCCCAGCAGCGGTCCAGCGGGCCTGATCCTCGCGATGGTTGTGACCGCTCTGCTGTTCGATCCGGTGCGCAAGTGGATTCAGGAGCGAGTCGATCAGTACTTCTATCGCACGCGCTATGACTACCGAAAGACGCTGATCGAGTTCGGGCGCGAGCTGAGTTCCGAGACCGATCTCGACGAGATGCTGACGTCGGTGGTCGATCGGTTGTCTCGGACGTTGCTGGTCGACCGGATGGCGATCTTCCTCGTGACCGGCGAGGAAGTCGATCATTTCGTGCTGGCCAAGTCGTTCGGCATGACGCAGACGGCGAACATGGATCTGACCTTCCTCAGTGCCCAGCGCCCCGAGATGGAAGCAGGGCATCTGTTCTTCGATAACACACACCAGGTGCCGCGCGAGACGGCGTCGGCGCAGAACACCATCGCCCGGCTTGACCTGAACTACTACATTCCTTGTCGTGCGCAACGGAAGCCGATCGCCGTGCTCGGGCTCGGCAAGACGATGGAAGGCGACTTCCTGACCAGCGAAGACGTCGAACTGCTCGAGACACTGGCTGGTTATATCGGCATCGCCATCCAGAACGCCCGCCTCTACGCCTCGCTCGAACAAAAAGTCGCCGAGTATGAACGGCTGAAGGACTTCAACGAGAACATTGTCGAGTCGATTAACGTCGGCGTGCTGGCCGTCGATCTGGCGGACCGTATCGAGTCCTGGAACTCGCAGATGGAAGTCATGTACGCGCTGCCGAGGTGGCAGGCGCTGACACGGCCGTTGAGCGAGGTGTTTCCGCCTGAGTTCGTTGAGGAGTTCTATCGGGTTCGACAGAACCCGGGGATTCACAACCTGTACAAGTTCCGCTTGAGCACGCCTGCGGGAGAAGTCCGCACGATCAATGCGGCAATTGCTCCGCTCGTGACGAAGAAGTTCCACGTGATCGGCCGGCTGATCATCATGGACGACATCACCGAGCGCGTCGCACTCGAAGCGCAACTTTCCCAGGCGGACAAGCTTTCGTCGATCGGATTGCTGGCGGCAGGCGTAGCGCACGAAGTGAATACACCGCTCGCAGTTATCTCGTCCTACACCCAGATGCTTTCCAAGCAGTTGCAGAGCGATCCGCAGAAGTCGGGCCTGCTTGAGAAAATCACGCGGCAGACGTTCCGTGCCTCGGAGATTGTCAACAACCTGCTGAATTTTTCACGAACCAGTGGAGCCGAGTTCAGCGACGTCGACGTCAACAAGATCATCACCGACACGCTGGCGCTGCTGGAGCACCAGTTCAAGACGTCGCGAATCACGGTCGAGGATGAGTTGGCCGACCATCTCCCGCTGATTCAGGGGAACACCGGACGACTGCAGCAAGTGTTTCTGAATCTATTCCTCAATGCGAAAGACGCGATGGCGGGAGGCGGAACGTTGCACGTGATTACCTCGAATGGGACCGGGGTGAGTGTTGCAGTGTCGGACACGGGCAGCGGCATCGCACCCGAGCACATCGCCCGCATCTACGATCCGTTTTTTACCACCAAGAACATT
>Ga0210409_10000992_pt1 | contig 40041 bp, 61 predicted proteins | sample IncBWH17MmetaG_FD_161649 | JGI IMG/M metagenome (GOLD analysis project Ga0210409, IMG submission 161649) | Forest soil microbial communities from Barre Woods Harvard Forest LTER site, Petersham, Massachusetts, United States - Inc-BW-H-17-M | ecosystem: Environmental > Terrestrial > Soil >... | reverse complement strand
CGCGGACGCCGACGCAGCCCATGAGGCCGCAGACGCCGCCGCCAACGACGCCACCGCGGCCGACGCCGCCGCCTACGCCGCCTACGCCGCCGCCGCCAACGCCGTCTACGCCGCCGCCTACGCCGAAAGAAAATGGCAGGTAGAAAGGCTCAAGTATTACTTGGAAATCGAGTAATGGCCCGTAACCTCTGTCAATGTCTTGTCCGTAAGCGTGAGTCTAGACAGAGGCTTGCTTGCGGGCGATCTGGGAAGCTGGTACGGGCTTCGGGCAGTTCGTTTTCCGTACCTCCGCTCGTTATGTGCTCAAGGCATCGATGTTCGGAAGCCCGAAGGTATCTGATCGAAATTGTGAAGGAGGAGAAATGCCAACCCTGAAATCTAAGACACCCAAATTCAAAGCAGGTGAAGTAGTTCGCATATCCTGCCCGTACTACAAGAAACAGCGCAAAGCAGAACAGTATCAACGAATTGTTTCGTACTTCTTGTGGCCGGAATGCAAATCCACTCCGTTTGGTTATCTATTTGTTAACGGCGACCGATGCAACGAGAAGTTCGTTAAGCCTCTAACTCCAAAAGAGAAAGGTGAAAAGTAAATGTCCGAAACAATGGAACAGCTAGCATCCGCGTTAGGTTGTGAAATCGTGCCGGAAACACTTCCGGTCAAACAGTCGTCAGAAACCTGCCCGGTCCATAACTTCAGATTTGTCTCGTACCCTCGGGACGCGGGCTCGGATGATCTTAATTTCGTGATGAAGTGCCCGTTAAGGGTTTGTTTTCATGGAGTTGTGAAGCCACGGGCGAATGACTAACCTTTTCGTTGACTTCGAATCCAGAAGTGAAATCTCACTTCCAGACAGGGGCTTGGACAACTACCTCCGGCATTCATCCACCCGATCTATGCTTCTCGGATGGGCGGTTGATAGCTCCCCCGCAAGTCTCTGGCAAGCCCATATCGACGGGCAGTTCTGCTCCGAACTCAAGGACGCTCTAACAGACCCACACGTCCGGAAAATCGCCTACAACGCGCCGTTTGAACACGGGGCATTCAAGTACCTACACCAGATGGACATTCCTTACGAGCAGTGGGTGGATGTTCTGATTTGGGCTCGGCATTTGTCTGTCACGGGTGACCTCTCCACCGTAGGCAAGATATTTGGTCTCTCGGAAGACGAGGCCAAGATCAAGGATGGAGATAGGCTCATCAAGAAATTCTGTGAGCCGGGGGTCGCGGCCAAAGAAACTCCATTGTTCGGGCACATGGATGCTTGGTTTCATGGACCCGACTCTGATCCTGATGATTGGGAACGCTTCTGTGAATACTGCAAACGGGACGTTGAGGCCGAGCGTGCTTTGTTCTGCAAGATGCAATCGTTTCCGTTGCCCGAAATGGAGCATCGGGGCTGGTGTCTGGATCAGGTTATCAATGCTCGCGGGCTTCCAATGGACCTCGATCTTGTCCGAGGGAGCAGTACGGTTGCCGGACAGATCAAGAAGGATTTGAACGCCCGGATCAAGGAACTCACAGGCGTAGAGAACACTAACAGCGGCCCGCAGATGCTCAAGTGGCTCGCAACTCAAGGCTATGACTTCTCGGGCATAGGTAAGCCCTTTGTCAATAGGGCTCTCGCGGGCGAGTGTGACCTAACTCCCGCAGCTAAGGAAGTTCTTACCATCCGAAAGCAATCGTCCAAGACTTCCGACTCCAAGCTCCAACGCATTCTTGACTGTGTATCTGAGGACGGGCGATTAAGGCATCAATTTCTGTACATGGGCGCTCCTAGGACGGGCCGATGGTCGGGCGGGGGTGGGGAAGTTAAGAACGTGCAGATGCAGAACCTTCCTCGCCCGACGAAAGAAGTAGCTAAGAATCTAGACCTAGCAATCAGCCTGCTCAAAAACCGGGATTATACGGGCGTGTCGATGGAGTTCTCTAGCCCAATGGACGTGGTTACAAGCACGCTCCGGTCAACGATTAAGGCTAGTCCGGGCAAGAAACTGCTGGTCTGCGATCTGAATGCGGTCGAGTTTCGCGGGCTTGGCTGGATCACTAAATGCGAGAGCATAAACTCCGTTTTCCGGACTGGTCGAGACCCGTACAAAGACTTTGCCGTTGATTTGTTTGGCGTGGCATACGAGGAAGTCACAAAACAGCAGAGGCAGGATGCGAAGCCCGGAGTCCTCGGGGGTGGTTATCAATTGTCTGGGGGCGAAGAATACACGGATGAAAATGGAGACATCGTGTATTCGGGGCTGATGGGCTACGCACGCTCGCTACAAATTGAACTTGACCACGATCTGGCCCACGAATCAATTGCTAAATTCCGGGCAAAGTATTGGGAGGTCACAGAAGCGTGGGCAGAGATCGAAGCGGCTGCTCTAGAAGCAATGAAGACTCATCAGCCCGTCGTATACAACGATTTCACCTTCCAGTGTTTCGGAACCAAGCTGCTTCGGCTGACCCTCCCTTCGGGGCGCGGGTTGCACTATATTCGCCCGCTGATCGAGAAGGATGAGAAGTTCAAGAAGGATGGCATCACCTACGAGGGTCGCCTGCAAGCGAAGAAGGTTGTCGGACGTATCAAGATATATGGCGGGAAATGGGTTGAAAATATGTGTCAGGCTTTCTCCCGCGATCTGTTGTTACACGGTATGGTTGGGGCAGACAGGCTCGGCCTCCCCATTGTCGGGACGACGCACGACGAGATCATTTGTGAGGTTGATAAGGACTCGAAGCTTGCGCTGGATGATCTACGAGCGGCGATGATTAAGGCCCCGTCGTGGGCCTCAGATTTGATCTTGGACGCTGAAGGCTATGAGTCTCTCGTGTATCGTAAAGACTAATTGTCAACTTGACAAACTACCCTGTGTTCGGTAGTCTGTATTACGGGCGTCCGGTTTGCGTATGATCGCCGCTTCGCCCGATTACCTTGAGGAGTTTCTATGCACACCGTCGAAGTATCAGGAGTAAAAGAGCCTATATCCGCTTCCTTGATGGAGATTGGAGATATCGGGATCGTAGTTCAATCTGGAAGCAATGAATTCAACGAGTATCTCGGGCACGGCATTATTAGGACGTATAGTGGGCTGGCCTCTTTGACTAAGCCTCGTAGCACTTGGGATAGTTTCTCCGCCGACTGGCCCAATTTCAAAGTCCGCATCTTGCCCGCAGGAACCAAGATCACAATCACTGTAGGAGAGTAGCCCGTGGCTAAAACTACCCAATACGATATCGAGAGACCAACAACTTTGCTGACTCAACTTGGAGTTCAGAGTTGCCTGCCCAAGATCGCCCGAGGAGAGAAACGGGCAGACTTCGGGCTTAACAAGAACGCGAGGAAACAATGTCAGAAGTAAATTCAAATATAACGGGCAACATATCGGTCGTGCTACCTGCCAAAGATTCCGCTTTGAAGTTGATGCGTAAGCCCTTCGAGCCCCACCAGATTTCCAAGATGTGCAAGTCCACGAAGAAGGATAACCAGCCCGGTCGGTGCCGGGACTGCGGAGGGTTTCATAAACTCCCGTCCGTGCAACTGAGTTATGTCGGGCACGCCGCTATCACAGATCGCTTGCTGGAGGCTGATCCTCAGTGGTCTTGGGAACCTTTGTCTTTTGCTGCGGATGGAACTCCGTTTCTGGATGCAAACGGCGGAATGTGGATCAAGTTGACCGTTGCGGGCGTCACCCGCTTGGGGTACGGGGATGCTCAAGGTAAGACGGGCGGCGATGCCATGAAAGAACGCATCGGAGACGCCCTGCGAAACGCCGCTATGCGTTTTGGCGCGGCTTTGGACCTCTGGCACAAGGGAGATTTGCACGGGCCCGAGGAAGAGGAGTCAGAGAAGTTTGAGAAGCAAGCGGGCGGATCATTCACCAAGGTTATGCCGGAGAAAACTAGTGCGCTGAATAACGGGCAGGCGGCAGCGCAGCCGAGCAAGCCTGACCCGACTCCGGTTTCCGTACAGAAGCCAAAGCCCGCAGCTAAGCCAGCGGCTAAGAAGAAAGCCGAACCCGAAGATCATCATCTTCCGTGGAGTGGGCAATTTGAACCCAAGCCCGAAAACAAAGCTACCTCGTTCAACTTCGGGAACAACACGGTAACTCCGGAGAATCCGATCACGGATAACGACTTGCCCGAGAACCTACAACCGAAGCCCGAAGACAACCGTCTAGCAACTGAAGCCGAACGTAAGGTCTTTGTTGAACGGGCGAAGGCTCTGAAGGCGAAAGGGTTTGAAGGAATAGGCCCGTATCTGTTGCGGGCAGGCAAGGTAACTACAACTCAAGATATCCCTTTCGTTCAAATGAACCGAATGTTTGATGAGTTAGAGGCTGCTGAGAAAAACGGGAAGTTGAAGGAGTTGCTAACACAATGACTAAGAAAATCGTTCACCCGAAACTTAGAGGAAAGGTCATCCGAGAGGTAAGCACTTGGATAGATCAGGAAACCCGAGAAATCGTAATAGAAATCGTGGTAAAAGGAAAAGAAGACGATTGTTGGGCTTTTACTGCGGGCTCCGAGGTAACGGGAAAATCTGTTTACCTTGCGGGTGATAACCTGAAACGCTCAAACGAAAAGACTTACAAATTCTAGGGAGAACATGAAAACACTCAAGCTAATCTTCGTTCTGATGCTGGCATCGTTGCCCGCATTCGCAAACTCTATCAATTCGGTGTCGTGGAATTCCAACTATGGCAGCGAAGCCTACACCTACACTTCGGGCTCCTACAACTATCTGTACGGTTACAGCTACGGTACGGGCTCGAATCACAACTGGAACGAGATGGAGTTCTACGCCTACGGGAGTAAGGGAAGCATGTCCGGATGGGCGTACGATTACTTCACTAACAAGAGTGGAACGCAGTATACCGAGCTATACGGAAGCCTGTACAACGGGGTTTTCAACTCAAATACTGACGTATTCAAGGCGCTGTTCTCGGGCTACGACTATTCCTACAGTTCGAAAACCGGACAGTGGTCTTATGTCCCGTACACGGGCGTGTTCACTGAGCGCCTCAACGGTAGTCCGGTAAACGGGCAATGGTCTTACGGAAGCCTTGGAAACGGGAACATTAACAACGGGAGTGCAGCAGTTCCGGAGCCCGGATCGCTGACTTTGCTAGGCACTGGATTGGTCGGGCTGGCGGGCGTCGTTCGCCGGAATCTGAAGGTCTAATGCGCTATCTCGGCAACCTCTTCCGATGGGCAGTGGTCATTATCGTGACCCTGCTCATTTTGTTTTGGACGGAGATTCGCGGGCACGCTGCTCCCAAACAACCTTCAAAGCCCGTGCCTGATATCTTCCACTACACGAATCCACGTACGTACCAGATGGGAACAGTTGCGGGTCTCGATGTAATCCGTATTTCGGGCAAGCAATGGACGGTTCTGACGTGGAAGCCCGCATACGCACCGTTGCTGTACTCGGAATCCCTGCTTTTCTGCGGGCCTAAAGCCACCGAGATGTTTGTCAACTTGACAAGCGAAGATGAAATTGTTATCGTGTATTCACGGGCAGTTGAAGTGGCGCGTGTCGAATCCCCTCCCCCTAGTGTTCTCGCTTGCCACACGTTAGAAGCCGTAAAGAAGGTGAATCCATGAAAATCAAGATTGAAGTTACCGAAAAGGATATCGAGAAGGCGAAAAAGTTTCTTAAGACCGGGAAAATAGGGATAGCTAATAACTGCCCCGTAGCTTTGGCGTTAAAGAGGGCCACGAATAATAAATCCCTTTGGGTCGGGTGTGATAGTTACTGTCCTGCCCCGGCAACCCTTATCAGGCTTCCCAAAAAGGTATCCGATTTCATAGAGAAGTTTGATGCCCTCCTGCCCGTAAAGCCATTCTCGTTCTTTATATCTCCCAAGGAGCAAAACTGATGTCATCAACTCTGGTAGTTATTGAAGGTGCTTTAGCGGGCGAGCCCGTCGTAAAGTACACCGCGAAGGGCGCAGCCCTCGCTAACTTCGAAATGACCGTGCCCAACGGATACGGCAAGTCTGCTAAAGACCCGTTCGTATTCAAGGTCACTGCTTGGAACGATCTAGCGGAAGCTATCGCGCAACTCGCACCCGGAACCAAGTTCACAATGTACGGGCGTCTCACGAGCCGCAACTACGAGTGGCAGGGTCAGCAGAAGACCTCTACAGATATCGTAGCTAACACGATTGATGTCCGGAAAGCGGATGGAGAGCCGTCTCATAAGCCCGCAGCCCGTCAGCAACAGCCTGTAGAGGAGCCGGACATTTTCTAATGAAAACCCTACTACTCACTTTCGCTACGTTGCTTTGCCCGATGGTTTACGGGCAAGCCCTCCCCGATGCTCCTGAGCCTCAACCGAAGCCCGCGAGCTTCTTCACGTTCCGGAAGTCTTGGCAAGACCCTCCCCTAAGAACTAACAAGCAGTTCTTCAAGTCAAAGACGTTCTGGTTATCTCAGGCGGGCGCGGCTGCCGCGTTGGTTATTGCCTGTCGAAACCCACGTTCACACGAACATTGGGATTCCGAGCTACCCGCCTTTGCGGGCGTGTTCGGTATGTCCTATCTCGGAGGACGGTTCTTTACTCAGTCGTTTGCCGTTGGTCCGGGCGTGTATGAAATTGTTCACTACTCTGTGGCGGCTGCGAAATGAAGTACGGGCTTATGTGTCTATTCGTTTTCTGTACAGCAGCGGGTGCCCGAGAGAAAGAGGCGTTCGCTGTCTGGTCGGGCAAGAATTGCGTGATCTTGTCTGAGAACGTCAAGGCTGTTGCTCCTCTGAAGGACGGGGAGCCCGACTACAAGAACGTCCATCTTACGGGCGTCCAGCTAGATAACAAGTGTATGTCTTACGAGATCAAATGAGTCTAGTCATTCTCCAGAAGCCTGCTTATGGACAGGCGTGTAATCGCTGCGGCGTCTGCTGCGAGCGAGAACTCTGCCATATTGCTATGGCTAAGTTTAGACCGGGACACGATCCTTGGGCTCCTAAAGCCGAAAATTGGCGAGGCCCGTGTCCGGCATTGACTCGCAATGACGATGGAACTACAACCTGCGGTTTGTGGGACGACGTAAAACTGTGGGTTAGAACTGGTGGATGTTTCGCTAACGACTGATGACCGACGCCCGCAAGTCCACAATCCGTACTGTGTGTGCCGTGCTGCAATTGCTCGTGGCTATTACGGGCTTGGTGTGTCTGATTTATTTTCGAGCACGTTAGTTACGAAACGTCGGTACTTATCAACAACTATAGAGGAATAGCAACAATGACTACTGACCAAGAAGTACAAGGTGTTCTTCTGCTGTCGTTCCTTCCGGGATTAGCGTCCGGGCTGATATCCGCTGTTTGGCTTCCTTACTACGGGGCAATCGGGGTCGGAATAGGGGTGTTCTTCGCGGCCTTCGTGTTCTGGGGCGTGGTAGGCGGCAGCCGTGGCTAAGATAGTCCAGCCCGAAGAATCATTTGATCTCTATAACGGGCGAGTAAAACTCCTTTACCGGGATTCCTCTCATCGCTACCGAGTGTCTGTGGACGGAGGGAAGCCTACTCACGCTTCCAACGTAACCACTATTCTCAATGTGCTTAATAAGCCTGCAATCAAACCGTGGGCTATCAGAATCACATGTGATTACATTGAAGAGAACATCCGTAAACTTGTCGAGCAGGATTCGTTTTCAGTACAGGATGTTTTCAAGATTATTGAACGGGCAAGAACTTGGGCTGAAACCAAGCGCGAGGAAGCCGCCGATATTGGAACCTCGGCGCATGACTGGATCAGGGACTACTGGCGGGCGGTCATACGCAAAACGGATATTCCTCCCAAGCCCGAAGAAAGACAGCCTCGGAATTGCATAGAGAACGCTCTCGATTTCTTCAGCAAGCACAAGATGGTGCCTGTAGCTGTAGAGGAGCCTCTCTACTCACTCGAAACAGGGGTGTGCGGGCGTCCGGACTGGATTGGCTATGTAGATGATGAGTTTTCGATTGTGGACTACAAATCCACGAAGGCTCTGTGGCCTGAATGCCCGGTACAAATGACTCCGTACGCAAAGATTTACGAAGAGATGCACGGGCTTCTTCCGAAGGTCCGATACGGTTTACGGATGGATAAAGAGGGCGGGGATTTTGAAGCTCGTAGATACAAGCCTGAAGAGTTCGATCTTGACTGGCATACGTTCGGCTGTATTTTTACCATCTACGATAGGTTCAAGCATTTGAGACGGGTTGTTAAACCGGAAAAGGAAGATTCTCTAGCGGAGCTATGATGAACAATGTATTCAAACACTCCATCAAATCCCGCCCCACAACCTACAACGGTGTTGACTTCCGCTCGGAACTGGAGGCTTCTTGGGCGTGCTTCTTTGATATTCGTAACATCAGCTACGATTACGAGCCCCTTGTAAATCTCGTAGCGTGGAGACCTGATTTCCAAATCACTCTAGCTGCTAATGATTTAGAGTCCGATCCGGGATTCATTCTTTCAGAAGTAAAGCCCTATCTTTCGTTAGATCAATGGAAGCAAGACTCTGCCACAGTTAAGAAAATTTCCGGATGTTTCGTGGGTGGGTTTCTGGTGGTGCTTCTTGGTTCGAGCCCGCTAGTGCCCGCAAACTTCATGTTTGGGATTGATGAAGAATCGTCTGTGAAGTTCGATCCCATATCGTTCGGAGACGATGACAAGCTAACTAAGGAAGAGTGGTCTAAGGCCAAGAACGCTGTCCGGTGGAGGCCCTAGTGTATAAGCAGAAGCCCGGATACCAGCCTTGGAACGAAGAAGAGTTTCTATCGGATGTGTATGTCCGGGGGATGACTCCTGTTCAGAGATGGATGTACCGAACTCTTTTGCAGGCGTCGTTCTTTCACAGCACACGCCCGTATCTTCCGAAAGAAGAAGCCATTCTGTGGGTTTTGGCCGGATGTGAATCTCTGGAGCAATGGCGGGCAAATAGTGGTCCCGTGCTCGCCCGCTTCGAAACTACGGAAAACGGACTGATAGGTAACAAAAGGGTGGTGGAGGACTGGGGCAAGCTGCTAGACAAACGGGAGAAAATGGCCGAATTAGGCCGCAAGTCAGCGTCCGTTAAACGCACGTTCAACGGAAGTCAGCCCGTCGTCAACGAAGAGTTAACTAGTAAGAGTAAGAGAGAGAGTAATAGTCAGAGCCAGAGTGAAGTAGAGACAGAGGAATCAACCCCCTCGCTCTCGCTCGATCAATTCGCGGATAGGTGGAACTAGTAATGTCTATCAAGAAGAAGGTCGTCAAGTCTTGCCTGTTAAATCTCGGGTGTCAGCCCGAACCCGACCGATGGCAGGAAACGTGGGACAACCTGAAACAGTTGGCCGAGGTATTTGGGGAGCGCAGGGTTCACGAGGCTTTTGAAGAGTGGGCGGAAACCCGAAAGGGAGATCAGATTCAGAAGCCAGTCTCCGAGTTTTTGAAAGTGGCTCCCGGAATCTGTACGGGGGTTATTCAACTCAAGCCCAAGGGAGACCTGTATGCCCTGTTGAACGAGTTGGCCGCGATCTCAGACAACCGGGTACTGTTCAATCGCGAGCAGCAAGCGGCTGTCGGGCGTCTGATGGCTGAACACTCGCCCGCAGACATCAAATCAGCCTTCCAAGAGTTCTGGGGAAACATTGAGAACGATGACTTCTCTGTTCGGCAGGCAGCTAAGACGTTTACGGAAGCTGCCGAGCAGTTACTAGCAGTCCAAGCCCGTAGACGAGAGAAAGAAGTTCGTACCCAAGAGTTGCTACGGGCGAGTACGGAAGCTGAACAGAAAAAGGCCGCTGAAGAATTGGCTGCCCGGATGAAGGAAGAGTCAGACCTCGCGGACCTCGTAGAAGACACTTTGGGGGATGGATTATGAATTGGTTTTTAGACAGACCTTGGATCATAGTCGTGTTCATCGTAGCTATTATCGGGCTAGTTGGGTACGCGGCTTATCAAGAGGAGATGGCTTGGGAGTCCTTCTCCGCCATTCACCACTGCAAGCCCGTAGCTCATACTCAGGGCGGGAGTGCCACTACGGTACTGAGCAATGGGAAGGTTGGGGTTACCTTTATTCCACCGACTACAACTTTCGCCTGTGACGACGGGCAAAACTATACACGGGAAAACTAACATGCTTGCCTGCCCCCTATGTAAGAAAGTCCTCTGGCATACGGAAAACGGACTGCGGATATGGAAAAGATTGTCGAAATGACAAATCATGCATCCTTTCGGTGGGTAGTAGCATCTAATGTAATAGGCACTGAATTCCCTCGCCTATCTTCCCACCTTAAGGACTCCCAAGTGGCATTTACACCCAATCCAAATAAAACCGTACGTGTGTCTCGAACTGCTACGGAAAGACGTACACTTCAATTTTCTCTATCTCGTAGATTCGGTTGGCTTTGTTGGTACTGCGGAAATAAGTTCAACGGAGCATCAATACATTTAGATCACATTATCCCCATTTCTGTTGGTGGGCCTGACGACGAATCCAACATAGCGCTATCTTGTGGGTTTTGTAATATGGCAAAGTCAGACTACCCATTGGATGTGTTCTTGGATTGGCTAGACTCTATAAGGTTCGGCCCAACTTGGTGCCCTATCCGGGACGGTAGTAAATCTTAGGCATGGTTCCTTTCAATCCTGTTGAGTTTATCGTGCGTTAAGGGAGTATTTGAAGCATGGCGCGAGCTAGGCAAGATGTATGCGGTAAATGCGGAAAGAAGATAACGGGCAAGCGGGTCGTTCTGGAGTGGGGCGGGCTGGGGAGTCGATGCGTGAAATGTATGCCCGAGAAGGCTACCTTGGCTAATGGGCAGGACTGGAAGCGGAAATGAACGCAATAGACCGCTGGAAAATAGCCGATAGGATGCAGAAAAGGGCAGGAGGGTACGGAATGGTATCTCTGACCGTACAAGAAGCCACTGACGAGTGCGTAAAGATCGTGGAGGAAGCTTTGCGGGCGACTATACGGAAAACGAACGGGCTGCATACGTGGGAACGGCATACCCATAAACTGTGGTCGAAGCCCGTAGACATAGATCATTGTCCGAAGTGTGGCGAGTATCTTCACGATGAAATGGGACATTCCTGCCCGTGATTCATAACGGGCACTGGACTCACCCGGAGCTTTGGTTTATGTGGATTAGCGGGCTACTGTCGCCCGTAAACACTGTGCTGATTGTCTGGTTGATGGTACGGAAAAGAGGCGGGCAATGAAATACGAAGTCGGGGATTTGGTACGAATTGTCGAGCATCCTTGGAACCAGCACGCGGGCGATACTGTGATTATTACCAAGGCAGAAAAAATAGAAGATACTTTCGTTTACGAGTTTGTTATTCCGGAACAACGCGGGTCAACTCCCGAACATTTGATCGGTTATCTAGTCGCCCGAGGAGTCACTGCTTGTCAGAAAATAGCCTCCAAGAGTTAAAACAACATCCCCGCGTACTCGATCTCTACCGTACCCGGCTATCGCTCAAGCAGGACGGGCGGCGATGGAGGGGCCCGTGTATCTGGCATTCAGACAAGAACCCTAGTTTGGATGTCTACCAACACGAGGGTACGTGGATTCATCACTGTATGGCCTGTAACGTGTCGGGCAGCGTGATCGACTGTGTGCAAAAGGCCGATGGAGTTGACTTCAAACAAGCCGTTCATATTGTCCGAGAGTTCTGTAGTGCGTGGGCGGGAGACCGAGCCCGTGTGGAAACCGTATTCAAGCCCGTATCTCAGGAGAAAGCTAGTGTCAAAACTTACCCGGAAGAGTCGTACAAAGCCTTCGAGTCCGCGCTACAGAATTCGCCCGCTGCCCTCACTTTCCTTAAAAGCAGAGGAATTGATGCACCAACGGCTAAACGTCTTAGAATCGGTTTTCGAAGTGATGTTGGTAAACTCGCCGGAGAATCTGGAGCTAAAGTATCGGCTAGCGGTTGGATCACTTTCCCAACCTTCGGTGATGGAAATGTTACAAGTATTAAATACCGAAGCATCGTGTCTAAGTCCTTTTGTAAGCAGCCCGGAATGTCTACGGTCCTGTTTAATCGAGAGACTATTGACTTTCTCGAACCTGCGTTCCTTGTTGAAGGAGAGCTAGATGCTTGTGTTCTGGAGCAAGCGGGTTTCCGGGCCGTCAGTCTTCCGAATGCTACGTATCAACTGACACCCGCAGACAAGGATTTATTGTTGTCCGCCGAATACGTAGTCCTCGCGGGCGATAACGATGACGCGGGCAAGAAGGCCATGTCTCGCTTATTTGTTGATATGAAAGAACGCACGTTTTGGCTCCGATGGCCGGATGGGTGCAAAGATGCTAATGAGTATTTTCTGAAGAAGTGTTCGGGCGACGTATCCGCATTCCGTACGGAGATTCAGAAGCTCGTAGAGGTCGCTCGCAGCAAACCGATGGAGGGTGTCTATGACGTTCGTCAGAGCCTTCTAACAGCGAGTCAAAGTAGCTCGGCAGACAATCCGTACCGTTTGCGGGCTCCGTGGAAGTCTGTAGATGACATGGCTATCATCACGCCCGGAACCGTCACTACGATTTACTCAACGGACTCGGGCATGGGAAAGACCACTCTTGCTTTCCAATGGACTCTTCACGCGGCTCTGAAGCACAACGAGACGGTTATCAACTATCAGGCTGAGATGAACCAAGAGCAGATCAACACTATCTTGGCTTCTCATCTGCTTCGAAAAGACCGCCTCACTTTGACCGAAGAAGACTACCACATAGCGGGCAAGATGCTGCCCCCAGACTTGAAGTATTACATTGGCCGGAATACCTCTTTCACAAACATCACCGAGGTTCTGGACTTGATGGAGGCTGCCGTCCGCCGCTTCGGAGGTACAGTCGCTGTGCTCGACAACTTAGGCTTCCTTTGCCGGAACGAGCATGATCCTATCAAAGCGCAGGCAAACGCCATGCAGCGCATAACTAATATGGCGGGGGCCTACGGACTAAAGTGGATAAATCTCCACCAGTCCCGAAAGGCCGACCAAAACCACAAGCGCAAGGTTAACCATGTGTCCGATCTTGATGGCTCGAAAGCTGTACAGAACGACTCCTCCTTCGTGTTCAACATCCACCGGGAAGAAGTCAAGCATACCGGGGATGACGCGGAGTACGGGACAAACGAATACGATCCTTTGACGGACCTGCGTCTCCAGAAGGTGCGTGAGAAAGGTCCGGGCAAGAGTTTCACCCGCCTGCTGTTCCTTGGCGGAATTAGCACGTTTAGTGAGGTAGCGTCGGTTGAAGAACCTAATCTGTTTGGAGGCGGGCAATGAGGGCTTGGTGGAGAAGGGTTTACGGGCAATACAAGTTGCATCGGGCTTTACACCACCTGTACATAGAAATGAAGCTGTATATCGAGCTTGAGAAGTACAAAGACCCTTGTCCGGCAAACGTACAGCGCCGGAAAGCCGTATTTGATGCCGCAGAGATTATTCTACACTTGATCGGAATCTCGCCCGAGTATCGCTCGAAACATTGTCAACTTGACAAAGATTTGGAAATCCGATAGATTATGAGTTGTGCTTTTGAAGTGATCCAAACTCTCAGGAGAAGTCCATTGAATCTGAAAAACGAAGACCCCAATTTGTATGCTGAGAAGACATACGCCCCGCAGGACTGTTACGGGCAAGCTGCTCAGCAGGCATATTCCCCGGTTCCCGCGATGTCGCCCGAAGCCGTTATTGACCACATTTTTACGTACCACTCGCCTACTTTGACGACGCTCCCGAAGTTCCAAGCCATTCGGGAAGCAGGCAAGTATTTCGCCAAGGTTATTCTCCAGAACGTTCCTTACGGGCAGGATAGGCTAACTGCTATCCTCAAGGTTCGTGAAGCTGTAATGACGGCTAACGCTGGTATCTCGCTCGACGGGGTTCAACTGTAATACGGAAACCGAATGCCCGAACCAATCAAAGTTTCTGAGATACGGGCGAGGTTGGAGGGCTTTCCGGGCCTCCAACAACTCGTAGATTTCCTAGCCGAAAAGATGATGTTTATGCCTTTTGACTCTCGTTATGCGCAGTTGCTCAAGGAATTGAACGAGGTTTCGAAGTGACTCCCGTACAAGAACTTCTCCCGAAAACTGATGAGTCGGTCTCCCGAAGGTTGCTCGCAAGGGTTGACGGGCTGCTTGATACCGCGAGGGACGGGCGAGAGTCCCTCCAGAAAACGTATGTAGAGATCGGGCTTGCTCTTGATGATGTAGAGAATTCTAAAGCATGGACGGTTCGTAAATTCCGAACTTTTGATGCTTATATGCGTGAATGGTGCGAGCCTAGGTTTGGCAAATCTAGGACTCAACTTTACGGAGCGAAGGCCGTAGCTCATCATCTGCTGCCTGAAATCTCGAAAGAGAAGTTAGTCGAGATCGGAATTTCAAAGGCCATGCCTTTAGCAATGTACGTAAAGAGAACGGGAAAGTCTGCTAAGGAGTTGCTCGAAAAGGCTCTGGACCCGAAGGTTGACACTGAACAGTTTCGAGCAGAAGTAGCCGTAGCCCGACATGAGAAGCCAGAGAAAGGCAAATGGTTTGATCTCGGTGGATTCTTCTGTACGGAAGAAGAACGGGAAGAAATTGAACGAGGTTTACGGGCGGCGGAACAGGCCGAGCCGCTGCCCGAGAATACAAGCGAGTGGATGACCCGCAAGATCGTCATGCAGAGGATGGTTCAGGAGTTCCTCTCAACTTGGGGCCATGTTCTAAACCCGAAGGAAGTTAACGGGCGTCCTACGCTCGACAGCTTACGAAGTGAACGCCCGTAATACCGTGTGGGTCGAGCGGTCTCCCGAAGGGAGAGTAATCCGTATCTTCCGATCAACTCACGGGGAAGATTGGAAGCGGGCAATGGGCGCGAGTCTGCTCTTTACCTGCCCCAAGCGTGACGCAATTGCTGAGGTTCGATTTCAAATCTGGCAACGCTGTAACGGGCAGTGTGAGTGGTGCGGGAAACGGATAACTGAGAATGGCCCGCTGTACGCCCGCATGCACATGCACGAACAAGCCCCCAAGGGTAAAGCAATAGGAGGGGGAGAAGTAAGTCTAGAGAACGGCGTGGGTATTTGCCAGAAGTGCCACGATGATATCGGGCACGCAGACCGGAAGTTGCAGTTCAGTAAACCGTTTGATTTGGAGGAGTAATGGCTGAATTTGTTTTCAAAGGTCGGGTATCGGGCAACAACATCCGGTATAAGTTTCCCAAAGATGTAACTCAGAAAATGACGGAGGAAATGAAGACCTCCTTAGAAGTAGAAATGCCGGACAACGACTATCTCGCCTCTCTGAGCCATCTGGAATTACCGGGCGTGTTCAAGATAGGGTCGCCCGTAACCGTAACTATCAACATTCAGGAATCCTAATGCCTACTGCTCAAGTCATAGTTCGTCAAGCCAACGGCCAGTCGCTCGTATTGTCTGAGAACGACCGGATCGTCAAAGAAGTAACTATCAGTTGCGAGTCTCCGCGTTGCGCTAGTCGTCACAGGCAAGATAAACCCGTGTCATTTACGTTCAACGATCAAGACCCGTTCCCAGAAGCCGGGGATAATTTTATGTCCCTGATACTGCCAGAAAGAAGCCCGTCCAACGCGCAGTATCCGAGACCGTTCTGCTCACCTACTTGTCTGCGAGATTATCTGATGTATGCCTATCTCGCGCCTAGTCCCCGTAATCCGGAAACCGTACAGCCGCCCGTAACTGTAGAAGCTGCTACTCAGATTGCAGAATCTCAAGCAGACGGTTGTGCTGATCCTGATGATGTACATGGAGCATAAGGAGAATTATGAAGAAAACACTGAAGTCACTGCAAGAGGAAGTAGCCAAGCTGAAGAAGATAGGCAAAGCCTACGCGGATGAGGTTACAAACCGCGTGGTCGCTCGCCCGTATCACTACGAAATCAACCCCGTCGATGCAACAGCCGGACAAACACCTGTAGCCAAAGTTTCCGAACTTTACGCTCACGTCCAAACAGCAGCCAAACTCGGGTACGAAACAGGGCTTCAAGCGGACGATAACGGGCGATTGCAAGTTGTGTTCTTTAAGAAGATTCCTAACACCCCGTTTGATTTCTTGTTCTAGGAGATTGCCCGGTGCCACTTTACCTCTACCGCTGTCGCAACAAGAAGTGCAAGCACGAGCAGGAAGCCATTCGCCCGATCTCGAAAGTGTATAACCGTTTGTCGTGTGAGAAGTGCGGGTCTGATACGGAAAACATTATTGCAACTCCAGCCCGTATGGTTCGCGGGCAAGGCGGTTGGTCGTCGCCTGCACCGAAAGGATAGGTATGATTTATATCTTCGATATTGACGGGACTCTCGCAGACCTGACCCACCGTCTGCACCACATTCAGAAGACGCCTAAAGATTGGACGGGCTTCTTTTCTGATTGCGCGGACGATTCCCCCATTCCAGAGGTCGTTAAGGTTGCCCAATCTTTGAGCGCAGAAGGCCACGAAATAGTCTATTCTACCGGGCGCTCAGAAGATATCCGCAGACTAACAGACGAGTGGATGGATAAATACCATATCCCCGTGGGGGAGATGTTCATGCGGAAAGCCGGGGATCACCGGGAAGACAATGTTGTTAAGTCCGAACTTCTAGACAGCATCATTAGTATCTTCGGCAAGGATATCGCGGGCGTGTTCGAAGATCGGCAGCAGGTAGTTGATATGTACCGATCCCGTGGACTGCGGGTATTCCAAGTTGCTCCGGGAAACTTCTGATGCCTATCCTGCTTGTAATCTTGGCCGTTCTATTAACTGTGTCCGTTGTCTATATCTACGGGCTTCGTAAGGCTTTCAAGATTCTCGGGGATAATAACCTCGAATTAACTCAACGGGCGATTGACTCTCAGCGTGAGGTCGCCCGTGCGGAAACCGAACTGACGTACATGAAACTCACTCTCAATAACGTGCTTCAGAGGCCCGTAAACGCCGTGTTGAACGAGGAGCACATGCACCAATTAGCGGGCTTGATCGAGTCTATCTTGAAGCCCGAAAGGATGAACTGATGTTCTGGGCAAGCAAGAAAGAATTTGATCGCTTGAATGTTAACTACCACGCCGCCCGGACTCACAACGAGCAGTTGAAGGCTATCGGCCAAGCCTTGGCGGACGAAAACCGTGATCTAGTCCGGCAGTTGGAGTTGTATAAGGCGGTGCTCGCACAGCTACAGATCCCTATCAAGTTGCCCGCGAGGAAGCAGTGAAGACCGGGAAGATCGTGAGTTTAGCCGGATCGCTTGTGTTCGGAACTGTTTTCGGGTTGTTCACCCCGTTCCCGCAGTGTCTTCTATACGGATTCTTAACGGGCTGCGCGTGGGCAATACTTGGGGCTTGGTATGACAGTAGTTTATAACGCCAAGGCTCGGGCAAGACGGTTAAAAGTTCTGTTCCGTCTGACGCCCGAGGAGCACTCCAGTATCCGAGAGTTCCAGAAGAATCACAAGGTCTATCAGGTATTGCTCGGCAAGCGCGAAGGAACAGACCACCACCACGCTTCAGGCAAGATTCGCGGAATTTTAGAGTGGCGTCTGAACCGGGCTTACGGTCTGATCGAAAGTGTCTATCCGGATAACGTATCTGAAGTCTTACGGGCTCTCGCGGACTACCACGATAATCCCCCGGCAACTCAGGCGCTCGGAGAAGAACGGTTCGGATTGATCGGTAAGGCTCAGTACAAGAAGCGCATGGTTTACGGGCCCCCGAAGGAGAAATAATGCTAGATACTTATTTGAAATGGTTTCGCGAGCACGAAAGAATCTTGGCCGTGATTTTTGTCTTGGCCGTGATTGGATATACAGCCCGCCTGTGGATCAACCGCTCATACGATACGGCGCTCGCAAAGAACGCGGTAGCTCAGAAGGTGCTCGAAGATCAGGTTGCTAAGAATTCTGAACTCCAGAAGCAGCAGGACGCCCGCGAGCAACAGTATCAGGCAATGCTCGATACCTTGACCCGGCAGAATCAGACGTTAGTCTCGGGCATCGCCGCCCGTAATCAAGCCGTCCAGACTCAGCAGAAGACAGATGCAGGATTGGCACTACCTGAATTGGCGTTACGCCATCAGGTGTTATTGGGTGTATCTGCGGGTGTCGATAGTACGGTAAACGGATTCGTAGTTAGCCCGCCCGTAGAGTTACAGACGGTTCAGAAGCTCGAATCCTTGCCCGCACTCGAACAGAACGTCAAAGATCAGCAGACAGTTATCTCTAACAAGGATTCTCAGATCACGGGGTTGAACGGAGTTGTGTCAGGATTGAACGGGCAAGTATCAGGGCTGAAAGTCGAGATCACAGACGGCCAGAAAGCTTGTGTGGCGCAAGTTAACGAGATCAAAGCCAAAGCCCGCAAGAGCAAGATCAAGACTTTCTTTACGGGCGTAGGGGCGGGAATTGCGCTCGGCGCATATCTGGTACTGCATGTCTAGTTGTCAAGTTGACAAACTCTCCCATTATTGCTAGTATTTTGAAAGGGAAATCATGTCCAACTCAGTGACCAAAAACGATATTGTTTCTGATGCTCTAGAAGTTGCTCTGTCGTTGCAAGGGCCTCTTACTCGCGATTATCTACGGTCGAAATCTCAGTATACAGACAAGCAGCGGGCTAAGTTCTTTCCTACCCACGATGCTCTGCTCGAAGTCATTACGGATAAACTGACCCCAACTCAGCGCAAAGCTGGAGTTGGTAAGCCGTTGGCTGGCGGGCAACTTAGGTCCAAGGAAGAGAAGCTACCCCTTCCGGCTCCGGGCAAGATTAAGCGATACGTTCTAACGTCGGCGCAGAACAATACGTACGCACATGACGCCTTCTGGGAGAATCTCAAGGCGGTGGCCGAGCATTACGATGCAGAAATATTTGTTGGAACCTTCTCCTACAATCAGAATCGCTTCGGGAAGCTCGCGGTAAAGCGGGGCACGAAGAAGCCGTACGAGTTCGAGTTGTGGTTTGACGAACGAATCCAGCCCTACATCAAGGACAGCACTGTCCTGCTAGCTCCGAACCTTACGTGGTGCGGAGAAATGAACATTCTGCCTACCGAGCAGAATCCGTTATCCGGACTGGAATCACACAAAGGCAGTTCAAGCGTTATCTTCCCCCACACAAAAGTTGAAATGCGTTCTGTCGCTATGCCTTCGAACAAGCCCGCCAAAATGCTGTATACGACGGGTGCGGCTACGCAGTTGAACTACATCCAGAAGAAGGCGGGTCAGAAAGCAGAGCATCATCACCGCTATTCCTTCCTCTTGGTCGAAGTTGATAGTGAAGGCAACTGGTGGGTCAGACAAGTTGCTGCCCGTAAGAATGGCCGGATTATTCAGGATTTGGATGTTGTAGCGGAAGATGGGAAGGTTAGGACTGGCGAGTCGGTTCAGGCAATCACTTGGGGAGACTTGCACGCAACAATGGCGGAGACGACGGTCGTTGAAGCCTCCCTTAACATGCTGGATACCTTGAAGCCCAAGCATCAGTTTATACACGATGTTATGGAAGGTGCTTCTACCAACCGTCACCTGCAAGGCAAGACGGAACCGCACAAGCGGTTTCATACTTGGCTGCGTGGGCTGCATCGGGTCGATGAGGAGCTTCGGCAGACGCGGGCAATGCTGGAGAAGTACCTTCGCCCGTGGTGCAAGACAGTTGTTCCCGATTCCAATCACGACGGGGCGTGGATCGAATCTTGGCTGTTGAACTATGACTACCGCTTTGACCCGGCCAATGCTGAGTTGTTCCTTAGCTTGCAGAAATTCATGTACGCCGAGCTTCGGGCGGGGAAGCTTCCTAAGAATGTAAACCTGATGGACCGGGCGTTAGTTACGGAAACCGGACTGGCTTCCGGAGCTATCAAGTTCTTGTTGCCCGACGAATCCTACATGGTAGGAGAAGTCGAGTGCGGAATGCACGGCAATCTCGGGCCCAACGGTCGTTTCGGATCGCCCGATAACCTCAGTAAGATGGGTGTGAAAGCAACTACTGCTCATACTCACTCTTGCGGAATCTATCACGGGTTGTATGTTGCAGGAACCTCCACGAAGTTGACTCCTGACTGGACGTACACCCAAGGTCCGAGTTCTTGGAGCCATAGCCACGTAGTTCAATACCCCAACGGCCAGCGGTCGATTGTAACGGTTAAGAATGGAAAGTGGCGGGCATGAGCAAAGAGCTAGACACTGCCGTAGCCAAAATCGAGAAGCAGTTTGGCAAGGGCTCGATCACCCGTTTAGGCGGTAATGAAATCGTGCCCGTCAAGGTAATCAGTACGGGCAGCCCGAAGCTCGATCTGGCGCTCGGAGTTGGCGGGCTTCCTCGCGGGCGAGTTGTAGAAATCTATGGTCCGGAAAGCGGAGGAAAGACCACCCTCTCTCTGCAAGTAATCGCAGAGGCTCAGAAGGCCGGAGGGATGGCGGCGTTTGTCGATGCCGAGCACGCGCTCGATACGGCCTACGCAAAGAAGCTCGGAGTCGATGTTGATAACTTGCTCGTCAGTCAGCCTGACTACGGAGAGCAGGCTCTAGAGATCACGGATGCTTTAGTTCGCTCGAACGCTGTTGATGTTGTAGTCGTGGATTCAGTAGCGGCCCTCGTCCCCAAGGCGGAACTCGACGGAGAAATGGGGGACCAGTTCATGGGTCTCCAGCCAAGGATGATGGGGCAGGCTCTCAGGAAGTTAACGGGCATTGTCCATAAGTCTAATACTTGCCTGATATTCATCAACCAGATTCGTCAGAAGCTCGGAGTAATGTTCGGAAACCCGGAGACTACGCCCGGAGGGAAGGCTCTGAAGTTCTCTGCGAGCGTGAGGCTAGACATCAGACGTATCTCCGCGATCAAAGATGGTGAAACAGTTACAGGCGCTCGTACACGAATCAAATGCGTAAAAAACAAGGTGGGGCCCCCCTTCCGTGAGGCGGAAGTAGACCTGATGTACGGGCAGGGAATTGTACGGGAAGCGGACTTGATTGATCTCGGAGAAGCGGCTGGTTTTATCGTCAAGAGCGGTAGCTGGTACTCGCTCGCGAGCGGAGATCGTATCGGGCAAGGTAGGGATAACGCTATCGCCTACCTGAAAGATAACCCGGCTATCGCCAAAGAGATTCAGGAGAAGTTGAAGTGAATCCAAGCCCGCTAATGGATTGTTATGGGTATCCCGCCGAAGAGACGGAGAAAGTTATTCGGGAGTGGGGTAACGATTGGCTCGGGCTAATGGATTACGTTCGGGCGGCGTGGTGGATGCCAGATTGGGGCTGGACACAATCGGACACTCTAAACGATTTAGGCTTGCCCGTAAGACGGTACGAAATATCTACGGGTGGGTGGAGCGGGAACGAATCGCTTATATCGGCGATGGAAGGCAACAGGATGTTTCAAATGTTCTGTTGGGTTCAATCAAGAAGAGGCGGGCACTATATCTACGAAGTCCGAACGCCCGAAACAGAAACCCTATGACCAATTATCCGGAGGTTGTAAGTGTGGGTAACGAGGCACGAAATGTCGGTACAGGAGATCGCTCGGGAGACGGGCGAGCAGAGAAGTTTCGAGATTTGATGATTGCCCGAGAGAAGGAACATCAGTACGGGCTTCCGGCAGTGCCGAAAGGAGCGGAATGAGCGTAGTGCAGAAGTTTTGGAACGGTCAATCTGAGTGGTCGCAGGCGACTTTCGGTACGGATTCCGAACGAGGTCCACTAGGGGCACTAAAGCATTTGGAGAAGGAAGCTAGAGAGGCTCAAGACAGTTGCGATTGGGTTGAGATCGCGGACTGTCAGTTCTTGGTGTTCGACGCTGCCCGCCGAGCCGGAATGAGTTTGGATGTGCTTATGAAAGTGTGCGAGGAAAAGCTAGCAATAAACAAGGCCCGAAAGTGGAATAAGCCCACGTCCGACGAGCCTGTAGAACATGTGAGGGACTAATTTGAAGGTTTACTTAGCAGCGGGGTTTTCAAGGAAGGGAGAAATAGCGGAGAAGTCTCAGGAGCTAGAGAACCTTGGAATCAAGGTCACATCTACTTGGCCGTACGAGGAAATGGCGGGCAACGCTAAACTGCACGATGTAACGGACGATTATCTTAGGACTCACGCCCGGAAAGACCTAAACGAGATCATAGCGGCAGATGCAGTGATTCTCTTCACCCAAGACCCTCTAATCCCGTTCTGTCGGGGCGGGCGTATGCACGAGTCTGGATTCGCTATGGGCCTCGGAAAGACTCTGATCGTATGCGGCCCAAAGGAGAACATCTTCCATTACTTGCCCGAAGTCAATGTCTTCTCTACGTGGGAAGACCTCAAGTCAACCTTAACTAAAGCAGTTCTAGTGTGAGGATAAATGTTTTACGTGATCGAAGACAAGATTGTTGAGTTTGCCGCTACGTCGGGTGGGAACGGTTTTGAAACCGCAGAAGATGCAAAGAAGGCTCTAGAAGTTAGGGAAGTTAACTCGCAGGAAGTAAGGCGGGGAATGCGTGGGCATCAGATGGTGGGAATTGGGGGAGCACCTAGCCGGGTATCAATCTTGCCCGATGATCCAAAGGAAAGAAAGAAGTATCCAATTGCCACGGGCTTCCTTGACTACTTCCCGGACGCCGTAGCCGAAGTTTCGCTCGTATCCTATACGGGAAACGAACAGCACAATCCCGGCCAGCCCGTACATTGGGATCGGGATAAGTCAAAAGACGAAGCAGATACCATGATGAGGCACTTCATGGCCCGAGGGACTCGGGATAAAGACGGGCTTCGTCACATGGCGAAGGCTGTGTGGCGAAGTCTTGCTCTCCTTCAGAAAGAAATAGAAGAGGATGCCAAGAAGAACTCCTGATTTATCTGGGCAGAGGTTCGGTGCTAGATTGGTGTTGAGCCGTGCGGGGTATGAAAGAGGTCGGTTGTATTGGAATGTTCGGTGCAATTGTGGGCGCAAGTTCAAATGTTTATCCCAAGCCCTGTATCATAGAAGCAAGCGTTGTAGGATGTGTGGACACAAAGGCCCGCGTCCCTACCGCCGCAAAAGACCTTTTGAATCTAATTATAATTCTCTGGTTCAACGGGCTCGTTACCCTGTTCTTATCACCTACGAACAGTTTGTCGAATTCACCAAGACAAAAGAATGCCATTATTGCGGCGAGGATATTTTCTGGCCTGAATACAGAATAAAAGGGCAAGGTGGAACCGCAACAAATTTGGACAGAAAAGATAACAGCAAGCCCTACGAATTGGAAAATATAGTAATTGCTTGTAGACGGTGCAATTACTCAAAGAACGACCATTTTACCTACGAGGAATGGATGCAAATAGGAAAGTTGATACGATCTTGGAGGACTAAATGAAAAGCTATTTCGTTCTTGTCGAAGCAGAAACCTGCGTCACGGTCGATGCTGAAAACGAACAGGAAGCCCGAGATAAGGCTACGCAAGAAGTAGCCAACTATCCCAATTTTGATTCAGTATCCGCAACCGTTATGAGTTGTGACGATGATGAGCCGCTGCCCGAGTGCGATATACCGTACTAATCCCCGTGATGCGGGCGAGTCGCAATAGCCAGTTTGATATCACCCTGCATTTCCTTGACTGCCGCTGTGTTTGTCTCTATAGCCATCTGCAAGTGTGGTATATGGTTGGTAGCCAGAAGCTCGATAGTCTCTGCTGTCTTGATATCACGGGCTTCGGCGCGGTCTGCCCGCAAACAATAATCTTGCCAAATACCTCGTGCTTTCCAAGCACCTGTGATTCCCATGATAGCAATCACAGGCCATTGGAGAGTATCGAGGTATTGTTTTAGTATGGTTAAGAAGGTGGGTTGCATTACGGCTCCATCATCACTAAGGCGGTATCGAAAAGGGTTACTCCGGACGCAGCAGTCAAGGCCCCTAACGTAGCGGGCAAGACTCCGGCAGCCGAGGCGTTAGCGGCCAAAGCATATCGCGGGAAGGATGCGTTGGCGTTCATCAGTGCCACATCGTTCGTGCCAGCCGACGTAGAAATATTGATTTGTGCGGTTGATCCGTCCGATGTCTGTGCCCAAAAATATGTTCCGGGCGAGAGTGTAACGGGCGAAATCGAGGACGTGACAATAGCTATACTCCCGACGCTCATCGCTCCTGAATCCACATACTTCGTGTTCCCGTCCGCCGAATAGATTCCGAAGCCCGCGTGTTTCCCGATTGCATTCCCAATGACGTTGATCGAAAACTTACTTACTTGGAAGCTAACGTGCATAGTGAACTGAATTACGTAAACCGTATTAGGAGCCGCCACCCAACTCGCGCCTGTGGTGCGAGTGACGACAGAGATTGGTTCAAAGATTCCCGGCCCGAAGAAGTACCCCTGTCCTGTAGTGTTGAATGTCGGACCACCCGTAGAGGCAATCGTCACACGGCCAGAACCATTGTCCGTTAGCGTTATGTTGGTTCCTGCGTGCAGATCGAGAAGAGACTGGCTACCGTTATTTACTTCGTTGGTTTGTAGAAGTAGAGTCGCCCCGCCCGAGTTAAGCCCAGAGCCCGGTGGGTTCGTAGGCACAATCGTTCCCACGTCTATAGGATTCGGGCTTGCTAGCAATGTCCAGTATTGCGGGCTGGCCCAAACTTCTGCCCCGGTAGAATCGAACAAGCGGACAATATAAAAGCTCCCGCTAGGTAGGAGGTCCGCATTATCGTACACTTTGAAGGCCGGACTAACCGGAATGTTTCCGTTGTTGTCGAGTGTTACAGTAAATTTCTGCCCGCCAACTATTTGTGAGGGGCCGCTGGCATAACTTTCGTCGTGCGAAATTGTTAGCAACAATTTTCCGCCAGCGATTACGGCTCCAGAAGCATTCTGAAAATTGCCACCTTCGAGTTGTAAATTTGGAGTTGCCACTTTGACAAATTCCTCGTAATAATCTATACTGATCTAATGGGTACTATACGGAAAGACCTAACCGGAAGCATATTCGGTAGGCTTACAGTTTTGGGAGTGGGAGGTACTATACTTCGTGGCAGCCGAAAAGAAAAAGTCCGTCAATGGCGGTGTCTCTGTTCTTGCGGAAACGAGTGTTTAGTAGCCCGTGGGCAGATTGTTGGCGGTGTTACGAAAAGCTGCGGATGCTTGGCAATAGAAAATAAAAGACTAATCAATCTCGGAAAGTACAAGGATTATACAGGGCGTCGTTTCCATAATCTGACCGCAATCCGTCGTGGGGAGTCGATTTGGCTTAAACACGGGAAGCGGATGGAGCTTGTGTCTCGCTGGTGGTTTCGATGCGAGTGTGGTAATGAACGGCTATGCGTTATTAGTCGAGTTCGGTCAGGAGCGATAAAAAACTGTGGCAAGCATCGGGGGTGGTCTAAGCACCCTCTTTACTCCACTTGGTATGGGATCAAAACTCGCACCACAAACGGCAATCAAATTAGCTACGAAAATTACGGCGGTCGCGGTATCGTAATGTGCAAAAAGTGGCGGGATTCCTTTATTGTTTTCCGTACAGACGTAGAAAACGAAATAGGCCCGAAACCACCCGACCGGACTTTTGACCGGATTAACAATAACGGCAACTATGAGCCCGGAAACGTGCGATGGGCGACGGCCAAGGAGCAGAGTGATAACCAGCGCCCAAGAAAGATCATTACGAAGTTCTCAGACGAAGAGATACGCCAAGAAGCGATTAGGCGCGGCCTGTTCGTTCTCCCCGAATCCGCCGTTTTTAACCTGCAAGTTCGGAGTTGACATTTTCCTTCACTTTGTTAGAATATTGGAATGAGAACATTGCCACCGTTGACGGAAGAAGAACTGAAGGTTCTCGGCCCACGCTACGCCGAGAAGCCTCATCCACATGAGCCCCCCAATATAGATTCTCTTCCTCCGGGCGTGACACACGACCACGACCATTCCAATTTGGAATGTCCGGCCTGTTCGTATATAGAAAAGCTACTGCAAACCAATCACTAGATTTATAAGGTGTTGGATTACGCTAGAATCCAACGGTGCATACCCCGGCTTAAACGAACCAGTATAGAAAGCCGAAGTTGTAGGAGCCTCGTTTCCGTAGGAAACCCATTTCGACTGCCACGAATCTGCGTGCGAGCCTCTGTATCTAGCTTTATCCCAGAATTCCACATCCGACCCTTGCGAGGGTAGGGGTTCGCCGTTACCCGTCAGGCCACCGTTTTCTGAACTTAGACGGTCAATCAAGTCTATGGTTTCGTTAATGCTGAAAGGATTCTTTTCCAGCACAGGCATCAATCGGGGCTCAACGTTTCTGCCATTTCCGAGCAACGCAACAGCCGACATCGTATCGGATATTCGTTGCCACCAATCCTCTCCGTTGGATAGCGGGCCGTGAAGACCGAGAGTTCCAGCTACGTCTCCTGCATATTGAAACTGCGCGTTGGAATCTCTATTGGGCCACTGAAAGTCACCTATCATACCTAGAGCATCGGTTCCTCGGGGCAGCAGAGAAAATTGTTCTTCTCCGGACAAGGCTCCCGTAGCTTGCGCTCCAGATGGGCTATTGTTATCCTGCCCGATAAAGAAGTCTATGATGTCGCTCATAGGGCTACTAGGTATAGTTATAGTTAAAGCTTGGGAGTACGGTTCATCAAAAGCGGTAAGATCGCCGCAAGCCCCATATGCCGGACAAGAGTGGAACCCGGCCCCCACACCCCCGGCGTAGAGTCCTGTCGGGTCTGTTGAAATATTAGGATTTGTAGGATACGAATACGCATTCCAACTCGCACCAGCCGGGTCAGGAGACAGCCACCGAGAAGCGTTGGTTGCCAATTCCCGATTTGGTGTGTCGAACAATCCCGGCATGATGTCTTGCAGATCGCCCGTGAAATCCTGTTTTACAGTTCCCGAAGTAGCGTAGGCTTCTCCGTATGGAGTGCGTGCAGCATCCCACGCCATATTTCTCGATCCAAAGTTTGTCCCTAACCGTCCAGAACCGAGCCAATCTTTGTGAATAATTACTTTTGTTCCGCTACCATTGGGTCCGGTCATCTTCAAAGATGGCCCTCCCGGTAGAGGTAAAAAAGACTCGAAGACATTGGTTGCGCCGCTCGTTGTAGCTACACGCCCGACAGGGCTGAATAGGTATTCATACGTGCTGCTGCCGCTAGAGGCCTCAACGATCCGACCAAAAGCATCATAGGTAACGCAGTATGAACCGCTCTGTCCACATACCGGAGTTCCATTGCCTAAACGTGCGCTTGATAGTTTCCCGTAGGCGTCCCACGAGTAGGTGTTCACGCCATCGTAGAGGAGATGCCCATCGGCGTCATACGAACTTCCCACCATTTCGTTGTTTGCTGTGTTATAGCCGGGATTCCAAGAAGTACCGGGATTTCCGGTCTTCGTGAGATTGTCGTATTGATCGTAACTGTACGTTTGGTGCCACAGGGTCGATCCACAATTATCATCGGTTAAACGGGCAACGTCATCGTAGGCGAAATTGCAGGTCTGTGACCCTCCGGTGTTGAATGTGTCGGTAATTGCGAGAGTTCCCAGCGTTCCGTCTTGGTCCCAAGTCAATACTCCGGCATCAGATTTGCCGTTTACGGAAAACGTGTAGGTCTTCATTTTCTCAACGGCGTCATACGTAAAAGTATCGCTGTCGCCAGAAGTTCCAACGAGTACGGAAAGCGGACGGCTGCCCGCGTCGTAGGTAACCCCGTTGATAATAGTAGTTGTGCCCTGCGAGGCGGTACTCGGGCGACCCTCGCCGTCAACTCCGGAGGTGTACGCGTCGTAGCCGGGAATGCCGTTGAGCGCATTGATCGTGCCGTTAGGGTTGTAGGCAACAGATGTGTGGTAGTATCCTCCGGAATGCGGCGTAGATTCCCACATATCTGTCATTCGCCCGTCTGCGTCGTAGCTGAACCATTCATCAGTCAACATGTGCGCAGGTGAAGTCGGCCAAGTGCAATCGTCTGTTTCCGCCTCTACCACGCGGCCCACTAAATTATTTCCGACGTACCCTGTCGGAGATCCCTGCCCATAAAATCCGTTCACGTTGTCATAGGCGAAACGTTTGCATGGAGAAGTGCTGGCGATGTTGGTTCCGACTGATGTGTATCGCCCGTCCCCGTCTGGAAGGAAGCAGGAGTAATTGCCTATATTGTCTTTAATTTCTAATAGCGTTCCTGCCGAAGTTACGGTTCCACATGCCGAGGTAGTAACGGAGTCATAGTAATATGTTGTGGTTCCGGACTCGGGCGTAGTGACTGAAATAGGTCGGCCCAAAGCATCCACGGTAGTCGTGTGGGTCTGAGTTCCACGAGTCACTGACGTAGTTGCTGTTCCGGCCCCGAACGAGTAGGAGTAAGTATCGAGAATTCCAGAGCCGCCCATCGCCTGACCACAAGCCGTGCCGCCACTCGTCTGCAAAGTGCAGACAGATTTGGTTCTGCCGAGACCGTCTACTTCGGTTTGGATGGTTTTTACATGTTCTCCGGAAGGTGCGGGGCCGACCGTAACCGAAGCATCGTTCTTGTTGTAGACGTACGTCAGAGTCCCGCCGAGCGGATCGGTAGTGGATATCGGAAGCCCGAGAGGATTGACTACGCTAGTGGTGAAATTAGTTGTGCAGGAGGTATCCCACGTTTGAGTACACGGAGAACTTGAAATGACCTGTGCATTTGGGCCAGAAAACGCATAGGACGACGACACGGTATCGTAGTTCGAAGAACTCGGAGTCTGCCTGTGCTGAGAAACAACGTCTCGCCCTAGGCCGTCAAAAAACTTCATGCTGGTTGTTCCAAATGACGGAACTATAGAAACCGTGTTACTCGTATAGAGCATAGAAAGCTGATACGCTTGAAGATTATCAGTCACCTGCGACGTGCGAAGCATTGAGTCGTACAGATTAGGAAGCGGTGAGTTTCCGTTTACGTCGGTACTAACTAACGGTAAACCAGTATTGCAATCCCAAGTCTGTGAGGTTTTTAGTGTCACGCCGCTTAGAACTGTGGAAGTCCATGTGGGCAACATTCCGTTACAGCCGCCGTTGGTGCCCGTAGCGTCCCATCCAATGTTGATGGTTTGTCCGTTAGGTTCTTGAACAATTCCTATGGTTCCCGTGGCGTTTGGAGTGTAGTTCGTTGTAAGCCACGTTGATCCCGTCAATCGAGAACTAGAGAGAGGTGCTCCGTTTGAATTATATGTGTACTTCGTTTCGGAAAGGTTGTGTGCGCCATCGGTGGTCAGCACGTCACACGGCAAATCGTTTATGTTTGCGTTGGGCCCGCAACTTGATCCGTATGTAGTTGTTGTCTTTGTGGTGAAACTCGATGCGCCGAAATCGTAGTTGGCGACGGTGGCACGATTTCCATACGAATCAAAAGTCTCGCTCACCCGAGAACTGGTAGACATCGCACCGATTGTGTGGTATGTATCTCTTTGCGTGATGGGGTATAGCGGGTCGGTGTCCCTGCAATTTGTCTGGACTCCGTTATAGCACACGACATCTTTAGAAAGAAGAGTGTACACGGGGGACGATACCGTGCCCGTATTTTGGTATCTGTCTATCTCACTAACAACAGGGGCGTAGCTCGTTCCAGATACCACGGGAAAGTAATAAACAGTTTTGTTTTTTCCCGGATCGAGAACAGTTGTAGAGTATGTGATTTCGGAACCGTTTTGAACCACAACTGCTTTTGTGTAGGCAGTAGAACCATCGGGGGTAGTTCTAGTCAACGAGTTAGTCGTGCCCGCACTATTGCACGGCGTATTGTAGGCATAAGAAATCACCCCGCCTGTTCGGAGCGTGAAAGATTGAATTCTCCCGGTAGTTGTACCTGAGCCTCCGGAGCCCGGTTCGTATGTAATATTTCCAACGGAGGTTCCGTCAGGATAGCCTATAGAAGTTAGCGGGTAAAAAGCTCGACTATACCAATTACTAGCGCATGTTTCTCCGGTCAAATTTATGGATAGCTGAGATGTTACGAGAGTCCATGTAATTTGCTGCGGGTTTCCCTGCGTATCGGTCCACTGTGTGAATATCTGGTTTAATCCGCTATTTGTGGCGGTAAGAGTTTGGACTCCCAGAGAGTCGGTATACACCCCGGCTGAACTGCTTTGAGAGTTACCAAAAGAATCGCTCTCGCTTAAAGATGAAGACGACTGTCCCCCCGAGGGAACGGAAGGCGTAAAGGAAGACACCGACACATTTCGTCCGGAAGAAGAGGTAACGGTGCCCGACACAACACCGGAGGTCATGTGCACAGACAGCGTGTATCCTGATCCATCAATAGTAGTGGCGGTAAAACTTGACGGGCCGCTGCATTTATAAAGGCTGTATGTAGAAGCTACGGGATGGTAATCCAAGCCATCGCCGCTAACAACGTACCATCCGGAGTAGTAGGGGCAAGTGCCGTTTTGCGTACCGCCCGTCACTACGACATATGTTCCCAAAAGACCAGAAGAATATCCGTTAAAAACCGCCCCATTAGGGCTGCCGCATACGAGAACCGATGGGCTCCCGGTCACTGAACATCCTTGACTAGAAGTCTCTACATACCCAAAAGGAAGAAATTCGTTCTTGGACAGAATTGGAATGTTGAATACGGGAGCTAAAGTCAGCAAATTGATTGTATCAACTTCGTAAGTGTCGGCGGGAATGAAAGTCGGAACACCATCACGCTGCCCGTAAACAACTCCACACAGGCACACTACCATCATCAGTTTGATAAGAGACTTCATTGTTAATCCTTGATTTGAATTCGGGCGGGTTTTGTCAACTTGACAAATGACAAATTACTTGCTATACTTCATGCTATGGACCTAATAGATTTGACGGGCAAAACATTCGGAAAACTGACGGTCAAAGGGCGCGATCCCAGACCGGACGGCGGCAGACCCTTTTGGTTCTGCCAATGTTCTTGCGGTAATACAAAATCTGTTCGAGGAGCTAATCTTAAATCCGGAAACGTACAGAGTTGCGGTTGCCTCAACAAGAAGACTAAAAAGAGCCGGAACTTGGTAGGAACCCGAATTGGGAAACTCGTCGTGATAGCCGCGACCGCAGAACGATGCAACGGGCGATTTGTGTGGCTTTGTCAATGTGATTGCGGAAACACAATTAAGCGCAGTACACAATGTCTCGTTCCTTGTATACGAGACAAGAGAAACTCTAATTGCGGGTGTTTCAGCACCAAAGGGTTCACCAAAAACATGCGGAAAACCCCGACCTATGTGTCATGGAAATCCATGAACAATAGGTGCAACAACCCCAATAACCAAGACTATAAAACATACGGGGCGGCTGGAATCTCCGTGTGCGACAGATGGCACTCTAAAAACCCCGAAGGGTATACAAACTTTTTGCGAGACATGGAAGAAAAACCAAAAGGTTTGTCGCTCGGTCGGTTCGGGGATATCGGAAACTACTGCCCTGAAAACTGCAAATGGATGACTAACGCGGAACAAGGAGTCGAACGGTCAAAGAAGCATCAGCGCCAAAAGGTCAACGATCCCATGTCGGCACAACGAATCTTTTCCGGATTAAGGCAAACGTGCTCCATGAACCAGTCTGATTGAATATCCGTGGTGTCCCCCCAATAGAGCGCACCATTCACTGGGTCGCGCCTCGTATCGTCGCAAATCCCGTCGATTTCATTCCACAAACTCAAAAAGCGCCTGTCCCAAATGTCTGCGTGGGTGGTGGTTTTAGGTGGGGCTGCGTGCCACTTATCCACGGTATCCAGAATGTGTAGATATGTCCCCCATCCGGCCCGCTGTCTTGCTTTAAGGACGTGAAGAATTGCCATCATTGCGGGCGTTCCCCCGTAATGCTGCCCATACTTCCAAGCTGTATGGATAAGATGGGACTTTACGTATTCCTCTGCGCGAGATGCCATTGAGAAAAAGTGTCCTATTATTTCTTAACGTGCTTAGGTAGATTTTTGCCTTTGGTTTCGCGATCCCACTCTGCGAGTGCGGTCTTTCCCAAAACGTCCGGATGAAGGTGCATGTAGCCAGCTTGTGCTCGGCTCGCAAATGGATTCGCGGGCACCTGACCGCCCATGCTCGGGTCCGCCGCTGCGGGCAAAGGTCCGAACATAATCTCGTGGTCGTGGCCCGTAAGACGGCTTTTTACCGTGTCGTGCTCCGAGTTCATGTCGAGCGGCTTGGTGGCTACGTTAGCTCCGCTTTTGTGTGAGTAGGTCATTGATTGGTGTATACCCCTTCGTCTTCTTGTATCGGGCTGCTCAAGGAATCGTTAGCCCCCTGAAGCACGTTATTCAACGCACTGCCCGTACCGTACTTAACAGCGGTGGCTGCTCTACGGGCCGTCGGGCTTGCAGCAACCTTTTCTGCCGTCGAGCCCGCTGTACGGAAAGCGGACCACATTTTCGGGCTATTCGCCACCTTGTCGAGTAACTCCGTAGCCTTGCCGAGATTCGCTTCTCCGAGCAAGCCGAGGATCGCGCCCCATCCGTGAGTTAACCCGCCGCCTGCCGCGCTGAGGATTCCTGCTCGGACAAGTCTATGGTAATTGGCCGCCGACTTCAGGTCTTTTGATAGTTTATCCAGCCCATCCGCCGCACCGGACATATCAAACAACTTGGTCTTGACCTCGGGCGGCAGAGCCTCGATCTTCTTCCACTCCTTCGCGAACTTGATCGGATTTACTTGCCCACCTTCCGGAGCAGCATCGGCCATCACGTTCTGAACGATGTGTTTTCCGAAGTCCTTCAGCCCGTCAGAACCGATCACCTGTTCGAGCGTCCCGACTTTATCGAGAACCTTCCCGCCCGAAAGAAGATACTTGGCCGCGTTATCGAGGCTCGTAGCCTTGTCAACTCCGGGATCGCTCAACGCCCGGATCACAGGCTCTTTGAACAAGCCTACCTTGGTCTTGTACGCATCTCGAAGGGCTTTGTAATCTTGTGATGCTTCGGGCGAGCCAGAGTTCTTCGCGAGCGAATCAATTGTCTGGTCGATCCCGTCCCGGAGTTTCTGGTACACCTGTACGTCCGCCCGATCCGCCGAGCTAGTCGCACCCTTAGTCATTTGCCCGATCTTCTCGCCTAGTTGCTGGCGTCTCTGAATCAGTTCGTCAATCGTCAGGTCGCCTTCTTTACCGGGGTCAGTCAATCCGAACAGCAACTTCTTGGTTTGCTCCGAGCCTCCCGCCAAGTCCTTGAACTCGTTTCCGAGCGCCGTAGTTTTCTTCGACGGAACATCTGCCCGTCCTTCCATAGCGTCAGCAGCCGACTGTTGTAGCGGGCTACCCTTGTACGGAATCTTGGCGTCTCCGAGTTTGCCTTTCAGGTTTTGGATTCCGGTCTCGAAGTCCGAGTGCATCGTTTGCTCAGCATCTTGAATCTTGCTAGCAACTTTCTCGCCCGCCTCAACCTTGCTAGGAGCAGCCGCAGCTTGAGAGGACGCTTCCTGAACAGCCTTTCCCGCTTCTCCAGCTTTCTCGCCCGCACGTCCGAGCGCCTTAAAAGCTCCTCCTAGGACTCCGGAAGTTACCGCTTGTATTGCCCCTGTTTCGGCACCCTTCTTAACATCGCCTGTTTTAGCTGTTTCTTGGGCACCCGCTACCGTTCCTTCGCGGGCAGCGTCCATTCCCAAAGAAACCAAGCGGGCAAGGATAGGGGATTTTTGAATAGCCTCTTTATCTGCTACTCCTAACTCTCCGACCGCTTTTATAATGTTGGTTCCCGTTTGTACGGCTTTCATCAGGACGGGGGACTTCTCAAAAATAGCAACCGCGCCCGATATGTTCTTCATCTTTTCTGCCAGAGACATCCCTTTCAGGGCTTCGTCTCCTAGCATAAACTCGACAAGGTTTTCCCCACCGTAGCCGATAATCTTTTCCGCCGTACCGCCGACTCCTTTATCTGCTTCTTGTCCCGTAGCTTTATAAGGGTCAACGTGGGGGGAGTTGGAGTTTTCTTTCGGAAGCCCGAGAACATCCCCGATCTTGTTGCCTGCTTTCTCAAGCAGTCCACCCGTTAATTTATTTCCAATGTTTCCCGCCCCCGCTAGAGTTCCCTCCGCGCTTTTCAGGAAGTTTTCTCCGGCGTTCGAGACAAATTGCTCCGCGCCCGTGGGCTTGCCTTCATCCATGACGGACTGAAGCGGATTCTCTTGTCCGGAAGACGGACTAGTGTCTGAGAAGCCCGCAGGAACAGGCGGAGCGTCCGAGAATCCGGCAGGAACGGGCGGAGGCCCGGAAGGAACTCCGGACTGAGGGGCCGAAGGCTGGTCGATTGCACCACTGCTTACAGGCATCGGGATTTCAAGAGGTTGTGCCATATTGACAAATTATGTGTTTTATATTACTATGTACTCAAGGAGCAACAACGATGACTAAAGTAAGAAGCATTCATCCGTATGATTTGGCGAACTTGATTATGAAATCAACCAATTGCTATTGCCGCAAAATAAAGCGAGGGGCAAAGGAATTGATTAAGTTGAACGGGAAACTTTACGATATGAACATCTACGCCCGTATCCGAAGTGCTTCGGGAAAGAAAATGTCGATGGAAACTTTTGGCAATACTTTAGGACGGGCTACTGAACAGGCTGCCCGGTAGCAGGATTCACCCACGGATCACCCGCTTTACCGCTCCAGACAATCATTGATCCGTTCGGGCCGTACTTCACATCCATCGGGTGCCCGCCTCCGGGCATGGTGATGGACTGAAGTACAGATTGCTTGTTCTGTTGGGGCTGTCCGGTTTGCGGATTTCCACCTTGCGGGAGATTCTGGCCCTGAGTTAGCGGCTGCGTGCTTCCGATCTTTATTCCAGTAACGTGCTCGTAGGCTTTAGCCGCCTTATCGGACATTAACTGGAAGTTGTCATCACGGAGCCCGCCCGGAATCATGTTCCGGAATTGATTCGCGTATTCCGAGAACTTACCGTGCAGCAACTTTGCTGTTTCAATAGCACCATTCTTAGCTTGCGCCGGAGTGATGCCGCCCAAAGAGTCAGTCCACTTTTCGATTTCCTTCTCGCTAGGAACTCCGCCGCCTTTGTATGCACTGGCAATTTCTGAAGCCAGAGCGTGCTTGTCGGTCTCGAAACCCTTGGCCTTCTCGTTTCCAAGAATCGAAGCAATCGTGTTGACGCCCGGAACGGTAGAGACGGCGTTAATGTTATCGTAGTACCGCTGCAAGTGATCCATAGCGGTAGCAAACGAGTTGACCTTGTTCCCGAGCGTGCCCGAGGTTCCGGTCTGACGACCCTTGAAGTAGGAGTCAACTTTCGCCGCGTTGTAATCCGGATAGGCGAGGTTCACGTACTTCATAATTGCTTGCCCATCTTTGGTACGCTGCGCTTGCGGGGTCATCAACTCACGGGCTTCGCCGATAGCCTTGACGCTCGCCGCCATGCCGGGGTCTTGGGCGTTCAGAGTGGACAGAACGTCTTGATTCACCCGATAATGCGGATCGGGCACCGGGGTCACGCCGTCCAGAACATTCGTCTGGACCTTGGACATGTCAATGCCGCCTTTATCCGCCAAGTCTTTCTGCAACTTCTGGATTCTAAGATTCTTTTCTTGAAGATCGGCTTGTCCTTCGGGAGTCGCCGCCTTAGCTTTGAGCCGTGCTGCTTCTTCTTGAGACGTAGCCTCCGCTTTGGTCCGGGCGAGTCTGTTTTCCTTAAACTTCTCAAGGTTCTCGTTTCCGAACAATTCGCGCATCAAACCCGCTGCCTGCGGATACTTGCCCGAAATATTAGCGACTTGATTGTCCGGTTCCGTACTGCTTGCGTCGTTGTGGAATTTTTCAATCGCCGACAAGAGTTGCGGATTCTTCTTGATCTGAGCCGCGAGGTCTACCTTCTCCCCGCCCACGGCAGTGTGAACCTCGTCTAGCTCCCGCTGAGTCTGGTTAATCAGGTCTAGCTTATGATTCATCAGCGCAAGCTGAGCAGAAGAGATGCTAGCTCCTTCGGGCAACTTGAATCCCTGCCTTGCAGACATCAGTCCGTACTTGGCAAGCTGATCGTACTTGTCTTGAGACAACGGGGCCTGAGTCGTTCCGTCAACTACCGAGTAGGTAAGTTGGCTTAGTGGCACGCCGTTCTCGTCGGTCGCCCGAGTTCCGTCTTTGTTGAATACAGGTACTTTTCCGTCCGGAATAGCTACATACTTAGTCTTGTCAAAGCCCTTCTTCAGAATCTCATCAGACGGGACATTCGAGGATTCGACTGCCCCGGCTTTCTGCCAGTTCTCAAGGTCGCCCGCGTGGTTCTGAACTACTGAATCTTTCGCGTCGTCGTTTTCTTTCCCCAAAGCGTACGCAGTCCGCATGGCTTCAAGGTTGGCATTCATAACCTTTGCCTGACGGACTTTCTGATTCTGAACTCGCTCAAAATCCTCGTTAGATTGCTGTGCCTGTTGCTGTGCGGCAACTTGGGTGGGAAGGGGCTGCGGAGGAGGAACCGGGCGGCCTTGATGACCAGCTAAAGCCCCGCCTGCTACCTGACTTATTCCGCCGAGGATGTTTGCGAGGGCCCCGGTAATGATGTCCTTTGTACTGAGAGGCTGTTTTTCTCGGGTAACCTCGCCCGTCATAGGATTGATCGTGGTCTTGATGCGCGGCCCGCCCGCAATCGTTTCGCCAATCTTGCGGACAAGCCCCGCCTGCTGGACGGCGGGGTGGTTGGCAAGCGGGTCTGCTGGAGGCTGTGGCTGCGTAGGAACTTGAGGCGGAGCAGTCGGGACGGGGGGTTGTACGGATTCCGGACTGGCTGTTCCGTTCTGGCCTTCGCCTACGGGCAACGGGTCGTTTTGTGTTTCGTCTGTCATATTGACAAATTCAATCCTTAATTATACCATTTACCTGTGAAGATTCCGCCGCCGAGCAAAAGGCTTTGTAAGAAACATCGCAGACCTATAGCTCCTAGTCTGTGGCTTGCGGGGCATAGGAATCAATCTTGCTCAGAGTGTCAAAAAGAAAGAATTCAAAGAAGAAATAAAATAGTTGCCGTTCCCCCGCCTGAAAAAAGACTTTGCTTAGAGCACGACAAACCAATAAAGATTTCTTCTTGGCTACACGGAAGCAGAACCAAAGGATGCTCAAAGTGTTCCAACAATTATTCTCGTTCTGTGGAATCCAGAGAACGGCGGGCTAAAAAGTGGGAAACAACCTTTATAGCGTGCCGCCGTCACTCCCACAGAAGATGTTCTAAAGGACGCTATGTGTGGAGCGGGAAGAAATTATGTGGAAGTTGCCACAATAAATACCCGAACGGGAGATACCGAGTTGGGTGGTTAAAAGCACAGAAAAATTATAGATTAAGCAATCAATACCGTTCTTCTCGGAACTATAGTAGAAACCCGCGTGGTTGGGTGCGGAGAATATCCGGAATGTAAGCTACTATTTACTCCCTTGCGCGAGTGCTAGCCCGTCACCAATTTCATTCCATTTCGACATACTGACTTGACGCTCTGCTTCCCCGACCCCGAGGGCCCAAACTCCGCTCGCCCGATAGGTATGGGAACCGTTGGTAATAACGTTGAATACCCAATCTTCGCCTGCCCACTGAACTCTGACAACTTTGCTTCGTCCGGTTTCCGTAAGAATGGTCTTTCCGAGCGAGTGCATAGCTACAGTAAACCCACCAGCAGGCAAAGCATAGGCGTGGACTCTGGAGTTCCGAGCAACATGCCCGTCTTCAGTTTCTACTCGAAGGATGGGCGTAATCGCGGACTGAATTTCCTCGATAATCTGCGGCTCGCCGTCGATGCCTTGGATCAGTTCTCCGACTTCGAGTAACTCGACGGGCTTTTCTGACCCATCGGCCATTAGATACGGGGAGCCTTTGGCGGGGCACATAATGTCGCCAGCTACTCCCGCCCCGGCTTGCACAACTCCCATTATATCACCAGTAAGTGCCCTATTAGCCGTTTGTACGTCATTTGCGCTAGTCATAGCCGCACTTCCCGAGCCAGTAGCAGCGTTGCCCGCTCCCGTGGCTGGATTGAATACGTTCGTAGCGCCAGAAAGCACACCAGCGGCGTTCATCCAATTCTGGCGGCCAAGTTCGGCATTCTGAATGTTGATATTTCCTAACTCGCCCGCAGTCTGAGCCGCGCCTGCTTCCGCAACTTGTGCTTGCAGGGCATCACTTTGACCGGAAGGCAGGATCGCGTTGCCCCCGCCCGAGGCAGCAATGCGTTCGCCCGTAGCAGCAGCGGCATTTCGGTAGGCAGTTCCGGTGTTCGAGATCGCCGCTGATTTCAGAGCCGCCAATTCCGGAGCAGAGTAGCCCGCCTGATCTGGTCCGGCAGCCAGTACGGGTTCAAAAGAAGAACTTAAATCATTGAAAATTTGAGAACCCGCCCCAAAAACTGCCGCTGATTGGGCCGACATCTGCTGGAAGTTCTGCTTCTGTTCCTGCGCGATTTGTTTTTGATCGCTACTCGCACCGCACATTTATAGCACCTTTCGGTAATCGTCCGTTTTCTGAAACCCGAGTCGTTCGCAGAACGCAATCAGCTTCGGGCTTGTAGAATCGAACACAAATTCTTTGAACCCTTGCTTCTTCGCCGTGTCTGTCATTTCGTTGATTACCTCGGCCAGAACCTTCCCTATCCGGGCTGGCCCCGCTGTGGAAGAAAAGTCTATATCCGTCCGAAGACACGGTGTAAACTTCAGAACGAAAACCTCTCCGCCCTCATCCACACACATCACAGATTTAGTCCCCACTTCTTGATAGAACTCAAAAGTATTACTCTGGTGATGGGCTTCCGCCGCTATCCACGATTCAACTAGTGGACGGTCTTCGGGATTTAAGGGCCTTAGTGTCATATTGACAAATCCTAACTTTGAACTGGAACGTAAACTACTGACGCTGTGACGGTTTCGCTGGCATTACTGATATTGTCAACGGTACAATATATGGTTGCGCTCTGAGGACTGTCGCCGTTCGCCCCAACCATGTTGACCGCCTGCCAGATCGCGGGTGCGGTATCTAGCACGATGTCCCCGATGATGCCTTGTTCTGTGCCGTATCCGGGCCCTTGGGTAAACGGACGGGTAAGGTCCGCAGTCTGTGCGGAAACCGTACTGTAGAGCCTTACCCGTGCCGGAACATTCACCGTCACGGTCAAGACTACGAATGCCTTAGCCATTGTCAGGACGCCCGTAAACTGATCGCCCGGATTCAATGTCAGAGTTGTCAGAGAAGCGGTCTGAGCCTTGGCCGGATTGTTCGTGCTACTGGATGACGATGTAGTAACGATTGCTGTTGCGGTCGAAGTGCTGGCTCCCTGCGCCGTAGCTTGAGGAGGAACAGGAATCCGATACTGCGGCATCATTCCACCAAGATGGTATCCGAGCAAAGCATCAGACGAAGGGAAGATGCCCGGAAGATACGGAGGCGTGAACCGTAGTTTCGAATCTCGCGTTGGCAGCAGCGGCTGGTCTTGAAACTGAGTCGCAGGCGGGCCCGGAAGGGTATAGGTGTAGCCCGAAATATCAGTTCCAGTGCTCTCCGCTATAGTCGGCATCTTACTGTTCCACCAGAATAGCCCCAAAAATTGTCGCCGCGATCACTTCGTTCTTTGCCGCTTCTGCCGGGAAATCAATCCTATATTGCATGTGACGACAGACAGCGGGCTCTTGCGTGAGATTCAAATAGAACCGCTGTGCATACGTGCTTGTGCTTGGCTTTATAGTGGGCGGGTCTTCTACGTATTCGTTGATCGGCTCGAATGACCCTGTGTAATACGGAACCGCCTCGTCTAAAATCACACTCATCGAAAGAGGCGTGCCTACAGCAACGCTATCCGTAGTCAAGAACGCCACTAGCGCAAGCTGGCCGGGATTTGCGAGAACGTGGCTCCCGACTGTGGCAAACCACGTATAGGAAGAAGTATTGTCTGTGAAAGTCGTTAAACTACGGGCAAGTATCGATCCCGAAGTCGTAGGCCCGACGAGTAGTTGATGGGTTCCGGGCGAGGTCTCTATCGACGTGACTGCTTTGCAGCCACCCACAACGGTCGCGAAGGGCGAGATCGTGACACCCTGTTCGGGACTAGGAGTTACTCCAACTCTGTACCAGCCTGTGGAACCGTCAGACAAGAACCATGCCTTGTCCTCGCCGGAGGAGTGCCAAGTAACATAGACGTTCGA
>Ga0210409_10000991_pt1 | contig 40099 bp, 35 predicted proteins | sample IncBWH17MmetaG_FD_161649 | JGI IMG/M metagenome (GOLD analysis project Ga0210409, IMG submission 161649) | Forest soil microbial communities from Barre Woods Harvard Forest LTER site, Petersham, Massachusetts, United States - Inc-BW-H-17-M | ecosystem: Environmental > Terrestrial > Soil >... | reverse complement strand
ATCCCAATAGAGAAACCCGGCGAGCATGATTCTGAACCGCCAGCGTGCGGTCCGCGTCGCGCGGCGGCCTCTCGAAACGTTCTTACGTCGCTTAGAGAACGAAATGAACTTGGGAGATTCGGACGTCACGGTTTGCCTGGTGAGCGATGCCGAAATCGCACGAATGAATGAGACCTTTCGCAAGAAGAGAGGGCCCACAGATGTTTTGTCTTTCCCGGCGGAGATAAAGGGAGAGACTTCGGTTCGCCGAGGGAAAAAGATTTACACAGAGTACGCAGAGATCACAGAGGGTGCGGAGAAGAGCAGAAGAAAACCAGAATCTGGGAAGGCGGAGAAGCATTTAGGGGACATCGCTATTGCGCCGGAGACGGCACGGCGTTACGCGAAAAGAAATGGAAGAAGTTTGAGTAATGAGTTGCGTGTGCTGATCCTGCACGGTGTCCTGCATTTGCTGGGCTATGACCACGAAACCGACCGCGGCGAGATGGACCGCATCGAGCAAAAAATGCGGCGAAGATTCGGGCTGGCATGAACACGTTTAGATGGGTCTACGTTCTGGGCGTTGTCCTGCTCGCCTTTGGCCTGCCCATTTTTTCCTACCTGACGCTGATCTATCGCGAGCTCGGGCGCATGAACACCGGGCGCGTCCACGAACACCTGGAGATTTTTGAGGCGGAGATCGAGCCCAAGCTACGCATTAAGCGCCGAAGCGGCGGGCGGACCTTTCGCATCCTGGGACATTTCTGGCTGGCATTTCTGGTGCTTGAGACGACCCGCGGCGTCTTCTACTTCGTAACGGGTACGTGGGAATCGTTGATCGAATTTTGCGTGTTTCTGACGCTCGAAGTCGTGATCGCGATGCATTTTATTCCGGACATGCTGCTGTACCGCACAACGGGCCGCTGGCTGCTGCCATTGTTGCCGTTCGTCCGTGCGGCCATGTGGATTGTATGGCCGGTACGCGTGTTCCTCGAAGGCGCGGAGTCTCTGGCGCGGATCTCGGAACAAGAGCCGGAGATGACGCAAGAGCAGCGAACGGAAGAGAGGATCGAGGCGCTGGTGGACGCGGCGGAAGAAGAAGGCATCATCGCGGCGGATCAGGCGGACCTCATCGAACAAGTCGTGGAATTCAGCGACAAGCGCGTGCGCGAGGTGATGACGCCTCGGCCCGACATTGTCGCAATCGCGGCAGACGCCACGCTCGAGGAACTCCACGCAAAGTTTGTCGAGAAGAAATTCTCGAAGATGCCGGTGTACGAAAAGTCTCTGGACGATATTTTTGGAGTAGTCCACGCGCAGGACCTACTGCACATCGCCGATCAGGATTTGCCGAAACGAAAAGTGCGCGAGCTGGTTCGGCCGGTGCTCTTCATGCCAGAGACAAAAGCCGGATCGGAACTTCTGCGCGAAATGCGGCAGAAGGGCCAGCCCCTCGCGGTGATCATCGATGAGCATGGATCGGTGGCCGGAATTGCGACCGTCGAAGATCTCGTCGAAGAAATCGTCGGTGAAAGATGGAATGGCGGCAAGGCGCCCGCGCCTGATGTAGTCCGCGAAGCGGACGGAGGGTTGGTCATGCGCGGCAGCATGGCCATTCGCGGCGTTGAGGAATTACTGGGCGTAAACTTCGGCAAGGACGCGGATGAGACGGTCACAACCATCGCAGGATTGCTGAGCCATGTCTCAGGCAAGGTACCTGCGCCCGGTGACAAAGTCGATTTGGAAGGCTACCGTTTCGAAGTGCTGGAAGCGAATCAAAGAAAAGTGCTGCGGCTCAGGATTCGAAAACGAGTGGCAGCAGCGCCTGCCAAAGCCTCTTCGTAAATCGCAGGCGTTTTTTCGAAGAAACATTTGTTTCTCCTTGTAGGAAATCCTTCACTTACGCGATACCATGCGTGTACTCGAACGTTTGCGCTCGAAATGGTTGGCCGGAGCTCCGGCGGGGGATAGTTGGATGAGAAGAATTCAGATTGTGCATCGAATGATTCTGCTTGCGGCGCTGTGTTTGTGCACCACTGCGAATCGAAACTTGGCTCAAGAGGCCGCCGCACCCGTAACTCCGATCCCAGACATGCGCTGGGGAGTGAAGATACCCATGCGCGACGGCGTAACACTCAACGCTACGATTTTTCAACCGCACGTGCAGAAGGATCCGCTGCCTATTATTTTCACCTTTACTCCGTACATAGGTGATAGCTATACGGACCGCGCGATGTATTTTGCGCAACATGGATACGTTTATGCGCTAGTTGACGTGCGGGGGCGTGGCAACTCCGGGGGAGCGTTTGAACCGTTTGTGAATGAAGGTAAAGATGGCTACGACGTCGTCGAATGGCTCGCGAAGCAATCCTATTGCAATGGAAAGGTGACCATGTGGGGCGGCTCTTATGCGGGATTTGATCAATGGACGGTCCTCAAAGAGTTTCCGCCACATCTCGCAACCATTGTCCCTGCTGCTGCGGCTCATCCCGGAGTGGATTTTCCGTTTCAGTACAACATTTTCGCAACTTACGTCGAGCAGTGGCTCACGTTTACGAGTGGAGTCACTAGCAATGCGAACCTTTTCGGTGCTGCTGCTTTTTGGGGAGCGAAGTCTCGTGAATACTACGATGGTCATCTGGCGTTTAAAGAATTCGATCGCGTCGCGGGAAATCCATCAGCCGTCTTTCAGAAGTGGGTGCAGCATCCAGTTCCGGACGCTTACTACGACGCGATGGTGCCGACTCCGGAACAATACAAGCGCATTCAGTTTCCAATCCTGACGATCACCGGCCATTACGATGGTGACCAGCCTGGCGCCTTTACGTACTACAAGCGCGACATGGAGTACGGAACCGCAGAGGCAAAACAAAATCATTATTTAATTATTGGCCCGTGGGATCACGCGGGGACCAGGACTCCTCGCCGCGAAGTCGCGGGTTTGAAGTTCGGCGAAGCTAGCGTTTTGGATTTGAACAAGCTGCACACGGAGTGGTACGACTGGACGATGAAGAATGGCAAGAAGCCCGAGTTTCTGAAAAAGCGCGTGGCGTACTACGTTGTGGGAGCCGGTGCGGAGAATTGGAAGTACGCGGACAGTCTGGAAACCATCTCGAACGAGAAGCGCACACTCTATCTTGATTCAAACGGAAAAGTCGATAGCGTGTTTCAGTCAGGGACGCTCACAGAGAAGGCCGCTTCAGGCGCCAGCACAGAGAAATGGACGTATGATCCACTTGATACGCGGCCGGGGGATGCGGAACTCGACGATGATGTGGCTGGCTTAACCTCTCAGCGGGCGGTGTTGAACACTTATGGAAACGGAGCGATCTACCATAGCGAGCCCTTTGGCGAGGCCACCGAGATAACTGGCTTTTTGAAATTGAGTGTGTGGCTGGCAATGGATGTTCCGGACACGGATCTCGAAGTGGCTGTCTACGAGATTTTGCCGGGCGGCGATTCCGTTTTCCTGACGAGTGCGACGATGCGCGCGCGTTATCGCGAATCGCTGCGGCAAGAAAAACTCGTCCCTGCAGGAAAAACAGAAAAGTACGTCTTCGACAATTTTACGTTTTTCTCCAGGCGCATCGCGAAGGGAAGCCGTTTGCGGCTCTTCGTGCATTGCCTGAACAGCCCGGGTGCGGAGAAGAATTATAACAGCGGCGGAGTTGTGGCCTTAGAAACCGCGAAGGATGCGAAGACGGCGCACCTCACTCTGGTCCATGACGCGGAACATCAGAGCACGCTGGAGTTGCCAGTGGTAAAGTAAGTGGATGCCAAAGAGTAGACATTACGCAGAGACCGCAGAGGCTGCGGATACCACAGAGAAGAGCAGAGGAGTCGAAGAAAACAGCGGGCGCAAGGAAAAGTACCGGTCCGGGTTCGTGGCAATCGTGGGGCGGCCCAACGCAGGAAAGTCCACGCTGTTGAACCGCTTGGTCGGACAGAAAGTGGCGATTGTCACTTCGAAACCTCAGACGACCCGCAATCGCATCCAGGGGATTGTGACGCGCCCCGAAGGGCAAATCGTTTTTATCGATACGCCGGGGCTGCACTCGCCGGACTCGGCCCTTGGGCGTCAAATGATGCACGAAGTGGCTGCCGCCCTCGAAGGCATCGACGTTCTGTTGCTTATGGTCGACGCCAGCCGCACCCAGCCTCATGCGGATGACTTCCTCCTCGATCGTGCCAAGCGATTCCGTGGTAAAACCATTCTAGCGTTAAACAAAGTTGACGGTCTTCCGAAGGAGAAACTTCTGCCTCTCATCGAGGCTTACCATAAGGCGTTCGAATTCGCCGCCATCGTGCCAATCTCCGCGCTTAAGGGGAACGGCTGCGACGACCTGCTCAACGAGATTTTGCGATTACTTCCCGAAGGCGAGCCGTACTTTCCAGAAGACCAGGTGACGGACCAGCCGGAGCGCTTCCTCGCAGCTGAAATCGTGCGAGAAAAAGCGATCCAGTCCATGTATCACGAAGTGCCGTACGCGCTCTCCGTGAAAGTTGAGAAATATGAAGACCTTCCCAAATTGCTTCGTATCGAAGCGACGATGAACGTAGAGCGAGACTCGCAGAAAAAGATTCTCATTGGGCGCAAAGGCGAGATGCTCAAGAAAATCGGCACGCAAGCGCGCAAGGAACTCGAAGAGTTGTTTGATAAAAAGATTTATCTGGGGCTCTTCGTGAAAGTGGTTCCGGACTGGCGCGAGAATCCGCAACGCGTGCGCGAACTGGACTGGCACAGCCAACTCGATGCGCTTGCGGAAACGCAAACGAAAGGATCGGAGGGTCCGCAGGGATAGAGATGGTTAGCGATGGCAACCGCATTCAAGAAGAATATGTCGAAGTCCGAGCTGACTTTAACGGACTCTTCAGCGAACTACTTTGCCTAACACACGACGAATATTGCGTGGGTAGCAGGGACGAGAATATCCAGATGAGTCCCGGAATGAAGGTCATGGCCTTTGACGAGGATATTGATGAAAGCGGCGCTCGGGACGACCTAATTGCGACTGGTATCGTAGAACAAGCCCCTCAATGGCTAGCGTGCAGGGGGTCGCGCTGGGTTCTCAGAATCGACGCAAACGGTGTGCGGAACAGATCGGATCTAAAAAAGCAGCGCTCTTTTGGCTCAGTCCGGCGCGGCAATGCCTAAAGATTTCATCTTGCGGTAGAGGTGGCTGCGTTCGAGGCCCAGAGCGGACGCGGTCTGCGTCATGTTCCAGCGGTGCTCCTGCAATTTTCGCAAAATAAATTCGCGTTCGTAGGCGCTGCGCGCTTCGTGCAGCGTCGAGTAAGGATGCTCGGGACTCTGTGCGGCGCCGCGAAAAAGCTCGGGAGGCAGGTGATGCGGTTCGATGCGAGCTTGCGGGCATACAATCACAAGGCGCTCCACGAGATTCCGCAGCTCGCGCACATTCCCTGGCCACGGATAGCGCACTAGAATTTCCATGGCCGGTGCGCTCAGTTCGCGTGTCTTCTTGCCGTAGCCTGCGCTGAACTCATCCAGAAAATAACGCGCAAGCGTGGGAATGTCTTGCTGGCGCTCTCGAAGCGGCGGTACAAAGAAGGGAATTACATTTAGACGATAGAAAAGATCCTGACGAAACGCGCCACGAGTAATCTCCTGTTCAAGGTTTTTATTTGTAGCCGCGATCACGCGCGCATCAACGGTAATGGTCTGGCTGGAACCTACGGGTTCGAATCGCTGTTCTTCGAGAACACGCAGCACTTTGGATTGCGTCCGGAGGCTCATGTCGCCGATCTCGTCCAGGAACAGCGTGCCGCCATCTGCCTTTTGAAATTTTCCGACCTTGTCTTCGGTGGCGCCGGTGAAACTCCCTTTGATGTGCCCGAAAAGCTCCGACTCGATGAGCTCTTCCGGGATGGCCGCGCAATTTACTTCCACGAATGGCCCTTTGCTTCGAAGGCTGGCGGCGTGAAGAGCGTGCGAGACCAATTCCTTACCGGTGCCGCTTTCCCCGTAGATGAGAACGCGCCCGTTGGTAGGAGCAGTGACGGCGATTTGCTGGCGCAACGCCTTCATCGGCACGCTGTCCCCGATCACCTGATAGCGATGGCCGAGTTCGCTGCGAAGAAGCTGATTCTCTTCCTGGAGCCTGCGTTGTTGGACAGCGTTGCGCACGAGCACAATAATTTTCTCGAGCGAAAGCGGCTTCTCGATGAAATCGAAAGCCCCCAATTTTGTGGCGCGCACGGCGGTCTCGATCGTCCCGTGGCCCGAAATCATAATGACGGCCGGCGCACGCGGAATAGCTTGAAGCCGGCTAAGAGCGTCCAACCCGTCGATTCCCGGCAGCCAGACATCGAGAAGAATGACTTCCAGATCCCCCGAAGCGGCGCGCTGCAGCGCCTCCTCGGCGGAGGCAACCGCTTCCACGTGATATCCCTCATCCTTGAGGATCGACGAAAGCGATTCGCGAATGCCGGCTTCGTCGTCAACGACCAGCAGGTGCGGCTTGGCAGTCATCGAGTGGATTCCGTTCCGCTGTGTTCGGTGACGCCAGCAGGCGTGAGCTCCGCGGCGGGAAGCTCCACAAGAAAACGGGAACCTACCGGCTGGTTGTCCTCCACATGAATGCTGCCACCGTGCTCAGCGACAATGCGCGCCGCGATAGCCAGGCCAAGGCCAGTTCCGCGATTCTTCGTCGAAAAGTGCGGGAGAAAAAGTTTGTCTTTGTCTTGCGGCGAGATGCCATGTCCGGTATCAGACACACAAATCTCGACCGTTTCGGCATCGGGATGCGCGCAAGTGGAAATAAGGATTTCCCGGAAGGTTGAGTTTTCCAACGCCTCAGCGGCATTGTCGATCAAGTTGACCACCACGCTGCGAAGCAGGCCGCCATCGGCGCGAACTGGCGGTAGGTTTTCCCCGAGAGTGGTCTTGAGCGTGATGCCATCGAGACGCCCGGAAAAAACCTCCACGGCCTCATGCACAATCGTGTTGGCGTTCGTAGCCGTGAGCTTGGCGGCGGGGAAGCGGACGAATTGCGAGAATTCATTCACGAGCGCCGCAAGCGTCGAGACTTCCCGCTCGATCAATCGCGAACACTCATGCACGAGCTTCGTCAGCTCGATGTCGCGCGGAGCCTTGGATTCGGCGGCATCGCGCCGCTCGAGAAAACGGGATAATCGCTGCGAAGAAAGCTGAATGGGCGTCAGCGGATTCTTAATCTCGTGAGCAATGCGCCTCGCCACTTCCTGCCACGCCGCGGACTTTTGCGCCCGCAGCATTTCGGTGAGGTCATCAAGCACAAGAACGTAGCCAGAGTTTGCCCGACGCGGGCCTAAAGAACTAGCAGTTACCGCAAGATGCAGTACACGCCCAGAGACGACCGTTTCAATCTCACGGGAGACCACCCCCATGCGCAACGAGCGTCGCATCAGAAGTTGCAAAACGCGCGAAGCCTCCGGACCGAGAAGTTCGTCAAGGGATTGCGCGTTCCGCGCGTCGCCGCCAAACATCCGTGTCACGGCGGTATTTGCGCGAAGAATGGCGCCAGTGGCGTCGAGCGATATGACGCCCGTCGGAATGTTCTCCAGAACCGTTTCCATCAGTTGCCGCCGCCGCTCTAGTTCCTGGACCGCTTGTTGCAGATTTCGCGTGAACTGATCGATCTGCGAACGGTTATCTCGCAACTGCGTCGTCATGGTGTTGAAAGAACGCACCAGAACTCCAAGTTCGTCCTGCGCCTGTTCAGGAACCTGATAATCGAAATTCCCCGCAGAAATTTCGCGCGTGCCCTCCGCAAGAGCCTGAATAGGGATTGTGACTTGCTTCGCGAGAAAGAGGGCTACCCACATCACCGCGGAAAGCAGCAGCATGGTGAACAGCAATAGGATGAGCAACATCTGGCGCTTCAGTGCCCTAAGATCCTGCTTCTCCTGATTATATTCGCGCGTCTGAGACTGAATTTCCGTGATGCGAGAAAGGAAATTCGGACTGGAACGGTATGCCGCGACGGTATACCCAGCGGGTCGGCCCCCCTGAAACGCGGGAACGCGTACCGCAAAATAATCCTTACCGCCGGCTGCCCACACCTCGATACCGCTCGGAAGAACTTGTACAGGCTTACCCAAGACACCGAGCTGCGCGCAAATCGTGCCGCGTCGGTCTTCAGGCTGGTCCTCGCAGACCACTCCTCCGCGTGTGCCATTCCCGGCCTGGTCCAAAATCCACACTGCGTCAGCGCCTTTTGAAAACGCGTGCTGCAATTGGACTTCAACGGAAGGCGAAGTATCCTCTTGAACCTCCATCGCCAACCGGCGAAGACGCGGCAACTGCCCTCGGCCAAAATCGTTCATCAACTCTTGCGTTTTCTCCGAGGCGATTTCCAGCGGTCGCGGGAACCACCGGAGAAGCGTGCGGTTGATCAGCGAGTAGCTCACGATAAACATGAAAATAATCGGCAGAAGGGAAATGGCCATTGCTCCCACGACCATTTTCGTTTTGAAACGTGCCCCAAGCTGTTCGCGGCTGGTTTCTGCCCACAAGCGAAGAACCGTGCGACCGAGAATGAGACCGAAGACCAGAAGCGCAGCCGTAATAAAACTCGAGACGGCATACAAGGGCATCAACGTGCGCCAGCTCTTCGGTTCAAAAGGAACTTCCAGCGAGCCAAAAGTAAAAACAGCCGCGAGCAGTAGCGTGAGCAGACTCCCGCCTATGACCAAGCTCCAGCGCTGTTTGGAATCGAGACGACTCATGCCTTGGCCACCATCATTTCAGGAAAGAAACTTGTCCACGAGCATCCCACGCAAGCGTACTGCGCCGCACGCTGCCGTGTGCACGGCGCAAAAAGAGCATCGTAATCGTCGTCCAAAGTAAGCCCGGCCTCTTAACCCAAGAGTCCGCAGAAATAGCCGGCATCTTTTGTCAGCTCCAAATTCCAAACGATGAGTTGCCGCACGGTTCGATAGAAAAGCCCCTCTCTCGCACGATAGCCACCGCACGGAGGCAAGTCAAGAACCGCACCTGTCCCTCGTTCAAAAAACCTGCCCCTGTGGACAGGTATTAGCCATTTCAGAACTTCTTTTTAATTTCCGCACACCTTTGCAGCCCCCGTTTGCTATGTTGACTCTGGGTGCAAACCGGCAGGGAGTGCTGCGGATGTCCGTCCGTTTGGGCGAAATACTTATTAAAGAAAGCCTGATCACTCAGGACCAGCTCCAGAAAGCGCTCGAATTTCAGCGCTCCAATGGTGGCAAGCTAGGGAGCTGCCTGACGAAGATGGGCTTCATCACCGACGATGACATCACCGGCGTGCTCTCCCGACAATACGGTGTTCCCTCCATCAACCTAAAGTATTACGAAATCGACCCCAACGTCATCAAGCTCATCCCGCAGGACACGGCGCTCCGCTACCAGGTAATTCCGCTTTCTCGCGTTGGTTCCGTTCTCACCATCGCGATGACCGATCCCACGAACGTCTTCGCGATGGACGACATCAAGTTCATGACAGGGTTCAACGTCGAGCCGGTCGTGGCCTCCGAATCCGCCATCGGTGAAGCTATTTCGCGATTCTATGGCGGCACGGAACAGAACACCGAAGAGCTAAGCAAAATGATGAAAGACCTGGTCGACGAAGACCAGGAACTTGAGCTGGCCGCTGAGGAAGCCGAACTCGACACCGCCACGCTCGAAAAAGCCGCCGAAGAGGCGCCCATCATTAAGCTCGTGAACCTGATCTTGACGGACTCAGTCAAACGAGGCGCCAGCGATATTCACATCGAGCCTTACGAGCTCGAAATGCGCGTAAGGTTCCGCGTTGACGGCCAGCTCCAAACGGTCATGACCCCGCCGCTCCGCCTGAAGGACGCTATCACCAGCCGCCTCAAGATCATGGCCAAGCTGGACATCGCCGAAAAGCGGCTTCCGCAAGACGGCCGTATCATGATCAAGTACAAGGCCGACGGCAAAAAGAAGGAACTCGACTTCCGCGTCTCCACCGTTCCGACTCTTTACGGCGAAAAAATCGTCCTCCGGCTCCTCGACAAAGAAAACCTCCGCTTGGATATGACCAAGCTGGGTTTCGAGATGGAGTCCCTGAAAAAATTCGAGCGCAACATTCTAAAGCCTTACGGCATGGTCTTGGTCACCGGCCCGACCGGTTCGGGAAAAACCAACACGCTCTATTCCTCGGTCGCGCGCCTCAACACGGTGGACACGAACATCATGACCGCCGAGGACCCCGTCGAATTCCAGTTGGCCGGCATCAACCAGGTTCAGATGAAGGAACAGATCGGCCTGAACTTTGCGGCTGCCCTCCGCGCCTTCTTGCGCCAAGACCCCAACATCATTCTGGTCGGCGAAATTCGCGACTTTGAAACGGCCGAAATCGCGGTCAAAGCTGCGCTCACGGGCCACTTGGTGCTCTCGACGCTCCACACCAACGATGCCCCGTCCACCATCAGCCGCTTGATGAACATGGGTATTGAGCCTTTCCTCGTGGCCACCTCTGTGAACCTTATTTGCGCGCAGCGTCTCGTGCGCCGTATTTGTTCGAATTGCAAAGAAGAGCTGGAATTGCCGGAGCAGGCCCTCATCGATGCAGGGTATTCCCCCGATGAGGTCAAGACGACTAAAATCTATCACGGCAAGGGTTGCAACACCTGCAACAAGGGCGGCTACAAAGGCCGCACCGGTTTGTACGAAGTGATGGAAATCAACGACGAGTTGCGTGAATTGATTCTTGTCGGCGCCTCCGCCCTGGAATTGAAGAAAAAGGCAATCGAGCAGGGCATGATCACGCTGCGCCGGAGCGGGCTGGTTAAGTGCGCATTAGGACAGACGACGCTGGAAGAGGTTTTGCGCGAGACGGTTCTATAAGAAGAAGGTGAAGAAATGGCCGGGATTACCCTGAGCGAATTGCTCAAAAAGATGATCGAGATGGGAGGCAGCGACCTCCACATCACTACGAATAGCGCGCCCCGTGTTCGCGTTCACGGGCATTTGCGGGCACTGGATATGCCGCCCCTGACGGCAGCCGATACGAAATCTCTGGCTTACAGCGTTCTGACCGACGCACAAAAGCACCGTTTTGAAGAGAACTTGGAGCTGGACTTTTCGTTCGGTCTTAAGAACCTGGCGCGCTTCCGCGGCAACGTATTCAATCAGCGCGGTGCCGTAGCCGCCGTTTTTCGTACCATTCCTTGGGAAATAAAGAATTTCGATGCCTTAGGTTTGCCATCGGTCGTCAGAGGGCTTTGCGACAAACCGCGTGGACTTGTCCTTGTGACCGGTCCGACCGGTTCCGGCAAATCCACGACGCTCGCCGCCATGCTCGACAAGATTAACGCCGAGCGCGAAGAGCACATGATCACCATTGAGGACCCCATCGAGTTCCTCCATAACCACAAAAAGTGCCTGGTGAATCAGCGCGAAGTTCACGCGGACACCCACTCGTTTGCGAATTCACTCCGCGCCGCTCTCCGTGAAGACCCGGACGTCGTCCTCATCGGAGAAATGCGCGACCTCGAAACCATTGAATCGGCGCTGCGCATCGCGGAAACCGGCCACTTGACGTTTGCCACGCTGCACACCAATTCCGCGGCTTCCACGATCAACCGTATTATTGACGTCTTCCCGTCCCACCAGCAGCCGCAAATTCGCGCCCAGCTTTCCATGGTTATGGAAGGTATCCTTTGTCAGGCGCTTCTCCCGCGCGCCGACAATCGCGGCCGCGTGATGATCATGGAAGTTCTCATTCCCACTCCGGCCATCCGCAACCTCGTTCGCGAAGACAAGATTCACCAGATCTATTCCGCGATGCAGACGGGTACCGGACAAACGGGTATGCAGACCTTCAACCAAGGCCTTGCGAACGCGTATTTCTCAAAGCTCATCACGCTGGATTTGGCTCTTTCGCGTTCGTCCAATGCGGATGAGCTACAGGACATGATTAACCGGGGCGTTTCTTCGCCGGGTGGCAGTGGCCCCGCTAGTTCCAAGACACCGGTAGGGAACAAGCGGTAAAGGTTTTCCCAGGCCGTCAGGCCCGCAGTCAATGGATTTGGTTAGTGGATTTGAAGGATTGAGGAGGAAAGTATATGCCGGTCTTTACATACAAAGGAACCAATCGTTCCGGCGGAAACGTGAGCGGAGAAGTTTCCGCTACAAGCAAGGCGGAGCTCCAGAACCTGCTTCGGCGCCAGCAGATTACGCCGACGAAGATGTCCGAAAAGGGCAAGGAATTCAACTTGCCGACCTTCGGCTCTGGCGTCAGCGCCAAGGAACTGGCGATCTTCACGCGGCAGTTCTCGGTCATGATCGACGCAGGCTTGCCGCTGGTGCAGTGCTTGGAGATTCTCGCGAGCCAGCAGGAAAACAAGATGTTTCAAAAGGTGTTGACCGGAACGCGCGGTTCGGTCGAAGGGGGCGCCACACTCTCTGCCGCCATGCGCCAATACCCGAAGGTTTTCGACTCCCTTTACGTCAACATGGTGGAGGCCGGCGAAACGGGCGGTATTCTCGATACCATTTTACAGCGGCTGTCTTCCTACATCGAAAAGAACGTCAAGCTGCAGCGAGCTGTTAAGTCCGCCATGGTTTATCCGGTCGGCGTCTTGACCGTGGCCGGCGGCGTCATCATCTTGCTCTTGTGGAAGGTCGTACCGATTTTCGCGACCTTGTTTGCTGGCCTCGGTGTCGACCTGCCTTTGCCGACCAAAATCGTCATCGGCATGAGCAACATGATCGGCAGCGTGTTCGGTCTTCTCGCATTGATTGCCTTCGGAGCCATGCTCTTTGGATTAAAGGTCTGGTACGGCACTGCACAAGGCCGTTACGCCATTGACGCCACAATTCTTCGCTTACCGGTCATCGGCATCCTCATGCGGAAAATCGCAGTAGCACGATTTACCCGCACCCTGGGAACGTTGATCGCCAGCGGCGTACCTATCCTCGAAGGCTTGGATATCACTGCCAGGACCGCTGGAAACGCGGTTGTCGAAAAGGCCTTGCAGCAAGTCCGCAAGTCCCTCGAAGAAGGCAAATCGCTCACGGAGCCCCTCAAGGACTCGAATGTATTCCCCGGCATGGTCACGCAGATGATCAGCGTCGGCGAACAGACCGGTGCGATGGATGCCATGTTGCAGAAGATCGCCGACTTCTACGAAGAAGAAGTGGACGCTGCCGTGAAAGACCTCCTCACCGCCCTGGAACCCATCATGATCGTCTTCCTCGGCGTGGTCGTCGGCGGCGTGGTCATTTCCATGTATTTGCCGTTGTTCTCCTTGATCGGCAAGTTGAGCCAGATGCACTAGTCGCAGCCTGGCGCGGCCAGCGTTATCCAATTGGCGGAGGGCAGGGAAGGAACTCCCAGCCCTCCGCCATTTCTGTCTAAACTAAAGAATGCCCGGAGGAATACTGGGGTCAGGAACGCGGGCTATCCATGGATCAGAGTACGACAACAAGAGAATGGCTGGGCTGGCTGACTCGTGTCCGCCTGCTGACGATTCTCTTGATCCTTGTATGCGACCTTATCTGGCCGCAGTACGTCCTTCCCTCCGGCCCGAACCGCTCCTTCCTTCCACTCCTGCTTATCTGGGTCACCGTTGGTGTTCTATACATTGGGTTGATCCGTTGGTTGCCTGCCGCAAGATGGCAAGGCGGATTGCAGGTTGCCAGCGACGTAATCGTCATCTCCGCCCTCGTTTACACAACAGGCCTTCAGGAGAGCTATCTCATCTCCCTCTATATGTTGGTTATCATTGTGGCCAGCATATTGTTCTCGCGGCGCGCGGCCTTTATCACCACCGGAGTATGTTTATCCATCCTCGGCGGTATGACAGCGCTGGCATTCGCGGGAAAGATCCCGCGCACCTTCGCACTTGTGCCCACCCCAGAGGGTTTGCGCGTCTGGTTTCTCAGCAATCTCTTCGGTTTCCTCGCGGTTGCTTACCTGGCCAGCCTTCTCGCTCAATCGCTTCGCCGCAAGGGAATCGAACTCGAAGAAAAGCGCGAAGAGCTGCTCGAATTACAGGATTTTACGGAAGACATCATTCATTCGATGCGCGGCGGACTGCTGACCACGGACTTGGAAGGCAGGATTGTTCTCCTGAATCGCACCGGCGAAGAGATTCTCGGATACCGCTTTGTGGATCTTCGCGGACGCAAGTTGCCCGACGTCGACGAGAATTTCTGGCTCCCCGGCGTGAAGGCTCCCAATGATCGCCCGGTGGTTCGCCGAGAGATCGAGTTCCGCACACAGGGCGGTGAGCAGAGATATTTGGGGATTTCCGTTTCTCCCCTGCGTACCAGGAATTCCTCTCGCAGCGGCTACGTTTTCAATTTTCAAGACTTGACCGAGCTTCGGAGGCTGGAACAAGAAGTGGCGACCAAGGATCGTATGGCGGCGTTGGGCCGGCTGTCAGCCGCCATCGCCCACGAAATTCGGCAGCCACTGACGGCCATGGCTGGCGCGGTCAAGGAGCTGGCTCGCCTCGTTCCGCTTGAGGAGGACGAGAAACACCTCGTCAACATCGTCAGTCGGGAATCGGAGCGTTTGAACCATATCATCACGGATTTTCTGAATTACTCTCGCGAGAAGACCTACGAATTTCAGGAAGCAGACGTCCGCGGTTTGTTGGATGAAACGCTGACTCTGCTCGAGAAGAAGCCCGAAATCGAGAATAAATACCAGATCGTCCGCACGTACAACGGGGCTGCGTTGCGCGCGCGCGTGGACGCTAACAAAATAAAACAGGTTTTCTGGAATCTTTCCGATAACGCACTTCGCGCGATGCCCGGCGGCGGAACGCTCAGGGTCGGCATCGAGCTGCTGCCTTTCTGGCTGCGCATCGCTTTTCGCGATACCGGCATCGGCCTCGACGCCAAACAGCGCGCAAAAATTTTTGAACCCCTCCAGTCCGGATTTGAGGGCGGAACAGGCCTGGGACTTTCCATCGTCTATCAAATCGTGCAGGCCCATAGCGGCAGAATCAGTGTGATCTCCGAGAAGGATCGCGGCGCGGAGTTCATTGTGGAATTGCCCCGAACCGTGTGAGGTCTTATGCAGGGAACGAAAGCAGCGGTTAAGGAAGCTCACAACGAGTTGGTCCATATTCTTGTCGTGGACGACGAGCGCTCCATTTGTGAGCTTCTGGAAATAACCTTTCGCAAGGAGGGTCACCGCGTCGAAGTCGCCCACAGCGTCGAAGCCGCCAAGCGCAAGCTCGAATCGCAGATTTTTGACATTATCATCTCGGATGTCCGAATGCCCGGAGCTACTGGCGTCGACCTCCTGAAATTCACCAAAGAGATTTCTCCCAACTCTTTTTTTCTGCTCATCACCGGCGTACCCACGGTGGAAACCGCCATCGCGGCCATCAACTCCGGCGCGGATCGCTACGTCATTAAGGACCACGAGCTGGTTGACCAGCTGCGCCGCGCCGTAAAGGAAGTCGCTGAAAGCCTTAAGTGGAAAAAAGAGGCCGGATACCTTCGCCGCGAACTTCGCCGCTTGACAGGTCTCGACAATATCATCGGTCAAAGCCCCAAGATGCGCGCTATCTTCGACTTGATCCAAACCATTGCACCGCAAACCAGCCGTGTCCTCATCACAGGGGAGAGCGGTACCGGAAAGGAATTGGTAGCCCGCGCCATTCACGAAAATAGTCTGCGCTCTCAAGCTCCGTTTATCACCATCAACTGCGGCGCTTTTCCAGAGACCCTGCTCGAATCCGAACTCTTTGGCTACATGAAGGGCGCATTCACGGGCGCCAATGAGAATCGCCAAGGCCTCTTCCAGGCCGCCCATGGTGGCACGCTTTTTATGGACGAGATTGGCAACATGAGCTTGACCATGCAGGTGAAGCTTTACCGCGTCCTTCAGGAAGGAAAAGTCCGGCCCATCGGCAGCACTGAAGAGATTGACGTGGACGTTCGTATCATTGCTGCCACGAACAAAGAGTTTGAAAAGGAGATTGCCGAAGGCCGTTTTCGCGAGGACCTATACTATCGGTTGAGCGTTATTCCCATTCAACTCCCTGCTTTGCGCGAGCGCCGCGAGGACATTCCTCTTCTGGCGCGACACTTCCTGGAAACTTTTCGAAAGTCGATGGAGAAGCCCATTGAAGGGCTTTCGCCCGAAGCAGTTCGCCGCCTGGAAGCCTATGACTGGCCTGGAAACGTGCGCGAGCTTGAGAACACCATGGAACGAGCGGTTGCGCTCGAGACCACGGGAGAGATCTCCTTGCGCGTTCTTCCCGACCGTATCGCCGGATATTCGTCCGTAGGTGCTTCGGTCGGCGGGCCCGCAACTGAGCCTTCCTTTCCGGCGGAAGGGCTCGACTTTGAAAAAGAGATTGCGGAAACCGAGCGCAGGTACCTGCAGGCTGCGCTAGAGAAATCCAATGGGGTCCGCACCAAGGCGTCCGATCTCCTAAAGATCAGCTATCGCTCGTTCCGCCACTACGCGAAGAAGCATAACCTATAGAAACGGAACGGGTTGTCAGGCAAATAGCATGGAGAAGCAGGAGCCACGACCTCTGAAAACTGCCATTTTCCGTCTAAGCGAACTGACCAAAACAGTCAATTCTAGTGGGTTTGCGGCCCTTCTTGGCCTAAGAGAATGCCCTAGCCAAGTGCTATCAATCACGTATGATGTTGAAAACGCACATCTTACAATATTTTCTACACCAAGTACTCGAATCGGACAGAGTGGCACCTCCCTTGCCTTATAGTACCGCGTGCTCTGGCACTAAAAACTCTCACACTCTCAAGGAGATAGTTGAAAATGAAGAAGCAGAAGGGTTTCTCACTTATCGAGTTGCTGATCGTCGTTGCGATCATTCTGATCATCGCGGCTATCGCAATTCCTAACCTCCTCCGGTCGCGTATGGCGGCCAACGAAGCGTCTGCGGTCGGTTCGATCCGTACGATCAATACCTCCGCCGTGACGTATTCGTCCACGTATCCGAACGATGGTTTCCCGGCTACGCTGGCGTCTTTGGGTGGTCCTTCGCCTTGCACGGCTACCTCGTCGAACGCTTGCTTGCTTGACGCAGTTCTGGCAGGCGGCACGAAGAGCGGCTACGTGTTCGCTTTGACCACGGACGGCAACACTCCTTCCGTCGGCTACTCCATCACCGGCACCCCTGTCACGGTTGGCACGACCGGTCAGCGCATGTTCTTCTCTGACCAGTCTGGTGTGATCCGTTACAGCGCAACAGGTGCGGGCGCCACGGCAGCTAGCCCGGCGCTTCAGTAAGCTTGGTCTTCGACCGGGCAACCGGCTGAAGAAGGAATCGACAGAGCACGGGATCAAGGTCCCGTGCTCTGTTTTTTTTTGCGCCATCGATCAGATTCCCAATGTGGGCCCAGAGCGCAGTGTTTGCACTCTCCGACTAAAGCTCAAATATAACGTCTGGTTGCGGAGTTACCTTCTGTACTGCGATCCCTTCCGAAACGGAACAGGCAGTGAGTCGATTCTGGGATATGGCGCCCTATAGGTGACTCTGAGCTCGAGCATTAGTTGGCGAGCAGTCCAGACGACGGGACTTGCGCGAGGCTCCAAGAATCGCCGTTTTTCGTCAGAGTCCATAATGGAAACGACGATTAGTGTCAACCAGCACCCTGCGGTGTTCATCTACGGTCTCGAGTCAAAGCTAAGTATTTTAGAATCAAATAGTTAAGCCATTCAGTCTGGAAGGCGGAATGGCCTTAGGAATGCTACTTACTAGGCCAGAAGCAATCAAGTGTTGGCAAGAAGATTGGGCGGATGTTTTTTTGGGAAAATTTTATGAAAAGAAAACAAGATGGATTCTCCCTAATTGAGCTGCTGATCGTCGTGGCCATCATTCTAATCATGGCCGCCATCGCAGTTCCGAATTATCTCCGGTCGCGCCTGGTGGCGAATGAAGCCTCGGCCGCACAGTCTGTGCGCACCATCAATACGGCGCTGATTACCTATTCCAGTACATACCAGAGCGTTGGATTCCCTACGACATTGATCGCATTAGGTGGGAATAACCCTTGCACTGCAACTTCGACAAACGCCTGCTTACTGGACGAGGTGCTTTCTACCGGAACCAAAGCTGGATATGCCTTTGCTTTCGCTGGAGATGGGTTGACTCCCTCGGTTACCTACAGCGTTACCGCGACGCCCATTTCGTATGGCGTATCCGGACAGCGCATGTTTTGCTCGGACCAGACCAGCGTGATCCGCTTCACTCCCAATGGCGCTGGCTGCACAGCCGCGAGCGCTCCTATTCAATAAACGACCCCTCAGTCCGGCGCAGAATTAGACTGAACGTAAAACGGGCACGGGACATTCTCCCCGTGCTCTTTTGCTTTCAAAGGTTGCGTGGAGTTAGAGAGCGTCATTTGCGGCCAAAGCCTGGCTTGCTAGACTACAAGCCATGTTGGCCTTCTTAGTTTATGCCTGGGCGATTCTAGCCGCCCTTTCCTCCAGCAGCCCCGATGCAAAATCGATGGGCGCAAAGCTGGAGGCGCGGTACCGCGGCGCGCATACTCTAGCGGCAACGTTTTTGGAGCGCTATTCCGAAAGCGGCCAGGTGGTTCGTTCCGAAGCGGGAGTCGCCTATTTTCGCCGGCCCGGAAAAATGCGCTGGGAGTACGAATCTCCAGAGAAAAACCTCTTCTTAGTAGACGGCAAGATGGCGTGGTTTTATGTTCCTGCGGATCACACTGTCACGCGCACGCCCGCCAAGCAAAGCACGGATTGGCGAACGCCTTTGGCTCTGCTTGCCGGCGAGATGAAATTGTCGCGGGTCTGCGCGCGCGTCGAGCCCACCACCGTGGAAAAGCCCGACACCCCCGGGAACACCATCCTGTATTGTCCTCTGCGCGGCGAAGAAAACGCCTCCCAGCACGCCGCTGGTGCTGCACCAGATGCACAAGAAGCGCGTCCCGACGAATCTGTATATCTTGAGGTTGCGCCTGCTACGGGCGATCTTGCCCGCGTCCTCGTGCGCGAAAAGGGTGGCGTCGTTGTCGAGTTTAAGTTTGCAGACTGGCGCTTCAATCCCCCCCTTGCCGATTCTTTTTTCCGCTTCGATGTACCGGCCGGTGTGGCCATCGTTAACGCCGATTCCTCTGCCGAATCAAGGCCTTAGGGTTAATTTCAGGTTAATTTGCGGGGACGTTTCCCAAAAGGAACAGCCAACCCTCCGCCGCTACTCCGCATATTAACTAGATGAGGTAAACTGTCAGGTATGGGGGAATTTGTCTGCCGCGTTGCTGACGCAAACGGTCGGGTTTTCTCGCACGTCGAGCCTGCGGGGTCGTTGGCAGAGGCGCGCCAGAAATTGGTCGAGAGGGGTCTTTTCGTCTACTCGGTGGAAACGCGCAGCAGCTTGCTCGGCGCGTTTTCCAAACGCCGCAGCGAACGCCAGATCGGCGGATCGGACTTCCTGATCCTCAACCAACAGTTCAATACACTCATCAAGGCTGGTTTGCCGATCCTCCGCGCGCTGGATCTCTTGGCTGACCGCGCTACCTCTCCAAAACTTCGCCCTGTGCTTTCAAAGGTCCGCGACCGCGTTCGCGAAGGGAAGTCGCTCTCTGAGGCCATCTCCGAGGCCGGCGTATTTTCCAAGGTTTACGCGACGGCCATTCTCGCCGGCGAAAAAAGCGGAAACCTCTCTGGAGTTCTCGACTATTACATTGCCTACCAGCGTGTGAGTACCGGAGTTAAGAAGAAGATTCTCGCCACGCTTGTGTATCCCGTTCTTCTGATCACCGTTGCGACCATCATCGTGACGTACCTCGTCACCTTCGTGATCCCCAAATTTGCTGTTCTCTATCGCGACTTGAATGTGGAACTGCCCGGCCCTACTCAATTTCTTATCGCGCTCACCGTCGATTACCGCTACGTCGTGATCGGCGCCTTCGCACTAATATTTCTTGCTGCCTTTGGCATCCTTCTCTGGTCCCGGACGGAAGAAGGCGGCGCCGCATTTGATCGCATGAAATTCCGCATCCCCGTCATCGGCGACACGCTCCTGAAATTCCAGGTCGCGCAATTTTCGCGCACACTAGCAACGCTCTTGACTGGTGGCACTCCGTTGGTCGCGGGCTTGCAAACGGCATCAGACGCCATCAGCAGCAAGTTAATCCGTTCGACCGTCACACAAGCGACGCAGATGGTCCGCGAGGGCGAATCGCTCAGCAGCGCATTGTCGTCGAAGGGGACCATGCCTGCCCTCGCCCTGGACATGATCGAAGTCGGTGAATCCAGCGGCGCACTGGCCCCCATGCTCACCAGCGTCGCCGAATTTTATGAAGAAGAAGTAGGCGTCAGGCTTTCCGCACTCGTGGCTGTCATCGAACCCGTTATTCTTATATTCATGGGCTTGCTGGTAGCCTTTATTCTGATTTCACTCTATCTGCCGATTTTCTCGTTCTCTCTGACGAACACGGCACCTAAATAGGCAAAAGGAAACAGTGGCTACACAAGAGCACAATTGGCCCCCCGGCGACGGCGCCGAAGCCCTCAACGAACGCGAAGTTGCGAGGAAACTCGCCGGCAGATACCGCTGCCCCTTCGTGGATCTAAGCGAGCAGCGCATCGATCCGGAGCTGTTCCGCACCATTCCCGCGGACTTGATGTTCCGCTACAACTTTGTCCCGCTTGAAGTGCAGAACAACTCACTCTCGATCGCGGTTTCCGATCCCAGCCTGGTATTGCTCAGCGACGAACTCCCGTTGCTGCTTGGGAAGAAGTTGGCCATCAAGGTGGCCACCGCAAAGCAGATTGGCGACATCCTCAAGCGCACCGAGCAGTCCCAGCGGGTTCTCGAGCAGGCCACCGAAGCGTTCACGCTCCAGGTTTCCAAGGAAGAAGAAGAGAGCGAAGAGACCATCTCCGGCGACCGACTGACGCGCGACACGACCGTAAGCCCAGTCGTCCGGTTGGTCGAGACAATTATCTTCACGGCTCTGGAACGCCGCGCGAGTGACATCCACATCGAAGCGCGCGACACCGAAGTCGCCGTCAAGTACCGCATTGACGGTGTCCTTCAACACGCCATGCAGCCCATTGCCAAGGAATGGCATTCGACCGTTCTCTCGCGCATCAAAGTTCTCAGCGATTTGGACATCGCGGAACGCCGCGTCCCGCAAGACGGCCGCTTCCGCGTGAAGTATAAAGGCCGCTTCATCGATCTGCGCGTGTCCATCATGCCCGCAAGCCACGGCGAAGACGCCGTGCTGCGCGTCTTGGACAAAGAAACTCTCTCGGAGAAATTCCAGAGCCTGAGCCTGGACGTCGTCGGTTTTTCCGAACTCGAAGTCAAACGCTTTCGCCGCTATATCCAAGAGCCGTACGGCATGGTGCTGGTTACTGGACCGACGGGGTCTGGCAAAACCACCACTCTCTACGCCGCCATCAACGAAATTAAAAGCGACGAAGACAAAATTGTCACCATCGAAGACCCAGTCGAGTACCAGCTCAAGGGAATCACGCAAATCCCGGTCAACGAGAAAAAGGGCCTAACCTTCGCTCGTGGCTTGCGTTCCATCCTTCGTCACGATCCTGACAAAATCATGGTCGGCGAAATTCGCGACCAGGAAACCGCTCAAATCGCCATTCAATCTGCTCTCACCGGACACTTGGTCTTCACCACCGTCCACGCCAACAACGTCACCGACGTCATCGGCCGCTTCATCAACATGGGTGTCGAGCCCTACAATTTCGTCTCCGCCCTCAACTGCATCATGGCGCAGCGCCTTGTTCGCGTGATTTGCGAAAACTGCAAGCGCCCGAGGAAGTTCACGCCCGTTGAACTAAAGGAAGCCGGCCTCGATCCCGCAGCCTGGGCCAACGTCGTCCTCTCCGAAGGCGCCGGCTGTCTCGAATGTTCCGGCACGGGCTTTCATGGCCGCACCGCCATCTGCGAACTGCTGGACTTGACGGATCGCATCCGCGAAATGATTGTGGACCGCCGCCCAACCTCCGAAATCAAGCGCATAGCTCGCGAAGAGGGCATGATCACACTTCGCGAAAGCGGCTTGGCCAAAATCCGCGCAGGTCTCACTACGGTCAGAGAAATTAATAAGGTGACCTTCGTTGAGTAGCGCCGCCACATTCCACCAGGGAATTTACAAAAGCGACCTCGTGCGCCGCGTCGCACGCTGGCTGGATGCCACGCCGCATCCTCCCCTAGCCATCGAAATAGGCCTCGACCGCGTCGCAGCCGCGCGTTGGACAAGAACGGGTGGAGTAGACGGCTACGCCGTCGAGGTTCTTCCGCCGGGCGCTTTGGTGCCTTCTGCTGTCGAAACCAATATCGTGAATGCCGCTGCTCTCAAGTCCGCTATCGCCAGCGTGTGCTCTACCTTGCACGCCAAAGACGAGAGCGTCGCCTTGATTTTGCCTGACCCCGTCATCCGCGTCTTCGTCCAGCATTTCGATGATTTTCCGCGCTCGAAAGAAGAAGCCGATCCCATGTTGCGCTGGAAACTCAAGAAAAGCGTTCCTTTTGAAGTCGACGAAACGCTCATCTCCTACATGCGGCAAGCGCCCCGTGAAGCGGGAGTGGACGTTGTCACCGCCCTCGCTCGCCTGCGTATCATCCGCGAATACGAATCCCTCGCCGAAGCGGCAGGCCTCCATCCTGGAGTCGTGCTCAGTTCCTCCCTCGCAGCCATTGCGCTGGTGGAAGAACACAAACCTACACTTCTCGCGCGAGTCTCCGGTCCTTCTTTGACGACTGCGATCGTTCGCGAAGGCGTGCTCTGCGGCTACCGCTGCACCGAATTGCCTGCACGCGGCGCTGAACTTACACCGCACATGCTGCTCGAAGACATTTATCCCGTCGCTGCGTATTATCAGGACACCTGGCAAGAAGGAATCCAGTCCGTGCGCGTCGCAGGCCTGGGCTCGCGTTTGCCGGAATTTGTGCCGCCACTCGAAGAAGAGTTTCACTGCGAAGTTCGTTCGCTGCTTCAAGCAGGGATTTCTGAGGGACGCATCCCCGCCGATGCGCGTCCTATGACCGACCGCGAACTGGACGGTTTAGTCGGCTGGATGCTGCATCGGGGCTAGAATAGTTTGGTTCGAGTTTCGAGAGAGGAAGCAACAGGAGAAGAATGAGAGTTCGGCTCAATCTAGCGACCAAACCTTTGGAGACACACCGGAAATTCATCGCCGGTTCTGGCCTGCTGGGCGTCATCGCAGCCATCGTCTTCCTGAGCCTTGGTTGGCACGTCTACCTCGCGCGCAAAGCCAACGCCGAAATGCGCGCCAAATCCGCAAAAATTCTCCAGCAAATGGCGGAGCTCCAACAGCAGCGCGCATCCTTGGAACACTTCTTCAACCTCGACGAGAACCGCAATCTGCACGACCGAGCCGCTTATATCAACAGCCTCATCGACGCGCGTAGCTTCAACTGGACGCTGATGTTCATGGATCTTGAAAAGGTTCTTCCGGCCGGTGTGCGCGTCGTCAGCATCGAGCCGAAACAGGTTAAAGGCCGCATCGAAGTGAAATTCATCATCGGCGCCACCAGCGATGAAGCCAAGCTCAAGTTTTTGAAAGCCCTGGAAGACTCGAGAACGTTTACGCACATCGAACTGATCGCCACGCAGTACCCTACAACGGGTACAAATGCGGACCATATCGTCGTGGAACTCAATGCGGAATATTTGAGGAGCTGATGCACCGGGACTTTACATTGCAAAAGCGCGTTATCCTGATCGTGCTCGGATTGTTTCTGGCCGTGGACCTTGGGCTGGCCATCTATAGCTGGCAACTTTCCTCATCGCCGCAAACGCCGCAAAGGGAGTTCGACGAGCAAACTACGAAGCTCGGGCTCCTGAAGGGCGACATCAAGTCGGCGCAGTACATCAAAGACAATATGCCTGCCACGCGGAAAGATTGCGAAAAGTTCGAACAGTCGCTTGCGCCGGCGAACACTAGCTCTTCTTCGATCACTGCGGAACTCGATGAAATCGCGAAAAAGGCCGGCTTGCATATTGAGACTCAGACTAACAGGCAAAAGGAAGTCCCCAACCGCGGCATAGTTGAGATGAGCATCGATGCAACCGTGAACGGAGACTATGGCAGCGTCGTGCGATTCGTGAACGGCTTGCAGCGGTCCCAGAGATTCTTTGTGGTCGATGGATTGGCGCTCGCTACGGATGCCCAGTCTCAGGCCGCCACCGGGCCTATTCGCGTGGGGCTGCACGTTCGAACTTATTTTCGGGATGCGGCATGAAGCAGAAGCATCAAATCATCGTCCTCGTTGTGCTCGTCATCGTTGCGGCACTTGTTTGGGGTTTCGAGTTGCGAAATCGGGCTCCCAACGCAGTAACGGCGAGCTTCATTCAGGAGTACAAGCCCTTGGGAGAAGACAACCCCCAAATTCGCTGGGACGAATTAAAGCGAGCACAGGGGACCGAGTACAAGAGCAACGGCCGCAACCCGTTCAGCCCGATTGCGCCTCCTTCCCCGGACGACGTGAAAAAGGAAAACGACGCCAAGCTGAATCAGCCACCGCCGCCTCCTCCGCCACTGCCACCGCCGCCAACGAGAGCCCAAGCGCCTGCGAATCTCAAATTTTTTGGCTACGGCACGATTCCGACAGGATCACCGCGGCGCGCTTTCATTACCGACGGTGAGGACATTTTTATTGTGAGCGAAGGTGACACGCTGCTTGGCCGCTATCGCATCCTCAAGGTTGGCAACTCCAATCTCGAGTTCCAGGAGATTTCGAGCGGGCTCCCAGGCACGATGCCGCTGGAAGAACAGGCCGCTCCGCCATCTGCATGAAAAATCGGCTCGCACGAACGAACCCGCAAAATAAACAAAGCGGCTACGCTTTGCTGCTGGTTGTGTTTCTCCTCGCGCTGGTTGTTGTCGGTACCATGTCCGTCAGTTTGCGTGTCCTCACGGAAGGCCGACGGGAAAAAGAGCAGGAAATGATCTGGCGCGGCAAGCAGTACACTCGCGGCATCAAGCTCTATTATCGCAAGTTGGGCCGTTTCCCGACTTCTATGGACGACTTGGTTAAACCCAAGATCGGCAACCTCCGTTTTATGCGGCAAGCATATAAAGACCCCATGAACAAAGAGGACGGCTCCTGGCGTCTGATTTACGTCGGCCCCGCAGGAAATCTAATTGGGAGCCTTAAACCGCCTCAGGGCGGCATACAGATGCCCGTTGCCGGTGGACAACCGGGCGCCGCAACGGGTTCTTCCTTTGGGAGCTTTGGTAGTCAACCGACGCCAGCCCCGGCCGGCGGCATTGCGGCGCCAGGCGCTGCTCCGGGTACCCCAGGAGCTCCCGGAACTGGAACCGCGGCAACCGGCACAGGGGCGCAGGGAACCGACACAACGGGTGCGGGCACTGATTCTCAAGCAGTTCCCACCGGCGATCTGCCGACCGTTGTGGGAGGCAATATCATCGGCATAGGAAGCAAGATCAATCATTCCTCACTGATTGTTTATGAAAAGGCGCACAATTATCGCCTGTTCGAATTTATTTGGGATCCATCGAAAGACCTGGGCATTACTGCTACCCCGGGAACGCCACCTGGGACTCCCACCGGCACGGGCGCGCCAGGTCAAAACCCGATCAATTCACCGGCCAATCCTCTAAACCCGCCGCCGTCTCCTCCAACAGCAGCGCCGCCGAACCCAAATCCCACACAACAATAGCTCGCGACTCACTGTCGGGTGAAACCCACTCGTAGGGGCACGCCGTGCCCATCTGCCCTCTATGTGGGACAGCCAATCCTGGCTATCCTCTCACGCGTTGGACAGATTTCTGATCGCGAAACACGATGCGGCACCCGCTTAGCCACGAATACTCCCCAACCTTAAATTTGGATTTAATTCGAGAGACTTAGCTGCGAAGCGACTGCGCCCGAACTCGGCTTTGCCGCTGAGGAAGAAGTTGTCTTCTTCGCGGATGGATTTGGCGCAACTTCAAGCGACAAGCCGGCTTTACTCTTCTCGTACCCTCGCTGCACCCGGCGAATGTAAGAAGTCGTCTCGGCGTACGGCGGAACTCTCCCGAATTGCTGAACGCGCTCCGGTCCCGCATTGTAAGCAGCCAAGGCAAGCGCCAAATTATAGTTGTACCTCTGTAGTAGATCGCGCAGATAGTGCGTCCCTGCGTCGACGTTCTCTTGCGGATCGAAAATATTTTGCACTCCGAAGCGCGCCGCCGTTTCTGGCAAGAGCTGCATCAATCCGCGCGCATTCTTTTTGGAGACGGCTTTCGGATCGAAGTTCGACTCCGCGGCAATCACGCTGAAGATAAGGTCCGCGTCCACGCTGTAGCGCGTGGCCGCAGCCTTCACGATTTCATGCAACGGCGCCGGCGGAGCGATCGAGGGAGGCAGCGGAGCAAATGTATCTTCCGGTTCGATGGAGACAACTTCCTCCATGGGAACTTCCACGACTCCTCCCGCGATTTGCAATCGATACTTGTCCCCGAGAAGTTGATAACTCGTTACATGAAGCCGCTGGCCGTTACGCAAAGCGACGTACTCTGCGCACAAAGTCGGCGCAACCGAGAACAAAAGCGCGCACGAGAGCAGAGTACGCATCAGGCGCACGGGGCCGCCTCTCGCAAAGCAAAATGTTCGATAGCCGCCGCAACGCCGCCATCATCGTTGCTCGCAGTCTCGTGCCACCCAAACCCTTTCAATTCCGCAACGCCGTTCCTCATCACGACAGGAATGCCCGCGAACTCGAGCATCTCCAGGTCATTGCGATTATCGCCGATGGCCAGAACTTCCTCGCGCGCCACGCCCCGCAAGGCAGCCCACTCCGCCAGCGAAGCGCCTTTGGAACAAACCGGATTGATGACGTCGATCATCGAAAAATTTCTGCTTTCGTAAACGGTCACGGCCAGGGCAAACTCCGCTGCAAACGCCGCCCCTCGAAGAGCAGCTTCCGCATCTCGCATCCGCGGGATGTTTCCGCTGAGCATGACCTGAATGGGATCTTCGGTGAGGCAACTTTCTAGCGGATTTGCCAACCCCAGGAATTCGCGATTGCGCGTGTAATAAGCGGTTCGAATCGGGTCGTCTTCGTTTATGGTTTCAAGCACGATCTGGTTTTCTCGCCGCCGGTCAAACACGACTCCCGCGCAATCCCGCCAAGGCCGCGTCAACTCCAAAATGCGTCCCGCTGTCTCTCGATCCAGCAAGTGCCGCACATGCGTCTCGCCGTCGAAGGTTCGAATGACCGCGCCGTTGCTGACAATCATCGTCAGCGGCGCCTCAATTTGGCGCGCAATCGGAAGGGCGAAATCGTAACGCCGACCCGTAACCAAGGCGACCTCGATCCCGCGTTTTGTAGCCTCGGCGATGGCGGAGCGGTTAGCCTCCGGAAGCTGCCAGCGGCTGTCCAGAAGTGTGCCATCAATATCCAGGGCGATCAGCCGGACGCTCATCTCTCCATTATACCTTCAATCTGAGATGCCATCCGAAACACCAGCGGCCCCCTGCCGCCAAAAGAATAGCCAAAAGGGCCTGTGATAGACTTTCCGCGATGACCAAACGAACGAATGTCTTGGAACTGGAATGCTCCGCCTGCGCGAAGAAGTACGATTCCACCATCGAACAGCACCTCTGCACCTGCGGCAAGCCGCTCTATGCCAAGTATGACCTGAAACGGGCAGCTGCCACGCTGACCTTAGAAAGCCTGAAGTCGCGTACACACTCCCTCTGGCGCTACGCCGAGGTCCTGCCAAACGACCCTCCGGTGACGCTAGGGGAGGGCATGACGCCCCTACTGCCAGCCGAGAGACTCGGTGCTAGGCTCGGTGTATTTAACCTGTTGGTTAAATACGAAGACCTGAATCCTACCGGCTCTTTCAAGGCGCGCGGCATGACAGCGGCCGTGACCCGCGCCAAGCAATTGAACGCAAAGGCCTTAGCTGCGCCCACCGCTGGCAATGCTGGCGGTGCACTGGCCGCATACGCTGCCGCTGCGGGACTCCCCTCCGTTATCGTCATGCCAGCTGATACGCCTTCGGCTAATGTCATGGAATGCCTGGCATTTGGTGCTAAAGTCATCAAAATAAATGGCTTAATTTCCGACTGCGGCAAATACGTCGCCGAGCACAAGGGCAGCGAAGGGTGGTACGACGTTTCCACCCTCAAGGAGCCGTACCGCATCGAAGGCAAGAAGACTATGGGCTACGAGCTTTGGGAACAGCTCGGCAGCAAGCTGCCGGATGTGATTCTGTATCCCACGGGCGGAGGCGTCGGGCTGATCGGCATGTGCAAAGCCTTTAACGAGATGCAAGAGATGGGCTGGATTGGCTCCGAGCGGCCGCGCATGGTTGCGGTGCAAGCCGAAGGCTGCGCGCCAATCGTCAAAGCATGGGAAGCACAGCGGACAACATCCGAATTCTTCCAAAACGCCGCGACTCTGGCCTCAGGACTTCGCGTCCCCGGCCCGCTCGGCGACTTCCTCATTCTGCGGATGCTCCGGCAAACTCACGGCACGGCTCTGACGGTGACCGATGAAGAGATGATGCAAGCAGGGAAGGAGCTGGCGTCGCTCGAAGGAATTTTCGCCGCGCCGGAAGGTGCCGCTACCGTGAGCGCCACGCGCAAGCTCGCAGTCTCTGGCTGGATCAAGCCGCACGAGACGGTCGTGCTGTTCAACACCGGCACAGGCTACAAATACTCGGAAGCGTGGCAACGCGCCTTGCAGATGTAAACTCCCTAGACTTTATGAAGACACATCGAATTTATTACGACGACGCGTACGAACGAGAATTTAACGCGCGAGTCGTGCACTGCGAACTCCTCCCCCCGGACGTGAACTCCGGAATTACCGCACAAGTCTTGGGCTTGGTTCTGGATCGCACCGCTTTCTATCCTGCTTCTGGAGGCCAGCCCCACGATTTAGGAAAAATCGGGGATGCGAATGTGCTCGACGTCCGCGACGACGGCGATGAAATCGTTCACGTCGTCGACCATCGCCCCGCAAGTCCGGACGTCCTCGGGTGCATTAACTGGCCGCGCCGTTTCGACCACATGCAGCAGCACTCCGGACAGCACTTGCTCTCAGCCATGTTTCAGGAGCGATATGGGAGGACGACAGCCTCCTTCCATCTCGGCACAGACTTTTGCACCATCGACCTTCGCGGTCCCGAACCTTTGGACGAAATACTGGAGGGCGCAGAACGCGCGGCGAACAAAATTATCTTTGAAGATCGGCCCCTAACCGTTCGCTATGGCACCGCGGAAGATCTGGCGGAGCTCGGGGTGCGCAAGGAAGTCGACCGCCCCGGAATATTGCGAGCCATCGAAATCGAGGGCGCTGATCTACAGCCTTGCGGCGGAACACACGTCAAGAGCACCGGCCAGATTGGAACTCTCCTCGTGCGGCGCTGCACGAAGATAAGGCAAGACTGGCGCGTGGAATTCGTTTGCGGCGAACGAGCCGAACGCGCAGCTCGCAAGGATTTCCTCCGTCTTCGCGTGGCTGCGGAAAAGCTGAGTTGTGCGCCGGAAGAACTGGTGGCCGCCGCGGAGCGCGCTATCTCGGAGCGCGACGCCAATTTCAAAAGGACGCGTTCTCTACTCCAGCGTCTAGCGGAAATCGAAGCGGCGCAGGCCATAGGCGAAGCCACAGCGAACGCCGATGGCGTTCGAATCATTCAACGCGTTTTCGAGGACGTGGAGCCCGAATTCTTGGGACACTTCGCAACAGAGATTGCCAAAAAGGAAAGATCGATCGCCCTGCTGGCAGGCCTCAGTTCCGGGAACGTCCTCTTCGCGCAGCATCCCACGGCAGCGAAAGATATGAACGCCCTGGTAAAACAGGTCTTGGCAAAAAACGGCGGCAAAGGCGGCGGCACGCGCGATTTTGCCCGTGGGCGACTCGACGACGCCACGCAGGCTGAGAAATCCTTGACACTCGCGCGTGACTTGTTGTCCACCAACCGGGCTGCCGGCTAGCACGAGCACCACTTCAATAAACAGCTAGAAAAGCCGCGTCCGAACGCGATCAGGGGCACGCTGCAAATCGAATAGGGTTAGAAAATCAATCGTTTTGAATTCGCGGTCAATCGCTGGCGGACCGCAAAGCCGCGCCGACACATCCAGGTAAGCGCGAAACAGGCGCGGTGTCGGAGGCGCGGCCGTCATTGTGTTGCTCGTGCGGCATGCAACCTCCGGCTTGGGCTTCGTGCGCAGCGCCGGCTCTATCAGGTACTTTCCCCGTAACTCCTCATACAGGGCCATTCCCTCGTTTTCGTCTTGCGAAGTCACCGAACTGCAGCCAAGCAAGTAACGGGCTCTGCAACTTAATGCGTATCTCACAACCCCTTTCCACAGCATGTGCAGCACGGCCGTATTCCGAAACTCCGTGTGTACGCACGCTCGTCCTAGCTCGAGCACTTCCTCGCGAATCCCTTCAAACGGCGCAAAATCGAAAAACTGCTCGCTGTAGTATCCGAGATTCCCCCTTGCGCGGAATCCGCTCTGCATCCGATACGTTCCCACCAGTTTTCCAGAGCTGGTATCGCGGACCATCAGATGATCGCAGATGAAATCATATCGGTCGCGATCGAGTCCGATCCGCCGGGAGCTATCCAGGCCCTCGCCAAGCTCACAATTAAACACCAGATAACGCAGGCGCTGGCAATCGATCAGATCTTCCAGCGTTTGCGCCATGCCTGCTCGAAGCTGGGCTGTGGAGGCGAGCGGATTCTCGCAGCCGTGCTCGAGGACTGCCGTGCGTGGCATGCGTAAAGTGTCGGACGAGTCAAATTACGGAGATGTTTCAGCCGTGTGATTTGCGCGTTTCGGGAGTTATCTCTTACGCTACAAGATATCTGGTGGACCAGAGCGGCTTCGATCCCGCAGCCTGCTCATTGCGAACGTCCTCTAACGGCGTTCCGCGCAAATCCTGTTGTAATGACTTTTCCTGGCGTTTATACAGCGACGACCGCATGGAACAAAAAGCCGGCCATGCCTATTATTTGCCCAGGAGGCGCGTCTCCAGAAAGATTCTCTGGAGCGGTCATCCATGCTGGACTCATTGCAGGTCATCGCGGAATTACTACGAGTCTTCGCCTTTAGTCTTCTTGGGATAACTCTGGGCGTTGTCGTTTACGCGCTGTTGCAAGTGTTTCTACAGGGAGTAACTAGGCAAAGAGAACCACGAAACGGATCGGGCCATGGGAACACTCGATGCGACAACCAAGAACGAGAGGCTCCAATCAATTGGCACGATTTCCAGACTACGCCACATATCTCCGCAGGGTTTACCCGAGACGCAAAATAGAAGCATTTTGCCAATCTAAATACGCGCAGCGGGTGGTTTCAAGGCAGCCAACCGCTCGACCGGGATCAGCAAAAGGAATACCGCGGCATCGTACGTCTCTATCGCCACCTCATTTTGTTGTTTTCCATACTGCCCAAACCCGCACTGAATTTGACGCCGCCGCGAACTGCGAGGCCATCGGGTAGTCGCTGTATTCATTCCCAGCGTCGAAGGCTCGCTCTATCCCTTGGTTTGCACCACCATGGATTTGCAGGCATAGAAAGCCAACGGGCGAGGCATCAGCCGATTGGCCCATATCTCGCCCGTTAAGCTTTCAAGGGCCGATTAAGGCTTGGGAGGCTTGGCCGGAGCCTGGTGCTGCGGTGGCGCCTGGCGTTGCTGCAACTGCTGTTGTTGCTGCGTGTGCCTTTGCGCCAGCTGCTGCGTTTGTTGCTGGTGCTTTTGCTCTAGCTGCTGTTTTTGCGCGTCGTTAGCCTTCTGTTGAGCCAGCTTCTGGTGGTCCTGTTCCTGCTTCTGCTGGAGTTTCTGGCGTTCTTGGTCCTGCTTCGCCTGCAGCTTTTGCTGCTGCTGCTGGTATTTCTTGTCCGTTGTTGCGTTCCCGGTGTTTGGTTGTGCGGGGCGTTCGGCTGCCGGAAGGTCGTTGGGATGGACGGCAGGGTTGGGTCGGGCAGCATTGTTCTCCGGACGCGCGGCCGTTTCATGAACCGCTCCGCCCTCTCTGGCCGTTACGACTCCGCCACCTTTCAATTCACCAGGCCTAGGAGTAGCAGCGATAGGAGGCTTGCCGTGATTTATGGAGGCGCGCAGATCTGGGTTAGAGCGCGCGGCCTGAATATGTTCCGTTTGCGCGGCCACTGGTGGGATATGGCGCTCATGTGCAGCCGCTTCTTCTTGCGCGGTGGCACGAGCGTTGATGCCGCCATTGCCACCATTGAAGCTGACGCGGGTGACAGTGGTTTCGTTGACTCGCGTGTTGTAGACGTTGTGAATCACATTGACGTTTACGTTCAACACCGCGCGGTTATAGAAAAAGTGTCCGTTGTCCCAGCGCCCGCCTTCAAAGCCGTGGCCGAAGTAACCGAAGCCATAGTTGATCCCGCCGTAGAAACCTACCTGGGGACCCCAATAGCCGTCATAGAAAACGTATCCGCCATCTCCCCAACCCCAATAGCCGGGGGTCCAGAGAAAACCGACTTCCGGAGCCAGCACCCAAGTTCCTGGCACCCAATAATAATCGTCGTCGCCGTAAGCCCAGTATCCGGGCGTCCAGAGGTAACCGTCGCCAGGGCATATCGGTTGTTCGTAGACGGGGAGCTCAGGTGGAGCGATTGTTATAGCGACTCCGACGCGCACCTGCGCGAAAGACGCCGCGGACATGACCAGCATTCCCAGGGTGAACAATAGCAATCGAACGGAACGAATAATACGCATTGTGATTCCTTCTGCCTGGTCATCCTTCGCTTACCCGGTGTTGCTTTGAAGTTGCGGGCTGCGCGGATTGCGAGGCGCGATTTGTGGACGCGAGCTGGCGAGCGTCCTGTTACATGAATCGCATGGTAGGGGCTCGCCAAATTCTTTCCTATCGGGTGATGGGGGTAGGAATTAACGAAGGATGCCGTATTCGGAGGCGATTCTAGGGTGGGTATTCGTAATCGAAGCTAAGAGAACCTGGGACAGGATCGAATAAGTATTCGCTAGAGGGCGAATACACGGTTTACCTGATAGTTTGCGCATGGCAGGAAGACTACAGTGGCTTGCATTGGAGCTGACAGCTTGAGTACTGGGGACGAGGGGGAGCGATGTCTTTGCGGGGTTCTTTGCGAAAAATTGATAAGTATGTTGGCGACCGAGAGGCTCCCGAAAGTCTGTCTACCATATATCACGATCCAACCGCCAAGGTACTCTCCATGGATCGTGGAAGAAGCGCTCGAAAAGAGAGCTTGGAGTCTGCGCTATATTCCGCTTTGCGTTCGAACGATCCTGAACTTGAGCAGATTTTGACTGCATTGGAAGAGATATCGAATGGGCTGAAGTCCGGCGCTATGAACGCGCGGAGCTTGGACAATGCTCTCCAGCGAGCCGCATCCTGCGCTTTGAGGCAGTCGCTAATCGATCGGGAAATCCGGTCGCTGGCCGTGACCGACGAGCTTACTGGCCTTTACAATCGGCGCGGTTTTCTGGCGTCAGCGACACACCAACTTAAACTGGCTCATCGCCATACTGAAAACGTGTTGGTCCTCTTTTGCGACGTGGACAATTTGAAAGAGATCAATGATTCCTTCGGGCACCGCGAAGGAGACCTGGCGCTCGTCCGAGCCGCCGATGCGCTGGAGGAGACTTTTCGCGATTCGGATATTCTTGCCCGGCTGGGCGGAGACGAGTTTGCAGTGTTGGCTTCGGATGCCACCATTCCGAGCCGGCAAGCCATCGTGCCGCGCATTGAGAAGAGTCTCGAAAAAGGGAACGCGGAGGATACGCGTTATAAGCTATCGTTCAGCATCGGGGCGGCGCGGTTCGATCCGCAGACTCCTGTCTCGCTTGGAGAGCTTATGGCCCGCGCGGATCAGGATATGTACGTGCATAAGAAATTCCATCGCGAAGCTCGACTCTCAAGGCTTTCGTAGTTGCCGTATCGACATGAGCTTAGCACCCCGACTGAGTGGCCAGGATTAGGAGTGCTTAAACAAAACGAGTGTGTTACGTTCAATTGGATAGTTGGAAACCAACTCGTCTTGAAGCAGGATGACGCGGCAGCGTGCCCCGGTTGAACAACACGGCGGTGGCGCCCCCCCTCATCCGACACGCCGGAGGGTCGAAATGACTACAAGCGCTTTGAGCCCAGACCCTAGGAATTTGCCGCTTCAGCAGTACGTCGTCACTGCCCCTCATGGCGAACACCTTGTCTATTTTTATCAAGAGAGCGATTCGCTGCTTGAGGCGCTAAGTGACTTTATTGGTTCCGCTCTCGGCGCCGGCAATGCCGCCATCATCATCGCCACCAAGGTACACGTCGACGGACTGCAGCAACGGTTGCAGGCCCGCGGTTTGGACACGCAGAAGGCCAGCAGGCAGGGAAGGTACGTTGCCCTCGACGCCTCTGAACTGCTGTCTAAAATTATGGTGAACGGGATGCCCGACGAAGATCGCTTCGTGGAGAGCGTCGGTGGGGCCATAGCCCGAATCACCGCCGCGCTCAAGAGTCCGCGTCCCGAGATCGCCGCGTTCGGAGAGATGGTTGCGTTGTTGTGGACAGAAGGCAAAATTGAGGCCGCCATCCGGCTCGAACAGCTCTGGAACGGACTGGCGAAAAAATACTCTTTCTCACTTCGCTGCGCGTATCCGATGGCTGGTTGTCACGGTGAAAAGAACATCCAGCCGTTGGTCAGAATTTGCGCGGAACACTCGGTTGCTTTGTTCCAGGACGGCGACACGTTCCTGAAAAGCAGAGATGGCAAGATTGCGCTGCGCCGCACGGAAGAACGATTCCGGCTATTGGTGGACGCCGTTCAGGACTACGCAATTTTTATGTTAGATGTGCAGGGCCACGTCAGCAGCTGGAATACGGGAGCCGAACGGATTAAGGGATATACCGTTTCCGAGATCATCGGGAAGCACTTCTCTGTCTTTTATCCGGAGGAGGACCTCCGGGCGGGTAAGCCGGAGCGAGAATTGGTGGTTGCCGCCAAGGAAGGGCGGTTTGAAGATGAGGGATGGCGGCTGCGCAAAGATGGCTCGCGCTTCTGGGCCAATGTGATCATTTCGGCGATAAGAGACGAAAGCGGGCAGTTGATCGGATTCGGAAAAGTGACTCGCGACTATACCGAGAGGATAAAGGTCAACGAAGTATTACGCAAAGAGGTTGCCGAGAGAACGGAGGCGCAGCGAAAATTGCACGATTCGGAAAGGTCGCTCCGTCAACTTTCCCTCCGGCTTTTGCAAACGCAAGACGAGGAACGCCGGCGCATCGGAAGAGATCTTCACGATAGCGTAGGCCAATATCTCGTTGGGTTGAAGATGAAAGTGGATTCACTCAAGTCGGCGGCTGTACGAAGCCAACGAGGGGATAGCAGTGAACTGGCCGAATGTTCCCAGCTGATTGAAGAGGCTATCGCTGAAGTGCGCACGATATCTTACCTGTTGTATCCTCCGATGCTTGAGGAACTGGGCTTAAAGTCGGCGGTTCCCTGGTATTTGGAGGGATTTACAAAGCGGAGTGGAATCAAGACCTCTTTTGAGGTTTCGCCAGAATTTGATCGCATTCCTGGCGACCTGGAGTTGGCGCTATTTCGCGTGCTTCAAGAGAGCCTGACAAATGTGCACCGTCACTCTGGCAGTTCGACAGCAATTGTCCGGCTTCTGACCAAGGATCAGGCCGTCATCCTTCAGGTCATTGACGAAGGGAAGGGAACACGATCTAAGAATTTGGAAGACCGAGCGCAAGACTGGATGGGCACGTTCGGCGTTGGACTACGCGGCATGGATGAGCGCTTACGCCAACTGGGGGGAAGCCTCGAGCTATCTTCCACCGGGGAAGGAACCACCGTCACCGCTACTCTCCCCCTACCCGACGCTAGAGTAGATGGTCAGCAAGAAAAGTAGCGCGACCAAAGCAATCCACCTTTTTTAAGGCTGGTCAGATTCTGCACGGCATCCGCAACGTTCTCTAGTGCTAGTACGTGCTAGCTGAGCAAAAAATACATATTGGGCCGAGAAAAATTGCAATTCGATACGCGCCCAATAATCGTCCTCCTCAGCCTCCATCCATAACTAGTTGATTCTGAAGCCCTTAATTCAATTAAGAGAATGGCTCATCGGTTGCCTTTATCTCCGGCAGGTATAACAAAACTGATTCGGGGGGATTTATGGGTGCGAAGTTCGACATCTTCAAAAAACTACCCGATGGTCACCCATTGTGGGTGAAAGCTGTGGATGGGCTGGAAGAGGCCAAGGTCCAATTGGCTCGTATTGCCGCTAGCTCGCCTGGCGAGTATTTCATATATAGCGTTCGGAACGCCTGCATAGTTCACGCAAGGATGGTTCCCCAGGGATAACTCGAAAACGGACGGTTTAGAAAAGCAACGCCTTGATCTAAAGAGTTAGAAACCCGAACGGTGGTTGATCCAGCTACAAAGTTGTCCACATTTCCCCCAGTCCAAGCTGCGGATCCAGAACCAAGTTAGCGCACAAACTCCACCATCGATTCTGATCAATCTTTCAAGGCTATAGCCTGCGCCGTCATGTGTCCGTACGCGGGAGGGGGAGAACAGGTGCCTGTGTTCGGTCAGGCACCTGCTCTCGGTGGGTGTGTCGGAGGTGTTTCAGGGCTTCAGGTTATCGAGTCGCGGCGTGCGCAACCATCGGGTTTTTCCTGTAAATCAGGGACAGCGGTTCTTGTAGAGGAAAATGGCATGTTGCGAGTGAGATTTTGGAATTACCGGGGAACAGGAGCCGCACTCAACGAAAAATAGTGAAAGAGAAGAAACAGAGCGGCGACCTGCTAATTCTGCCTAGCGATGAATTGTTGTTCTCTCTGCACGGGTAGCGCGAGAGGATACTTAGTCTTGAGGAATTGCACCAAATTTTCTCGCACGTAGCATCGCAGATCAAATGCTGCAGGTCCGTTGCGGGCGCTCATCAAGGCGCGGATCTGGATGGTGCGCTCCGTTGCATCCGTCACCTGCAGGGCCCAAGTCTTCTTGTCCCATAGTTCGGTCGACTCAAGAATGCGATGTAGTTCCTCGCGCAATTCCTGGATAGGAGCAGTGTAGTCCACGTAGATCATGGCGATCGCGAGGAGGTCGGCCTTGGTGCGAGTCCAGTTCTGAAATGGTTTCTCAATAAAATAGCTCAGTGGCACGACCAGCCGCCGGAGGTCCCAAAGGCGTACAACAACGTAGGTGGTATTAATTTCCTCGATCCACCCCCACTCGCCTTCAAGAACCACGGCGTCCTCGATCCGGATAGGCTGTGTGAGGGCAACTTGAATGCCAGCTATCAGATTAGAAAGCGTGGAGCGTGCTGCCATACCGACAATCAGGCCTGCAAGGCCCGCAGACGCTAGCAGACTCACGCCAAGGTGACGGACTGCGGGAAATGTCATGAGCATGACGGACGCGGTTACGATGCTCACGGTCAGTGCGGCAATCCTTTGCAAAACTTGGGTCTGTGTGCGAATCCGGCGGGCGGTGAGATTATCCGGAGCATCCAGGGAGTAGCGAGCGAAGATGATGTTTCCTGCCAACTCCGTCAGAATTACGATCGCCCACCCAATCGAGGCAATCACGCCTAGGCCGAGAGCGTGTTGCAGCATGCTCTTCAAATCGGCAGGGAGGGGTGCAAGGGGCATGGCGAGAACCAAAGCCAGCAAGGGAAAAATCAGCCGCGTTGATTTCTTTACACGCCTGGCAAATAAGGATGGTGTAGCTTCGCCTTTGCGACGACGGACGAGTCTTTCGGCCAGAAAGAACAGAACAAAATGGACAACAAGTGCCAAGACAATGGCACCCGCCAAGATCGCGCCTGAAATTAGCCACGTACGAGTGTCGCCCCAAGAGAGTTGCATCTGTCCGATACTCCTATAAGAGAGTTACGCTTCCCGGCTTGATCTGAGAACCCAAGTTCCCTTATTGTCATGCCAAGTGGAGCATGCGAGTTACTGCAAAAGCAAATTCAACAGGCTTCCTGAAGCTGGCCGAGACGCTCAGCCGCCCAAGCGTGAAACATCGTCCCGCCAACTTTTTTCGTCTTCAGGGCTTTACCTTGGCTGGAAATCTCTTGCCGATGAAAGGGACTGTTTTGTAGAAAGCTTCTCGGGTTGGATGAATCCAAGGTGACACCAGGCGCGGGGATTCTGCAAGAAGGTTGGAGATGTGAATCAAAGATGGATGGCAATCGGCGATAATTTTTACGAATGCCGTCAAAGGCACTGCGAGCAAAATACCCATCAAACCCCAGAGCCAGCCCCAGAACAGGATCCCTGCCGTGGCCGCCACAGGCCCAATGCTCACTCGAGACCCGATTATTTTTGGAATCAGAAAATTAGCGGAAATGATATGGAGACAGACGACGGTCAACACAATGATAGCAAACGGGCCTGCTGTATTGAATTGCAAGAGCGCGGCTGCGACAGGAACCGAGGCGGCGAGAGCGACGCCCAGAAAGGGAATCAAGTTCAGTAAGCCGCTGACGATGCCGAGCACCACTGCGCCTTGTACTTTCAAAGCGAGCAGCACAAGAACTGTAACCCCGGCCATTGCGGAACCGATGAGCAGGTTTCCGACAGCGAAGCCGCGCACCATTTTGGTTACGCGTCCGACAAACTGAGGGACGTCAATGGTGGCGCCCAGGGAACTTTCCAACCTTTGAAGCATCTGCTCCTTGCGCGTCAGATTGAAAAACATCAGGAATGGCACGACTCCAATAATAATGAAGGCTCCCCACACCGGGCCGACTCCGCGAATAATGTAGGAAGGCCAGCTGGGGGGCTCCTTGAGCTTCACTTCAGCGATTTTCTTTGCGTTCGTGGGGGGGTCTGGATTCAGACTACCCGCGGTTTCTTGCACTCTTGCAATCTTCTGGCTCAGAGGTCTTATAGCGTCACGGATTTGATCCGCATATTGAGGCATCGCGTCCACGAGATCGGAAATTCGATTGTAGGAAGCGTAGGTCAGGAAGCAGAAAAACAGCATACCAGTAACAATAATAGTCGCTGCGGAGACCGCGCGAGGGACGTGCAACCGCTCCAGATTTGTGACGAGCGGATCAACGAGGATGGCAAGAAACGCAGCGAGCAATAGCGTGATGCAGAAGGAACTGGCGAAAAAGCAAAAGGCCATGAGAAGAACGAGAACAATAACCCATAGCAGCCAGGCAATCCGGCTTAACAAGCGCGATTGTCGCAAGTCCGTGGGGCTGCGCATCATAGAGAAAAGCCGGCTCCCTCTTGTCGTGCGAGGCTGCGTGTGCGGAACCTCCTTGCGCCCGAGTCGAGCGCGAGAAGGCCCTCACTGGCAGTTCACGATACGGTCTGGCGCCGAAAAAAATGAGCAATCAGCGAGATGACCGCGAACAGCAACAGAAGATGAATCAGAGCGCCGGATATATGGAAGACCAAAAAGCCACCCAGCCACGCGAGCAATAGAACTACAAATAAAATGATGAACATGTACGTCTCTTCCTTCCTCACGGTCGACTGATGCTACCGACGCCGGAAAAGATCAACTGGTGATTTGTGCCTGCCCATCTCACCGCCGACGGTTCGTCCGATTACAAATGCGCCAGCAACTTCAAATTCTTCCAAGAAGTAACAAAACGAGAAGGATTACGACCACAAGGCCCAAGCCCCCACTCGGGTAGTACCCCCAGCTTCGGCTGTGCGGCCAGGTCGGCAAGCTGCCCAAACTCATCAAGAGCAGGATTACCAGAAGTATGATCAGCATTTTGGTTTGCCCTCCGTGGTCCATTGGACTCGAAGACGTCGGTTTCAACAATCGATGTAAGCCTGTATAGATTGCGTTGCGTTAGGGTATGCGAATGAAAATGGTGCAGAGGGCACAAGCATGCTCTCGGGCCAGCTCACAAAATAGGCCGAGGAATTACCCAGGAAGAGTAAAATACAGGGAAAACAGTATGGGGTTGTCAGCCCAAATGTAATATTCATTGGTTGCATATCATGGATGGTCTACACCAAACTGAACGTGTCCGGCGACCTGGGTTGCATGTACTCGACAGCACGGAGCAGTCCGGAGAGATTGCTTCGAGATTGGGGATGACTACGGTGAAAATTCTCGTTGCGGACGATCACGACATCATTCGCCGGGGCCTAAAACAGCTCCTCACCTCGCGCCCCGGCTGGGAAGTATGCGGAGAGGCAAAGAC
>Ga0210409_10000990_pt1 | contig 40107 bp, 34 predicted proteins | sample IncBWH17MmetaG_FD_161649 | JGI IMG/M metagenome (GOLD analysis project Ga0210409, IMG submission 161649) | Forest soil microbial communities from Barre Woods Harvard Forest LTER site, Petersham, Massachusetts, United States - Inc-BW-H-17-M | ecosystem: Environmental > Terrestrial > Soil >... | reverse complement strand
GAAAAAGATTTCCTCGCGACCTGCCTGCGCTGTGACACGCTGCCGGAAATGCTTCCCCAGGCTTGGTTTGCGCCGTGAGGCCCTAGCTTGCTTGCAGCTGGCTTGTTCGCATCGGTGCAATTTTCACTCGTCGCAGGGAGGACACGCGATGCGTTATCTTTCGCTTACGCTCAGTACTTGCCTAGGCGCGATCACGGTGCTCGCCGGACCCGCCTACGCCGATGATCTCGCCAAGATGTCGGAGAACCCGGCCGAATGGGTGATGCCGGCGCGCACCTACGACAACCAGCGCTACTCGACGCTCAAGCAGATCAACGCCAACAACGTCGGGAAGCTACAGGTGGCATGGACGTTCTCAACCGGCGTCCTGCGCGGTCACGAAGGTGCACCGCTGGTCGTTGGCAACACGATGTACGTGCACACGCCATTCCCCAACATCGTTTACGCACTCGATCTGGACCACGATGCGAAGATTCTCTGGAAGTATGAGCCGAAGCAGGATCCGAACGTGATTCCCGTAATGTGCTGCGATACTGTGAATCGCGGCGTGTCATACGGCGACGGCAAGATCTTCCTGCACCAGGCCGACACGACGCTGGTCGCGCTCGACGCGAAGACCGGCAAGGTCGTTTGGTCGGTGAAGAACGGCGATCCGTCGAAGGGACAGACCGGTACGTCCGCGCCGCACGTGATCAAGGACAAGATTCTGGTCGGTATCTCTGGCGGCGAGTTCGGCGTGCAATGTCACGTCACCGCTTACGACATCAAGGACGGCAAGAGGCTCTGGCGGGCCTACTCGGAGGGGCCGGACGATCAAATCATGGTCGATCCCGAGAAGACCACCTCGCTCGGCAAGCCGGTCGGTAAAGATTCGAGCCTGAAGACGTGGCAGGGCGACCAGTGGAAGATCGGCGGCGGCTGCACCTGGGGCTGGATGGCATACGATCCCCAGTTGAACCTATTCTACTACGGTTCGGGCAACCCCTCGACTTGGAATCCGAAGCAACGTCCCGGTGACAACAAGTGGTCGATGACCATCTGGGGCCGTAGCCCGGATACCGGCATGGCCAAGTGGGTCTATCAGATGACGCCCCACGACGAATGGGACTATGACGGCGTCAACGAGATGATCCTCACCGATCAACCGATCGACGGTAAAGAGCGCAAACTGGTGACGCACTTCGATCGCAACGGCCTCGGCTACACGCTAGACCGCGAGACCGGAGAGCTGCTCGTCGCTCAGAAGTACGATCCGAAGGTCAACTGGACCACCGGCGTTGACATGGATAAGAACTCGCCTAACTACGGTCGGCCCGCGGTTGTGCCGCAGTATTCGACCGATGTGAACGGTGAAGACCACAACAACAAGGGCATCTGTCCGGCCGCGCTCGGTACTAAGGACGAGCAGCCAGCAGCCTACTCGCCCGACACGCAGCTGTTCTACGTTCCGACAAATCACGTCTGCATGGACTACGAGCCGTTCAAGGTGAGCTACGCGGCCGGCCAGCCCTATGTTGGGGCGACGCTCTCCATGTATCCGCCCCCCGGCGACTCAAACATGGGCAACTTCATTGCCTGGGACGGCAAGAGCGGAAAGATCGTGTGGTCTAACCCCGAACTGTTCTCCGCATGGGGCGGTGCCCTCGCGACCGCTGGCGGAGTCGTGTTCTACGGGACGCTCGAAGGCTATCTGAAAGCAGTCGATGCGAAGACGGGTAAGGAACTATACAAGTTTAAGACCCCATCGGGCATCATCGGCAACGTCATGACCTACGAGCACGGCGGCAAGCAATACGTTGCGGTGCTGTCCGGCGTCGGCGGCTGGGCCGGCATCGGTCTGGCGGCCGGCTTGACCGACCCGACCGCTGGTCTCGGTGCGGTGGGTGGCTACGCTGCGCTGAGCAATTACACGGCGCTCGGCGGTCAGCTTACGGTCTTCGTCTTGCCGCAGTGAAGCCGACCCTAAGCTAAAGCCCAATCCCCCCGGCGCGTCACCACGAGCGGCGCGCCGGGGGCCCAGTCTCAAATTACCGTGAGCCGCACAAGGAAGCCGTCATTGAAATCGCCCGCGGGTGGGGCCGCATTCGCGTTGGCCGCCACGTTGCTTTGGACCAGCATCGCTCTGGGAGACGGGTCGGGGGATCCGACCGCTGTCAAGAATGAGGACGGCAAGTATTTCGACAAAGACGGCAACCCAACGTACAGCACTAAGCCCGACGGCACCGTCGATTGGTACACCTACTCGGGCTACATCCGCTACCATTCCGAATGCCACGTCTGCCACGGGCCGAATGGCGATGGCTCCTCTTATGCGCCGGCGCTGACGGATTCGCTCAAGACGATGAGCTATGGCGACTTCCTCGGCGTGGTGGCAAGCGGCCGAAAGAATGTGAATACCGCCAACGAAAACGTCATGCCCGCCTTCGGCAGCAATAAGAACGTGATGTGCGTGGTCGACGATATCTTTGTTTATCTGCGCGCGCGCGCCAACGACGCGCTCGGCCGGGTGCGTCCGGCTAAACATGAAGACAAACCCGAGGCTGCGAAAAAATGGATGGACTCTTGCTTCGGACAAGGTGGGTGAAAGGAAGCGTTATGACAAAGGTCGCCGCACATCGCCTGCTGATATACACCGCTGCGTTCTACGCGGCGACTGCGATTGCTGCTCCGGTTGCGTCCCTCGGCGAGGGACGCGGGGCATCGGAGGAAGGACTTGAGCTCGTCGATCCGAATGTCCTGCGGGTTTGCGCCGACCCGAACAATATGCCGTTCTCCAACGAGAAGGGCGAAGGGTTCGAAAACAAACTCGCTGAGCTGTTGGCGGCCGAACTCGGAAAAAGGGTCACCTATACCTTCTTTCCCCAGGCGACTGGATTTGTGCGCATGACGCTCGGTTCGCACCGTTGCGACATTATCATGGGCTATCCGCAGGGCGACGAGATGGTGCAAAACACCAATCCCTACTACCAGAGCGCATACGCGTTCGTATCCAAGACCGGCGGTCCGCTTGATGCTGTGGATACGCTCGCCGATGCGCGGTTGAAGGACAAGCGGATCGGCATTGTCGCCGGCACGCCGCCTGCCACCTATCTCGTCGCCGACGGACTGATGGCGAAGGCCAAGCCGTATCCGCTGGTGATCGACACACGATTCGATTCATCGGCCCAGGCGATGATGAACGATCTTGCATCGGGTGAGATCGACGCCGGCGTACTATGGGGGCCGATCGCGGGTTACTACGCTTCGCGAGTCAATCCGCCGATGCACGTGACGTTGCTCATGAAGGAAACTGGAGGGCCGCGCATGGTGTATCGCATCACCATGGGTGTCCGTTCATCCGATCAGAACTGGAAAAGGCAGCTAAACAAGCTGATTGTCGAGAACCAACCCGCGATCAACAAGATTCTACTCGACTTCGACGTACCCCTTTTGGACGGCAACGATCGGCTCATTGCCGGCGATTCATCAATGCAGAAGTGATGACGCGCCATTTTTTTGGGATGTGTTTTGTCGCGCTCGCCGGCATGAACGCGGTGGACGGAGGACTTGCCGCCTGAGCCATCCGGCAATCGAATGGAGGATTATCGAGGTCCAACCCCGGAGACGCTCGCGGGCGCAGGGGTCGTGCAGGCCGAAGTGCTGTGGAAGCCCAGCGCCATCTTTGTCAACGTTTTTCTTGTTATCTATTATTGACGACGGGCTATCGAAACGCCGTGTGGTATTCGTAGGGCACCGACCGTTGGGAACCGTCCAGACTTCCCCATTGGAGAGCAGTACCGGCTCCGGCCGAGGGCGAATAGCACGACGTCGCTTAGTCCAGGGCCTGGCGAATCGCGCGTCCGAGCGCAAACACGCGTTGCTCAATGATGGTGGGCACTTCGCAGACGTAACGAATCGATTTGCGTCGATCGTCGAAAATCCGCGTGCTCCATTCAACTTGCGCGGCGAGCGCATCGATCTTGGATTGGTCCTGCTCCGGTTTATCCTGCAGTTCGCGCAATGCGGTCACGTCGGATCTTATCTTGTTGGCAAGCGCTTTCTCCTTGCGGGCTACCCGGTCAATACCGCTCATCACTTCGCTGCGCTGCTGGCTTAGGGTCTGGAACACGCCGGCAAAGATCTTTTTGGCCTTGTCTTGCTTCTGGGCGGCACTGCCTGTGATGACATCGGCAATGGCCTTCTCCGCGGCGTCCAGTGCGGTGCGACGCGCCGCTAGCCGAACGACCAGATCATTGATCTTGGGGTCGTCCTCCCAGGAATTGCCGACATCGGCGATCGAAGGGCCGTCCCACATCGACGCAACCGACATTTCGGGCACTTTCGCCTGCATACACGGCCAGTCCGGATCGCGGGGGTCGGCGGCGTCCGCCGGCGACGGCAGTGCCGCCTCGACTGTGCACAGAATTAAGAGACGCACGAAGAATTTCATCGTCTACTCCCGGCGTTACTGTTCGCTGCCAATAGCAGCACTCTAGCTCAGCGCTCGGAGATGGTAATACCCCAGGGTTGCTGGCCGACCTGGACTGTATTGATGACCTTTAGCGCGGCGACATCGATGATCGAAACATCGTTCGATACGCCGTTTGTGGTCAGAAGATATTTTTCGTCGGGCGTAAACGCCATGTGCCAGACGCGCTGGCCGACCAACAGATATTTCGTGACCTGATGCGTCGTTCCGTCGATGACGGCCACGTGGTTTGATGGCCCTAGTGCCACAAAACCAGTCTTTCCGTCTCGCGTGATGTTGATACCGACCGGCTGGATCGGCTCCGGCCGCATGCCGGCGATCTTGAAAGCGATCTTCTGTTCAACCTTGTGCTTGGCCGGATCGATGACGCTGACGGTTCCGCCGACCTCCGAGGACACCCATAACTCCGAGCCGTCCTCTTTGAACGTCGCAAAGCGTGGTCGCGCGTCGACCAAGACGCTGGCCACGACCTTACGCGTCGCGGTGTCGATGAAGTGCGCCATGTTCGTGGTCTCGGACGTGTTCACGAGGGTTTTGCCGTCCGGGCTTATCCCCATGCCCTCGGGTTCGACGCCGACTTGGACGTCGCCGACTTGCGCGCGCCGCGCTATGTCGATGATAGTGATGGTGTTGTCGTCCTCGTTAGCGACGTAAAGGATTTTGCCGGTCGGATCCTCGATGAAAAGCTCCGGATCCGGGCCCGATGGCAGGGTATCGACGACTTCGTTGGTGCTGGTATCAATCATCTGGATGGTATCGTCGTCGCCCACCGCGACGAGGACATATTTCTGGTCTTTGGTGTAAGCGATGCCACGCGGTCGTTGGCCAACCTTGATCGTCTTTACCACCTCCCATTTGTTCGTATCGATGACTGAGACGGTATTACCCTTCTCGTTCGAGACATATGCCGTGAATGCGCTTGCCTCGCCAGCAATCGTCGCGGAGAGCGACGCGCCGAGGATCAGGCGCGGCCACACTGTCCGACGCCAAAACGCTATTTGAGGCGACATTTGGTCTCCGGACGATCGATGCCAAGGGTGTCGAGTTCGGAGAATTGATGCAAGAAACTCTCTTGTGGCGATACCGAGACGATTACGCGTCCGTCGGTAAGAAGAATGGGTTGACGAAGCTGAAGATTCCAGTCACGCACCGTAAGCTTGCGGCCCTTGAAAGCCGCCACCGCAAAGTCTGGCCCTTTCATATAATCGAACATGTTCTTAGAATCCGCTGTATTCAGGCGCGCTGCGGCCTCGCCGATCATGCGCACCGCAGTCCACGCTTGCATATCCAGGGCCGTCATGCGTCGGGAGAACAATCGTCTGAATCGGTCTTGCAACTGGATCGCTCCCCATTGGTCGAGTGATGCGTCCCAGCTCGTCGGAACGAGGCCGGCCGATCCGGCGACCGGCCGCGGGTCATGGGTCCGGTATGGAAGATAGGATGCGAAGACCTGACTTTCGTCAGCAGCGACTAACACGTCGTAATCGGGGGCCGACTGCGTGAAAAGCGGTATTTGGCTCTGAATCTGGACTAGGCCGCTGTCAGTCCGGCGCGCTCCGCCAGTATCCGGAAACACGCGTTCCTGAACAATCTTGGCGCCGAATCGTCCCGCTGCTCGGCGCAAGGCGTCTGCATAGAGTTTGTCCGCATCGTGCGAACCGACGGCGAGCAACCATCGCCGCCATCGCTTCCAGACTAGATACTGCGCCAGCCCATCGGCGAGCATCGAGTGAGACGGCGCTACATGGATCACGTCGGGCCGGCAGTCTTCCTGCCGCAACCGGTCGTCGGCGGCGCCGACATTGAAGAGAAGCAAACCGCGCGCGCGACCGGCATCGGCTATTTTGAGCAGCACGCCTGCAGGAAGATCGAGAATAGTGAGCGATACACCGCGGTCGGCAAGCTGCATCGCTGCCGCTACCGGATCCTCGCTGTCTTTGAGGCGCGTCGCCTCGAGCGAGAACGACTGGTTGAGGAATTTGCCAGTCGTGTTGTTGTCTTCGATTGCGAGTTGCGCACCGGCGACACCGTTGTTGGACGCCGGCTGCTCGAGGAGAGAGATCGTCTCCGCTCTCTCCACGCGGCTTAGGTATCCGATCTTGACGATTACCGAGTCCGCGGCCAGTATTGCTGATGTTGCGGCCAGCATATATGCGGCAGCTAGCGTTATCCGGATCACGCGTCCACTCCGTCCCTCGCTGCTAACCGATTGTCATAGTGTAATTCTACCTCTTTTCTCATACATCAAAAAGGGCTGGCTATCAAAAGGGCTGGTGATCGGTTGGTCGCAGCTACAATTTGCCACCCCTTTTTCTGGGAGCTTCCTAATGACCCGGATGCTCGCGATCGCAACCGACGCGGAGGAAGCAGAGACCGCCGTCCAGCACGGCGCCGAAATCATCGACGTCAAGGACGTCGACGGCCCGTTTGGCACCGCCGCGCCGGCCCTGGTGCGGGCGACAGTCGATGCAGTGGCACAGCGCCGATGCGTCAGCGCGGTCGTCGGCGAGCCCCAGATCCAGCCGGAGGCGCTCGCACGTGCTGCGGCGACTATCGTCGACGCTGGCGCGAGCTACGTCAAACTCAGTTTGTATGCACACTCGGCGCAGGAGGATTGCGTGCGCGCGCTGAGCTGGTTGGACGCGCCGCGTGAGCCTGACGGAGTTACATTTGCCGATCAACGACCAAACGACGCGCTCATCGGGCTCATGGCGCAAAGCGGCTTTGCCCGTGCTATGGTCGATACCGCCCGCAAGAACGGCGGCCGACTTCTCGATCATATGGATATCGCCGTGCTTGGGAGTTTGTCGATTGTGCACGCACCCACGGCCTGATCGCAGGGCTTGCGCGCTGCAAAGGGTCGCTGAGCCCACCTAGTCCCAATTACCATTTCGCAGAGAGCCAAGGCGCGGGCACTCGCCTAACTTCGGCGCCGTAGCAGTGGCCAATGTCAATGGGGTGGGAGCCCCTTTGCGCCGGTAAGGACCGCGCTGTTGAAGTCGACCCTGGCGATATTGGCTCCGGTGAGATCAGCGTTGGTCAGATCGGCACCCGCGAAATCGGCGTCGCTTAGATCCGCCCCGGAGAAATTAGTGTGTTGGAGTTTGGCAAACTCGAAATTCACGTGGGCGAGGGCCGCACCCTCGAAGTTCGCGCCGGTCAAGTTCGCTCGCGAAAAATCAGCGCGGATGAGCCCCATGGACTGGTTACGCATGTCCGCCGAGGCGCGAAGATGAGAAAGGTTCGCGTCGCGCATGTCGTCGAGACTGAAGCGCGCCGTTACCTTGGCGCCCGATAGGTTGGCTGCAACAAAGCTGACTGCTTCCTCCGGACGCGTTTCGAGCCCGGTCGAGACGACTAGCGTTTCCAATACGGCATTGGAGAGGTCGGCATGGGAAAAATCGGCACCCATGATCCACGCAAGATTCAGTCTGGCTCTCGGCAATTTAGCACCGACGAGTTTAGCTGCGACGAGTTTGGCGCCGCGTAGATCGACATCCGACAAATCGGCGCTCGACAAATCTGCACCAGTGAAATCGAGTCCGTGCAGATCAAGCCCGGCGAAAGAGCGGCCGGCAAAGTTTGCGCCGTGCCCGGATGGCGCGGTACTAAGAGCCGCCTGCACTTCCTCGCGCGTAAGATCGGCGGCATAACCGCCGGACACTCGTAGTGTCAGCAATACCGCCCAAAACAGTGTCGCCGCAAGGCGCATCCGTTACTCTACTTTCCTTTATATTAGCATGCAAACGCCGCCAGTATCAATTCGGTCCGAGACACAAGCCGCGAAGTGCAAAACCGCCAAGTTACGGAGCGTCCTTTGGTGGCATGCGAGGCGGCGGGAGTGGCGAAAAAACGATACCGCCGCTGTGGTCCGGCACAAAGGCCGGGTCGAGCGGGCCGCCAGAGGAAGGATCACCGCCGCTAGTGGTTGTGATAGAACTTGGTGTCGCTTCGCGCGTCGTCAGTTCCGAAGCACCGCCTTCGCCGGTGCCGAGGTCTGCCGTGTGACCGCCCTCCTGCGGCTTGCCTTCGGCGCTTGCTTGTACGGCAGCTTCGGTTCTTTCGGCAAGTGTGGCGCTGTAAGGCAGGCGGTAGGCGCGCGGAACGCCGCTCGGACGATTGTCGTCATCGAGCGCCTCGACCCAAAGATGGATCGCGCCCGGATCGCCCGCTATGGAATGAGGCTCGACTATTCGCGCGCCCAGGAGCTTAAAGTGCGTGGGGACTGGATCGACCGAAGACCAGCCGAGCAATGCTCGCGTGCCGAAAAAGCTGACGATGAAAAACGTGCTAGTTAGCAGGATAGCGCTCGCCTTCACCAGCAAAGGCAATCGCGTATCTACACAAGCGCCAAGCAGCAGAACGCCGATGAGCGCGTATGCAATTGAGAGGCCAAGGATGATTGTGTTGAGGCTGGTCATAGCTTCTTCACGTAGCCGGTTTTGGGGTCAAGGTCGGCGCCGTTGTGATGCATATTGCGGAATGTCTCCATCAGCGATTTCCACCGCGAATTGACGTCGGTTACCTTACCGCTATCGTCGAGCGTGAATCGAACTGCGGTTTTTTCGTCCCCGGTGTGGTCAACAACAACGGCGTTGTCAAAGACGACTTGCGTGACCGGGTTGAGCTTTTGCACCTTGACAGTCGCTGGTACCGGCATGCCGGTCGTCGCCTGAAAATGCGACACATTGACGGTGTACTCGCCGGGCACGATTCCGCGGATCGTGACTATTTCCTCGCGGATCGGCGAAGAAATTTTCTTGCCGTTCACGAGGATAAAATCGTTGGCGCCGCCGCGGTCGTCTCGCTCGAGCACCATAAAGCCCGATTCGCGATGTCGATACCAAGCGATGTTGCCGGCTGGATCCTGCACAAACAGGTCGAGATCATCGGGGTGGTTGTCTGGCCAATCCATGGTAACAATGAATTCAGCCTTTGAATCGACCTTACCGTCCCTGGCTTCAGGTGTGATCGCGAGCAGCGCAATGAAGAACAGGAAGGCGACCACCTGCAGTGCCTTGAACAGCATCACACTAAACGGATCGAATGACTCTTCGCGCGGATAGAGTCCGAATTCATCCAACATCGTAGCGCTCCAGCGCCGGCACCACATATGTCTCCGTGAGCTTGACCGCGTCCAAGAATACGGCACCGGTCGCGGCGTCCAGCATGTAGTACTGAAGCTTCAAGAGGATTGAGCTGACGAGACCAGCAAGCGTTGTGTACATCGCCACCGCCATCCCATCGCCCATCAACCCCATTGAGGATTTCAGCAACGTGCGGTCGGCCACGTCCAGCCCGACGATCGGTGCAAGCATGATGATGAAACCGATGATGGTGCCGAGGAGGCCGAGTTTCATCGAAGTATCGCTGGCGAAGGCGCCGAACCCGTTCGAACCGCGGAGCCTGTCGGCAAGTGATCGTAGGAGGATGGTTTGGTCGAGCCGCCCCCGGCCTTGTTTTCGCGCCTTCAGCACCAGATCGCAGATATGGTCGGTGACAAGCCCAACCGGTAGCGTAGTCGCGCTGTCTGCGACGTTCACCTCACCGGCCGCAATCGCCTGAGCTGCGCGTCGTGCCGCGTCGCCTTCACGGCTGATGACCACCGTGCGCCAGAGGCAATGCAACGATGTCCCGACATAGAGTACGGCAATAAAGGAGGAAATGTAGGTGCGATCAGATTCAACCATCAGGCGGATCAGATGATACCGCCACAGGAGTACCGCTGCAAAAGTACATGCGCCAGTGAAAATCATCCAGCGCAGCATCGGTTTCCCGTTGGCGGTTGAAGACGCCGACGGCGTGGCCGACGATAGAACGATGGCGCTCATATCGAAATCCGTCTTTCCATTTAGCGGCACAAGCGCGGCCGCTTTCGCTAGACGCTGGCTCCAAAGTCTAACAATCGTAGGCTACCCGCCGCAAGCATAGGGCAGCACCCCTGCCTGCCTACGGCTGCCTGTACGCTGGTGCCAAAAGCCGGGAATGATTGTGTCCGCAACGAGTTCACCTCGAAGCTGCCAAAGCTGCCGGGCCTCATCCGCGGGTGAGCGGCTTGGCCGCTGCTGCACGTGCATCCGATGTGGATCACACCCGCTTAAGCTAGTGGTGAGACTCAATCCGCTGTCGGTGATCTAGTCGAGAAGGGTGGAACTCGCGGGCATTGACCGGACTCATCCGTTGGAATCGGACCACTAGCACTACTTTGGCAGATTGTTGGAGTCGCGGGATTCCCAAATCAGTTTTTCTATGACTCATGGGTGGTCGGCTTTTTGGAGGGGCCGGCCATGGCTGACAGGACGTCGGATTGGCGAGACGAGCTTCGGGTTGGCTCAAGCCGTTTCTGGCTCGCCTGGGCCACAAGGCGCGGCGACCGAATTCTGGCAGAGGGGCATTCCAGCAAAGCTCAACAACTCCTCGCCGAGCGCGGTGTTGGACTAAGCGGCGCCAGCAATGCCTCGGCTTCTGGGTCGATCGTGCGCTTCGCTTTCGTGTGCGGCAAGCCACGCGCCTGCGCCGCAAGCACCCAACTTTTGTTACTCACTTCTATCGCGAGGACGAGCGTCCTCTCATAGTCCACAGCGGCGGGTATCCGAGCCGCGACTGTCTGCAACATCAAACGATCCTCCAGTTTGCGATGGCCGGCAGCCTAGCCGGCGTGCGCCACCTTCATGGGATCTTTGAATGCGGTTCACATGACCGCTGGCCATAATGCTCTCCGCGGATCAGGTCCCGGTCACAAACCCGTACTCGAGAATGCAATGGCCCAAGTGGGTTGTCCTGATCGCCGGATCGACCGCCTCTGCATTACGTGCTGTTCGTCCTCATGCGCCGCAGCAAACAGCGCCCGAAGCGGCGACGGCCCCTAATTCATATCTGCCGAATATCGTCCCGTCAAAGAACCGCGTACCATATAACCGAAATAGTAGATGCCGATGACGTTGTTGAGCGCGTCGTGCATCGGCTCATAGCCCGTGAGATGGGGTTTGCCGAGGATCGTCGCCTCGCCATAGAACGCTTCATTCATGTTGATGAACTCGATTACCTTGCCCTTGGGATCGAGAATGGTGCCTATGGCGCGCGAGCCATCATCCTTCTTTACATTGGTCGCGACGCGGACATAGTCGGCCCCGCTCTTGGCGAAGATAGTGGCAGTGCCACCGACTTCCTCCACAACCTCGTCAACCAAGGTGAAGTTGTTATTCATCTTCGTCGTACCAAAACATACCGCCGGGACGGCCTTACCGCCCACCGGATCAGTGCCTTCGATTTTCGCGGGTCCTAGTTTTTCAGATTTAGATTTCAACAGCGCCATGGCTGCCTTCACCTTCTGCATATCTTGTGGACCGATTGTGCTCGCAGGTTTAATTCCAGATACTGATTTTGATGATGTTGCTGGATCGGCTACTGTTTTCACTTCATTGAAAACAAATTGGTGCACTCGCGGGTCATTATCTGCATATGTGTGAGAATCATTATTCGTTATATAGCTAAAATGTAGACCCACTAAACGTTTGGCCCCTAAACCGGCTGTACGCCAGAACTTTGGATTATAGATTTCAATAGCTTTGTTTACATTTTCGCCAATTGCGGCGCTTTGTCCCCATAGGGATGCTTGAATAGCAATTAATTCATCCAGATGTTTGACGCTTTTGGCTATGTAAGTTGAGTTGTTTGCTCCCAAGCTATAACCAATAACAACGATTTTAGTTGCTGGTTCTTGCTGTTCAATGAGTTGTACAGCGTACCGCCACTTGTGTTGTGCAATCGGTGTAGGCACTATCGTGTTTGGAATAGCAGCCAATTCATCATGAAGGGAGACGATACCAGGGGACGTAAGTCGACCGCCTAATCCTTCAAGTAAAACTACTAAAGTTTCAGCCCGAACTCCTGTTGCTAAAACAAAGCAAACACACAAAGTACCGAAAAAGGAATCAAGTTTTTGCATTTTAAACCAAGTAACTCGTTGACTGCCGAGGGTTGCGCCGGGTACGTCGAAGGATATCACACTTCGGATCGAGAGAATTCTGCCCTGTGCGCACACATGCGGGGCCGCGACTCATGTCGGCGCCCACGACCCTCAACGATGGGCGAAAAGAGGCTCAAAGGAGCGGAGGGGGGAATGGTGGCTGCCCGATCCGGGGGCAATCCGGATCGGGCGCTGAGTTAGGTCGGGCCCGGGTGGCAGGGTGCCGCGCCGGTCGGGCCCTTAACACGGAGGAACCTGCACTCCTTAGATAGTGGCCGTCTGGTCAAAATTGCTCACTTCCACTCGCCAGACGCAGCGAGCACGGGCCCCGAATTGGCACCGACTTTGGTACCGAGTCAGCCGGGACTGGGTGCCAATCGGAGGGAGAACGAATGGTCACCGAAATGGTCACCAACTCCCGTGATCTGGAAAGAAATGGCGGGGATTGAACAGGACGAGCCAAGCCAAAAACTCAAACAAATCAACACTACCCACGACAACGAAGGACAGAACAAAACGAGGTTTGGAGGATTTCGCGACCGCCGGGGTAGGGGTACCCGTCCCGGCGAAAAGGCGTCCTACCCCGGCGACCCCGCCCGGAGTCACCCTGCGGCACGCCAATTTTTGTAGGGGTTGCTGATGAGGTTGGAATTGAGGTAGCGAGGATCGCTGGACACTTCGCGCCCGAGCCACGGCGGCGCCTCGACGCGTTCGGACTCGCTGGTGACCTCCACCTCGGCGACGACGAGCCCTTCGTTGTCGCCATGGAAGACATCGATGTCCCAGGTCCTGCCGCCAAAGGCTTCGCGATATCGGGTCTTCTCGATCAGCGGACGTTCGCACAGCAGATCGAGCATGGTCGCCGCGTCTGATACTGGAATGGCGTATTCAAACTCCAGCCGAGTGACGCCGCGCATCAGGCTCTTGACGGTCAGGTAAGCCTGCTCCTCGGCGATCCGGACGCGGACCACCCGCTCCTTGACGGATGAGAGATAGCCCTGCCGGTAAAGCACGCCCGCGGTCGTCGGCTTCCAGTCCTCGAGCCGTACAAGATACTTGTGTTCGATTTCTTGCGGCATGGTCGTTTCCTTCGAAAAGCAAGCATCGGAGATAAACGGCTTAGCAAAGTACCCCGCGACCTAGATACCAAGCCCTATCGCGACGAGCACGACGACGACTTACTGAAGCGGATGCTCGCTTGCGTTGACGAAGGTCAGGTACGCAGGGCTTTCGCAAACGGCAGCTAAAGGACGCGGCCAGCAAAATCCGCCAATACCTTCGCAGGCACGCCAAGGAAGGTGCTCGCCGCGTCGAGCCCAACAAGGACGAAGCGATTGTTCGTCGCACCAAAATCAGCGGAAGCAAGGCAGAACGACTGAACCGCCTACCCGATATTGCGGTAACGTGGAATACTTCACTGTTGCGAGATACCCTTTTCCCGTGGTCGGGGGAGTCGAATTCGTCAGATGCCCCGATACATCAACACATTGCGGACCGTCGCATCACTTGTCGCCGTGCCTTTGATCGGAGTACGCATCGGATACGTCGTGGCGCATTTGTCTTGGGTTGTGTTTGGGTGACACACCTACGCAAATGGTAGTCCCGGTGGGGCAACACCATGGACCATTGCGCGATGCAGGACCGGAAGTTCACATCCGAACAGGAACGCCGACGTAACGGAAGAATTGTCGCTGTCGGCGTCTCACGCAGTGTCGCATTCGGCATAGGTGGCTGCGAGCCCACGCCACCATAAGGGAATTCCAGTCGAGGTGCATTGAAGAGCAGGTTAAGGTGGTTGCGAGCCCCCGCAACCACCGATATTCGCGCCGGATTTCCAGCAGATCTCCGTTCCCCCTCCTGGGCGCAGCGTGCGAGCACGGCGAATCGCCGTGCAGCTCGGTCCGCAGCTCGGCGGCAACGGGCGTCAGCACGATGCGGTCAATGAGGCCGCGCATGACCTCGGCGGCTTCGGTCACGGTTTCGGGGGCGTTGAGCGCCTCGGCGAGGCGCCCGATCTTGCTACGATCGAGCTCGGGGAGGTTGGTATGGAGTTGCAGCACCGGCGCACGCTTGCCGGCGCGAAGCGCGTTTCCGTTTGCGCCTTCTCCTGCTCCAGCGCGGTGTGACGGGCCTTCAGGGTGCGGGTGTGGCGCCTTCCTCGATGGCGCGCACGATGCGGCGAGCGGCGCTCGATCTCGGCGAGCGTCCGCTTGGCGGCAAGAGTCTCACGCTTGGCGGAAGTGGCGAGGTTGCGCATCTCCGCATTGAACGCACCGATGGGCCATTGAGGGCCACACCCGGGCCTATCCACAGCAACACGATTGCCACGTATCTTTACAATCAAAGGCAATCCCAGCGTCGTGCGGCGAACGCGACGCGCTAGCCATACATCTTTCGGCCGCCGACCCAAGTCTGGGAAACGGCGATGCTCATGAGCGCATCGGGATCTACCGTATAGGGATCCTTTTCAAGGATCGTCAGATCGGCGAATTTGCCCGCCTGTAGCGTACCGAGTTGGTCGGCCATGCCGATCTGTCCCGCCGCGTAGAGGGTCACCGCGCGCAGCGCCTCGGTCAACGAAACAGCCTGCTCGGCGCCGACGACCTTGCCGTCAATGGCGCACTTACGGGTGACGGCAGTCTGGACAAGCTGGAGTGTGCCGACATTCGAGCACGGCGCATCTGTGTGGATCGTGAATGGCAGGCCAATCCGCACGCAATCTCCGGCAGGGTCCATGCGGCTCGCGCGATCTTCGCCGAATAGCTGGTCCCGGTAGGCGGCGCCGTAGAAATAGACGTGGTTCATCAGGAAGCTCGGCTGGATGCCGAGGCGCGCCATCCGCTCGATCTGCTCGAAGCGCGTAATTGTGCAGTGCTCGATCCGGTTGACGCCTGTCGTGGGAAAGGGGCCGTAGGCGGCCTCGATCGCGTCGAGCGCGATGTCCAGGGTCTCGTCGCCGTTGCAGTGGATCGACACCGGCCATCCGTGGGCTTTGACGTCGGCGACCATCGACATCATCTGCGCGGCGTCGAAATTGGGACGGCCCTTCTCGGTATCGTTCAGATAGGGAACGGTCTGCGCGGCGCTCTTGGTCTGGTTGGATCCGTCGCCGACGATCTTCATGGCGTAGATCGTCATCAGGGTATTCGGGATCTGTGTCGCCGCCGCGCCGAAGCCGTATTTTTTGTAGGGCTCCGCATCCTTCATGGATTCGTACATCAGGCTGATGCTGGCGCGGCAAGGCGACCGCGCGGCAACGCGCTCGTAGCCCTCCAGGAGATTGCCGAACACCAGAACGCCCGCCTCGTGCGCCGAAGTGTTGCCGAACGAAGCGTTGACCTTGAGCCAATCAACGACGGCCTTGCCGGCGAGCTCCGGCGTGATCTTCGGGATGGCGATTGCGAATTTTTTCAGCGCTGATTCTTCATAGATCATGCCGTTGAGCTTGCCGGAGGCATCGCGGCCGAAGCGCCCGCCGCCGGGCAAGGGTCCGATGTCGTCGGGTATCTGGGCGGCTGCGAAAGCGGCGCTGTTGCCGGCTGCCGTGTGCATGTTGATGTAGTAGACCAGGATCGGGTGAACCTTTGAGATCGCGTCGAGGTCCGGCATCATCAGGTCGCCGCCCTGCAGCAGATTGTCAAAACTCGTGAAGAGCAGCCATCGGCCTGGCGGCGTTTTGCCAGCCCTGTCACGGAACATGGCGAGGAGCGCGCCGCGCGTCTGGTATTTCGTGTAGCCGCACTCGGTGAAAATCGCGTTGATCAGCGCGCCGGTCACGGTGTGCTGATGCGGATCGATGAATCCCGGCAGCGCCGCGCGGGCGCCCAGATCGATAAACTGCGTCGAGTTCGACTTCAGGCCCATGACCGCGTCGGACGTGCCGACCGCGATGATCTTGCCGTTTTTAACCGCAAGCGCCTCGGCATATTGGCCGAAACCCGCCAGAGGAATGACCGGCCCGCCGTGAAAGATGAGATCGGCGCCATCGCCCGAAGCAGCGCGCGCGGGCGCCATCGGCGCTATCGCGGTCGCCCCGGCGGCTGTCGCAAAAAACTGTCGCCGCGAAAGCCCGAGCCTCAAGCCGCCGAGTGCTCCGAATATATTGCCGACGCAGCCCTGACACATTCTCGGATCCTTTTCCGAATTGCGATCAACGGGAAGCGGCGCGTTAACGCCCAGACCCACTTTTCCATTCGTCAATAGCAGATAGTTTGCGGCCCTTTCCTATCCGCTGTCGCTACAAACCAAAGAGTTTATTTTTGTCCAAATTAACCCTCGGGCCTTGACCCAAATCAAGGGTTTTTATTGCCGTGTCGCAAGAACTCCGCCGCTGACCATCCGGCCGCGTTATCGCTGCGGCTGGCGGGCGTTCTGATGCTCCATTTTGTCCGCTGAGCCCGGAGAGGCGAGATCGATCGGCCATTGGAATCTGCGTGGTCGTTATGCGCTCAGGTTTGGCCGATGCCCGCGTGAGCGCGGCTCGTAAGATGTTTAGTGCGGAGCAATTGCGCAGCACAATGCGCCGCCAGCTCCGCGCTTCGATTGCGGCGTAGGCTTCCTGAGATCTCAGTGCTCACGAGATTGCTCTCGATTGTCAGGCCGAGATAATCTGCGATGTCCGGCCGCGACATAGTCTTCGGCTAAGGGTGGTCCGCAGCCGCGCCTGGCGAAAGACGGCGTCGATTCATCATTAAGAATTTCACAGATCACCGAAGATTGATGACCTGCGAATAAGGAAATTGACGTGGATCAAAATGGTGAGAGTGAACCGGCGGTAATTCTATTGAACTATTAGCGGTCCGTGCGACTAACCGGGCGGACTGTAAGCGCAGGGAACCAATCTGCCTGCCGTTGGAGAGTAGGGATGTCCCAGAGTGGAAACTTCAATCCGGAATGGGGTTATCTCGCTCCCGCTCCAGGTTTCCTTCGCACGGTGCGCGTTGTTCTTGTCGCGACCGCAGTCGGCGTGGTGGCGGGTGCCGGTGTCGTTTTCTCTTTGGTAGGTCATCCGGCCGAGGAAATTTCGGTGGCGGCGCGCACGATGTTCGGACCTGTCGAAGCAGTACCGGCGCGCGCCAATGCGTCACCTCTGGCAGTACAGACGAACACCCATTTCCCAACCCAGCATCGCTCCCAGCCGCCGCTCGCGCTGAATGGTCAATCGGCGAGCACACCATCGAGTGAATCAAGCGCCGGTTCAACGACGCAACTGCCAGAAGGCACCTCAGCTTTGGCCCAGGTTGCCGCGGCGACTGATGCGCCGGCAAAAGCCGCGATTGCGGCTCCGCGTGCGGCCGCTAAGCCGCCCGTGGTCATTGCTGCGGCGATTACAAAGAGGGCAATGAAGAAACCCAACATGACCTGGCGTTACGCGTCGCGCGATGAACCCCTTGGGCTTGTACCGGGCGAGTACGACACGAGAAGAATCTACTATGCGGGTGGAGCGCGAGGCGGATATTATCGCGATGGCGGACGCTGAGAGACTCCTTAGGCTCAATCGGCGGAGCTGGCGGTCGCTTTCTGCGTAGCGCCGCACCGTATGCCGCTGAGAGATGCCGTGCCGTTCCAATTCTCGTCCAGAGGACCGCTCGGTCCCCACACCCCTCGCGCCGCTGGTGGCAACGACTGCTCGCAAGAACGGATGAACCGAAAGATGCGCGGTTATTTCCTAATCATCTTTTCAATGGCAACGGTCGTGCCTTCAATCTTGTTGGCTCGATCAGAGGAGACTCCTACTCTGGACGTACGTCAAGTCTGCCGCGGGATTGCGAGTCAGTCGGCTGATCCGTTGGCGACGGGTCTTATGAAGGACAACTTGGAAGAATGCGTGAAAAGCGAGCAAGGCGTTCGTGAGGAGATAAAGGCAAAATGGTCCACTTTCTCGGCAGGGGATAAGCAACATTGCGTTACATTGGCGAAGACAGGCGGGGAATCGAGTTATACCGAACTCCTCACCTGTCTGGAAATGTCGCGAGATGTGCGGGCTCTAAGATCTGCGGCCGCATCCCCCTCTGGGACGGATACTGCCAAGCAATCCGCATCTTCCCCGTCGCGGCCGGTGCCGCAACCAGCACCAGCCGAAAAAGCCACAAAATCGCCTGGCGGCCAGGACCTGCTCTATAAAAAGCAACCGGAGCCCACTGGAAAAAGTTCCCAATCAAATCCCGCCTTGGAGCTGGCGGTAACGGAAATAGTTCAAATAAAGAAGGAAGTAGAAAAAGCAAAATCGGAGGCTCAAGCAGCAAAGGCTTCGGAAGCGCTGGTGCAACGCAAACTCGCTGATGCGGATGCAGCCCTAAAGCGAGCAAACGAAGAAGCGGGACGGGCCACCGCACAGGCAGAAGGGGCAAAAGCTGAAGCAAAAGCGGCACGGGATGCACGGGCAGCGCTCGAGCGCAAGCTTACTGATGCTGAAGCGGCTCGCGTGGCAGCCGAAGGGCGAGAACAAGCTTGCCACAGCGCGGCCAAATCCCCATCAGGTTTTGGCGCGCGATGGCGATCGTGGTTCGGGCACGGACAGCCCGATGCGAAAAGCCCCTGACACCAAATGCGCGTCTGCCGCGCTGCTCAGCACGGAAAAACTCCAATAGTATGTGAGCGGCCCGGGACATAGGTGACAGACCGTACTGGACACATGGGTAGCACTTTTCGTCCCGGCGGGAGACTCACGACACTATGGTCCTCGAGTGAGAGGGAAGGCCGATGGACAAGTTCGTGGCTTACCTCTACATCCAAGACTATCGCGAAAAGATTGCCGCCGAAGCAGACGAAGCGCAGCGGCATAAGTTGCTGCGCCTGCTTGCCGAAGAAGAAGCCAAGCTGGCAGCGATCGAGGCGCGCGAAAGGAAAGAGCGGCGCGTCTAGGAAGGAACTTTCCACTCCCGCCAATATGTCGGTCTCCCATCAATCAGCTTCTCGGTTCCCGCGTCAATCCACCCCTTGAGGATACGGCGGCATGGAAAGACAAGGGCGTGCGGCCGTCGTGGCTTAATGGGGCCAGCTCCGGTCACGGTCGAACGGTGCAGTCGATATTGGTTGCCAATTCAGCGAGGAACTTGGACCCACTGCACCGGTTGGGGTGTTTTGATCTAAGAACAACTAACCACCGGGGCCTGCCGCAGGAAGCGGTCGCTGCTCGTGCCACTGATTGACATTGAGTATGACGGGAAAGTTCGCCGCGAAAACCGAGCAACCTCGCTGCGTGCCGGGCGTGAAGGGCAGGGGGATCGATCCCAGCATGAATTACAGCGTCAAAACCCTGGCGGTATCCGGTACAGCAAACCTGAAATGGCGCGCGATGACGGCGGCCGATTTGGCCGCAATTCAGCAACTCGCCGATACCCAGCATGTTTACCTGCCCGAGCGGCCGGAAGTATTTGCCGAGAAATTCGAACTCTTTCGCGACGGATGTCTGGTTCTGGTGCAGGAGGGGACCATTGTCGGTTATTGCTTTTCTCACCCGTGGCTTCTCCGAGACATCCCACCGCTCGACACCCTGTTGCGTCATCTTCCGCCGTCCCCGGAATGTCTGTTAGTCCACGACCTGGCAATCGAACAACGAGCGCGAGGAAAAGGCGCCACGGGCATTCTGGTCGAGTTCCTCGTCAGCCTCGCACGGCGCGAAAGTCTGTCACATCTCGCACTCGTGTCAGTCTACGGGACCTATCCCCTTTGGACACGGTTTGGCTTCGAGATCGTGTCAGACGCGGCTCTCGCCGACCACCTCCAATCCTACGGCGATACGGCGTGCTACATGATCCGGGCCGCGGCCGTATCGGCTCTCTAGCGCCGGCGGTCGCGGCAACATCCCAGTTGCCGCGCAGTGGCTACCTTCGCAAACCAGAATGGCCCCCCAAGCCCTGGCTGTCGGGAATGCGGGCAAGCGCCAAATCCTCGGCATTGCTGAAGTGGGTTTGGATTGACCCGTCGAGGGAAGCCAATTCTTGCTGCAAGGCCGGATGACGACGTTCCGGAAGGGTTTGCATGAGATTTTCGATGACGGCGCGCAAGCGGCGCGCAATCTGAATATTGTTAGCGCCGCAATGGCGAATCTCGGTGAACGCCAAGTGTACGAAATCTTCCCAGTTCGGCGTCCGCAGGACCACCCGCAGGTTTCCGGACTTGTCCAGAATCTCGTCAGTCCGCAAATGTCGCCTGCCGGCAGCCCGCAGCAGACGGTGAAGCTGATCTATCGCCAGTACCGCCGTCGTCGGGTCATTGATCGCCGGAGACAATGCTTTGAGCGCGAGGTCCACTACGATGCGATAGGCAAAGGTCGGGTCTTGCTCGATCGTGCGTTCTGGCCCGAACGCGATTGCTGCGCGCAAATCACGCTCATCGATTGCGGCGGCGCCGCCGTAAAGATTGAACAACGGCTCGTCCACGCCGACAAAATCGCCGACCTGCGGGATGAATTCGATCACGCCGTTTGATTTCTCGGCCTTGGTGAGCAGCGTCCCGACGCGAATGGCAAGAACCACCTGCGAAGCACCCTGATGATAAATCGTGCGCGCCGGCGGGCCGATCGTTTCGCGTTCACTCTGCGGTTCGTCCAATCCAATGCTCGTCTCCGGATAAACGCTTTCGATGACGGCAAGCCCCTGCCGGCTCACGCGTGCCAGGATCGTAATCGGTCGCAACAGTTTGGCCGCGTAGTCGATAAGATACAGAAGCGTGCCAATACAGGCGATGCCAAGGCAGGCTGAAACGAGCACCGCCAGCTGATCAACGCGGGTGTCCATCCTGCCGGCAGCGGCTACAACAAAAAGAAACGCAAAGACGAACAATCCCACGCTGTATCTGACGACGTTATCCTGCAATAGCGTCGTAGCAATGATCCGCGGGGTAAGCTGGCCGCTGGCGACCTGGATCGCGACCAGCATGGAACCGAAGGTGAATACGACGAATGACATCGTCGCCGTGATCAGCCCCTGGAGCATCGCCTCCGCGCCCTGGGCGCTGAAGCCCAAGAAACTCCATCCGAGCCAGTGGTCGAGGTCGCGCAACAGTCGAGCCGTTATGAATTCGAGCGGGATTGCGATGAACGGAACGATCCAAAGCGAGGACCTCAGATAGCTCCGGAGACGATAAAGTTGATTCCAGCTCATGGAGCGAGTCTTCCCGAGCGGGCCGCTTACCGCGACCGCGGCTCAAACTTTCGATCATAGCTTTGAAGCGGCCCTTCCGTGCAAAACCCCCATCGTGCGACAACAGCCCGCTCGTCAGCCCCCGAGTGCGATTGCGACGCCTACCAGCGTGCCGCCAAAGACGACCATGAACAGCCCGGAAACCCAGGGCGAAAGCCCGGTGCGATGCCCGAACGCGTAGCCGCAAAAGAACAGCAGCACTACCGCCACGGCGTTGGAGGCACGCAGCGCAGTTCTGGCATCGCCGACGATCATGAACGGCGCGGCGACAGGAAACGTCGACAAGAAGCAGAGCAAGCAGACGCCCAACCCCGCCAGCCAATCGCGTTTGGTGAGGTGAGGATGCGTCGGCTCGTCCACCGTCGATAGCAACCGGTGCCGCATCTGGTCCAATTGTTCTTCGGAAACAACCGCGGCCAGCGCGGGAGGTAAGGCGTCGGCAATGATGCGCCGCGCCGCCTGGGCATCGGCTGCCGTACGCACGGCGCGCAACGTCATGATGTTGCGGCCTTGCACGTGGACGCGAGCGATCAGGTACACCCCCGCGTCAATGATGCCCCAAGCCAGGTTGCAGCCAAGCGCGGCTATCAACATGGTCTTGACTTGAATGCCGTCCGCGGTCGCGACCCCAAGAGTACAGGTGAACGTCAAGGCCATGATCACGCCGAACAGGACTTCCGAGATCCTTTCGATCGGATCAAGTATTCCGTAAAACGGCTTCTCAGGTCCCTCCGGCATGTGCGTCACCCGCCCTCACTTGTGACCCGGCATACACCGCCTGATTCCCTGACGCCGGGCGCGCCCCGAGTACTAGACTTGAGCCGCCTTGCGGCCCAGATAACACACTTCTTCGCGGGTCTTCGTGTCCGCCGGCTTCATTGGAATGAGAAGATAGCTGTCTTCGCGCACCCGCAGCGGACCTCCTCCTTGAAACGCGAATACATCGTTCGCCTTCACGAACTGAAAGTTCCGAACCTGTCCTGCATAGTGGAAATCATCGGACTCCTTGACGACGACGGCATACATCTCGAAAATATCGCATGGAGTTCGCGCAGCTTTCTCGGCGGGTTCGACCATCTCCAATACGGAGAGCAGCGAGACAGCGGCCTTGTAGGCCACATCGTTCGAGCCTTTGTCGAAGTGACTGCCCGACTCGAGGGTAGCCGATATGGCACCCTGCGCATTCGCATAGTTCTCGGCATCGCCGCCGATCGCTCCGCCGGAGAACTTGTTCCAGCCGGAAATGATGCGTGGAATTCCAAGTCTGGAATAGAAATCCACGCATTGCTTTTCGGCGACCAGGAACGGCTCTTGGGCTATGGGGGCCGAATGAAAATCGAAAAAATAGTCACAGTTTTTGAGAAGCGGCTTCAATTCCTGCACCCGGACGAATTCATACGATGACCTGTCGATCTCCGGACCGTAGTCCTCGCGAAACATGCGATTGAGGTTATGTTTGACGTAACGCCGCTCCTGCGCCATCGCGTATTCGTTGGCCCGGACAAGCATAAGCGAGCCGCGATTTAGAACTCGCGTGCCGGCATAAAGATCAAAGAACAGCTTCTCGAGCGCGTGGATGCCGCTGACCTCGTCGCCGTGCACACCCGAGAACATGACGACGCGCGGTCCCGCCGAACTGCCGGCGATCCGCACTGCGTCTCGAACGCCGGCGTCCTTCGAAATGTCCACGGTGCGCTCCGTTGATGTGGCGGTGCCCGGTCAGGATTCGACTGTTAGCCAGAACTGGCTGCACCCATGAGTGCGCTTGCCGCCTTGGCCACGGCGTCCAGCGTGACCAGCCTTTGGTTGACGATCGCGCCATCGTATTTCTCGGCAATCTCGCTGAATCGCCGTTCCCAGACATTCTCAAAAAGCACGATCAGCGCCGAGTGTTCAGGCGGCAGCTTCTTCGCTATTTCTCTTATTTCTCCGGCGCCAAGGCCGAAGTCGCCTTGTGCGGCGGCTGCAATGGCGTCCTCGACCTTCGACCTGCTTCGGAGCGGACCACCCAGACTGCGCTCAGCCATGGCCGCAACGACCGCGTTCATTGCGACGGCCTCCTGCCCATCCTGCAGATTGCTCCCCTCCAAGCCCCAAACATTTCCCTCCTCATCTTTTCTCAGGAGGATGAACGCATTTGGCCTGATCAACTGGTCCTTCAATGTCTCCTTGACTTCAGCCAGAAAATCGTAGGGCAACAAATAGCCACGAAAGCGGACAACGATCAGGTTGAGAGAACCGAACTTCCGGAAATCCAATGCTGGCATGCTCGTCTTTGCGTCCTTGCGGGCAGGCCTCGTCGTGCCCCTGATCAGGATTCCCAGATGCAACAGTTTCGGGTTTCTCTCGAGATCCCCTCCCATGACCTGATGCCAATGTTCCTCAAAGGCCTTTCGCGGCGCGAACGCCTTGCTCATCCGCACATACGGGTCTTGGAAGTAGACGTAATCCTTGTCGACCGCCAACACGACAATGTAGTGGCCGTTGTCCCATTCGTCCTGGACTGATGCGGTGGCATTGCGCGCGCTCCTCCAGACTTGCGCCAGCGCAATCATGGGAGTGCCGTCGGCAGTGAAGCGCTCCACGTCGTCAAGCGTGAGGTTGTCCTTGACCTCGGCTTCGAGCCCGAGAGCGCGCGCGCCACGGGCGATATCGTCGGGATAAGTGCCCTCCTCGGCAGTGGTGTGGAGGAGCTTCATCAGCTCCGTTTCGTCCACGTCCTTGCCCCAATAGCTCAGCACCGACTGGAGAGCGGATGGACCGCAGGAATATTCGGTAATCTGGCGCGTTCGCTTCAGCAGGCGGAACGTCTTGGATTCCTCATCGGCGGCCATTTGTCGTCCCCTTCCGTCAACGCGAGCACGGGTTCAGCAAATCCGATCGTCGCGTTATTGCGACCAGAGGATCCCCGAGGACGCAGTCGAAATGGTCGTCCCGGCCTCGCCCTGAAGGATGGATTTCAGATCTTTCAGGGCGCCGATGGCGGCCTTCTTTCCCGTCGCCTCCGCGAAGTGGCACGCCGCATCGACTTTCGGCCCCATCGAGCCCGCCGGAAAGGCATGGGAGCGCAAGGCGTCCGGATTGGCGGAACGGATCGCCCGTTGATTGGGCTTGCCCCAATCGATGTAGACCGCGTCGGCGTCCGTTGCCATGATGAAGAAGTCTGCATCGAGCTCACGCGCCAGCAACTCGGAGCATAAATCCTTGTCGATGACGGCCTCGATGCCGCGCAACAGGCGACCGGGTTCGTAGACCGTCGGAATGCCGCCGCCGCCGGCCGCGATCACGATCGTACCCTTCTCCAGCAGCCACTTTATCGGCCGAATCTCGAAGATCCGTTTGGGTTGCGGAGAAGCAACGACGCGGCGCCACTTGTCGCCGTCCGGCTTCATCGTCCAGCCCTTTTCGGCCTTCAACCGCTGCGCCTCGCCGTCGGAATAGACCGGCCCGATGAACTTGGTCGGATTCGTGAACCCAGGGTCGTCGCGATCAACCTCGACCATGGTCAGCATGGTCGCGAACGGCACGTCGAATGGCAGGAGGTTACCCAATTCCTGCTCGATCATGTAGCCAATCATTCCTTCCGTCTGCGCGCCGAGCACGTCCAGCGGGTAGACTTCGTCGGGCTTGTAGGCGGCGCCCTGCAGCGCCAGGAGCCCCACCTGCGGACCATTGCCGTGGGTGATCACCAGCTCATTGCCCGGCTGGATCGCGGCAAGCGCCGCGGCGGCGATTTGTACGTTGGCGCGTTGCGCCTCGGCGGTCATGGGCTCGCCACGCCGCAGCAGAGCATTGCCGCCGAGTGCCACGACGATGCGCATGACCCTAATCCCCGAGCGTCGCGACCAGGATCGCTTTGATCGTGTGCATGCGGTTTTCGGCCTGTTCGAACGCGATATTCGTTTCCGACTCGAACACCTCCTCGGTGACCTCCATGGCGGAGATGCCGAATTGCTCGTGAATATCGCGCCCCATCTTCGTCTCGAGATTGTGGAACGCGGGGAGACAATGCATGAACTTGGCGCGGGGATTGCTGGTGGCCTTCATCAAGTCGGCGTTGACCTGATATGGCTTGAGCAGCTTGATCCTTTCCGCCCAGACCTCCTTCGGCTCCCCCATCGACACCCAGACGTCGGTGTGGACAAAGTCGACGCCGGCCACGGCGTCTTTGGGACTATCCGTAATCGTCAGCTTGGCGCCGTATTTTGCTTCAAGACCGCGGGCGATCTTGACATAGGAATCCGACGGCCACAGGGACTGCGGCCCGCAGATGCGGACGTCCATGCCGAGGAGGCATCCCACGATCATCAGGGAATGCCCCATATTCGATCGTGTATCGCCGATGTAGGCGTATTGTATTTCGTGCAGCGGCTTGTCCGAATACTCGCGCATGGTCATGACATCGGCGACCATCTGCGTCGGGTGGTACTCGTCGGTCAGGCCGTTGAACACCGGCACGCCGGCAAATCTCGCCAGGTCGTCGACGGCTTCCTGCGAATAGCCCCGGAATTCGATGGCGTCGTACATCCGGCCGAGAACCCGAGCGGTGTCCTTGACGGATTCCTTGTGACCAATCTGGGACCCTGCGGGATCGAGATAGGTGACGTGCGCACCCTGATCGTGGCAGGCGACCTCGAAGGCGCAACGCGTTCGTGTCGAAGTTTTCTCGAAGATCAACACGATCTCCTTGCCTTTCAAATGCTCCTGCTCGGTGCGGGCATATTTGGCGCGCTTGAGATCGCGAGCCAGATCGAGGAGATAGTGGAATTCCCGCTGCGTGAAGTCTTGCACCGTCAGCAGCGAGCGGTTGCGCAGATTGAAACTCATTTCGACTCTCCCGGTCGGATTTTCTCTGAGGTCAATAGGCCGGCTCGCGCCAGATTGGGCAGGTCATGCAATGGCCGCCGCCACGCCCCCGGCCCAACTCGGAGCCGCGCACCGTAATCACTTCAATTCCGGCTTTGCGCAGCAGAGTGTTGGTGTAGGTATTTCGATCGTAGGCCACGACCACGCCTGGCTCCAGAGCGACGACGTTGTTGCCGTCGTCCCACTGCTCGCGTTCGGCCTGCCAGGCATTGCCCCCCGTCTCGATGACCCGCAATGTCTTGAGTCCAAGGGCATCTTTCACGACGTCGAGCAGCGGCTTGTTGTCCGGGCGCACCTCGATGCCATCGGCCGTCGCGCTCGGAAAGATGCTGTAACAGCTGATCTGATCGACGACCTCGCGAAACATGGTACAGGCATCGCGGTCGCAGAAGCTGAACACCGTGTCCAGGTGCATTGCCGCCCGGCTTTTCGGCATGACGCAGGCGATGACCCGGTTGGCCGCATTGCGAGTAAGGAGTTGATGGACCAACTGACCGACCGCCTGATGCGTGGTGCGCTCGCCCATGCCGATCAAGACAATTCCCTTGCCGATGGGCATGACGTCGCCGCCTTCGATGCTGGCCCCGGTGAAGTCCTCGTCTGAATCACCGAACCAAATATTGAACTTTCCATCCTTGAACACCGGATGGAATTTATAGACGGCCCGCTGCAGCAAAGTCTCCGGCTTTCGCGCCGGCCAAAACATCTGATTGCAACTAACGCCGTCGTAGATCCAGCACGACGGATCGCGCTGAAACAGCGTGTTGGGAATCGGCGGTATCAAAAACGAGGTACCGCCGAGTACCTCCAACAGCAAGGCAGAGCTCTCGCTCTTGGGCAGGTCCTCCATCGCAATACCGCCGATCAAATGATCGGCCAGCGCGGGTGCCGGCATGGCGTCGAGCCACGGTCGTATAGCCATCGCCGTCACGCGCCCGACACTGTTGGGTGTGATCCGCCGATCGAGCAGCCAGCGGCGCGCCTCGGTACTTTCCAGCGTCTGACCCAGCAGTTCGTGGAGTTCCAAAACCTCGATTCCGCGCTCCCGCATCTTGAGGACGAAGTCGAAGTGATCCTTGCGCGCTTCATGCACCCAAAGTACGTCGTCGAACAGCAAATCTCGACAATTGCCCGGGGTCAGTCGTTGATGCGCAAGTCCGGGACGACAGACCAGCACGGTTCTCAATTTGCCTACTTCCGAATGAACACCGAACTGCCTTTCCATGGTGAAAGTGCTCGCAAAGATTGAGGTTCCTTCTAAAAGGAGCCATGCGCTTTGATTTATGTCAAGGCGCGGCTGCGCTGGTGGATGAGGCGGCGCCAGCGCCCGCGCGGGACTTTCGACAAATCCGCAGTGGCGCCGCCTCCTCCCGTAGCGAAACGATCGTCGGCGCAGGCGGCGCGAGAGCGCGCGGTTTATTCATCTCCGCCTCGTCGCTTTAAGGTCACCGGTCCGGTCAGGCGGTCCGGGCGCTCACGCCCGATCAGTTGCGGGCTCAACGTGGCGTTCTGGCTTTCCGGAGCCGGCGCCGGCCGGACAACGGCGACTCCTGTCCTGAAGTCGACCGCGAGTGCCGCGCGCGCCGCGCCTCTTCATGACGCTTCGCGCCGTCATTTGGCAGACGGTCGTTGTGGCGGCGCATCGACTTCTCTTACCCAGGAGCGCAACACCTTCTTTGCCTGCGCCTTATCGATATGCGGGCTGATCAGCGTCCGGAACGCAAAGGCGACCTGCTCGTATTCCTCCTCGCAACCGTCGGCGCGATCTTCCGGGAGGTATTTCCTCTCGACCACGTCGGCAAACAGCTTCTTGTCGGCGCCATAAGCGATACACAATACGTTGTAGAAGCGCTGCGCCGGCGTGCCATGCACGTTGGAGAATTTCGTGATCCCCATCGTCACCTGCGGATCCAGCAGATCCATTTTGTACTGGTAGGCGGAGCCCAGGAGCAGCCGGCGAGCGTCCTCCTTGGGAAATTGCAATACGATGTACGCAGAAAACGCGTCCGCGGCGTCTTCCTCCCGCCCGAACACCGGCACCTTCAGCAAATCAAACATCGCGTGTCCGCTCTCGTGCAAAAAAACATCGACCACGGGGCCGAGAATGGCATCCTGTCGCGTAATGCCGCTCGGCAGCGTCTCCTCCGGGGCATTTTTCAGGATGTCGGCGAGAAACTCATAACAGACGGTGATGACGTTTTCATCGTACCACGCGTTTGACACGCCGTCGCAACTCGTCACCTTGAGAAGCAGCTGGCGCGGGAGACGAAACGGCCCCAGCAATTCCCTTATGCGTTCGAGCGCTCGGGCTTCCTTCAACCGCTCGTAAATCGGCTGATGGGCCGGGTCCTTCGGCTGCACATATTCAATATTGACCCGGTCGACCGACTTGGCAGCCTCCGCGTGAAATACCGCGCTTGCGGCAAAGCAAAGGACGCCAGCGAAGGCGGCGACGCCTGACGATCGCAAGCTGAGCTTCCGTTTCATCTTGTTCCTCTGGGCGTGGTCTGCCGGCGATAAGGATGTTCCTCCGGCGGAATGGAATCAATGGCCGGAGAATCGATTGCTCGATGAATCGCCCAATGGCTTGGCGCCCCTGCCGTTCAATTTCATAGACTTAGTAGAAACCCGGCACCCGGATTTGATCTGGATCAAGGGACGTTAAAAGCGTCATTCCGCACTGCCGAACAGTACGGCAGTGCGAAATTTGCCGCGCTGTTCACGGTGACGCGGCGGTCCGCAGGTCGCCTTCGCCCTGTGACTGCGCCAAACACTCGTCGATTGTCCAGTGAGCGGTCAGCGTGCCGATGTCCTGCTCGGTACCCATGGACTTCAGACTTTCGGTGACGTCGTCCCGCAGTTCGGCGAGTGCGATGGTAATTTGGCGAGATTTAAGCGATCTTGCCAATACCCGCATCGCCGTACTCGCGGTGGTATCAATGGACGGAACGATCGAACAATCGAGGACCACGGTCCTGATGTCCGCCGGGGCCGCGTCGACCAGTTCAAGGACGCGGTGGCGGATGTACTCGGCGTTGAAGTAAAGCCATGCCCCTGCGCTGCGTATCACCAGCGCACCGGGAGTATCCTCGGCCTCGGGATATCGCGCCTTGTTGACGTATTGGCCTGTAATCGGCTCACGGCCAAGAATGACGACGGGTGGTCGGGAAGCATACGCGATCACCAGCGTGAGCGAGCCGATCGCGGCGAGCAGGAGACCGTCAAGCAGTCCAAAGAGCAGCACCCCGGCGAATGCCAGCAGAGCAACACGGAACTGCGGGCGCGACGCAAGGCGCAACTGCCGCAGATCTTCGATGCGCACGAGGTGCGAGGCGGCCATCAGCACAATGGCGGCGAGCACGGGCTCCGGCAGGTTGTGGAAAAGCTTGGCGAAGAACGCAAGCGTGAGGGCGATGGCGCCGGAAGTTACGACCAGGGCAAGAGGCGATGTTGCTCCCCCCATGTCGTTGACGGCGGTCTGCGACATGCCGCCCGCGACGGGAAATCCTTGGGCGAGGCCGGTCGCCAGGTTGGCGGCGCCGAGAGCTGTAAGTTCCTGTTCGGGATTGACGTCATAGCCGTGCTTTTGCGCGAAGCTGCGGGCGACGGAAATGGCCTCTCCATAGGCCAGCATGAAGCACGCAAGCGCGATTGGAATAAGCTCAGAGATATCGGAAACCTGGATGTGAGGAAGTCCGATCTTGGGCATCCCGATCGGCAATTCCCCGACTATCTTGATGCCTTTCTCGCCCAATCCGAACACGCTCATTGTTCCGATGGCGGCAATGACGACCACCAGCGTTGTTGGCCGCCCCGGAAAGGCGCGCTCGAACATCATGAACAACGCAATGGCGGCAAGGCCGATGACCAGCGAGGGAATGTGGGCCGCCGGCAGATGCAGAACGACATGGGTGACACGCTCAAAGAAATTACCGCTTACGCCTTCGATGCCGAAAAGCTTCGGCAGTTGCGTCGACGCGATATACAGCGCAGCGCCGGTTTTGAACCCGACCAGAACCGCATCCGATATGAAATAGGCGACGTTGGCGAGCCCGACGAAGCGGCCGGCGACACTCACGATTCCGACGATCAGGGCCAGGGCCGAAGCAAGTGCAACAGCGCGCCCGGCATCGCCGTCGCCCATCGCTGCGACACTTGTGGCGATCACAATGGCCAAGGCGGACGTCGGACCAACTGCGAGCTGGCGGCTGGTTCCAAACAGTGCGTAAGCGATGCCCGCCACGAGATAGCAATAAAGCCCGGTGACCGGCGGCAACTGGGCGAGAGACGCATAGGCAAGCGATTCCGGGATGACGAAAGCCGCCAGAGACACGCCGGCGATCAAATCGAGTCGAACGCTATTGGCGGTGCAGGCGCGAACCCAGCGAATCGCGGGTATCCAGGTCTCCAATCCAAGGAATGGCTTGTCACCCACAGCCGGTCCTCCACCGCTGCACGAGGTCGGTCCGCCACTCGACCGGTACCAGGAAGTCCATCAGACGGGTCGCCGCAAAAGGCTCGCACCAGCCGGACTCGGCGGAAATTCTGCTCTGCCTGCAAGCGCGTCATTCCTGCGAGTCATGCGCTGTTTGCGACGCTCCGGCTGCAGGACGATAGTTGTCGATCAGAATATAGCAGCTGAAGATGAAAACCCACAGCGGAAACGTGAGAAACGCCCAATCGAAATAGCCAGCACCGAACAAAAGGAAAAACGCCAGCACGTAGCCGAGGATCGCCAGCCAGCGGGCCGCTATTGCCGTGAGCCATGTGACCGTGGACAGGGAAATCATGAACACGGCCGCCATTTTGATCATATAGACGTTGGCGATGTTGTACGCGATCGCCCGGGCAAGATGGAACGCGGGAGAAGCAATCAGCTCTTTCGGGGCGCTCGCGAAGGCCATGATGATGGCGCCGATCACTCCCGCCGCGACAAACAACATCCCCAGAAACAACAGACCGCTGCCGAGAAAGACCGTGGCGAAGAAGCGGTCTTCGCGATGACCAAGCCGGTCGCGCAGCACGCCAATGAACCAAAGAAATGCGACCCCGGAAAATGGAATCAGATTCAAACCCAGCGCAACCGTGCGCGCGTTTGTTTCAAGCCACGCGCCGGGTTCGCTCGGGTCGGCCGGCACCGAGGCCCGCAGAAGCCAAAACGCGGCAAACACCGAGAGCGAAAACAGGATGCCGGCGACTGCGGCGGCTCTCGGAGTTTTCAGGCTGGCGCGCGTAAGCGTCTCGTTCCCGGCCATGTCAGTCTTCCTGCCGTCACTATTGAAGACCTTGCTGCCCACGCAAGTGTTACTAGGAAGTCACAGTCGCACGAAACCAAGCGCCGACTGCGAGACCAGCATTGTCGTAACTCCGGCCAACGGGTAGCCTTTAGCCGCCCCCAGAGTTGTGTAGCACCTGTTACCGTCGTAGCGGCGCCTGTTAGTTACCGTCGTAGCAGCACTTGTTACCGTCGTAACAGCACCTGTTATCGTTCGTAACAGTTGGGGGGGACATGCGACGCCTGGCGATTGCTCTCGCAGTGCTGGCGATTTCGCCCATTGCCGCGAAGGCGGACGAACTTTCCGACATGAAGGCGGCGCTCTCGGCTGCCATGGGTTCGATTCACGCCCTGCAAGAGCGGGTGCGAGTTTTGGAAAAGGAGAAGGACACGACGGGTGCCCTAAAGCCGGCTCGCAGAGCCAGAGCTGCTCCGCCGATCGTAGTAAGACCTCTCCCGCCCCCGCTCGTAGAAGCCGCGCCGGTCGTTGCTCCCGACCTGAAACCCGTTGCCGCCGTGCCGGACGCCGAAACGGCGCGGCTGGAAATTCACGGCTCCGTGCAACTCGACGCGATTTACGACATCAAGAAAGTGAATCCGAACTGGGAAGGGACCTTGCGGCCCTCACAGATCCCGGTGAACTGCCCGCCGGTTGGAACCGATCCCGGCTGCGGCAAAAACGGCGTTACGAACTTCAACGTCCGGGCAAGCAGTCTGGATATCAGAGGCTTCCTGCCCACTGAGGCGGGCGAGGTGAAAACCCGGCTGGCCTTCGACCTCTGGGGTGGTGCCGACGATGGCCAGGTGCGGTTCCGCCTCACCCAAGCCTGGGGTTCATTCGGCGCTTGGCTGTTCGGCTACACCGACAGCATATTCATGGACGGCGACATATTCCCTAACGTTCTCGATTTCTGGGGTCCGAGCGGCATGATATTCGTTCGCGATCCACAGATACGTTGGACGCCGTGGGATGCAAACGGATTGAAGGCCGTAGTTGGGCTTGAGGTCCCGTCCGCTGCGATCGATGAGGGCAAGGCCGCCGATTTATTTAGGTGTACCGCCGGCCCGCCGTTCCCCTGTTTCAGCCCCGGGCTCGACGTGCTGGAAAAGCCGCGATACCCCGACATTACCGGACACGTCCGGGCTGACGGGCCCTGGGGCCATGTGCAGCTCGCGGGCGTGGCACGTTGGGTAACGTTCGACAACCCGACTGGGATCGGTGGCAATCCCTCCGGCACCGTCTTTGGCTATGGCGGGAATCTCACAGCCTCAATCAACACCTTCGGTGACGACTCCATCAAAGGTCAGTTCGCCATCGGAAAAGCGATCGCGACCTACATCAACGATTGCTGCTTTGACCTTGCACCAAATGCTGCCGCGCCGCCGGCTCACGCCACGGCGCTGCCATTGATCGGTTGGCTGATCTACTACGATCATTGGTGGAGCAAGCAATGGAGCAGCTCAATCGGCTTCAGTCAGAACATCCAGCAGAACACCCCCGGCCAGCTCACTGACGCACAGAACCAGGGCTACTACGCCTCCGCCAATCTGCTGTGGTACCCGATGCAAAATGTGACGTTGGGAGTTGAAGGACTGTGGGGCGAGCGCGTCAACCTCAATGGCGCCAAAGGTCAGGACGAGCGCGTTCAGTTCAGCGCTCGGGTCAAGTTCTAGGCTGCATGGTTCCGATCGCTGGGCGCGACCGGCTGCCTGCGGGAAACACGGCTGCACTGGATAAGCTATGGGGCAGCTTGAAGTCGGCGCCGCGCGACGCGAAGGGGGGCCGCCGGCGGATGGGCGTAAGAAGAGTCTCGGCGTTGCGGCCTGTACGGCCATCGTCGCCGGCAACATGGTGGGGTCAGGCTTCTACCTGTCCCCGGTGGCAGTCGCGCCGTACGGAAATCTTGCCATCCTCGCTTGGATCGTCATGGGCGCAGGCGCGATTTGCCTGGGCCTCACCTTCGCCAAGCTGGCGAGCCTGGCGCCGGGCACCGGCGGTCCGTACGCCTATACGCGTATGGCATACGGCGATTTCGCCGGGTTTCTGATCGCTTGGGGTTATTGGATCTCGATCTGGACCTCGCTGCCGGTCATTGCCATCGCCTTTGCGGGCGCGGTCATGGACCTGTTCCCGGGTTTGCACAATCGGCCGATGGCCGCAGCGCTCACCCTCGGCGCCATCTGGGCAGTGGTCCTGGTCAACCTGCGCGGGGTCAAGGCCGCCGGAATTTTTTCCGAGGTCACCACCTACACAAAATTGGTGCCCTTCGCCGGAATCATCCTGTTCGGGCTGTTCTTTGTCGATTTGTCGCACTTCAGCGAATTTAATCCGAGCGGCAAATCGCTGCTCGATTCCGGGGCCGCGCTCGCCCCGCTGACAATGTTCGCCTATCTGGGCCTGGAGTCCGCCACCGTCCCGGCGGGTGACGTAATCGACCCCAAGCGCACCATCCCACGCTCGACCATCATCGGGATCACAATCGCCGCACTCCTGTACGTCCTCGGCACCGTCGCCGTGATGGGCCTGGTGCCGCGCGAAAGGCTGTTGACGTCGGTAGCGCCGTTCTCTGACGCGGCGCGCGTGCTCTGGGGCCAATGGGGGGCAACGGCAATCTCGGTCGCCGTCATCCTTTCGGCGATCGGCGCACTCAATGGGTGGACGCTGTTGATGGGGCAGGTGCCCATGGCGGCGGCCGGCGACCGGCTGTTCCCATCGCTTTTCGGTCAGTTGTCGCGGCGTGGCGTACCCGCGGCAGGTATTGTCGTCTCGGCCGTGTTTGCGACCGTGTTGGTGCTGACGCAGGCGGTCGGATCATCTGGTTTTTCTGCCTTCTACAAATTGGTCGTCGGGCTTAGCACGATGGCGGCGGTCATCCCCTACGCCTTCTGCTCGCTGGCGACCGGGCTTGTTGCGCAGCAGGCGGCCGGCGGGGGGCGGATCCCACGCCCGACGGCCATAGAGCTGGTGGCGTTCGTGTTCGCGATGTTCACGCTCTACGGATGCGGCGCCGAACCTGTGCTTTACGGCTTGGTGTTGCTGATGCTGGGGATTCCGGTGTTCGTCTGGCAGCGGCGGCATGCCTGAACCCCGCCTCGCGGGGGGCGTGGTCTTTGTGCGCCGGTGCACTTTTTGATTTGCATCAACAGGCTGGACGCTAAGACCTGATAGGGGCGTTCACGGTTTGGTTCTGGGAGGATCCATGGAGTTCCTGCAAGCGTTCCCGATCGCCATCATCGACGAGGACTACGAGGGCAAGCGTGCGGCCGGGCGCGGCATGCGCCAGCTGGCCGCTGCCATCGAGAAGGAGGGTTTTCGGGTCGTCGCCGGCCTGAGCTACACCGACGCACAGCGGCTGGTCGAGGTATTCAACAATGAATCGTGCTGGCTTGTGTCGGTCGATGGGGCCGAGGCGGGCGCACAGCAATGGCAGATCCTGGAGGAAGTGCTCGGTGCCAAGCGCCGCCGCAACGACCGATTGCCGATCTTCCTCTTCGGCGACGAGCGAACCGCTGAGATGGTGCCGGCAAGCGTGCTAAGGCACGCGAACGCCTTTATGCGGTTGTTTGAAGACTCGCCTGAGTTCCTGGCCCGCGTCATTGCCCGCGCGGCAAATCTTTACCTCGAGCGCCTGCCGCCGCCGATGTTCAAGGCGCTGATGGACTACACGCTTCACGGCAGCTACTCGTGGCATACGCCCGGCCACGGCGGCGGGGTCGCCTTCCGCAAGAGCCCGGTAGGCAACCTGTTCTATCAATTCTTCGGTGAGAACACGCTGCGATCCGACATCTCGGTCTCCGTCGGCGCGCTCGGCTCTCTGCTCGATCACACCGGCGCCATTGCCGAAGGGGAGCGCAATACCGCGCGTATCTTCGGCTCCGACGAAACGCTGTTCGTCGTCGGCGGCACATCGACATCGAACAAGATCGTCTGGCATGGAATGGTTGCGAAGGGCGACCTCGTGCTTTGCGACCGCAATTGCCACAAGTCGATCCTGCACTCGCTGATCATGACCGGCGCGACACCGATCTATCTGGTGCCGTCGCGCAATGGTCTCGGGATCATCGGACCGATTTCGCGCGAGCAGTTTACGCCGGAATCCATCCGGCAAAAGGTGGCCGCGAGCCCGTTGGCAAAGGAAACGAACGGAAAGGTCCGCCTCCTGGTGATCACCAATTCGACCTACGACGGGCTTTGCTACAACGTCGACGCCATCAAGCAGCTCCTGGGCGATACCGTCGACGTCCTGCACTTCGATGAAGCCTGGTACGCCTACGCGAACTTCCACGAGTTCTACGACGGCTACCACGGCATCTCGTCTGCACACCCGACGCGCTCACCGCATGCCATCACCTTTGCCACTCAGTCCACGCACAAGCTGCTGGCGGCACTGTCGCAGTCGTCCATGATTCACGTGCAGCACAGCGAAAAGCAGCGGCTGGATATGGCGCGCTTCAACGAGGCGTTCATGATGCACACTTCGACCTCGCCGCAGTACGGCATCATCGCGTCCTGCGACGTTGCCGCGGCGATGATGGAGCAGCCGGCCGGTCGCGCGCTCGTGCAGGAAACAATCAACGAGGCGCTCAGCTTCCGGCGCGCCATGACTGCCGTGAAGAAGCAAATGAACGATTCCTGGTGGTTCGACGTGTGGCAGCCCGAGCCGATGGCGGCGCAGCCGGCAAACGACAGAGCACATTGGGTGCTCAAACCCGGCGATCGATGGCATGGGTTTGAGGGGCTTGCTGAGAATCATGTCCTCGTCGATCCGATCAAGGTGACCATCCTGACGCCTGGTTTGTCCGCGAACGGCAGCATGCAGCAGCGCGGCATACCGGCGGCGGTGGTGACGAAGTTTCTGTCATCCCGGCGCATCGAAATCGAAAAGACCGGCCTCTATTCCTTCCTCGTGTTGTTCTCGATGGGGATCACCAGGGGCAAGTGGAGCACGCTCGTCACCGAGCTCATCAACTTCAAGGACTTGTATGACGCCAATGCGCCGCTCAGGCGCGTGCTGCCTGCGTTCGTCGACGCGCATCCGGCTGCGTACACGAAGATGGGCCTCAAGGACCTCTGCGAACAGGTGCACCAAGTGTATCGCGAGGACAATCTGCCGAAGGCGCAGAAGGATATGTACACGACGCTGCCGGAGATGGCGATGCGGCCGGCCGACGCTTACGAGAGCCTGGTTCGGGGACGGGTAGAGAGCGTCGAGATCGACCAGCTTGCGGGGCGCACGCTCGCGGTGATGCTGGTTCCTTACCCGCCGGGTATTCCCCTCATCATGCCGGGCGAACGCATCACCGCCGCGACCAAATCGATCCATGACTACCTTCTTTACGCGCGCGATTTCGACCGCAGGTTCCCGGGCTTCGAAACCGATATTCACGGCCTTCGCTTCGAGCCCGCTGCCGACGGAAGGCGCTATCTGGTCGACTGTGTTGCGCGAGGGAGCGACAAATGATGCCGCGTGATGTGAGGGCGCCCACGATACCGGTTCCCTTTCACAAGTTGCTCAAGGTCGTCGCGATCGTCGACGCGGCGGATTTGCAGACCAAGCAGCTTCTCGATCACATCGCCGCCGAGAATTTCGAAATTGAAGTAAGCGGTAGCTTCGATCGAGACGTATCCGAAGACGCCTCGGTGGGTGCCTACATTGCGCTGGTCGACGGGGACCGCCTTGAGCAGGCACGCAAGTTCGCGCGCTCGGTTCGGGCGATTGGCTTCCAGACGCCGCTGTGGGCGCTGGCCGATTCGCATCGCATTTCCGACCTCGCGGTGCTGGCGCTCACCGGCGAGGTCGACGGCTACGTTTATCTCGGGCAGCAGACGCCCGCCTTCTACGCCAAGCAGATTGTGGCCAGCCTCGTAAAGTATGGGCTGTCTCTGTTACCACCCTTCTTCGGCGGGCTGGCGGCCTACGATGGCGAAGCCAACATCACTTTCGCCTGTCCAGGGCACCAGGGCGGCCAGTTCTACCGGAAGTCCCCGGCGGGCCAGCTCTTCTTCAAGCACTTCGGCGAGAACGTTTTCCGCAATGACCTGTGCAACGCCGATGTAGATCTCGGCGACTTGCTGATCCACGAGGGCCCGGCCGCGGAGGCGCAACGCCATGCCGCCAAGGTGTTCGGGGCTGACACGACCTACTTCGTTCTCAACGGCACCAGCACCTCCAACAAGGTGGTTACCAATGCCGTGCTGCGCCGGGGCGATCTGGTTCTCTTCGACCGCAACAACCACAAATCATTGCATCAGGGCGCGCTGGTCCAGGCCGGCGCGATACCGGTCTTCCTGCCGACTGCGCGCAACGCGTTCGGCATGATCGGCGCGGTGGACTGGGATGCATGGGATGAGGACCATCTCCGCGAGCGCATCCGGACGAATCCCCTGGTAAAGGATTCGCAGCGCGCCAACGCCGAGCGCCCGTTTCGCCTCGCCTGCATCCAGCTCGCAACCTATGACGGCACCATCTACAATGTCCGCAAGGTGATGGAGAAGATCGGCCGCCTTTGCGAATACGTGCTCTGGGACGAAGCCTGGATCGGTTACAACGCCTTTCACCCGCTGTTCAGGGATCACAGCCCGATGCGGCTGGAGAAACTGGGCCCGGAAATGCCCGGCCTGTTCTCCACCCAGTCCGTGCACAAGCAGGGCGCCGGGTTCTCCCAAGCCTCGCAAATCCACAAGCGCGACGAGCATATTCGCGGCCAGCGGCGCTACATCGAGCACAAGCGATTCAACGAGTCCTTCCTGATCAACGCCTCGACGTCGCCATTCTATCCGCTGTTCGCGTCACTCGACGTGAACGCCAAGGTTCATGACGGCAAGGCCGGCGAGATGCTGTGGGACCGGTGCATCGAGCTCGGCATCGAGGCGCGCAAGAAGCTGCGAGAATTTTGTCTCTTTTACGAAAAGAACGGCAAGAGTGCCGATGAAAAATGGTTCTTTGATCCATTCGTACCGGACGTCGTCACTATTCGCGGCTCCGACGTCACAACCGATGTGACCAATTCGCGCTGGGAGGATCTCCCAACGGAGGTGATCAAGCGAGAACAGCAGTGCTGGAACTTCCATCCTCAGGCCAAGTGGCACGGCTACGCCGGCTATGCCGAGGGCTATGCGATGGTCGATCCCAACAAGCTGAGCATCCTGACGCCCGGGATCGATCGCAAAACCGGCGAATACCTCGACTTCGGAGTGCCGGCTACCGTCGTCGCCAACTATTTGCGGGAGCAGCGCATCGTCCCGGAGAAATGCGACCTCAACAGCATCCTCTTCCTGATGACCCCAGCGGAAGACGAGAGCAAGCTCAACACGTTGATTGTGAAGCTCGTCAAGTTCAAGAATTTATGGGATCGCGACGCCCCGCTGGCCGAAGTGCTGCCGACTGTCTGCGCGGCCCACCCGCAGCGCTACGAGAACTACACGCTGCGGCGGATCTGCAACGAGATGCATGGCTTCTATCGCCATGCGAACGTGAAGCAGCTGCAGCGACTTTCTTTCCGTGCATCGAGCTTCCCGGAACTCGCGATGTCGCCCAAGGACGCCTATGAGGCTTTGGTCGCCAATGACGTCGACTACGTGCCGCTGGAGAGCATCAAGGGCCGCATCTCCGCGACCCTCGCTCTGATCTATCCGCCGGGCATCGGCGTTGTCGTGCCCGGTGAGCGATGGGACGACAGGGCGCAGCCGATGCTCGACTATTTCCTAGCCTTCCAGGAATCGTTCAACCGGTTCCCGGGCTTCAACTACGAAGTGCAGGGTGTGTTCCAGGAACGGGTGGACGGACGCATCAAGTTTCACACCTACGTGGTTCGCGAGTGAATGTCGCGATGGGAACGCGGGAGGGCGCCGATGCCGGAAACACAGCAGCAAACTAAGCAGATGAATCTCGTCCAGCTGACGTTCATCGTGGCCGTGAACATGATGGGCTCGGGGATTATCATGCTGCCGACGAACATGGCAAAAGTCGGCGCGATTTCGCTACTGTCGTGGGTGGTGACGGCACTCGGCTCGATGGCTATTGCTTACGGATTCGCGCAGGCCGGCCTCTTCAATCAGCGTCCGGGAGGCATGTCTGCCTACGCCGAAGACGCTTACGGCAAATCCGGTTATTTCCTCGTGTTCTTTCTGTACTTTCTGTCCCTGGCGATCGGAAACGTTGCGATTGCGATCTCCGCGGTTGGTTATCTTGCGGCGTTCCTGCCCTGGCTTTCGTCGACCCCTGTCGCGACCTGCATCGGGGTCATCGCATTGCTCTGGCTGACCACGGTCGCGAACTTCGGCGGTCCGAGCTGGACCGGCCGCATCGGCTCGGTGACGGTCTGGGGGGTCATCATTCCGGTCGGGCTGCTCTCGCTCATCGGCTGGTTCTGGTTCAAGCCC
>Ga0210409_10000989_pt1 | contig 40116 bp, 33 predicted proteins | sample IncBWH17MmetaG_FD_161649 | JGI IMG/M metagenome (GOLD analysis project Ga0210409, IMG submission 161649) | Forest soil microbial communities from Barre Woods Harvard Forest LTER site, Petersham, Massachusetts, United States - Inc-BW-H-17-M | ecosystem: Environmental > Terrestrial > Soil >... | reverse complement strand
TTCTCGCGACGAAACGTCTTACCGCTCGCCTGAGCTTGAATCTTCGTCCCGTCTTGCATCACTTCTTCCAGAGTGATCAGGCGTTCCGCACTCAACACCCCCAGCAAATCGCTGAACAACTGATGCAGCTCCTTCCCTTGCTCCACCCGGAAATCCGCCAACGTGTGATAGTTCACCGGTTCGATCCCCGTCAGCCATTGAAACGCCGGATCGTATTCACACCGCCGCTCGATCCATCTCGTCACGAAGCAGAAAGATCTCGTCGTACAAACAAGGGATGGCTACTACTTGGATCGCTAGTTTCGCGCGGCAGCAAGTAAGCGCAAACCAGTTCAATCCGCGGGCTTGGTTTGCGGAGTTCCGCCAGGAACAATGCTCCGCACAATCACATATAGCACGGGAATAAACAGCAGATTGAGCGTTGTCGCGGCAATCATCCCGCCAAAAACGGTCGTGCCCACGGAGATGCGGCCCGCGCGGCCCGCTCCACGCGCCAGAACCAGCGGCACCACGCCCAGAATAAACGCCAGGGAGGTCATCAGAATCGGCCGCAAGCGGATCCGCGCCGCTTCCACGGCCGCGTCCACCACGGACATGCCTTGCGCCCGAAGCTGTTCCGCAAACTCCACGATCAAAATCGCGTTCTTGCTTGCCAGCCCGATCAGCATCACCAAACCAATCTGGCAATACACGTCATTCTCTAATCCACGCAGCGCTTGGCCGCCAATGGCTCCCAGCAGCGCAATCGGCACCGCCAGCAAGACGATGAACGGCAACACGTAACTCTCGTATTGCGCCGCCAGCGTCAGGTACACCACTACCAGTCCGAGCGCGAACAGAATCAGCGCTTTTCCGCCGGACTCGATCTCTTCCAGCGACAATCCGCTCCACGCGAACGTCATCCCGTTCGGCAACGCCTTTTTTGCCAGCGCCTCCATCGCGGCGATGCCTTCACCGCTGCTCTTTCCCGGGGCTGCATTGCCGTTGATTTCCGCCGAGCGGAACAAATTGTAGTGGCTGATCACCTGCGGATTTGCAGTCTGCTCGATCGTTATCAGATTACTTAGCTCGATCATCTTTCCCGTGTCCGAGCGCACGTAATACTGCCCGATATCTTTCGATTCCGCACGGAATTTGCGGTCCGCCTGCACGTACACGCGATACGAGCGGTTGTTGAAGTCGAAGTCATTCACGTACTCCGATCCCACGTACGTTTGAAGAGTATCGGTGATCTGCGTCAGCGGCACTTGCAGGCTCTTGGCTTTTTCTCGGTCGATGCGTACCAGGTATTGCGGATCGTTCGCTGTGAAGCTGGTGAACAGTCCGGTCATTTCCTTGCTCGCGTTGCCTTTGGCGACAAGTTCATTCGCTTTTTCCGCGATTCCCTGAAGCGAATTTCGCCCCAGGTCCTCCAGCTCGAACTGGAATCCGCCAAACTGTCCCAGCCCTTGCACCGCAGGCGGATTGAAGGGCACTACCAGCGCGCCCTGAATTCCCATCAATTGTCCGCGCAGCCTTTGAATGACCGCCGCGGACGAATGTTCCTTGCCTTTCCGTTGGTCAAATCCTTGGAGATTGGCAAAGATCATCCCGCGATTCGGTGCGTTGCCGGTAAAACTGAATCCTGCGATGCTGAAAGCGCCCGTGATTTCCGGCACATGCGAGAGGGTCTCTTCTACTTTGGCGCAGATGTCCCGCGTATAGGTCAGCGATGCACCTTGCGGCGACTGCACGATAAACATGATGTAGCCCTGATCGTCGTCCGGGATGAACGCGCGAGGCACGCGCTCGTAAACCGCATAGGTGCATCCCAGCAGCGCCACGAATACCAGAACCGCCGCAAATCGCCAGCTCAGAACCTGCCGCACCGATCTTTGATAAGTACGTGTTCCCGCCTCGACAATTTTATTGAACGCTTTGAAGAATCGCCCCTGCGCCCGTTCCCGATGATGACCCAGAAAAATTGCCGAAAGCGCTGGCGTCAGCGTGAGCGCGTTGAAAGCGGAGATCGAAACGGAAAATGCAATGGTCAGCGCGAATTGCCGGAAGAGAATTCCGGTCGTGCCGGGGAAAAGCGCCACCGGCACAAACACGGCAACAAGCACCAGCGACGTGGCGATAACCGCTCCCGCCACCTCTTTCATGGCCACCGATGCGGCGTTGTGCGGCTCTGTGATGCCCTCGACGATGTGGCGTTCCACGTTCTCGATCACCACGATTGCGTCGTCAACGACGAGTCCCGTCGCCAGTGTGATGCCAAACAGCGTTAGCGTATTTATGGAAAAGCCGAACAGCTTTACGAAGATGAACGTGCCGATCAGCGAAACGGGAATGGTGATTGCGGGTATCAGGGTGCTCCGCCAATCCTGTAGGAAAAGGTAGATAACGATAATCACCAGCACAATTGCTTCGAGAAGTGTAATCAGCACGTCCTGAATGGATTCGCCGATGACCGTGGTGGTATCGAACGCCACCGCATATTTCAGGCCGGGTGGAAAAGTTTTTGCGATCTCCAAGAGCGCCGCTTTGGCGGCCTTGTCCACATCCAGCGCGTTAGCGCCGGGAAGCTGTGTAATGGCCAGCCCGATGGCGTCGTGGCCATTGAAGCGCAGGATCGAGCCGTAATCTTCCGCACCCAGTTCCGCGCGGCCAACATCCTTCAGACGCACGAGCGTGCCATCCGTTCCCGTTTTCAGAACGATATTTTCAAACTCCGATGGTTCCGTCAGCCGCCCCACGGCGCGCACGCTGAACTGGTATGCTTGCCCGTTCACCGCCGGCTGCTGGCCAACTTGTCCCGCGGCAACCTGAACGTTTTGCTCCTGCAGGGCATTCAAAACATTGGTTGCCGTCAACCCGCGCTCCGCCATTTTCCCGGGATCCAGCCACAGTCGCATGGCATATTTCCGCTCGCCAAAAATGATGGCGTCGCCCACTCCAGGCACGCGCTTGATCACGTCTTTGACGTACACGTCGATGTAGTTGCTCAGGAACAGGCTGTCGTACTGCCCCGTCTCTGAATACACTCCCGCGGCAAACACAAACCCGGTCGCCTGCTTTGTGATGATGACTCCGGTGTTCCGCACTTCGTTCGGCAGCCGTCCCAGCGCCTGGCTCACGCGGTTCTGCACGTCCACGGCGGCGAGATCGACGTCGCGCGTCACGTCGAACGTCACGGTGATCTGACTTGTGCCGTCATTGCCGCTGCTCGAAGTGATGTATTTCATCCCTTGCACGCCATTGATGGCTTGTTCCAGGGGAATCGTTACCGCGGACTCTACTGTCTGCGCATTTGCTCCGATATAAATGCTTGTGACCACTACCTGCGGAGGCGCCAGATTTGGAAATTGCGCGATTGGGAGCGATGGGATGGAAATCGCGCCGCCGAGAATAATCAGCAGCGCGCAGACCGTTGCGAAAACCGGACGACTGATAAAGAAATCAACGAACAAGTCCGGTGTCCACCTTTGATGGGATTCGAATGGCGCCGCTCATGAGTCTTGGGCGCCTACTGGCCCGCGGCGGCTTTGCCGTCGCTTTGCGCTTGCTCCGCCACAGGCATGCCGTCCTGCAGGAATTGCATCCCAGAAGTGATGATGTGATCCCCGGGTTTCAGGCCGTCGAGCACGGCATAATCGTTGGCAATGGTGTCGCCGAGCTTCAGGATTTTCTGCCGTGCCACCGTTCCGCTTGCTTCCTTCACCGCAACGAAAGCGAAGAATTGCCCGTTAATGCGCTGCACCGCGAGTATCGGAATCATCGGGCCTTCGCGCGTACCCCAGGTAATCTGTGCGCGAATCTGTTGTGCCATCCGCAGCTTGTCCTGAGAATTCGCGATCGTCGCTTTGGCCAATACGCTCTGCGTGTCGGTATCCACCTGCGGCGAAACGAATGTGATGCGCGTCTCACCCGCCGGATTGCCTGCGCTGTCCAGCAATCGCACGGGCAGCCCCACCCTTAAATTTCGGGCGCGTTCCGCAGGCACGTATATGTACGCCTCCAGCGCGCCCGGCTCGTCGATGGTCGTCAGCATCGTCGAAACCGTCACTCGATCGCCCATTCGAACGGGGATATCTCCGACGATGCCATCCATCGGCGCCCTCACGCTGTAGTAATGCAGCTCCACCTTTTGCTGCGTTACCTGCTCGTCCAGCGCTTTCACCTGCGCCAGCGCGCCTTCGTAGTTCGTTTGCGCGTTATCAAAATCCTGTTTGCTGATCACCCCGGCGGCAAACAGCTTCTGCGCCCGCTCCAGCGATACCCTTGCATACCGCAGGTTCGCTTCCTGCGCGGCGCGTGTCGCCTCCTGGCTGTTCACCGTAGCCTCTTGTTTCAGCGGATCAATTTGCAGGAGTGCCGTTCCGGCACTCACGCGGTCGCCGGACTTTACGAAAATTTTTATGATTTGACCTTCGACCTGCGGATTGATGACGGCAGAGTGGCGCGATTTCAGCAACGAAAGATATTCAGACGTGTCGGGTATTTTCACCGAGGCGGCGATAAGCGTTTGCACCGGAATCGCCGGCGCTCCGGCGCCTGGGGGATTATCGGCGGCGCTCTTCTGGCAGCCAGCCAGAAAAGTAGCCATCGCGAGCGTCACCAGCAGCGCGGCCGGGCGCGATTTCGCAGTCTTTCGATTCTCTTGGCGAATTGGGAGAGCTGTGCCCATCATTAGTTTGGCCGCTTAAAATCTTACGACAATCGGATGTCCGCGCAAAATCGGGAGAGGGAGCAACTCCCTTCATTGGACGCGCTGGAAGGGGATTGGTTACTTGGAGTTAACCGCCGAATCCTAGTAGAAATCTCGCGAGTCAATTCTCTTGCCGGAGAGGCCGAGCTGCAGCACATCCATCTGCTCGGGACGGTCAAAAAATTTGCCGGGGAAAAAAGTCTTTGCCAGCACGCGCACGCCGCCAAACGCCAGGCCCAGCACCACCGCTACTACCATGAACATGAGCGTGGCGATGATAATTTTTGCGACGGTTGTCAGAAACGGCGGATCGGTGATCGTATGCGTCGGCTCATGCCAGGTGACGCTGGTATCGTAGTTCACGGCCTCGCGCAATGCACCCGCGTAGGCCACGGAAGATGGTCGCAGCACAATCGAAAGCAGCGACGCTTTGCGCTCAATCGTCGTCCCCGATTGCTTCGCGCCAGCGCTGATTGCCTGCTCAAGGTGCCGAAGATGCTGCTCCGCCAGCTGCGGCGTCGGATATTCGATCAGCAGCAAGACCGCTTCGTCCTTCATAGTCTTGTACTGCGCCACCATCGCCTCGGCTCCGCTACTGAATCCCGCCTCATTCACAAGCCCAGCAAACTCTTCTCGTTTTAGCGACCTCAAAGCACTCTGCAATCCAGCGGGACCAAGCGAATACTTTTGTGTGCCGTCCATGAATCCCTGCGGTAAATACGCCCGAATCGGCGGCAGCGGAGTCCGGTCCGAATGCAAGCTCAAGCTCTTGATCAATTGCTGCAGCTCGGCGGTGGAAGGGCTCTGCACCGGCGAAACTTTGACCACAAGGTTACCAACCAACGCCAGAAGCGTATCGCGGTCAACCGCCGTGTTATTTCCTACTGTCGATGGCCGCATATCCGTGTTGATCTGAGAAGTGTAGATTTCGTACGCACCGCTCGGGTCGTGAAACTGAAAAATCCACATCGTCAGATTCTGCCCACCATTGGAGTACGAACGAATCTGCGAGCTGGCCAACCCGGCTTCATCCAGCTGCTCCTGCGTTGTGCCGTCCGGCTTTGCTGTCTGAGAAGGAGAAGTGGCGGACCAGGCGCCGAAATGGTCAGGTAGAAGCGTCTTCTGTTGGGCAGAGGACAACGGCGCGGCGGCAAGTGCCAGCAACAAAAAGATAGTAATGCAAAGCTTTCTCATCCCAGCCTCTATTAGACACCAAAAGACTAGTTTTGGTTTCTGGATTGTTCTACCGCGGCCGTTGCTCCGGCCCGGCTTCCCGGTGTCTTTGCAGGAAGGTTGACCGACACGCTGTTCAGACTCTGCAGGTAACTGGCCACGCCTTGATACAATCCCTCGGCCACTCTCTGGCGCTGTTCGGGTTTCTTGAGGAGTTGTTCGTCGGCCGGGTTGCTCAAGAAGGAGATTTCCGTGAGGATCGACGGCATGTCCGCGCCAATCAGCACCACAAAAGGCGCCTTGCGCACCCCGCGGTTCTTCACCGATTTTCCTGATTTGTCAGCGCGCTTCGAGAGTGAGTCCTGCACGTCTTCCGCAAACTCTTTGGATTCGTCGATTTTTTCCGTGCGCGCAATTCTCTTGACCAGATCTTGCAGGTCGTGAACGCCCTCTTGCGCCGTGGCGTTCTCGCGCGCCGCCACTTCCATGGCTTCCGCCGAGCCCTTCAGATTCAAGTAGTACGTCTCGATGCCGCGCGCTCCGTGATCCTGGCTGGAATTCGCGTGAATGGAAATGAAGAGGTCCGCCTTGGCCTGATTCGCAATGTTAGTCCGCTCTTCCAGCGGAATGAAGGTATCGTCCGAGCGCGTATAAACCACATCGGCTCCAGGCAACCGTTGTTGAATAATCTTGCCGAGCCGCAGCGCCACATCCAGGCACAGGTCTTTCTCCATTAATCCGGTGGGCCCAATCGTTCCCGTGTCGTGGCCGCCATGCCCTGCGTCAATCACAATCCTGCCGATCTTCAGACCCAGAGCGCGCGTCAGCGTGGACTGCCCGTCCCGCGTGGGTTGTGGAGAGGTTGCAGGCTGGATCAAATCCGGCTTCGTGTTTGCGCCCTTGAGCGCTTTCGATTTTCCATTTTTCGCGTTGGGAGCTGCGTTGTTCGCAACGGCCGGTGAGCCAGTCCCCGCAATGAAGCCGCTGACCGCGCTGCCGGAATTCGAAACCGGTTGCCCCGCAGGAACTGAGTTCACACCTGAACTCTTTGACGCCACGTTCTGGACGCTTCCCCCGCCAGAAGGTGTGTCGCCCGCGTTCTCACTCGCGTTGCCTTCGGAATTCTGCGGCTCGCGCTTCGATTTGGACGTGCGCACCGGCGCCGGCGCGGAGTTTGCGTAAAGATCGATCACCAATTGCGACGGGTTGTTCGCGAGCGACGCCGTGTAATCCTTCACTCCGGTCACGTCCAGCACAACTCGCACAACGCCTTCGTGATTTTGCGCCACGCGCACAGCCGTCAACAGATTGCCGTCCACACGAATATTTCCGCGCGCCACTTCCGGAGTAAGCCGCGCCGCGTGCAAGTCAAAAAATATTCGATCCGGATTCGCGATGCGCCCGGACGTATATTGCACGGTGTTTTCGAGGTCGATGGTTACGCGCGTGGCGTCGCCGTTCGCAGCGGTCCTGATCCGGCGTACCCGAGGAATCTCCGAAGAATTCGACGCACTTACGGATTTGCCGCCCGAATGCGCTGGCGTACTCGCGCTTGCACGGCCATCCTCGCTGGCCGGTTCAGCTGGCGCGGAGTTCGCCGGCGCAGTCAGCGTGGCCGTCTGCGCATCGCTGTTCTGCAGCAGCGCCAATTCCGCCAGCGCCTCCTGCACTTCGCGCTTTTTCGGCGAGCGCGGATAGCGCTTCAAAAAGTCTTCATAGGTTTTTTTCGCGAGCGCCGAATCTCCCAGCTGATCCCGCTGCAATTTCGCCATGCGCAGAATCGCGTCCTGGCAAAAATGGTTCGTCGGATACTCGTGTACCAGGAACTGGTAGGAATCCACCGCCGACTGGTAATAGCTCCGCCCGAAGCGGTCGCCCATTTCCGTGTACACCTCGGCGATGGCCAGCAGGGAATCAGGCACTTCAGGGGCGCGCGGCGTAATCAGCGCGACGTGGCGGTAACTGGAAACCACTTGCTTATATGCGGCCAGCGTGCGTTTCTCGGGCGACGCACCGTTCAATTCCGTGCGCTGCTCTTCGGCCCGCGCGAACTGCGTGCTCGCGGATTGCCGCTTCACCGCGGTCGTGGCATCGCCGGCTTCCGTAGTGGCGCGCGCGTGGGCAGAAGGAACGCTCAGCGCCAGCCCCAGCGACACAAAAACCGGCGAAAGACGGGCGAAGCTCTTGTGCAAAATTTTTTTGGCCGGACTCTTCAATCTACATCCCCAAACGCAACCCACGCATTCCAAAAAACAGCAACGCGTTCAACAAATGACTTCGAAATTCCGAGCCGCAAAATGCCGGCTGCCCGGAAAGCAAAAACCAACCACTAAAAGCGTACAACTTTTTTTAATCGTTTGTGAAAACGACGCGGCCGCTCGGAGTGACATCCCTGTGGATTGCTCGCGCATTGATGAACGCGTCCGTAAGACGTCCCGACCCTGGCCGGAAGTAGGCATCCTGTACCTTCTGTACGTAGTTCCGCGTTTCGCGAAACGCCGGGATGCCGTGTGCCCGATCTACGGCTCCCTCACCCGCATTGTACGCCGCCAAAGCCAGATCCAGGTTGCCATTGTAGCGTTCCAGCAACCACTTCAGGTGTTTGACCCCGGCGTCAATGTTTTGCTGCGGGTTGAACACGTCATAAGCTCCGTATCGTTGTGCCGTCGTGGGAATCAACTGCATTAATCCGCCAGCTCCCTTGTGCGAATAAGCCCTTGGATTCCAGTTGGATTCCGTTTCGATCACCGCGCGAACCAGTGCGGGGTCCACGTGGTGACGTTCCGCTGCTTCTCTTACCAGTTTCTCGACGCCGTCGCGGTCGATACTTACGGCCGGACGTTCGCGTCCTGAGAAAGAAGATTCAGCGGCGAGGTAGATGGTTGCGCGCGGCTTTCCGAGTCCCAACTTAACGGTAACCGGCGGTTCGGCGTTCACAAACAACTGCCGGCCCGTCGGTTCCACGACCTTGGTGATCTGGGCGCTGGCGCCTTGTGCAAAAAAAGCAGCGCAAAGAACCATCGTTCCTGGAATCTGCCAAGCCGTGTTTGCCGTGCGTTTTGCCATCGTGCCCTGGGGAAGGCCAACAACAATATCTGGAACCTACAATAGAATGAACAGTTTTCGACATTGCCGCAGAGCGGTCAATGTCCCTTCCGTACTAGTGGCCTAGCCGAGCGGTCTACACTAGGGAAGATCGCCTGGCGAGTAATACGTCTTGCGAAGCCGTGTTCGCAGAGAGGTCTCCCCCAGCGTATAGGCTCCTGGCGCTAGCCCGATTATAGCAAGGGCTCGAGGAGGGAGGGGATACTCAATAGGGCACTTTTTAGGGCTGCTGTGTCTTTACCGCCAGCCTCGGCCAGGTCCGGCCGGCCGCCTCCGGAACCGCCGACCTGCTTGGCGAGTGCCTGTATCAGCTTGCCAGCATGGACTTTAGCGGTCAGGTCCTTGGTCACCCCAGCGATCAGGGCCACCTTGCCGTCCTCCGGCATGCCCAGGGCGACCACCCCGGAGCCCAGCTTCTGGCGCAGGGTGTCTACCAGTTGGCGGAGGCCCTCCCGGTCGACATTAGCGACCTCGGCGGCGATCAATTTGACCCCTTTGACGGTCTGGACGCGAGCGGCCAGTTCGTCGACCTGGCTGAGGGCGCCTTTGCGTTTTTGGGCTTCCAGCTCCTTTTCGAGGTGCTTGGCGGTTTGTGACAGTTTTTCGACCTGAGCCAGGAAGCCGTCTTCACCGACGTTAAGCGTGGCGGCGATTTGCCGCAGGATTTGCGCCTGATGCTGGAAGTGCTCGAGGGCGCCGATGCCGGTGACGGCTTCAATGCGACGAACACCGGCGGCGACGGATTCTTCGCTGACGATTTTCAGGATGCCGATGTCGCCGACGCGCTGGACGTGGGTGCCTCCGCAAAGCTCTTTGGAGTAGAAGCCGCGAGCGGCGCGGGGATCGGGAATCGTGACGACGCGAACGTTGTGCTCGGGGTATTTGTCGCCGAAGAAGGCCAGGGCGCCGGAAGCCAGCGCTTCTTCAAGAGAAGTGACGTTCGTCTCGACTTGCGTGTTCAGGCGAATTTCGTCGTTGACCTGCTGCTCGATGTCGCGCAGCTCTTCGGCATCCACGGGAGCAAAGTGCGAAAAATCAAAGCGCAGCCGCTCCGGAGCGTTTAGTGAGCCAGACTGTTTTACATGTGGGCCAAGAATGTTGCGCAGCGCCGCGTTGACCAGGTGCGTCCCTGAATGGTTGCGGATGATTCGCGCGCGGCGTTCCGCATCGGCGACGACCGCAACGCGATCGCCGACGCGCAACGTTTCTTTCGCGACGACTTTGTGTGCGACGAGACCTGCGACAGGATAAAACGCGCCCTTTATTTCGGCGAGTTGCTGCGATTCCGAATTATCGTAGAACGCGCCGGTGTCCGCCACTTGGCCGCCGGACTCTGCGTAGATCACCGTGCGGTCGAGAACGACTTCGCCGCTTTCGCCCGCCTTCAGTTCATTCACCGCCCCATTCTTCGTGATGATCGCTTCAATCCGGCAATCCTTCCCGCACGTCCCAAAATAAAAATCCGGCTCCGTCCTAAACGTCTCCGCCAGTTTGGCATACGCTGGATTCGTCGCCTCTTTCGCCCCACCCTTCCACGACGCCCGCGCTCTTCTGCGCTGCTCCTCCATCGCTCGCTCGAATCCAGCGGGATTAAACAGGAATCCTTGATCCCTGCAGGTATCCTGAATGAAATCCAGCGGGAGACCATACGTGTCATAGAGCTTAAAGCCAATTTCTCCCGGCAACTCCAGCGCCGGACTGGAAACTATTCCGCCAGTTTCGCGTTGCTTTTCGGCCAGCAGCTTCCGTATACCTTCGCCTTTGTCGACGTAATCCTGACCGATTCTGCGAAATTCATCCTCAAGCTTTTTCAATCCGACTGCTATCGTTTGGTTAAAGCGTTTTTCTTCGGCAAGAACGATCTCCGGGACTCGGGCTGCCGATGGCTCAAGTAATTCTGGATAAGCAGCACCCATCTGCCGGCGGACGGTTTGAACCATCTCTGAGAGAAAAGCTTGCGTAGCTCCCAACAACTGCCCGTGACGGATAGCGCGGCGCATGATTTTGCGGAGGACATAGCCGCGGCCTTCGTTCGATGGCAGAACCCCGTCTGTAATGAGAAAGGTTGTCGCGCGAGCGTGATCGGCAATGACGCGTAGAGAAGCTGCACCGCCCTTGCCGACTTCGGATTTCATTTCCTTCTCATAGTCGACGCCACAAAGTTCGGCGGCGCGCTTAAGCAGGGGGACAAAAAGATCGGTGTCGTAGTTGGAGATGACGCCTTCGAGGACGGCGGCGACTCGCTCGAGGCCCAAGCCGGTGTCGACGCAGGGTTTTGGCAATGGTGTGAGCGTGCCGCTAGCGTCGCGGTTAAACTGCATGAAAACGAGATTCCAAATTTCGACGTAGCGGCCGCAGTCGCAGGGGAATTTGCAATCAGCATGACCGTCATCGGAGGCGGCGGGGCCCATGTCGTAATGGATTTCGCTGCAAGGGCCGCAAGGCCCCGTGTCGCCCATGGCCCAGAAATTCTCCTTCAGGCCGGGGATGGCGAAAATACGGTCAGCGGGGACATTCTGAGTCAGCCAAAGGCCTTTCGCCTCTTCGTCCACTCCTAAAGTTGTGCCCGGCGCCACCTCGGCGCCGCCAAAGAGCGTGACGTACAATTTTTCTTTCGCGATTCCAAACCATTGCGGGGAAGTGATCAGTTCCCAGGCGTAGGCGATCGCGTCTTTTTTGAAATAATCGCCGAAGGAAAAATTGCCGAGCATCTCGAAAAATGTGTGATGGCGCTTGGTGAAGCCGACGTTTTCAAGGTCGTTGTGCTTGCCGCCGGCGCGCACACATTTCTGGCAGGAAGTGGCGCGCGTGTAATCGCGCTTTTCGAGGCCAAGGAAGACGTCCTTAAACTGGTTCATCCCGGCGTTCGTGAAGAGCAGCGTCGGATCGCCATGGGGAACGAGCGAGGAGCTGCGGACGCGGCGGTGGCCTTTGCCTTCAAAGAATTGCAAAAACTTTTCGCGGATCTCGTTGCCGGTCATTGTTTTCTCGGTGCCCTTACCGGGCACCTCAGCCTCAGTTCCTGTTGAAATGGCAGACCAAGATTATCGCAGAGGGGACGAGATAGCACCAATTGGGGCGCAAGTGGGAATGGGAGGAGGCGCGTTCCAAAATAGGAAACGAGTTCAAGTAACACTTTAAGAATTTTGGGGTGCGGGGGACCCATACACCTCGGCATTTTTGAGAAAGAGTGCGGAACCGATTGAATGCAAAAGAGATGTGAAACACTCTTGGGCTCAAGAGCGACAAGAGAGAGAAAAGAGTGGGAGGTGTGAATGGGAAGGTGCGGCTCTGATCCTTCAAGGGAATAAGTGGGTTGGGATGGGATTCGTCCCGTAGTTTTCATGGAGGTGAGGCAAATAAAGGAGTTCAGGCCCTGGGTTCTGGAAGTGTGGAAAGAAAAGGAGTTAGAGGGCGATTCTTTGGATTTGTGGCAAGTAAAGGAATTAGCGGATTGTGGGGCGCGATTCACGCAAAAGTATAGCACGGGAGATGACCTAAGTCAATAAATACTTATATGGTAAATAAGACACAATGCTGAGCAGGCGCTTCCAACGGAGCTCCGATTTGGGGGCTTCGCAGGTGAGACGGGAATTCAGGGTGGACGAAGCCGGGGTAGGGAGGACGGCGGTGGAGAGCGGGGTGAACCCCGCATTCACGAGGTATTCATAGCCTATTGCATTGCATGGGAGCGGCTTTCGGGGTAAGTTCTACGGCCAGTGAAGTCCGGTCTGGCGCGCCCCGGCGCCGAGAAAACGCTTCGGTTCATTCGACCGGATTAAAGAAATCGGGAAGGAGCCGGTACTTGTGCGGTGCTGCACGAGCGGCTGTGCACGCTTCCTTACACCATCTCGGAAGGAGTCAACGACATGCAAGCATTTCGTAATCTCGGGCGGGCGATCGGAATCTCGACGCTGGCAGGAGCTGCGCTTTTCCTGACAGCGGTTACCGCGCGCGCGCAGTCCAGTGATCCAGACCAAAAGCAAATCACCGTCAAGCCGACAGATATCGATCATCAGGCCGCCAAACAGGCAACGGTTGTGTATCGCAAGGCCTGGACGGGGAGCAGACCAAAGGAGGTAGGGGAGTCGAAACTGACTTTGCATGCGGGAACAGTACCCCATAGCCAATCCTCTTCGCACGGCGACGGGGACAACCCGCCGCGTTACCCTGGCGATCTCAATTATCACGGAGGGGCCGTCGTTGAATTTGCGAAGTCGCACGCCATCTATATGCTGCCGAACGGGACGTGCCCGATTGCGGTGTGCTGGGGAAATCCGGAAGGGTTTCTGCGTGACCTGGGCAAAAGCGAGTTCATTCATGTGACCGACCAGTACGTTGACCGCGAGTCTGATAATCGCTACACGGTTGGGCAGAGAGCGTTTGTTCCCTACACGCCGCCGACGGTGCCTTTTACCGACAATGATATGCTTACGGTGATTCACGCGGTGGCGTCGGTGACTGGGGAGACCGGTTACGGGCATATCTATCATGTGTTTCTACCACAGGGGCAGGATGAGTGCTTCGACTCCACCTTTACGGTCTGCGCCTCCAACGTGTTCTGTGCGTACCACAGCAGCGCGGACTTCACGGACATTGGACACATTCTCTACTCGATCGAGCCTTATGAGAATGTGATCGGTTGCCAGGTGAGACCGGGCACTCCTAACGGTACACTCGTGGATTCCACCAACGACAGCCTCTCGCACGAATTGATCGAGACGATTACCGATCCGGATGGGACAGCCTGGTGGAACAGTACAGGGCTGGGAATGTTTGGACAGGAGATTGGGGATGAATGTGTGTTTCTAGTTCCTCCTTTCTATTCCGACCCGGCCATTATCAAGGTGAAAGGGAATTTGTACGCCTTACAGCCGGAATATAACAACCGACAACATGCCTGCACGGCGGACAACTAACTGAAAGGTGTTCCGTGAGGGAGGGCGAGCGATTGCCCTCCCTTTTTTTGTTAGTTGCGCTTTCGTGCTTTGGCTTTTTGAACTATTGAATGTACTCTGCGGAATGGCCGCGAAACGGCGAGACTCTGCTTTGCTTGGAGTCCTACTCCAGCTCGACCTCGGGAACATCCTCTCGCGTTATCTTCTTTAACTCACGCCGGACCACGTCTGAGGAAAAACCGGCGCGCAACAGGCTGCCGTAGATGGAAGCCATTTTCTTTTCATCGATTTCGCCGCGGTAGGAGCGCAGCTTGCGTTCGATGCGCTGGCGGACCATGGCGGACTCGTCGGTTGTCTGTGCGGTTTCTTCCAGCGCGGCCGCAATGTGGCGGTCGGGAATGCCGCGTGCGCGGAGGTCGCGGGCGACGCGGAATTTTCCTTGCTTGCGCGAATCGGTGCGCTGGCGGGCGAACTGTTTCGCATACTTGGCATCATCAATCATGCCGTTTTCCTTCAAACGCGCCATCACCACTTGCACCAGGAGTTTGTTGTTGCTTCGGCGCTCCAGCTTCAGCTTCATCTCATGCACGGAGTGCGCTCGCCGCATCAACGCCCGCACAGCGACGTCATACAACTCCTCTTCAGTTTCCAGTTGCCGCGGCTTGGAGAACATGCACAGAAGGATAAAAGTAAGAAAGTAACGAAGTAAAGACAAACAAAGAGATTGACAGTCCCGACAAGGTCGGGATCTTCGATCTACAGTTGAAAGTTGAAGGGGAAAGTAAGAGATAACGCAGAGATGCAGAGGACGCCGAGGAAGCGCGGAGGGAAAGTAATCGAATCACTAGTGGCCAGTGGTGAGAGAAGAATCGGGGGCCACTAACCTAGCGGGGACGCGTTCTGCGATTTGATGCCTCCAGGAAATCCATGAGGCTTCGCAGCGCCGGCTTTCTGAAGAATTTGGGGCCTGACGCATCTGTGATAGTCCGCGGTCTATCTCACTAAGTGCGTCTTCAAATTGCTTCCGCGCGCAAAGAAGAGCGATTTTCACTCTGGTTTGCCAGACTGGGTGAAGGTGGTCTAACGACCGGATCTTTCTAAACCAGATTTCCGCCTTATCGACATCCCCGCGGCGCCACCCAGTGAATACAGCAGCTTCGGCGATTAGTCTGTCCCTCTGTTCGTCATCCATTAGCCCGCAGTGAGCCAAACATCGCTCCAGATATTGGGCAGCGAGTTCTTTGTCTTGAGCGGCGTCATATGCGAGCCAGTTCGAATAGTAGTCGCCGCTCGGAAGCCTGGTTGGGGCGGCAGCAATCCGAAACCATCGGGGAACATAATCCGGAGGGAAAAGGCCATTGGCTTTGACTGCTGAAAGTGAGTAAGACGCGACCATTTGAGAGGCTTCCGCCTTAGAAAAGAGGAGAGCGCGAAGCAGCATGGCATCGTTTGCGAAACCGTGGGTGCGAAATGGGATCAGGGCTATGCAACCGATGATGAGCGACCAGGCTCCAAGGAACTCTATGAATGCTGGCCAAGGAGAATCGTACCGAGCGATGCCGAATTCGCCCGCAACGATTCCAGCTATTCCGCACAAAATGCTCGCGGCTGGCCCGCCAGCGATGAAGATGGCTAAGCGACCGCGGACTCGACGAACACGGTCCAAAGACATATACGCAAAGCCCCAAAATAACCTGGGCCGAACTTTAAATTTCCATTTGCCGCTATCGATCCTGATTCGGAATGGATCGGTCCTTACGCCCTTGAAGCGCAACCCGACGGAACAGCCAGCAACCAAGTGGCCTATCTCATGAATTACTATCGTCAGGAAATTGACGAGCAGGAATCCGAACAAGACCATCAGGAAAGAGAGATTTCCAGTGAATACGACGAAGGCGACTGCGGTCAGGAACGGAAGTGCAAAGCGACCAGTGAAACACTCAGCGTCTGGCTCGGGAAGAGGCTTGAGCAGGTCGAGAATGGGAGTTGCTGTGTTGCTGAGAGGTTCGGTTGTCATCTCTGTGATGAGAGGCAATCGCCGTCCAGCCCGACGAGAAAGAGCTATTTGCGGGCGAAGCGCTCGAAGTCGGCCATTTGGCGCTCCATCTCTTCGCGAGCGGAGTCGGCGGCGGAGCGAATACCCTGGATGCGCAGCTTGAATTCGTCGGCGTTCGAGGCGCGGGCGAGAGCTTCGTCGAGGGTGATGAGCTGTTTGGTGTAGAGATCGAAGAGCGACTGATCGAAGGTCTGCATGCCGTACTGGCTGGTGCCGGCGGCGATGGCGTCGTGAATCAAACGCGTTTTGTCCGCGTTGATGATGCAATCGCGGATATAGCCGGTGGCGATCATGATTTCGACGGCGGGAACGCGGCCTTTGTCATCGGCGCGTCGAACGAGGCGCTGCGAGACGACAGCTTTTAAGGTAGCGGCAAGCTGCAAACGAATTTGTTTCTGCTCCGGCGGCGGGAAGACGGCAATAATACGCTGAATCGTTTCGGTGGCGTCGAGAGTGTGCAAGGTGGAAAGCACGAGGTGGCCGGTTTCCGCGGCGAGCAGTGCGGTGGAAATGGTTTCAAGGTCGCGCATTTCGCCGACCAGAATCACGTCGGGGTCCTGACGTAAGGCAGCGCGTAGCGCCGTGGAAAAGTTTGCGGTGTCCACTTCCACTTCGCGCTGATTGATGAAACTTTTTTTGTCGCGGTGCAGGAACTCGATGGGATCTTCGATGGTGATCAGATGGTCGGCGCGATTGGCGTTGATGCGGTCGATCATCGCGGCGAGCGTGGTGGACTTACCGGAACCGGTGGTTCCCGTGACCAGCACCAGCCCGCGTTGTTCCTCGCAGATTTTAGTGATGACGCTGGGAAGATTTAATTCTTCCGTGGTGCGAATTTTTGTGGGGATAACGCGCAGGACCATACCGACGTTGCCGCGCTGCTGAAAGACGTTGACGCGGAAGCGGCCGAGGCCGGCGACGCCATAGGCCATGTCCAACTCCGCCGTTTCCTTGAACTTTTGCTTCTGGCGGTTGGTCATCATGCTGAAGGCCATGGAAAGCATTTCTTCGGGCGTGACGCGAGGGACGTCGGTGAGCGGGGCGAGCAAGCCGTCCACGCGCAAGTAAGGGTGATTGCCGACTTTCAGGTGCAAGTCGGAGGCTTTGTTTTCGACAGCGCGACGGAGCAGATCATCAATGCTTACGGCCATATCGTGTAAACCCCGCAAGAATGCAGCTAATACGCGACACTAGCACCGGGCTGGGGGACCGACAAGGCAGGCGAGCAGCGTGGTTGCGCGGTAGTTACCTGAGCTTCGGGACAGGTTTTGGAGGAATTTGCGGCGCTCAAGCCTTCTTCAGAAAAAGTGAATCGTAGAGCAAGCCGGCGAGAAAGCCTCCGGCAAGGGGACCAACCCAGTAGACGCCGTGGTTGGCCCAGTGGGCGGAAGCGAGCGCCGGCCCGAAGGCTCGCGCGGGATTGAGGGCGGCGCCAGTGAAAGGACCAGCGACGAGGATGCCTAGAGTGATGGTCAAGCCGATGCCAAAGCCGGCAATCGCGCGGAACGTGCCCTTTTCGTCGACGGCAGTGGCAAACACCACCAACACCAGGAAAAACGTAGTGACTGCTTCGAGGGCCATACCGGCCCAGCGGGGAAAATCGCGCGCGAGTTCCGGCACACCGAGGGCGACGGCGCGCCAGGTCTCTTCGGGAATGATCGCCTTGAGCAAAAACGCGGCAGCGGTAGCGCCGGCGAGCTGGGCGGCCCAGTAAAAAAAGGCGTCGATGGTATTCACGCGCTTGGTGACCCAGAACCCGATGGTCACGGCGGGATTGAAGTGTCCACCGGAGATATGTCCCATGGCCGAAACCATGATGGCGATTGACAGGCCGTGGGCCAGAGCGATGCCGAGGAGGCCGACTCCGCCGGTGGAGTGCAGATATTGATCGGCGCAGATCGCTCCGGCGCCAAAAAAAATCAGCGCAAAGGTGCCGATAAATTCAGCGATGAGTTTTTGCGAAGTGCTGTACATTCGAAACTCTCCCCGCGCGGAAAAAAATTACCTTCGATTCGAACGGATGCATTCTAGCCGGATTGCGATGCCGAGCGCCAGTCTCCGGGCAAGCTTGGGCTTCACAGTCAGAAACACGATTAATTCGGCGGTGGAAGACCAATTTTTTTCAAGAGCTGCACATAACGCGGGTCCGTCGTCCAATAAGAATCCAGTTCGGCTCTAGCGCGGAGCCCGTCCATGCGAGTGTCGCCCTGTTGATACGCGAGTTCAAGCGCGGCAAAGGCATGATCCTTTTCACCCAGTCCCGCATAAATGTCCGCAATTCCCAACCACGAGATATATTTGGTTCTCGCTGCCTCAATCAGTTCGCCGAGGATTTTTCGGGCTTCCGCGGTCTTGCCGGCTTTTGCATAAGCGTATCCAAGATAGCCCCGATAGTAAGACGATTCCGGCATGGACTGAGAGGCTTTCTCCATTTCCGTCACGGCCTCGTCAAATCTCTTTTGCAAGATCAAAATCTGGGCGTAGCCGTAGTGCGCGATCGGATAGTTCGGATCCCTATCGAGAGTTTTGCGAAACTGCTGTTCCGATTCCGCGAGTTGCTTGGCAAACATCAGCGACAGGCCCAAATTGACTTGAAGGATCGGGGTGAAGGGCTCCAGCGCCACCGCCTTGCGGTTCTCCTGGATCGATTCTTCATAACGGCCAGTGGCGTACAGGAGTTCTGCGTACCATTGGCGCGCATAAGGGTAGGCAGAATTGAGGTCAATCGCGCGCTTGAACTCGCGCTCCGCTCCCGCGAAGTCCCATTCGAAAATAAGGAGTACATTGCCGAACGAAGCATGCGCCTCTCCTAGAACAGGATCGAGCTCGAGCGCTTTTTCCGCTGCTTGGCGAGCCTTCGCGCCGGCCTCCTTGGGTGAGAGCGCGGCACTGTTGCGCGCCAGTGAATAGTAAGAGTCGGCAAGCCCCGTGTACGCGAGAGCGTAGTTCGGATCTTTTGCGATGGCCTGCTGAAAGTAGTCGATGGCTTTGTTCACGCCGCCAGCCGTTCGCCGGTTCCAATAGAATCTGCCTTGTAAGTACAACTGATAAGCTTCGGAGTTCTGAGTAGGCCGTTGCGCTACGATATTTTGCTGCGCGCCGGAAAGCTTCAACTTCAAGTTCTCCGCGATGTCCCGGGTGATATCCGGCTGCAGGCTGGTCACATCAGTTAATTTGCGCTGATACTGTTTCCCCCAGATTTGTCGGTCGTGCTCGGCATCAATGAGCTCGGTGCTGATGGAAATGGTGTCGCCCTGCTGAACCATGCGGCCAGTGAGAATGGTGTGAACGCCGAGGTCCTGAGCCACGGCCTGCGGCTGGATGTTCTTCCCTTTGTAGCGATAGACGGACATGAGCGAGACGACTCTTAAGGACGAAATTTGCGAGAGCGTGTGCACGAGATCCTGGGTGATTCCTTCGCTGAGATATTCGACATCGGGATTGCCGGTAGCGTTTACAAACGGCAACACGGCAACCGAATCCACAGAAATTTCCTTTTCGTGCTTGATTCCGAACAGCAGCGCCAAGGCTAAGACGACGGCGAGAGAGAGGCCCGCGGCGAGCACACCCATGCGCAATTTCGGGCTGCGGGCCGAGGGGGCTTTGCTGACCGCTGCAGTAGCGGCGGTCACGCGAGCGGTATCCGAGTCGCGCTTCAGGCGCTTGAGGTCGGCGCGGATTTCCGCGGCGCTCTGGTAGCGCAGGGCACGGTCTTTCTCGAGTGCTTTCGAAACAATTTCGTCGAAGCGCGGGGGGAGATTCGAATTCGCGGCGCTGGGATTCGGCGGCGTGCGTTCGAGAATCGCATGGAAAATAACTGCCGAGGTAGGCCCGGAGAAGGCCACGCGGCCGGTGGCCATTTCATAGAGGACGGCTCCGAAGCTGAAGAGGTCGGTACGCGCATCGAGTTCTTCGCCGCGGGCTTGCTCGGGGGACATGTAAGCGACGGTGCCCATGGCGATTCCGGGACTGGTAAGCGCTTCCTCCGTCGTCACTCCTTCCATGGATCCAGCGGTGGCGCCTGGGATCGCGCCGTCAGCGGAGAGTTTGGCCAGACCGAAATCCATGAGCTTGGCTTGTCCGCGCGCGGCCATGAAAATGTTAGCGGGCTTGATGTCGCGGTGGACGATGCCTTTTTTGTGGGCAGCATCGAGCGCATCGGCGATTTGAACGCCGATGTCGAGAAGCGCCTCCCTCGGAAGGGCGCGGCTTGAGATGCTCTGCTTGAGTGTTTCCCCTTCGAGGAGCTCCATCACGAGGAAGGTTTTTCCTTCGTGTTCTCCGATCTCGTGAATCGTACAGATATGGGGATGATTCAGGGCGGAAGCGGCGCGTGCTTCGCGGCGGAAGCGTTCCAGCGCTTGAGGATTCTGGTTGAGTTCGTCCGGGAGGAATTTGAGCGCGACGCGGCGGCCCAGTTTCAGGTCTTCGGCGGCGTAGACCACGCCCATGCCACCGACACCGAGTTTCTCAAGGATGCGGTAGTGCGAGACGGTTTGGCCGGTCATTCGAAAGGTTTCCGCTGCGCGAAATGATAGGGGGTGCGGTGAACTGAGTCAACGCTGCGGAAGTGGGTGGGGAGCTAGAAGTTAACAAAAATGGGGAGAAAGAACAGGAATTTACGCCAGGGACGCGGGGACCACAGGTGGACAGGGAGAGAGGAACAAGAGAATCTCACCAAATCGTGGGAACCAGTTTGGAGCGGCGAATTTCACGGTCGGCAGTAACCAGGGATAGCCCCTCGACGAGTGCGGTGGCTCCGATGATGCGATCGGCGGGATCCTTGGGATAGGTTGCAGGAAATTCCATGGCGAGCGCGCACGCCCGGCCAGTTATCGGGAGGACGACAAAGCGGGCTTCGATGTCCCGCAGAAAGGACTCAGGGCTGATATCGAGGTGGATGCGGCCTCTACTCGCCAAGGTCGCCAATTCCCAGAGGCACATACCAGATATTGCCAAGCCGTCTCCAAGCTTGCGCGCATCATCAATGGCGGTTCGTGCCTTTCTTGAAATCCGAGCTTGATCAAACGCGAGCCAGGCGACCACATGGGTGTCGACAAGAATCAATAGAGTTTGCCCCACTCTTCTGGTGTAAGGGCAGGCGAAACAACGTCGTCCGTAATCGTACCCTTGCCGCGAAGAAAGCCGAAAATATCGTCAACTTGCGGTTCCACCGGAACGAGTTTCGCCACAGGCTTACCGCGTTTGGTGATCACCACGGTTAAGCGCTTGGTCTGCACTTCGTCCATGACCGCAAGGCAATTTGCCTTGAAGGCACCCGCTGCCATCGTCTTCATCGGAGAAACTCCATTGTGACTATGGTCATTATACCATGGTCATATCTGCCGCGCAAAGATGATACAAGCGCGACTTATCGGGGGAAAACAGAATAGAGATTTAACGCAGAGACGCGGAGGGAACGCAGAGAAGAAAGGATTAAGCAGAGAGCACCGAGGCTGGAGCAGCGCAGAGGTTTGGGTGGCGTTGGGGGGTAAGGGCGCAAACATGCTGCGCTCCCCAAGCGCAACAACGGGAAGCTAGCGGACCGCGGCTCCGACGGGTGCGTTGACGCGCGTGAGCCAGCCGTGGCGGTCGGGTTTGGTACCGCTGGTGATGGCGAAGAATTCTTCCTGGATTTTGCGGGTAACTGGCCCGGCGACGCCTTTGCCGACTTGGATGTGATCCACGGAGCGGATGGGAGTAACCTCGACGGCGGTTCCTACGAAGAACACCTCATCGACGATGTAGAGCATTTCGCGCGGGATGACGCTTTCTTTCACGGGAATGCGCAGATCTTCCGCGAGCTTCACGACGGCATCGCGGGTGATGCCGGGCAGAATGCTGGTGGCCAGCGGCGGTGTATAGAGAACGCCATCGTGGACGAGGAAGATGTTCATGCCTGACCCTTCGCTGACATGGCCGCCGGAATCCAGAGCAATGCCTTCGGCGTAGCCGTTGAAGGAGGCTTCCATCCGAATGAGTTGCGAGTTCATGTAGTTGGCCGCGGCTTTGGACATTGCGGGCAAAGTATTCGGTGCGATGCGCGTCCAGGAGCTCACGCCGACTTCCACACCCTTCGAGAGAGCTTCGGGGCCCAAATAGGCGCCCCAGGACCAGCAGGCCATATAAATATCGATCGGCGAATTCAGGGGGTTGACGCCCACTTCGCCGTAGCCGCGGAGAACGATGGGCTTGACGTAGCAGGAGTTCAGTTTGTTCGTGCGCACGACCTCGGTGGCGACGTTACAGAAATCGTCGACGGAGTAGGGAAGTTCCATGCGATAGATGCGCGCGGAGTTGATGAGGCGCTGCATGTGCTCGCGTAGGCGAAAGATGGCTGGGCCCTGCTTGGTTTCGTAGCAGCGAATGCCCTCGAAGACCGCGGAGCCGTAGCTGACCACGTGGGAAAGGACGTGAAGCTTAGCGTCGTCCCAGTTGATCCACTTTCCGTTGTGCCAGATTTTCTCAGTCGCCTGGATCGGCATAGATGCTCCCTATTCGATGGTGCCACTCGCGGTGGTCGAAATTGCAGAATACGGTACGCGGGAGAGAGCGTCAATGCGCGAAACGGAATGGACACGGAGGGCTCGGAACCAAATTGGCGCGCACCGCAATTATTTTGGCGAGGGATCGGATGTCTTTTCGCCGGTCGCGGGCTTGCGGGAAGAACTGGCAGCGCCGCTTGCAGGTGCTGACATTGCCGAAGTCATCGTTAGGAATGCCGACCTGGCCTCGAGAAGGATGCGATCCGTCCTGTTCTCGACGATACCCAAAAGTAAAAATGGAATCGCGGTGGCCGCGACTAGCAGCTTCGCCCGACGGGGCGTCCTGGCTTCCGGCTCCCAACGAAAAAGCTGGGCGGAAAGGAAAAAAGTGAGGCAAGCCCAGGCGGCCAGGGAAAGGATCTCCGCATAACGGCTCCAGGCCGTGGCGGAGTTCGCGATGGTCTGCTGAAGACCGTTAACCAGGTAGGTGGACGGAAGAAACAGGCCAATCCGCTGTACAGTGCGCGGCAAAAAGGCCAGAGGAAAGGTGGCGCCGGAGAGAAAGATCAGAGGCAGCCACAGGAGTTGGTTGAGTACCTGAGTTTCTTGCATGGTGTTGGTCACGCTGGCCACGACCAATCCGAGCGAACCAAAAGAGATGATGCCGACAGAGATGAGCAAGAAAAGAGAAAGGGGATTGCCAATACTCGGAACGTGAAAAACGACACGGGCCAGGAACAATTCAACCAACACTGTGGGAAGGGTCAGCACGAAATTGGCGACGATGCTCGAGGCCAGCAAGTCGCTGGCAGTCACGGGCGCTACATGGAAGCGCCGCAGGATTCCTTGTTCCCGGAACATAACGAGAGCCGCGCTGAGTCCCCAGAAACTGCCCATCACGTTAAACGCGAGCACGGGACCGAGATAAAACCCCACCATTTGCGGAACGCCCTTGGCAAATACGCCCAACCATATGAAGAAAAAAGCAAAGGGCATGACCAGGATAAAGAAGAAGAACATTTTATTGCGCATGGCCAGGTGAATGCGCATGCGCGTGAGTGCAACAAAGTTTTTCAATCGCGCAGCCTCCTTCCGGTCATTTCGATGAACACGTCTTCGAGGGAAGGCGTAGCGATTTCGAGGCTCACGAGTTCATTTCCCTCAGCTTCCAGGTGTTTGACAAGAGAAACGATGGCTTGCGGGGGCCGATGCGAATGAATCACGTAAGTGCCGTCGACTTCGCGCGCGTCAGTAACACCTTCGAGGTTCTTGAGCGCTCCGTTCAATTCCGGCTTCGAGAGGCGAACCTCGATGCGTGTGGCACCGCCGGAATGGGCTTTCAACTCCCGAGGAGTGCCCAGGGCTATGACCTTGCCATGATCCACAATGGCCACGCGGTCGCAGAGGCGCTCGGCTTCCTCGATGTAGTGCGTGGTCATCAAAATGGTTTTTTTGTCGCGGCGAAGTTCTTCGATGATGTCGTAGATTTCGCGGCGCACCTGCGGATCGAGCCCTGCGGTCGGCTCGTCGAGGAAGACTACTTTCGGGTCATTGAGGAGGGCCATGGCGAGCGCGAGGCGCTGCTTCTGACCGCCGGAGAGCTGGCTGTAGAAGGTGTTGCGCTTTTCTTCCAGGCCGAAGCGCTTGAGCAGCTCTTCCGGCTTGCGGCCGCGCTTGTAGAAGCTGGCGAAGAGCTGCAAAGCTTCCATGACCCGAATTTTGTCCGGAAGCGAAGTGGACTGCAGTGCGGCGCCAATTTCGTGCTTTAGAGCCGAGGTATCTCTTTGCGGGTCCAGGTCACAGACAGAAACGCGGCCGCCATCCGGGTCGCGAAGACCTTCCAAAATCTCGACGGTGGTCGTTTTTCCGGCGCCGTTGGGTCCGAGGAGACCGAAGACTTCACCCTCTTCGACGTTGAAGCTGACGCCGCGGACCGCTTCGAGCTCGCCGTAACGCTTGACGAGGTTCTCCACTTGGATGATGGAATCTGCCATCTTAGCTGACCACCCACTCGGCCGGGTTCATCCTTGAAATGAGCTATAGCATACAGCAGGTGGGCGCATCTTTCGTAACGGCAGGGGCAGATCTCTCCCACTCTCACTTACGAATACGTTTGCGGGGCGCTTTCTGTTTCACTGCGAGTTTTGCGGGCGGTTTCCAGAGGTGGTGCTTAAGGTCCACGCGAGACGCGATCAGCGTGACGCCTTCGCTTTCGAGAAGTTTTCTTTGCAGCGATGAATAAGGTTCGCGGATAAGGAGTTTGCCGCGCGCGCCGAGAACGCGATGCCAAGGAATGCCTTTGCCGGAAGGAGTGGCGGCCATGGCGCGCCCGGCTGTTCTTGCTCCGCCCGGAAGGCGCAAGGCTTTAGCGAGGGCTCCATATGTTAGAACCCTTCCGGGCGGAATTCGTTGCACGAAGCGATAGACGTAATCCCAGGACATTTCGAATCCATTTCCGAGGAGATCGGCTTGGAGAATCCCGCCTGCAAGAGAGTCGGGAAACTTGCACGCCATCCTAGGTGTCCAAAGAAAGAAGAACAAGAGAAAAATCCCGCGGCCGGGTTTAACACGGTAGATGCGATGCGGAGCGAATTCAGGAACGTCCGGGAAAACCGCGCATCTAATTTGAAGTAGGGAATAGAAAAATGCCGAGTGCGGTCATTCAAGTGTAGTCAGAAAACAAGGATGAGAAGAATTTATGGAACGCAGCAAAAAATGTGATGAGGAATACGGAGAAGATTCGACTACGGTTGTCGCGTTACTCATACGACGCAGTGCTCTGGCGAACACGTATCTTGTCTTGGCTGCCGTAGTGGAGAGAACTACACTACGGCAGATGACTTTGCCTTGAGGTGACGTCATGGACGAATACATACTTTCACTTGATCCGAGCAAGCGCAGCGCCGACACGATCGATTTTCAGACAGCGCTGGGGGCCAAGATTGTCGGGCAGAAGGAAGGTGTCCAGGCGTTGGTGGAGTTGTATCAAGTTTTCCGCGCCGGATTGAACTCTCCCGGCCGCCCGGTGGGGAATCTTCTGTTTCTTGGACCGACGGGCTCCGGCAAGACGCGCATGGTAGAAGCCGCGGCGGAGATTCTCTTCGGGGATCCCCGCGCGGTAGTTAAAGTGGATTGCGCGGAGTTCCAGCATTCGCATGAAATCGCCAAACTGATTGGCTCACCGCCAGGCTATCTCGGCCATCGCGAGACGCATCCACTCATCACACAGGAATCACTTTCCGCGAGTCATACCGACAAGCTGAAGCTCAGCTTCCTGTTGTTCGACGAAATTGAGAAAGCCAGCGACGCGCTCTGGCAATTGCTCCTGGGCATTCTGGATAAAGCCACTCTCACCTTGGGCGACAACCGCAAGGTGGATCTGTCTCAGACGATTATCTTTCTCACCTCCAATTTGGGGAGCGGTGAGATTACAGACCTCATGGAGGGCGGCATGGGCTTCATCCAGCCAAAGGACAAACCAGCCGATGGCCTCGACGAGAAAGTGGAGCGCACGGCTGTGGAAGCCGCGCGGCGGAAGTTCTCACCCGAGTTCATGAACCGCTTGGACAAGGTGGTGGTATTCCACCCGCTGCGGCGCGAACAGCTCCAGGAAGTGCTGGACATCGAGCTGGGCCAGGTGCAGAAACGTGTTCTTGACACCGCCAACGGGCAGTTCCTGTTTCGGGTGACGGCGGCTGGCAGGGAGTTCCTCCTGCAGGAAGGCACCGATCAACGCTACGGCGCACGGCATTTGAAGCGCGCTATCGAGCGCAATGTGGTTTACCCGCTGGCGAACCTTCTGGCCACGGATCAAGTCAGTTTGGGTGATCTGGTGTGCATTGATTGGGACCGCAGCCACAATCGACTGACGTTTGCCCGGGAAGGCGAGGGGGCCCTGATTGCGAGCCCGACGGCCCAGCCTGGAGGGATTGCCGCAGCCGCGGAAGCCAAGGATGGCAAATCGATCGATGCCCCGGCGGAAGTGGTACCGGAAGAGCGCAAGACCCGTGCGGCGCAACCTACAGCTGCTCCGGCAGGGACGTCGCAAGCCCGGAAGAAGCAGGATCGCTCCAATAACTAAAGTACTTAAAGTGGAACTTTAACTGGGACTAAGGGCGCATCGAAGGTGCGCCCCTTTTTGTCGCCGCGGAACTGACACAAACTGTTTCATCCCTCTCACTTTGCACGTGATTGAAACACTGTCTCACGGGTTGAGACAGTTTCCAGAATTGCAACACTTGTATGTTGTTGAGTTTGTGCTGTTTCTCGGAACCGCGCCCGGTGGACAAAATTGGCCCTCCCCATGCATTACTTCAGGTTTGCGCGTAGCTGAGACGCGCATTGCGCCCAGGGGACATGGTCGCAAGGAAGGATCGATGAAATGAGAGCCGCCGCCCGCCAGCAACTGGATCCGAGCATCCGAAGCAACGATACCCGTGATTTTCACGCCTCGTTGCGCGCCAAGATCGTTGGTCAGGAAGAAGGTGTGCAGTCCCTGGTGGACATGTTCCAGGTCTTTTGCGCCGGACTGAACTCGCCGGGGCGCCCGGTGGGCAACCTGCTGTTTCTCGGGCCGACCGGCTCGGGAAAAACTCGCATAGTGGAAGCGGCTGCCGAAATCCTTTTTGGAGACCCCCGCGCGGTAATTAAGGTCGACTGCGCGGAGTTCCAGCATTCCCATGAAATCGCCAAGTTGATTGGCTCGCCCCCAGGCTACCTGGGCCATCGCGAGACCCATCCTCTGATCACCCAGGAAGCCCTTTCAGCCAGCCACACCGAAAAACTGAAGCTCAGCTTCCTGTTGTTTGACGAAATTGAAAAAGCCAGCGACGCCCTCTGGCAATTGTTGCTGGGCATGCTGGACAAGGCCACGCTGACACTCGGCGACAACCGCCGCGTGGACCTCTCGCAGACCGTGATCTTCCTCACCTCCAACCTGGGCGGCGGAGAGATCACCGAACTGATGCAGGGAGGCATGGGCTTCATCCAGCCGAAAGACAAGCCGGCTGCGGGCCTCGATGAAAAAGTAGAACGTACGGCGGTAGAAGCGGCCCGCCGGAAATTTTCTCCGGAATTCATGAACCGGCTCGACAAAATTGTGGTATTCCATCCGCTGCGGCGTGCGCAGCTCGAGCAGGTTTTGGAGATTGAGCTCGGCCAGGTGCAGCAGCGCGTTCTGGAAACCGCCAAGGGACAGTTCCTGTTCCGGGTTACCAACGAAGGCCGCGACTTCCTGTTACAGGAAGGTACGGACCAGCGGTACGGCGCACGTCACCTGAAGCGCGCCATCGAACGCCACGTGGTTTATCCGCTGGCCAACCTGCTGGCGACCGAGCAAGTTCATCTCGGCGATCTCGTTTGCATCGATTGGAACAAGGAGCAGGAACGCCTGACCTTCGTTCGCGAAGGAGAGAATCTGGCGCTGCCCGCGCGCCGGCCGGAACCTGTCTTGCCCGTTCGTGCGATTCCCGCCAAGAGCGGCAAGGCTGTGGATGCTCCCGGCCTGACGAGCTCCCCGGAGCCTTCGCCGCGGATGGCTCGTTAAATTATCTTTTTGCTTTCGATGATCTCGCCCGGGTGGTCAGCCGCCCGGGCTTTTTCATTTCGCTCACCCGCCATGTAAAGTAACCTTGAGCTGCGGCGCGCCATCCTAGTTTTCATAGGCTCACGGAGGTTGTCGTGAATCGGCTTGGGTCGAATGTGGAGTCCCGCGTCACGGCTGCCGTTCAAACGATGTGGCAGCGAGTAGAGCAGCTAGCGCATGTGGCGGGCATGATTCTCGGAGTGTTGCTTTTGTTCGTCCCGGGGGCCGCGGCGCAGCGTACCGAGCTTAAGCCAGGATTCAACATGTTTTCTCCACAACAGGACATTGAGCTTGGGAAGAGAGCCGCCGCCGATGCCAAGAAACAGTTGCCCTCGTGCAATGATCCAAAAGCAGATGCGTACCTCACCGAGCTTGGGATGCATCTGGCTTCGAAGCTTCCTACCAACGGCGTGAAGTATCCGTTCGAATTTCACTGCGTCAACGACAAAGCCATCAATGCGTTTGCCTTGCCCGGCGGGTATGTTTTTGTCAATCGCGGCGCTATCGAAGCAGCGGACAACGAAGGGCAGCTCGCCGCGGTGATGGCTCACGAGTTGTCTCACGTTGCGTTGCGTCATGGAACGAATCAGGTGACGAAAGCGGAGTGGGCCCAGGGGATTTTTAGTATTGCCAGCGGAATCTTTGGCGACTCCACTGGCGGATCGCTGTTGACGCAGCTCGGAGCGTTCGCCGCGGGCGGCGTGCTGCTGCGATACTCGCGAACGGCGGAATCGCAGGCCGATGTGATGGGCACGCAAGTTCTTTACGACGCGGGGTATGACCCGCGCGCCATGGCGCAATTCTTCGAAAAGCTCGAAGCGGAGACGAAGGGGAAGAACCCGCCGGAATTCCTGTCCGACCACCCGAATCCGGAGCATCGCGTCGGTCGCGTGGATGAAGAGATTGAAAAACTCGGCCCGGTTCAGCCCAATGCCCGGCGAGACTCAGCCGAGTTCGAAGCGATCAAGCGGGAAGTGCTGGCTCTGCCGTTGGTCAAGAAGGCGGCGCCAGGAGCGCCTGGCGCCGCTGCCGCTCCGCCCGCAGCGCCCTCGCACAATTACGCGGCTTATCAAGCGAGTTCGTACTCGCTCAACTATCCGGACAATTGGAAGAAATATCCGGATAGCGATGGCGGCGGAGTATCGTTTGCTCCGGAAGGCGGCGTTTTGGATGACGGCAGCGGCCATAGCGCGCTGGCATACGGGCTGATCATCAGCGTGGCCAAAGCCAAGGGCGATTCGAACGATGCGAGCGTCCTGCAGAGTGCAACAAGCCAGGTGATTCAAGATCTTCAGAAGGCCAACCCGAGCATGAAAATCACGCGTCAAGGCGAGCACTTGCGCCTGAACGGCCAGCCTGGCCTTTCGACTTATTTGAGCAATGATTCTCCGGCGGGCGGCCAGGAGACGGATTGGGTCATCACCGTGCTGCGTCCCGCGGGTTTGGTCTATTTCATCTGCGTCGCTCCACAATCTGCCTACGATGGGTACGACAAGACGTTTTCAGCGATTCTTGATTCGGTGCGGTTCTCAAAATAGAAGCAGATCAAGGCAGAGGCAAGGAGGACGCCGAGAATCAGACCGAAAATAAAAACGCGACTGCGGAATAGATCATAAAAAAAAGGGCGTTCCGGTGAGCGGAACGCCCTAATCATTTGGTTATTCTGATCGCGCAGCGATTACCTGTCGTCATCCTCGCGGCTGTCGAAGAGGAACGGCAGGACCTCCGTGCCTTCGCGCCTCACAGCTTGGAGTTCGCTGGGGTCGATGCCTAGCGCCTTCAGGAGCGACGCTGCAACCTGAGAGGTGGCCACTGGAGTCTTCACCACTCGGGAATGCAAAGAGGGGTTCGAGACGATGAGCCCGACGTTGGTGTCGCCGAAGCTGAAACCGCCGTGCTCGGCGTTCTTGGCTGTCGAGTGCGTGTAGACCGTGCCGTAAATCGGCTGCACGAGGATATCGGGCGTGGCGTTGTCGGTTAGCGGGTCGTTGAACTTGAGCTTGATCTCTTTGCCCGCCATAACCTCATCGATGAACAAAGCGTTCGCGTTGGCATTCAGATAAGCGGCGGCCGCTGAAGTCTGGCTCTGGTCCTGCAGCCAGATCAAGGCGATATCGTCATCCTGGACGAAACCGCAAGCGCCCGTGGCGCAGTTGTTGGCGTTGGCGATCGCGATAGCCCCGGCGTTAGTGCCGGCATCCGGCAACGCGGCGACGAGATCTGCGAAGTGGCCCGGCTTGTTGATCTTGGTTGGGTTGATGGGCGACTGGCCATGCTTGGCGGTAACTATGAACAGGGTCGAATCGTAAATGTGCCGCGCTTTGAGCCCTGCAATCATGCTGGCCAGCGAAGCGTCGGTCTGTTCCAGCGCGTATTGGAGAACGTCGGTCGGCGTGCCTGAGCCGTCCTTATATCCGCCGAGCTTTCTGCTAAACGAGTCGTTGGGGCACTCGCCGGCGGCGTTGTCCGTCGACAGCTTCTGCCCCACGCTGACACCCTGAAAGTTCATGCCGAACACGGCAGGAGTACCTGGTCCGGGCGTCCCGTCGTGCTTGAGGCCCTTGATTTCGTTGAGGATTCCCGCGACCTTCTTCTGGTCGTTCTGAACGGTGCAAACCACACTGACCGTGTTGTCGAATCCGCCGAAGTTAGTAATTTCTGGTGTAAAGAGGTCATCCACACCTTTGCCGGAAGGTCCGTTGGCGATGTCATAGGCAGGGTGCTTATCGGCCCAAGCGGTGTGCCCTCCATTGGCCTTGACGACTTCGAAGATGGTGTTCGACTTCATCGCCTGATGGGGAAAGAGCCGGGCACAATTGCCGTGCTCGTCAATGTGATTCGGCAACATGGTTGGATCAATCACATTGAGGGAGACTGGCGGGTTACCGGAGTACTTATCGATGCTTTCGTCGAACACTTGCATGTTACCGGCTTTTCCCGTGCAAGTTGTGTTTGTGGGATCGTAGATGCCGCGATTGTAGCTGACGTCATAGAACAGGCCGTGGCTGAGGGGAGATCCGCCGGTGATCAGCGCCAACAGACCCGGGAAGGAATCCGAGTTCGCCGGAGTGCGCGCATTCGAATAGGTGACACCGTGCTCAGCCAACTCCGCCAAAGCAGAATTGGGGTGCGCGGCGACGTAGTTGGCCACATCCAGCGCGTGGAGTCCGTCCACGCTGATGAGAAGAACATGCTTGATTTTGTGTCCGTCGCCGAGATCATCATTAGCGCGGGCCGGTGAAGGAAAGGCGGTGGCGATCAGTCCAATAGACAGTGCAACTGCCAACATGCTTTGTTTCAAGTGAATCTCCTTTGATTTAAGAAAGCGAATTGAGAAAGCTACCCCGCGGTCGAGACTAGGCGCGAAGTGTTACAGCTTGGATAAAGGAGGATGTCGGTGGAGTGAATCGTGGCGGGAATCGTGCCATCCCGAAGGGTTAAATCGGTGTCCAAAGGGAAGTACTGTATTTGTTATACCCTTGAAAAGATGAAGCATCTCTCGGGTTATTTGATTTGTGACTGCAGTCCGGCGTTCTCAGCGGCGTAGCTCGTGCGATGCACCTCGGCGGCGCGCTGGAGCGCCTCGGTGATGCTTCCGCAGATGTTTTCCGCGCCAACGTGTCGTTCGAACTCCGCTTGCTTTATCAGTTGCGAGGGCTGTTCCCGCGCGCCGCAGAGCAACAATGAACGCCCCGACTGGTGCAGAGTATCCGCCAGCTCGCGAATGGCCCCGAGTCCGGTGGCGTCGATGGCGGTCATGTTCCGCAAACGCAGAATCACGATCGGTGGCAATGTTTCGAGGGAATGGAGAATCTCGGCAAATTTGTCGGTCGCGCCGAACAGAAACGGTCCATGAATTCTGTAGACAATCGCATAGTCCGGGATGTCTCTGCCCTGCAAAACGTGCACGCGGCTGTCTTCCACATAATCTTTCGTCACCGGACTTACTGTGGTGGTTCTTGAAACCTTGCGGATGAACGTCAGCGCCGCGAGCACCATCCCGACTTCCACCGCGAAGGTCAGATCCGTGATCACAGTGAGCGTCAACGTCAGCAGCCATACCGCGATGTCCGCCGAGCTCAGCTTCAAAATCTCTGGAATCTCCTCCCAATCCCCCATGTTGTAGGCGACGACCATAAGTATCGCTGCGAGCGCGACCAGCGGCACCTGTTTCACCAGCGGCGCCGCGAAGAGGACGATCGCCAGAAGCGTCAGCGCGTGAATCATTCCTGCTACAGGCGTCTTCGCTCCCGCGCGTACATTCGTGGCCGTGCGTGCGATCGCGCCGGTAGCCGGCAGCCCGCCGAAGAGCGGTGAGACGATGTTCGCGATGCCTTGCCCAATCAACTCCACGTTGGGATTGTGCTTGTCGTGGCTCATGCGATCGGAAACCACCGCCGACATGAGTGACTCAATCGCTCCGAGCATGGCGACGGTGAACGCCGACGACAGGAGTTGCCGGAAAATATCGTAGTGAAATGCCGGGATCGCCAATTTGGGGAGCCCGCTGGGAATTCCCCCGAAGCGAGTGCCGATTGTTTCGACCGGCAAGTGCAGAAAAATCACTGCGGCGGTCGCGCCAAACGTGACCAGGATTGCGCCGGGTATTTTCCTGGCAAATTTCAGGCAGTAAACCATCAGCGCGATCGAGAGGATCGAAAGCGCGGTTGCTGGCACGGAGAAAGTGTGCCAAGCCTGTCCAAACGCCACCATGCGGTGAAAAAAATCCCCGGGAACGTGATCCATCTTTAATCCGAAAAAATCGCGAATCTGTGTGCTGGCGATGAGGATCGCGATGCCGTTCGTGAAACCGACAACCACGGGCCGGGGAAAATATTTCACCAGCGCGCCCATGCCGGTCACTCCAAGCAGAACGAGGAGGACGCCCGCCATCATCGTGCACATGAACAGGCCGTCGATCCCGTGCTTCGCGACAATTCCGGCGACAACAACAACAAATGCACCCGTGGGTCCGCCAATCTGAGTTTTCGATCCCCCCAGCGCGGAGACCAGGAAGCCCGTCACAATCGCGCAGTACAAGCCCGCTTGGGGCGAGAGGCCGGAAGCAATCGCGAAGGCCATCGCCAAGGGCAAAGCGACGAGGCCCACCGTCAGGCCCGCGATCAAATCCGAAAGGAATTTGTGACGATCGTAGCCGCGCAGGAGCAGTATGGATTTCGGCAGCCAGGCTTCGATTGCGGGTGTCATGCCGCCTTCATTCGAATGGAGAGAATCTCTTCAGGAATTTTAGCAGGGAATCGAGAGAGCAGCCCGGTCACTGCCGGGCTCTGTGTCTTGATTCAAATTGATGTCCGTGGAGAACCGCGGCATCAACCGCCGCTTCGAATCAGTCCGCGGCTTCGCTGCGTGTAGTGACCGGCTTCCAGCGCAAAACGGGTTTGCGCGCGGCACCTACCTCGTCCAGGCGCCGGACGCGCGTGGTGTGCGGGGCGGTCTTCACGATTTGCGGATTCGTCGCCGCTTCTTCCGCGATGGATTTCATCGCGGCAATGAACAAATCGCATTCTTCCTTGGATTCAGATTCGGTCGGCTCGATCATCAGTGCGCCGGGTACAATCAGCGGAAACGCCGTGGTGTACGGATGAAAGCCGTAGTCGATGAGCCGCTTGGCGATGTCCATGGTGTTTACGCCATTTTTTTTCTGGAGGGCATCGCTGAAGACCACTTCATGCATGGAGGGCAGGGAATAGGGCAGGTCGAAGACTCCTTCGAGGTGCTTTCGAATGTAATTCGCGTTGAGCACCGCGTCTTCCGTGGCTTGCCGCACGCCCGGGCCATAGGCGAGAATGTACGCCAGCGCTCGAACGAGTACGCCAAAATTCCCTGCGAAGGCTTTCACTCTGCCGATAGAGTCCGGGCGCACCGGCTCCAGAGCCAGGCGCCCGCTTTCTTTTTCCACCAGGATGGGCACGGGCCGGAACGGTTCAAGAATTTTCTTCATCGCCACGGGGCCTGCTCCAGGGCCGCCGCCGCCGTGTGGCGTCGAGAATGTTTTGTGCAGGTTCAGGTGCATCACGTCGACGCCCAGATCGCCCGGCCGCGTCACGCCCGCGAGCGCGTTCATGTTCGCGCCGTCCATATAAAGCAGCGCGCCCTTGGCGTGCAGAATCTCCGCGATTTCCGGAATGCGCTGCTCGAAAATACCGAGCGTCGAAGGATTGGTGATCATCAGCGCCGCAACGTCGGGAGTTACAAGGTCGCGCAGCTTTTCCACATCGATCTGTCCATGCGATTCGGATTTGATATTTTCGACTTCGTAGCCTGCGATGACTGCCGTGGCCGGATTTGTTCCGTGCGCGGAGTCCGGAATCAGCACTTTCTTCCGTGGATTCCCTTGTTTCTCCAGGTACGCGCGAATCAGCAGCAGGCCGGTCATTTCGCCCTGCGCGCCCGCCGCGGGCTGCAGCGTAATGGCATCCATGCCCGTGATTTCGAGCAAGCACTTTTCCAGCAAACGCAAAATCTTGAGGCAGCCCTGCGAAAGTTCCTGCGGCTGGTAAGGATGCTCGGTGGCAATCCCATCCAGACGCGCTACGAATTCATTCACACGCGGATTGTATTTCATGGTGCAGGAGCCAAGAGGATACATACCCAGGTCGATGGCGTAGTTCCACGTCGAGAGGCGCGTGAAGTGGCGCAGCACTTCAATCTCGCTGACTTCAGGAAATCCTTCGATGCCTTCGCGCCGGTGGCTCGCGCCGAGCGTCTTTGCCGGATCGGCTGCGGGAACATCAAGCGGCGGCAATTCGAATGCGCGCTTTCCCGGCGAGGATTTCTCGAAGATCAATCCTTCGTTCTGGTTCGTGTGGCGCGATGCTTTCTTGATCTTTTCGTTCATGTCCTCGACTTGCCTTTGGAGGGGCGCGGCACCGCTGCGCCCTGTTCATTCCTGGCCATGGCTAAACGGGCTGCTCGAGCGCCCGCTTCAGCGCGCCCGCGAACCGTTCGATTTCTGCTCGCGAGGTGGTTTCCGTCACGCACACGAGCGCCCGCTTGGTGAGCTCCGGATAGGCGGTGCCTAATGCGTGTGGACCGATAATCTTGTCGCGCAAGAGCTGCGCGTTGATTAGTTTTACCGAGCGCGGCAACTCGACCACGAACTCGTTGAAGAAGGGAGCATCAAACGTGCGCTTCACCCCTGGAATCTTCAGCAATTCCGAAAGCGCGAACTGCGCCTTCGAAAAATTCTGCTCCGCCATTTCCCGCAGACCTTCTTTGCCAAGCAGCGTCAAATGCACAGTAGCAGCCAGCGCGCAGAGCGCCTGATTGGTGCAAATGTTCGAAGTAGCTTTCTCCCGGCGAATGTGTTGCTCGCGCGTCGCAAGCGTGAGCACGAATCCGCGCTGGCCCTCGGAATCCACCGTCTGTCCTGCCAGCCGTCCCGGCATCTGGCGCACAAACTTGTCGCGTGAGGCAATCACGCCGGCAAACGGCCCGCCGTAACTCGGAGGCAGGCCGAAACTCTGCCCTTCCATCGCCACGATGTCCGCTTCGGCGGGCGGCCGGACCAGCCCCAGCGAAACGCCTTCCGCCACCGTAACGACATACATGCCGCCGGAAGCGTGTGTGGCTTCGGCCAGCGCCGCATGCGTCTCGATCACGCCAAAAAAATTCGGCGACTGCACCACTACCGCCGCGACGCCATCCTTCAGCACGGCCTGCAAAGCTTTCGAATCCACCGCGCCGCTGGCCGTGAACGGAATCTCTTCCATGTGCAATCCCGAATTCTTCGCGTAAGTCTTCAGCACTTCGCGGTATTCCGGATGAACGGAGCGCGCTACCAGCACGCGCCGGCGGCCTGTGAGCCGCTCCGCCATGAGCACCGCCTCCGTCATTGCCGTCGAGCCGTCGTACATCGAGGCATTGGCAACTTCCTGCCCGGTGAGCTGGCACATCAGCGTCTGAAATTCAAATATCGCCTGCAGCGTTCCTTGCGTAATTTCCGCCTGATATGGTGTGTACGACGTGAGGAATTCGCCGCGCTGGATGATGGCGTCCGTGACCACCGAGCGCAGATGGTTGTACACGCCGGCCCCGAGGAAACTCGTATAACCGTTCGAATTCTCCGCCGCGCGCTCCTTGAAATATTGAATGACCTCGGCTTCGGAGTACGGTCCGGGAATATTCAAAGCTTCGCGCAGCCGAAAACGCTCCGGAATGCTGGAGAATAATTCATCAATGGATTTTGCACCGATGGCGCCAAGCATTTCCTTGCGTTCGGCAGGGCTCTTCGGGAGATAGCGCATTAGGCCGAGGTTTCCTTGGCTTTGTCGGCGACGTACGCTTCGTAGGCCGCCGCGTCCATCAATTTACCAACCTCGGCGGGATTGGTGAGGCGCACTTTGATCAGCCATGCCGCGCCGTGCGGGTCTGTGTTGAGCTTCTCCGGCGTGTTATGCAGCTCGCCGTTGGCTTCGACGACTTCGCCGGAGGCCGGCGCGTAAATCTCGCTGACGGCCTTCACCGATTCCACGGTACCGAAAGATTTTCCCGTTTCAATCTTCGCGCCCGGCTTCGGCAATTCAACGAAAACGACATCGCCCAATTCATGCTGCGCATAGTCGGTGATTCCAATGGTCGCCACGTCGCCCTTTACTTCGACCCATTCATGCTCTTTGGTGTAACGAAACTGCTTAGGATACGCCATCAGCCTGCTCCTTCGAATCGTATTGTTCGAATCAGGATACGCTCGGTGCCGCCGCTCTTTTTGCCCGCTTGTAAAAGGGAGTAGGAACCACCTGCGCTTTGCACTTCTGACCACGAATTTCCACGTACAGAATCGTGCCTACTGCCGAGAGCGTGGGCGGCACGTAAGCCAGCGCAATGTTTTTTCCCAGAGTCGGCGATGGAGAACCGCTGGTGACCACGCCGATGGCTTCGCCCGCCTCATTACAAACGCAATATTCGTCGCGCGCGATTCCGCGTTCGATCATTTCCATTCCGACCAGAGTCCGCTTCAAACCGGCCTCTTTCGCGCGCTCGAGCGCCGCGCGTCCCACAAAATCGCCTTTCTCCATCTTGCAATGGCGATCCAGCCCCGCTTCCCACACATTAATCGTGTCGCTGATCTCGTGCCCATACAGCGCCATCTTCGCTTCCAGCCGCAGCGTGTTCCGGCATCCCAGACCACAGGGAACAATTCCGAATTCTCGCCCAGCCTCCATCACCTGATTCCAGACTCTCTCGCTCGTCGCTACGTCCGACGGCACGTAGATCTCAAATCCGTCCTCGCCTGTGTAACCCGTGCGCGCGATCAGCGTATTCTTCAATCCGCAGACCGTCCCATGCGTGCACCAGTAATTCTTGATGCCGCTTAGATTCGTGTCGGTCAGCTTTTGCATCAGGTCGATCGCCCGCGGCCCTTGAACCGCCAGCTGCGTGTACGCGTCACTCAGCTCCTCGACGACGCAATCGAACCCTTTGGTGTTCTCACGCACCCAATTGATGTCCTTCTCGCGCGTGCCCGCATTAATCACCAGCAGATAATCATCCTCGCCGAGCCGGTGCACGATCACATCATCCACAAACGTGCCTTGCGGATAGAGCATCGCCGAATAGTGCGCCTGGCCGATCGCCAGCTTCGAAGCATCGTTCATGCTGATGTGCTGCACCGCTGCGAGAGCTCCGCCTGGCTTGTTGCCGCTGCGGATTCGAATGTCTCCCATGTGGCTGACGTCAAAAACGCCGACACCGCCGCGCACGGCCTTGTGTTCCGCGATCAATCCACCGCTCGACGGGTATTCGACCGGCATGTCCCATCCGCCGAAATTCACCATTTTCGCGCCAAGGCGGCGGTGCAATGCATTCAGCGGCGTCTTGCGAAGCTCGCTAGTGAGAGGAGTTGTGCTGGATTCCATTCCAGGTGCTCGGAAGAAATTGATACTAACATGCGAGGACACAGGGGTCAAAGAAGGCCGGCAGGAGCAGGAAGCAATTGCCGAAGCGAGCGTTTGTCAGGCTTTGCTTGCGTTCCAGACGTAGAGGAAGTTCTCGTCTGTGGCGGTTGCGACATTCCGTTTGACTTTGCGAGTCGCGCGATTCAGCGCGGAACGCACGTTTTCCTTGGTGTCTGACAGTTCGGCCAATGGCACTTTAAGGGCCGCACCGTCCTTGAGTTGGTCGAGGTCGCGCAGAATCATGGAAACAATCATCTTGTGTTTGCCATTTCGTGCATGAGGAACATCCCCCAGGTCCAACGTCCTGAAATGGGCTGCAATTCGGTTGGTTCTCAACTTGCACCTCCGCACTGCAAACGTATAACTAACGCCTCGTATTAATAGCATAGACGTAGTTCGACGCACAATAGAAATATGCAGACCTAAACCTATCCTCTTTGTCCGTCGCCAACTAAGAAAACTCTCTCAGTCGCGTTAGCGCCATCCGGCTTCCTCTAAGAAGGCGCTGCGTTAGACCCAAGACATCCGGTTGCGCTAACACCGTCCGGCTTCTCCTTAGCGCCACGGTGCGCTAATGCCAAGACTCTTAAAAGATTCTCCCCGTATGAATGAACCATTGTTACGGTTCATGCAGCTAAAGGAGAAGCTGCGATGCGAAACAAGGAAACGTATTTTGAGCAGGTTCCAATTGAAGTGCCTGAGGCAATTCTCCGGCAGGCTGCAGCTCTGCCAAGAGCCGTTGAGAAATCGCCTCCGCCAGGCTCGGCATCAGTGCTCCAACCCTCCGTGGGGATTCCGGAGCAAGATGAAATTCATCCGTCAAAAGGTCAGCTATGAGGAAGTTGATCTTCGTTAAGACCGCGCGCAGCGAGTCCTGGTCATGTTCCGAATGCGGTTGGGCGTTCAACCCTTCCGGTCCGCCGCGTGGCGACTCTTTGGAAGACATGATGCAGGACTTCGAACGGCAACGTGAGAAAGAGTTTGCGGCTCACGTTTGCGTGCAACATCCAAAGCGCAAGCCCTGAAGCTTTTAGCATCGAAAGGAACTCGGAGTTGAACCGGACACGCTATCCTTCGGATGGGAATCGGCGTTGCACCCAAAGAGCAGGTAAACGACTCGATGAATGGTCGTGACCTTCAGCTTGCCGCACCGCAACTGCTCAGGTACAGTTTTCCCGGAGGCCCCTATGCAAGGTCCTACCGTTTGCGCGCAATGCGATTTGCCGGAAGAGCGGTGCGTTTGCGAAAGATACTGCACCATTTGTAAAGGGCAGCACAACGTGCGCCTGTGCATGGACGGTCTCTACTATTGCCCGGATTGCCGGGAAGCCTGCGAAGTCTCCCTGGCCAGCAGCCGTGGCCACTGAACCCAAAGCTCTCCAGATCCAGATCGACGCCGATCCGCGATTTGCGGCCGCGGTCGGCGGAGCCGCACATTATTTCGCCGACACCGCTGGATTAAACGAAGTTGCCTCCGCTCAATTGCAATCATCCGTTGTCACCGCGTGCCTGGAAGCTTTCGCCCACTTATCCGCCGAAAATCCCGGTCTAAGAGTTACGCTCGCACAATTTGCGGACCGCATCGAGGTCGCGCTTGCCCACTTGGGTGAGTCTCTTCCCGCCGTAGGACTCGACGCGATCGCCGGCTTCGCCGCACAAATCGACGGCGCCGGGGCTAGCCCCGGCGGCTTGGCGGGTGTAGACCGCGTCCAATATGAAACTAATGGTCGAGAAACGGTGACGCGCTTGACGAAATACCTCAGCAAGGTCAATCCCAAGATTTAGCCTGGATTTTTCGCAAGAATCCATTTCTCCCGGGCATTCCTTCAGCTCATCTTCCGAAGCGCGCCGCGCTTCTTGCTTCCAAATCAAAAGGGCCAGACAGCATTGCTGTCTGGCCTCTTTTTCAATCACTATGTAAATTCATTAGTGTTCCAACGTTTTGCGAACAAAATCAATTGGTTATCGAAAACCGGTTGAATTTTGTCGCTCATCGTTTGTGCAAGTAGTTGATCCAACGGGATTTTCTCGAACATGGTCAGGCTGAGGATCTGTAGGATTTCATACAGGCTGGCCGAGAGATGCAATCGCTTTTTGACGATGGCGACCAGCACGTAGGCGGAGACGGCGATCCAGATTTGTGACCTGACCGCGTTCTCCGAAGTTCCGAAGAAAGCTTTGATTCGAAGATGCTGCTTGATCCATTTG
>Ga0210409_10000988_pt1 | contig 40236 bp, 29 predicted proteins | sample IncBWH17MmetaG_FD_161649 | JGI IMG/M metagenome (GOLD analysis project Ga0210409, IMG submission 161649) | Forest soil microbial communities from Barre Woods Harvard Forest LTER site, Petersham, Massachusetts, United States - Inc-BW-H-17-M | ecosystem: Environmental > Terrestrial > Soil >... | reverse complement strand
GGAAGCGATTACCCATCACGACGTCGTAACCTCGCCGCCACATCTCGACGAAGCGCGGCACTTCGCTGAAGTCGTAGCTGTCGTCGGCGTCACCCATGATGATGAATGCGCCGCGCGCCGCGGAAATTCCCGCGCGCAACGCGGCTCCGTAGCCGCGCTGCTCCACGCGAACAACGCGCGCGCCCAATTTTTCCGCGATTTCGATGGAGCCGTCCGTCGAACCGTTGTCGGCGACAATGACTTCGCCACGCAACCCCGCGGCCTGAAAAGACTTCAGCGCCTTTTCCACACAAAAGGAGATGGAATTCGCTTCGTTCAAGCACGGGATGACGACCGAAACGTCGACCGGCGGCGCTTCGCCGCTCACGTCGAGCCGGGTAGACATTTCCGTTTTAATTGTTGGCGCGCGATCTACTTCCAAGTCCGCTCCCCCTCCGATGGACCCGCACTAAACTTCCTCGCGGCACTTCTTCAAATCACCGACTTCCAGCTTGCATTTTGCCGCGCCACCATTATGATGGCGGAGTTTCCGATACACGCCTGAGACTCCACATTGTCTAACACATCGGCCGAGTCTTCCACCAGCACCAACGCGTCGCCTGGGCCGCAATCTCGAGGCTCCGGCAAGCTGCTGCAGGTGCTTGGCGTCTGGTTCGGCATCGCCGTCGCCGTTGGCAACGCCATCGCGGCAGGGATTGTCCGCACACCTGGAGACATCGCGAAAATGCTGCCAAACGCGTGGCTCTTCATAGGCATGTGGGTCATCGGTGGAATGTATGCGCTTTTTGGCGCGTCCTCGCTCGCGGAGCTCGGCGCTTCGATTCCGCGCAGCGGCGGACAATACAATTTCTCGCGCCGAGCGATCGGTGAGTATGCCGGCTTCATCGTCGGTTGGAGCGATTGGCTATCGACCTGCGGGACTGCGGCGGCGGTTTCCATCGTCATTGCCGAGTACAGCCGCGATCTTTTTCCGGTTCTCGCTGGCCACGAACTGCAAATCGCGGTGGCGCTGATTCTGGGATTCCTTATCTTGCAGTGGCGCGGCATTCGCTGGGGCAGTGGCACGCAGCTCGTCACCTCTGCGATGAAAACTGCCGCATTCGTGGTTCTCGTCGCCGCGTGCTTTGCTCTGGGGCACCACGCAAACTCCACGTCAGCCGGTGCGTCTGTCACTACATCGTCCTCGCTGCCAGCGCTTCCTTCCGGCTGGCCGTTAATGATTGCGATCCTCCTGAGTTTGCAGGCTGTGGTGTATACGATCGACGGCTGGGACGGAGTTGTATACGTCGCGGGAGAAGTGCGCAATCCGGGCCGCGACGTTCCGCGTGCGATTTTCGGCAGCGTTTTTTCGGTCATGGGTATTTATCTTTTGCTGAATCTTGCCGTACTGTACGTTCTGCCGATGAGCGAAATCGCAGGCAACGATTTCGCGCTCGGCACGGCGGCAACGCGCATTTTCGGCAGGTACGGCGACGCTGTGATCCGTTCGATCATGATCGTCTCGATGCTGAGCTCGATGAACGCCAATCAGATTTTTTGCACGCGAACCTTGCACGCGATGAGCTGTGATGGACTTTTTTTCGGCCGCGCCGCCCGCGTAAACAAAGGAGGCACGCCGGTGCTTGCGCTTTTTCTCAGCACGATTGCCGGCGTGCTTTTCTTGCTGACCGGAACATTTGAGCGAGTGATTGATATGCTCGCGTTTTTCTTCGTCGCGAACTACACGCTTTCCTATGCATCGCTTTTCGTGCTGCGCAAGCGCGAGCCGGAGATGGCACGGCCGTATCGCGCGTGGGGCTATCCTTGGACCACGGGAATCGCGCTCGTTGCGTCCGTGGTGTTTCTCGTCGCTTCGATCGTGACGGATTTACAAGGTTCGCTCGCATCGGACAAGTTTTGGCCGCCGAGTCCGGCGGTGCTGGCGCTCGCGGTGCTAATCCTCAGCTATCCCGTGTTCCGCGCACTGAAATGGGCGACGAAAGATAAGGTCTCGACTGACATATCCTCTTAATCGCCACTGCCATCTTACTGGAACTTTCTTCTTCGCAACGTCTCCTAGTTCTGTATTTTTTCAGCTACGGTTTTAGCTTGCAGGAAGAGCAACAAGTAATCTCTTCCACCTGCTTTAGAATCGGTTCCGGACATATTGAAGCCGCCAAAGGGATGCGCACCGACCATCGCGCCGGTGCATTTGCGGTTTAGATAGAGGTTGCCAACGTGAAATGATTCCTGCGCTTTTTCGAGTTTCGCGGGATTTTTAGAGTAGACGCCGCCGGTTAGACCGAATTCCGTGTTGTTGGCGATATCTAAAGCTTGATCAAAATCTTTCGCTTTGATTACGGCCAGGACCGGGCCAAAGATCTCTTCCTGCGAAATGCGCGCTTGGGGATCGACGTCAGCGATGATCGTCGGTTGGATGAAGTAACCGTCGCCAGCAGCGCGGCCGCCACCGTGGAGCAACTTCCCTTCTTTCTTACCGACTTCGATGTAATTCAGAATCGTATTCATGGCGGACTTGCTCACGACCGGGCCCATGTAATTGTTGGGATCTTCGCTGGGACCGACGGCGATTTTCTTGGTGCGCTCGACAAGTTTCTCGACGAAGGAATCGTAGATTTTTTCCGAAACGATGGCGCGCGAACACGCCGAGCACTTCTGGCCCTGGTATCCAAACGCCGCTTGCGCGACGCCCTCGACAGCGGCGTCTACGTCACCTTCTTCGTCGACGATGATGGAATCCTTGCCGCCCATCTCGAGCACGGTGCGCTTGATCCAGATTTGCCCGGGGACTGTTTTGCCGGCGAGTTCGCTGATGCGCAGGCCGACTTCCTTGGAACCGGTAAACGCGATATATCGTGTTTTAGAGTGCTTCACCAGCACGTCACCGATCTCAGCGCCGGGACCTGTCAGGAAGTTAAGCGCGTCCTTTGGAATGCCGGCTTCATAAGCGATCTCGACAAATTTCGCAGCTACGGTGGGCGTGTCACCCGCCGGCTTGAGTACGACGGTGTTTCCCGTGACGAGCGAAGCCATCGTCATGCCTGCGGCGATGGCGGCGGGAAAATTCCATGGGGGAATCACTACCCCGACGCCTAGCGGGATGTAGACGAGATAGTTTTTCTCGCCCTTCATGGGCACAACTTGTTGCGGGCCAGCGAGGCGTAGCATTTCGCGGCCGTAATATTCGAGAAAATCGATCGTTTCCGCTGTGTCCGCGTCGGCTTCTGGCCAGGTCTTGCCGGCCTCGTAGCAAATCAAAGCGTTCATCTCAAATTTTCTTTCGCGTAGAATCTTCGCGGCACGGAAGAGGCATTCGACGCGCTGGGCCGCCGGCACACGCTTCCAGGACTCAAACGCCTTGTTGGCGGCTTCGACGGCTTGCGCCGCCATTTCGGCGGTCGCCGTCTGAAAAATGCCGATGACCTGCGACGGGTGCGAAGGGTTGGTCGAAGTACGCTTCTCGGCGGTGATGACTTTTTGGCCGCCGATGTACATGGGATATTCGCGGCCGAATTCGGAGGCGACTTTTTTCAGCGCGTCTTCCATGGCTTTGCGGTTTTCCGGCTTTGAGAAATCGCTGAATGGTTCGTTGGAGAATTCAGAAACGTGGATTTTCGCTTCGGCCGTGGCCATGGCGGATTTCCTCCTCGATAGGCAAACAAGAGATTGTACTGCGAGGGTTGAATTCGCGACAAGGCGCTGTGCCATGGCCCTACCTGTGGCGCAATTTAGGCAACGCCGAAGCCGGGCACGGCGTGCCGTGCCCCTACGAGGTGAGTTCGGCAGTGGCTTCGGCGAAGATTTGGGTGTGCAGGTCGATGTCGGATTCGGTGGTGGCGGGGCACATTAGGGCCATGTTGTGGAACGGCGTGAGGAGGACGCCGCGGTTTAGGGTGTAGAGGTGGAGGAAGCGTTCGAGGTCGAAATCGGCGGTGGCGGCGGATTGGCCGCCGTTGCGGGGCGCGTGGGGCGCGAATGTGTATTCAGCGCGGGCGCCTAGGCGTGCAACGTTCCAGGGGAGCCCACTTGCGCGAATTTGTTCGGCGACGGCGTCGGCGAAGCGGTTGGCTAGCGGGATCGTGTGGGCGAAAGCGGCAGGCGTAAGGATGTGCTCGAGCGTGGCGCGCACGGCGGCCAGGGACAGCGCGTTACCGGCTAGCGTGCCGCCGATGCCGCCTACGTCGACGTCCTCAAGGTGAAGGCGGGCGGCGATGCGCTGCGCGACTTCTTCAGTGACGCCGTAGGTGGCGCCGGGAATGCCGCTGCCGATGGTTTTGCCGAACACGAGAATGTCGGGCCGCTGATTCCAATCGCGAGTGAGGCCGCTGGGACCTGCGCAGATGGTGTGGGTTTCGTCGACGACCAGCAGAGTGCCGTAGCGGCGAGTGAGTTCGCGCGCGGCGGACCAGTAGCCGTCATCGGGCAGAATGATGCCAACGTTCGTCATGGCAGGCTCGGCGAGGACGCAGGCGACGTCGTGATGCTTGAGGGCGTCTTCGAGGGCCTGCAAATCATTGAATTCGACGACGCGCGTGGTTTCGGCGGGATTTACGGGCGGGCCGATATTGCCGCGGCGCGGGCCTACTACGCCATCGTGAAGCGATACGAAAGATTCATCTACCGTGCCGTGATAGCAGTAATGAAAGACCAGGATTTTGGGACGCTGCGTGATTTCGCGAGCGATGCGGATGGAGAAACGGTTGGCGTCGGTGGCGCTCAGCGTGAATTGCCAGTAGGGCAGGCCGAAGCGACGCTGGAGATCTTCGCCGACCCAGAGCGCGTCTTCGGTGGGAAGCATGAGCGTGATGCCTTCGCGAGCGCGGCGGGCGACGGCGTCGGCGACGATGGGGGGCGAGTGGCCGGTCATAGCGCCGGTGTCGCCGAGACAGAGGTCGACGTAGTCGTGGCCGTCGACGTCGATGAAATGAGCGCCGCTGGCGGATTTTACGAAGACGGGGAAAGCGCCGGCCCATTTGTTCATCCAGTTCATGGGAACGCCGCCAAGGAGGGAAGATTGGGCTCGAAGATAGAGTTCAGCGGAACGAGGATGCCCGGCAACGAAGCGCTTTTCTTCGCGTCGGTGGAGAGATTGAAGTTTGGCGCGGTCGATGGTAGTCATGAGCTTGTCTTGCAGATCAGCCAACTCGCTGCAACCCCCGTTTGATTCCATCCCGCACTACATCGCCATATCTTCCCGCTGGAAGACCGTTCATCCTGGCTGCGGCCAGTTCGTAGTATTTCCTGGCCATTTCCCGATTGCCTAGGTCCTCATGAGCTTTTCCCAAGTTCAGGTAGAGGGATGGATAAAAATCCTGCATTCGCTCGTCGTTGAGCGCATCAGCACGATCGAGCGATTCTTGATTCCATCGGAGAATCTCTTCAGGCGTCTTCTGGTGTCTGGCAACATAATGAGCCGCGATACAGGCGTCATAGTCGTTTTTGCTTTCCTCCCATGCTTGAATGAAAAGCAGGCGCGCCTCGTCAATTCTGCCTTCCGTCTCTGCCCTCATTCCCTCAACGCACAGTTTGACGATCGGATTGGCGGGATCCATAGAATGGAGAATACCTCATCCTTCGGAAAAACATTACAGTTGGCCACCTAATCAACGTAGGGCGTGAATGATTTCGCGGGCGGCGTTGGCGCCGGAGGCTCCGGTGAGGCCGTTGCCGGGATGGGTGCCTGACCCGCAAAGATAGAGGCCATGAATGGGCGTTTTGTAACGGGCCCAATCGAGTACGGGGCGCATGGTGAAGAGCTGATCGAGCGCGAGCTCGCCGTGGAAAATGTGGCCGCCGGTGAAACCGTAGATCGTTTCGAGATCGTGCGGCGTGATGACCTGCATGTATTCGACGAGGCCGGGGAGATCGGGAGCGTACTGCGCGAGAGTCTTGACAACGGTGTCGCCAAGTTCTTTGCGGCGGGTGTCCCAGTTAGATTCGGACTTGACGATGGTTTTGCCATCCGCGGAAGCAGCGGCAAGTTTGAACGGAGCAAATTGAACGTAGGCGGAGAGGACGTGCTTGCCTTCTGGCGCGAGCGACGGATCGAGAAGCGTGGGAATGGTGACATCGAGATACGGTGAGGCAGAGAATTCCCCGTATTTGGAGGCGTCAAAAGCACGTTCGAGATAATCGATCTCCGGGCCGATGTGAATTCGGCCGGAGAGAGAGTTGAGGAATCCTTCGGCAGCGTCGAGTGCGGAGAAAGTGGGAAGACCGCCGAGAGCAAGATGAACTTTGGCCACGGCGCCTGCGGCGCGAACATTGCGAATACGGAGAGCGAAAGTCGGATCGAGTTGAGTGGGATCGAGAAGTTTGAAAAAAGTGCGCTTGGGATCGACGCCGGAAACAACGGCTTCGACGGGGATTTCTTCGCCATCGGCGAGAACAATGCCAGTGACGGCGCCGTCTTTTGCGCGAATGTGCTGAACTTCAGCATTGGTGCGAATTTCCACGCCGGCCTTGCGGGCGGCATCGGCGAGAGCAAGTGTGAACGAGCCAAGCCCACCTCGCGGGAAAGCGGCAGAGCCAACGGGATGTGAGTCTGCGGCGGCGCGAAGAAGAAGCACGGCCGTGGAGCCGGCGGACCAGGGACCGAGCGCGGTGCCAAAAATGCCACGTGCTGCGATGACAGCGCGGAGAAGCTCCGTTTCGAAAAACTCGGAAACGAAATCAGCGACGGCCATGGGGCCCCAGCGGAGAAGATCGAAAATGCCTTGCTTGCCAAGGCTGCGAACACTACGACCGGCCTTGAAAAGATTCCAGAAATCCTCGGGCGAGGGAGTGTCAATGGCGGGAGGGGTGATGGAAACGAGCTCCCCAATAACGGTGAAAAGATGGTCGAGCGTCTCCGCGAATTGCGCGTACTTCGCGGCATCTTTTTCGGAGTGGCCAGCAATTTCGGCGGCGGTTTTGGCGTGGTCGTTATAGAAAAGTAGCGACTTGCCATCGGGCGTGGGAGCGAACACACGCGGATCGGGGCGAAGAATCTCGCAATCGAGTTTGTGGAACTCGAGATCGCGGGCAATGTCGGCACGAAGCGGGCCGACGGTGTGAGAAAGTGTGGAAGCGCGGAAACCAGGGTGAAATTCTTCGGTGATGGCGCCGCCACCAACCATTTCGCGGCTTTCGAGAACCAGCGGCTTGAAACCGCCCTTGGCGAGATAGAACGCGGTGATGAGCGCGTTGTGGCCGCCGCCGATGAGAGCTACGCGCTGTCCGATGGGCATGATTAGTTCTTGCTCCCGGAAGCGCGCGATACCTTCGAACTCTTCCAATCCTTGAGGATGACTTGGCTAGCAATGCGGCCAGGTGCGCCCATGATGCCGCCGCCGGGGTGTGTCGCGGAGCCGCACATATAAAGGTTGTCGATGGGAGTGCGGTAATAAGCCCAGCCGGGCACGGGGCGAAGGAAAAAAAGCTGCTCGAGGGAGAGTTCGCCCTGGAAAATGTTGCCTTGCGTGAGGCCGAATTCCCGCTCGAGGTCAAGGGGCGTGAGAATTTGGCGGCCGGTGATAATTCTTTTGATGTTGGGAGCATGCTCCGCGATGGCGTTGATGACGGCATCACCAAAGGCTTCGCGCTGCTCGTCCCAGGTACCCTTGGCAAGTTTGTATGGCGCGTACTGAACGAAGCATGACATTACGTGCTTGCCAGGTGGCGCAACGCTCGGATCGGTGAGACTGGGGATGACGACATCAATGTATGGTTTGCGAGAAAAATTGCCATACTTCGCATCGTCGTAAGCGCGCTCCATATATTCGATGCTGGGGGAGATAGAAATCGCGCCACGAAGATGCGCGCCGGGACCGGGCAGGCACTTGAAATCGGGAAGTCCATCTAGTGCGAGATTTACTTTGCCGGAGGAGCCGCGGTATTTGTAGCGGCGGACGCTTTCGAGAAAATCAGCGGGGAGTTCGCTAGGGTCGAGGAATTTCTCGAAGGTGAGATGTGGATCGACACTGGATGAAACGACGTTAGCCGATATTTCTTCCCCAGACTGCAGGGCGACGCCGCGAGTGCGGCCGTTCTTGACGAGGATTTTTGCGACACCAGCCTGCGTGCGAATTTCGACGCCGGCTTCGCGAGCCGCATCGGCGATGGCGTTGGAGATGGCTCCAGTGCCCCCGCGGCTGAAACCCCAGGAGCGAAACGCTCCATCGATTTCTCCCATGTAGTGATGGAGCAGAACGTAAGCCGTGCCCGGCGAGCGAATGCCGAGAAAAGTGCCGATGATGCCTGAGGCAGACATCGTGGCTTTAAGAACGTCGGTCTCAAACCACTGATCGAGGAAATCGGCGGCGCTCATCGTCATGAGCTGGACGAGCGTGTAGCGCTCGTCGGATGAAAGGCTGCGGAAACGCTGCATGAGGAAGTGAAGCTGCTTGAGATCGCCGGGTTTGAGAGTCGTGGGATCGGGCGGGATCATCGAGAGCAGCGGCTTCACGAAGCGGCACATCGGCGTCATCATTTTGGAAAATTCGTCATAGGCTTCGGCGTCGACGCGCGAATGGCGGCGGATTTCGCGCTGGGTGCGGGCGTGATCGTTCATGCGCCAGAGGTGGTTGCCATTGGGCATGGGAGTGAAGGTGCCGTCGAGCGGCAGGATTTCGAGGCCGTGGCGAGGAAGATCCAGCTCGCGAATGATTTCCGGACGAAGGAGCGAGACCACGTAAGAACACTCAGAAAACAGAAACCCTGGAATGATTTCTTCGGTGACGGCAGCGCCGCCCAGGACGTGGCGGCGTTCCAGGGCGAGCACCTTCTTGCCGGCTTTAGCCAGGTAAGCAGCGTTCACCAGGCCGTTGTGGCCGCCGCCGATGACGATAACGTCGTAGTGCTGCGCCATGCAGAGTGACTCCGTTAGCAATCCGCACTGTCAAGAAATTTGAATGCGAATGGAAGCCGGGACATTTTACTGGCAGGAGAGGTGGCGCACAAGGGCTGGCAAGACAGGCCGTTTGCTGAAAAGGATGAAGGGAATCCTCATTTCGGAACTTTTCCGTTCTGATTTAGGACTAGAAAAGCGGCACTAGTAGAGTCATCAGCGAAAGTACAGCACGCCATCGTATCAAGGGCGGCACTTCCAGTCGCAGGCCCGACCGGCCGAGATAAATAACTTTAACGAAGTGACGCATTATTTCGCTCGCGGCGGATACGGCGGCGGAATCTCGGCATATCCCGGGGCCGCAGTCTTGAGGTTAGGCGAAACCGAGGCGTTCGCATCGCCGATTGCCCAGCGAATTCCGCCTGCGAGCAAGTTCAGGTGGAACGGATTCTGCCAGTTTTCAGCGCGGTCGCCGATGGCATTGTAGAACACTTTTCCGCGCCCGTTCATACGCGCCCAGACCACAGGATAGGACGGGCGCTTATAGGCGTTGCCATTCATCGTCGAAGTGTCCAGCGTACAGATCACATGGAGGTCAGGAGCAAAGTCCTTCATCGAATACCATTCTTCCATCAAACTCACGGGAGATTGCACTCCATCGAGGCCGGGGAACTTGGGATCGTTGATGATGACGTTTGCGGTTTGCAGGCGCGGATCGTTCTGTTGACCATGAATGATGAATTCGCCCCCAATCATCCGAATATACGGATCGGACTGGTCCCCATGCGCGATGTAACGATTCGAAAGATCGGGCGTGTCGGGTGGCGTATGGAACGTGTCCGTGGCGGCGTGAATGCCGACGAAGCCCATGCCATGTTGAATGGCATCGAGAAAAGCCTGTTTGCCTTGCACAGACATGGGTGGATTCTTGTCGGTGCCTTCCTGGGTGAGATCGCCGGTCGTGAAGAAGACGACCGCGGCGTACTCATGGAACTCCTTCGAGTCAAAAATGCGGCCGTCTTTCGAGGCGGTGAGATCAAAATGCTTCTGCGCTGCAAAAGAGCGGATGGCGGTTTCGGCAATGCTGGGTTTGCCGTCCGCGACCTTGATGACGGCGTGCTCAAAACCTGACGATTTCGTGAATAAGAGGACGGACTTGTCTTTCGCCGCACGGGCGGGACGTGAAAGTAGAAGTCCGGCACTGGCAGCCGCCGTGGTGCGAAGAAAATCGCGTCGAGTCGAGAGTGGGTTCATTTTTTTGTCCCTAGAATTCGATGATTCAGACCTTTATCGCCAAACCAACCTGGCTGGAAGACGGCGTAGTTTACTGTGGGTGGGAGGGCGGAGCAAGCACACGAGCATGGGAGTGAGGTTTCCGTCGGGCGAGAGTCAGGGCCCACCTCAATCTAGACGCAGCCTGAGAAATGCAGCCGCAGGTGTTCTCCTCTTGTGGGATACTCTGCGCGGCGATAGGGCGCGACTTTTCCACGAAATTTTGACCGGAGAATCCTCAAGAGAACACTCCATGCCGGCGAAAATGGATCAGTCAACTTTTGAGACGCAACACGTGCCTCGGCGCAGATGGGCGATCGCCTGCCTCCTTGGCTTCGGAGTCCTCGTCAATTATTTCGATCGCGTGAATCTTTCTGTCTCGAAGGATGCGCTTAACGCGGCTTTTGGCATTTCTGCGGTGACGTTTGGCTATCTGTCGAGCGCCTACAATTGGACTTACGCAGCGCTGCAACTCCCTTCCGGTTTGTTGCTGGACAAGTTCGGTGTTCGTCGCGTAGGCCGCATCAGCACGATTCTCTGGGCCGTAGCTTCTTTCGGCGCAGCTGTTTCCATAGGTATCAGAGGGTTTCTCGCGGCCCGCCTGCTTCTTGGAATAGGCGAAGCGCCCACGTTTCCCGCAAATTCCAAAGCCGTCGGTTACTGGTTTCCCAAACAAGAACGCAGCCTGGCAACGGCCATTTTCGACTCGATGGCCAAACTTTCTTCCGCCATTGGAGTGCCGCTGCTTGGTATCCTGCTTCTGCATTTTGGATGGCGATGGAGTTTCGCCTCAACGGGATTCATAAGCATTCTCTATTTCATTTTGTTCTATGTGTTCTACCGCAATCCAAGCGAAGACAAGCACCTCTCGGACGCGGAGCGGCAATTCATCGCGAAAGGCGGCGCGCAGCCTGAAGATCAAACGATGGCCGCGAAAGGAGCGCCGCTGTGGTACTTGCTCCGGCAAAGGAGAGTGTGCGGATTGGCTCTGGGTTTCTTCGGCTACAACTACACGTTCTATCTGCTTTTAACCTGGCTCCCATCCTATTTTTTGGCCGTCCATCATGTAGATTTGCTGCACTCCGTCGTATACACAAGCGTGCCGTGGCTGTTTGCGACTTTTACAGATCTCATCGTTGGGGGATGGCTTGTCGATGCATTGATCCAGCGTGGGTGGAACGCCGTTCGGGTTCGTCAGACCGTTCTTATCGCGGGGACAAGCTTCGGGCTTGGCATTCTCGGCACTGCCTACGCTCAGAGCGCCGCAGGGGCGGTTTTCTGGATCAGCGTATCTATCGGCGGATTGTCTGCGGCATCGCCGGTGGGCTGGTCAATTCCTTCGCTGATTGCTCCGAAAGAAAGCGTCGGCACTGTTGGCGGAATTTTGAATTTCAGCAATCAGCTTGCGGCGATCGCTGCGCCGATCGTCACCGGCTACGTCGTGCAGATGACGCACTCTTATGTGTGGGCGTTCGTGGCGGCGACGGCGATTCTTCTCATCAGTATCGCGGCTTATATTCTTCTATTGGGAGCAATGGAGCCCGTCCCTGAACCGGCGTGAATGCCGGGAAACTAGTGGCTCGGCGCGCGGCGTTTTGCCGCTTGCACCAATGCATGATGGACTTCGAAGCCGCCTAATCTGATTTTTGAGAATTGTCCGCCGGTGTCTTTGCAGGCTGAACTAGCGCACGCGTTGCGCCGGTTGAGATTCCGCCGTCCACGAGGAGCGTCTGGCCTGTTATGTAACGGCTCGACTCCGCCGCAAGGAAAACGACTGCGCCGTCAAGATCCTGAGGCTGGCCCGGCCGTTTCAATGGGATGCGATCGCAGAGATATTCGACCCATTCCTTGTTCTCGTATAAGACCCTATTCTGCTCAGTGCGAAACCATCCAGGCGCGAGGCAATTCACGGTGACGCCATATTTGCCCCAGTCGTCGGCCAGGCTCATCGTCAATTGCTTTATGCCGCCGCGGCTCGCGCCGTAGGGGGCAAGACCCGCATACCCAGCAACCGCAGTGACGGAGCCGATGTTGATGATGCGCCCATACTTGCGATCAATCATCCCCTTCGCAACGGCCTGAGCTACAAAGAAACTGCCTCGCAGATTAGTTTCGAGAATCAAATTCCAGTCGTCCCAGGTTACCTCGAGCGCCGGCTTTCGGACATTGCACCCGGCATTGTTGACGAGGATATCCAGATGGCCGAAAGTACCTTCAGCTGCGGCGGCCATTTTCTCGATGCTCGCCTTGCTTCGGACGTCCAATTCCACGGAAAGAGCGCGGCGACCAAGCGATCTTATTTCCGCTTCAAATGGCAATAAACGATTGATGTCGCGGCTTGTAAGGACTAGGTCGGCTCCGGCCTTCGCGAGAGCGCGCGCCATGTATTGGCCGAGTCCGCGACTTGTTCCAGTAACAACCGCGACGCGCCCGCCAAGATCGAAAAGTCCATCGCTCACTAAACCGTCTCCGGAGTGAGAATAACCTTCATCAAGTTGGGTTCGCGCGCATAAAGTCTTTCAAACCAGCGCGGACCTTCCTCCAGCGGTGCCACCGCCGTGATGAAAGGCTTAACTTGAATTGTGCCATTCGCCAGCAGTTCGATAGCGCGCGGATACTCTCCAGCTGATGCGCAAGAGCCCTGAAGACGGATTTGGCGAGTGACGACTTTTTGCAAAGGCAGCGTGACTTCAGACGATATGTTGCCGACCAATACGACGGTGCCGCCCTTTCGGACGCTCTCGATGCTCGCCTTCACGGTCTCGTTTCTGCCGACCGCTTCAATCACCAAATCAACGCCAACTCCGCCAGTGAGTTGCATCACCTGCCCGACTACATCTTTCTCTGATGACAGCACGGCGCTCGCTCCAACCTCTTGAGCAAGTTTGAGCCGTGTACTGTCCAAATCTGCGACATAAATTGTCGAGCAGCCTGCCGCACGCAGCGCTTGCAGCGTGAGCAATCCGATCATCCCCGCTCCGAGTACTAAAGCAGAGCAGTCTGCCGCGACGTGCGCCAAGGAAACGCCATGGAGCGCGACAGATACGGCCTCCAGCATCGCAGCTTCATTGAACGAAAGATTTTTAGGCAAGCGATAGAGGATGTGCGAAGGAACGGCGACATATTCAGCAAATGCTCCAGGGCGGCGAAACTCGGCGCAGGAGACTCCCAAGACCTGGCGATGGTCGCAGAGATTTACGTCACCACGACGGCAGTTGTTGCAAGCCCCGCAGAAAATGGTGGAGTCGAAGGTGACTCGGTCGCCTTCCGCAAATCCGCTTACTCCAGCACCGAGCGCAGCGATTGTTCCGGCAGCTTCGTGTCCCATGACGATTGGCGGAATCCGCCGGCCAGTCGAACCGTCGTAGCCGTGGACGTCGCTGCCGCAGATTCCGCAGGCAGCCACACTTACAAGAACTTCGTTGTGGCCGGGTGTTGGGTCAGGAAGATTGGCAATTTCAAGATGCTTGTATTGCGAAAGCAAAAGGGCTTTCATAGCTCGTTCTGCTCTTTTTTCAAAGCGAGACTCCCCGTTTCCACGGGATAAAATCGTCTTGACCGAGCAACTCCGCTTTTGTGCGGGCTTCCCCGCTGGCAACCTGAATTACACGTTCGAGGATCGCTTCGCCCATACGCTCGATGCAGGTCTCGCCTGTGATGATGCCGCCGCTGTCGATATCGATGATGTCAGCCATGCGTTGCGCGAGATTCGAATTGGTCGAGATTTTCAGAACGGGCGCGATCGGATTGCCAGTGGGTGTGCCTAGCCCCGTGGTAAAGAGAATGACGTTTGCGCCGGCTCCCACCTGTGCCGAGACGGATTCCACGTCGCTCCCCGGCGTACACTGCAGGTTCAATCCCGGCTCCGTGCAGTATTCCGGATAGTCCACCGCAGCGGTGACGGGAGATGTACCGCCTTTCTTTGCTGCTCCCGCGGACTTCATCGCATCCGTCAGCAATCCATCCCGGATATTGCCCGGCGAAGGATTCATTTCAAAGCTCGCGCGCACTGCCTTGGCACGGGCTGCATAGTCTCGCATGAGGTGAGCAAAGCGGTCCGCAACTTCCTTGCGGACGCAGCGATCAATCAGTTGCTGTTCCACGCCGCAGAGTTCAGGAAACTCGGAAAGGATTCCGATGCCTCCGAGCGCCGCCACAATATCGGAGACGTGCCCGATCGCGGGATTCGCCGAGAGCCCCGAAAAACCATCGGACCCGCCGCATTGCAGGCCGAGTGTGAGCTTTGAAAGTGGAGCAGGCTGCCGCATAGTTTTGTCTGCCTCGACCATGGCCAAAAAGGTTTCGCGGATGGCCCTGCTCATCATCGCCGCTTCGGAAGGGCTTTTCTGCTGCTCATAAATCAAGACCCGTTTCTTGAAATTCGGGTCGCGGCGCTTGATCTCTTCGAGGAGCATGGGAACTTGCGCATGCTGGCAGCCCAGACTCAGGACCGTGGCCCCGGCGACATTTGGGTGGTGAATGTAGCCAGCCAGAAGCCCGCAGAGATTCCGGGCGTCCTCGTGCGTCCCGCCGCATCCGGCCTCGTGCAAGAGAAACTTAATGCCGTCAATATTTTGAAACACTTTTGGAGAAGCGCTGGCACGCTGCGTCTCGCCGAAAGCGGCTTTCTTCAGTTCGTCCGACCTCCCTTCGCGATAAAGCCGGGCCAACTCCGCAACCTGGCTGCGGTAAATCTGAGGAGCCGCAAAACCCAATTCTTCCTCAAACGCCTGTTTCAGGACGGCCAGATTACGGTTCTCGCAAAAGACGAGAGGAAGGACGAGCCAGTAATTTCGCGAACCCACCTGGCCGTCATCTCTGTGATATCCGAGAAATGTTTTGTCCGCCCATGCAGAAACATTCGGAGGAGTCCAGCGGGGACCGGCCGTTTCCGTTTCGTGGAAAGTCGCGGCGGCGTGACGGATGTTACGTGTGGAAAGTAAATCGCCCCGTCGGAGACTCTCGATAGTCGTACCCACGAGCACGCCGTACATAATAATGTCGCCGCCGGCGTCTACGTCTTGTGTCAGAAACTTATGCTTAGCGGGCACGTCGGACAACAGGAGGTATTCGTCCTCCAAATAACTTAGGTTTTCGCCTTTACGCAAATCGGTCAGCGCAACAAGGACATTGTCCTTCGCGTCGAGCCTTAGAACTTTTGCCTGCGTTGCGCCGTTGCCTGACATCTGCATCCCGCCTCTTCCCCGTTTCCATCTTTTATTCTATCCGGGTGGTTTCAGACAAGCTAGCGTACGCAGGAGCTGGCGCGCCTGCCGAGCATAGACACACGCCCGGACAACAGCTTGCTGAGTCTCGAAGTTCACACCTATAATCCCATTTTGTTCTTGCGGGGTGCGCCGCACAAGAGTTCGGAGGAATCGTGCCAGTCGGAACTGCCTTTCATGAGAAAACGCTCGCCCTGTGCGAGAGCCTCAACTACCGCGAATGGTCGGGCTATTACACCGTCAGCGTGTACGAGATGCACCACGAGCACGAGTACAACGCCATCCGCAATTCCGCCGCGCTGATCGATATTTCGCCGCTCTTTAAATACCGCGTCACGGGAAGCGACGCAACGCGCTTCGTGAACCGCGTCATTTCACGCGACATTAATAAGGTAGCGATCGACCAGGTGATTTATTGCTGCTGGTGTGACCCAGAAGGAAAAGTAATTGACGACGGAACGATCACGCGGCTGGGCGAAAACGAGTACCGATGGACCGCCGCGGATCCGAGTTTGCGTTGGTTTCAGCAGAACGCTCTGGCGCTGAACGTCCAAATCGAGGACATTTCCGAACAAGTAGCAGCCCTTGCACTGCAAGGGCCGACCTCGGGAAAACTCTTGCATGCCGTGACGGACGCGGATATGACCAATTTGAAATATTTTCGCGTGACGCGTGGACAAATCGCGGGCGTGCCTGTGGATATTTCGCGAACAGGTTATACAGGCGATCTTGGATTTGAAATATGGATGCCGTGGAAAAATGCCGGAAAAGTGTGGGATGAGCTAATCAAGAAAGGGAAAGCGTTCGATATTCACCCGGCAGGGATGATTGCTCTCGATATCGCCAGGATTGAAGCGGGACTGATTTTGATCGAGGTGGACTATACATCGAGCAAAAAGGCGGTGATTGAATCGCAGAAGTTTTCTCCGACGGAGATTGGTCTCGGAAAACTCGTGGACTTGAAGAAAGACAATTTTGTCGGGCGAGAGGCATTGGCCCGGGAAAAGAAGAAGGGCGGCGCCTCGCGCGCGCTCGTGGGGCTGGAGATCAATTGGAACGAGGTCGAAGCTCTCTACGACAAAATGGGAATGGCGCCACAAGTGCCGAGCGTGGCGTCGCGCGTCGCGGTGCCCGTTTATCACGGCGGCAAACAGATAGGCAAGGCGACATCAACAACGTGGTCGCCGACACTCAAGAAAATGATCGCGCTTGCGTGTATAAACCGTGATAAGTCGTCGGCGGGAGCGATGGTGAATATTGAGATGACCGTCGAAGCGGTTCGGCATACAGTTTCCGCAAAAGTAGCGGCCCTGCCCTTCTTCAATCCCGCGAGGAAGACCGCAGTGCCGGTTATTTAGGGCATTTGTGAAAACTGAAAAACTGACTTTGGTCCCAGCAACCCGGCCGCACAGAGGTCATGACCAATAATTGCGCAGGCCGCTCTGCTCAGCTCAATGGGCTTTGGCGAAGTTCTCTTCCTTGGCTAAGACTTCGTCCAGAATGGTTCTGTCCATCAGTTTACCGCGAAGGATAACGGCACGAATTTTCTGCGTGTTGTGGATGTCGTCGAACGGGTTGGCGTCGAGAAGAAGCAGATCAGCAAACTTGCCTTGCTCGATAGTTCCTTGCGTTTGCAGCTTGCCTAAGAATTCTGCGGGGAGTTTCGTTGCGACTTGCAGGGCTTGCATCGGCGTCAGTCCCGCCCGAACCAGAAGCGCGAGTTCCTCGTGCAGGCTCGATCCAGGAAAAATGAACGGTGCCGTAGTGTCTGTCCCCGCCATGATGGGAACTCCAGCCGCATTCATTTTGCCGACGAAGTGAAGCGATGCTTGCATGAGACTGCTACGTAGAGCGAATTCCTGCGGCGTGACACCCTTGTCGCGGTCCTTCGCCCCCTTCTGCCAATTCGCCAGGACCTGTAGCGGGATGTACTTTCGGCGAGGATCGCGCGAAGGATCGGTCTCGGCTGTGGGAAAGGCGTCGTTTTGTAGCAGAATCAACGTAGGCACTTGCCAGGTTTGATTGCCGATGAATTTGGCAATCAGAGCTGCGGCCTGCTGGTCTGAATAGCTCTCTAAAAGTTCGCGCTGCCACGAAAGTTCGCGGTCGCGGGATTGCACTTTCGTTCCCTTCCTGGGGCCGGCGGCGAACTGTTTGCGGATAAGAAGCGGCTCTTCATTCGAACAAGCACGGAGCACTCCGGTGAGATGCTCAATGCTCTTTTGTCCGGCATCTGAAGCTTCGCCAGCGGTAACGTGATCAGGAACGTGTCCGACGTAAGTGATGTGCTCGCGCCTGCAGGCGTCCGCAATAGCAAAATAAGCGTCGCGGCTTAGATTGGATTGCACCTTGATGAAGTCAACGCCGCGCGAGATCAGAGAGTGGACATCATCCGCGGCTTCCCTGGAGTTGGTGACGATAAGTGAAGGCTGGAAAAATGGCGGATTCCCATCGAGATAGGGACCGGCAAAGAAAATTCGAGGAGCCTGCAATTTGCCGTGCTCTATTTCATTGCGCAGCTTGAGCAAGGATTCTAGGTCGCCGCCCATGTCGCGGACAGTCGTGATCCCGTTCGCCAGAAGCAGTGGCAGAATAAATTCGCGACTGCCGCTGGGTTCAGACGCGCCGGTGAGATGGACGTGCATGTCGACAAGACCGGGAATTAGAAATTTGCCGGTCGCGTCAAAGGTCTTCGTTTTACGCGGAATGAAGACCGAATTGGACGGACCGATGGCCGCGATTTGCTCGTCCACGAGAAAAACGGTCATGTCCGGTTGGGGAGCGGCGCCTGTGGCGTCGATGAGCGTGACGTGAGTGATAGCGAGAGACGGTGGCGGAGTGGAAGAACAGGAACAAGACAAGAGAGCTGCGGAAAGCAACAAAGTCATGCGTCCAAGAAAGTTGCGGCAAAAATGCGCGTGCCCCGATTCTGTGGCGCTGATGGCGCTCGGGAGATTTGGCTGGAGCCTCATTGCACGAGGCGGTTATATTTTCTAAGAACCTCGCGCAGTTTGTCGTGCGGGAGCGCGATGACCTTGTGATCCTCGATGCCGATCATGGTTTCAGCAGCGATCATGGCATTGATCACTGCTTCTTCGGTGGCCTGCACGGTCGAGGCAAAAACTTTTTCAATCAGGTCGTTGGGAAGCATCTTGAGTTCGACGACATGATCCGCGCCGTCGACACCCGAGTTTGCCGTCGAGAAAGCGATAAAAATATCGCCGGAACCATTCCCGGAGATACTGCCGTCGCGTCCGAGGCCGAGAGAGACGCGCCGCGCGAGCCGCTTCAATTGATGCGCGACGAGCGGAGCATCGGTTGCGACGACGACAATTATCGATCCGCGATCCAATTCGTCGAAAGAAGCAGAGCTGTAAGCAGCCTCTTCAGGAATTTCCTTGCCGACGGGCACACCAGCGATGCGGAGATTTGGCCGAACACCGTAATTGCACTGGACGAGCACGCCCACGGCATAGCTCGTGCCTTTGATCTCGAACTTGCGCGAGGAAGTTCCGATGCCTCCTTTGAACTCATTGCAAATCATTCCCGTGCCGCCGCCGACGTTGCCTTCTTCGACGGGGCCACCGTGCGCCGAGTCAATCGCGTGAAAAGCATCTTCGGGCTTAACGTGAAAACCGTTGATGTCGTTCAGCCAGCCATCCCAAGTTTCCGCGACCACGGGAAGCGACCACCAATAGCCGGTGGGATCTGGCTGGCCATGATTGACGCGCCATTGAATAACGGCATCGCGCACTACTCCCACGCTGTGCGTGTTGGTGATCATCACCGGTCCTTCGAGAAAACCCGATTCTTCGACCCAAGTCGTACCGGTCATTTCTCCGTTGCCGTTGAGCGACCACCAACCGGCAAAAACGGGATTCGACATCGTATCTTTTCCGCGAGGAAGAACTGCGGTAACTCCTGTGCGCACCGGGCCCTTGCCAACTTGCAGTTTCCCTTCGCCGGAGATGAGCGTGGTGTGGCCGACAGTAACGCCGGAAACATCGGTGATGGCGTTGAGCGGACCTGGCGTGCCATCAAAAGGGACGCCGAGATCCCGTGCGCGGGGTTTAGCGGTAGACTTTTCCTGAGCCGGATCGAATGAGGCAGTTAGGAAGCCTGTGCAGAGCAGCAGAGCAAGGTTGCGAGAGAGACGACCCATTTTCGATTGAGCTCCTCTGTGAAATACAGAAACAGACTACGCTAGAAATAAGAAAACCAGCGATACGTTAATCGGGAAACACTTTCGCGAGTGCTGAAGCCAGCGCCGCGGCGACGAGCACCGATTCCTCGGGCGTGATGATAAAAGGCGGCGCAAGAAGAATGTGATCACCGCGCGTCCCGTCGACGCAACCCTGCGTCGGATAGGTCAGAACGCCTTCTTCCATCGCGGCCGAACGAATTTTCTCGGCAATGGCTTGCGATGCATCGAAAGGCGTCCGCGTGGACTTGTCGCGGACGAATTCGATGCCGACGAGTAGACCAAGCCCGCGGATATCGCCAACGTGACGATGGGAAAGCAGCGGAGCGAGGGCCGTGCACAGCGATAGAGCCGCGGGAGCGACGCGCGCGAATAGATTGTGCGACTCGATGTAATCCAGTACGGCATTGCCGGCAGCGGTTGCAACCGGATGGGCCTGGTAAGTAAATCCGTGCTTGAAGGTTCCGGTGCCGTTTTCAAAAGCTTCGACGACATTGGGCGCAACGAGAACGGCGCCGAGCGGAACGTAGCCACTCGCGATTCCCTTCCCCGCAAGAATAATGTCCGGCTCGATACCCCAGTGCTGCACAGCGAATGGCTTGCCGGTGCGGCCCATGCCGGTCATGACTTCATCTGCGACGAGAAGTATGCCGCGCTTGCGGCAAATCTCGGCGATGCGCGCGACGTAGCCTTCCGGCGGCACGACCGAGCCAAGAGTTGCGCCAACGACGGGCTCGAAAATGAAAGCAGCGGCGGAGTCTGCGTCGTTTTCGGCAAGAAGAGAATCCAAGTCATCGGCACAGGCGAGTTGGCACTGAGGAAATGTTTTTTCAAACGGACAGTGATAGCAAAAGCAAGGAGCGATGTGCCCCCACTCGGCGAGCAATGGCCGATAAGGCGCGCGTCGAGCAACGTTGCCACTGACAGTCATGGCGCCAAGCGTGCTGCCGTGGTAACTCTGACGACGCGAAAGGACACGGTAGCGCGCAGGCTGTCCCTTTTCAATATGGTATTGGCGGACTAGCTTGATGGCCGTTTCCGTCGCTTCGGACCCTCCCGAAGTGAAGTAAACCCGGCCACCCTTTCGAAAATTTGGCGGAGCCATCGAGAGGAGCCGAGCAGCGAGCTTTTCCGCAGGCGGAGAATGAAATTGTGAAGTGTGCGCGAACGCGAGTTTCGAGGATTGGTCAGCCATCGCGCGGCCGATATCGGGAACGCCGTGGCCAATGTTGATGACGGCGGCTTGGCCCGCCGCATCGAGAAATTTGCCCCCATCCGCTGAAAAAAGCCAGCAACCTTCCCCACGGACGGCGACGGGAAACGCCTGGTGAAAATTGCGCGGAAAAAGAGCAGCTTCGTTTGACATGCGGGCTCTGTGAGCGATTGTAGCAGACTCGCGCGGTCCTTCACGGAGCGCACGCGGCCCGCGAAGTAGTTTAAGGTGAGCTTCTAAGCGTGCTTGCATGCGCAAAAATTATGCTACGCTGGCGAAAGTTTTAGGGAGAGCTCATCGATGCTCACGCGCATTCTTTGCTGGATTGCACTCTCGGTTGTTTCGCTCATTTTTCCCCTCGTTCCGGCGCAAGCCCAAGATGCGCAAAAATCCGTGCGGCTCAGTGTGGATTTGCGGGAAGCCACGAAACACATTTTCCACGCGAAACTGACCTTTCCGGTAACAGCAGGCCCGCTCACACTGGTGTATCCAAAATGGATTCCCGGTGAACATGCTCCCATAGGGCCGATTGTCAATCTTACTGGCCTGTTCTTTCGTGTGGACGGAAAAGAAATCGAATGGCGGCGCGACGACGTGGACATGTTCGCCTTTCATTGCCAGGTGCCCGCGGGAACGAGCGAACTCGAAGTCTCGCTGGATTACGTCTCCCCAGCTGGGCCCAGTTCTGGACGAGAAAACCCTTCAGCGACCGCGCAACTGGCACTTTTGAACTGGTACACCGTGCTCCTCTATCTGCAGGGGGCGAAGAGCGACGATCTGACTTATACAGCCAGTTTGCAGATGCCCGCGGGGTGGAAATTTGGAACCGCCCTGCCGGTGGCGAGCGTGACCGGCCCAGCGATTGAGTTTCAACCGGCAAGCTTGACGACCCTCGTCGATTCGCCCGTGCTGATGGGTGCTCACATGCGCGTAATCGATTTGTCTCCGGGACAGAAACCCGAGCACCACATTCACATTGCCGCGGAAACCGAAGCTGGGCTGGAACTCACGCCGGAAACCGTCCAGGAATGGCGGCAGTTGGTTGCGGAAACGGGAGCGCTCTTCGGAGCGCGGCACTACCGGCATTACGATTTCTTGTTGACGGAAAGCGATAACGTGGAAACGGACGGCGTCGAGCATCATGAATCGAGCGACAACCGAGTGCCGAGCCGCACGTTTCAAGACCCAAACATTTCGGATGCGATGACGGATCTCTTGCCGCACGAATTCACGCATTCGTGGAATGGAAAGTATCGAAGACCGGCGGGGCTAGCAACTCCGAATTATCAGGAGCCGATGAAAGGCGGATTGCTCTGGGTCTACGAGGGAATGACGCAGTATTACGGAACGATGCTCTCGGCACGAATCGGTAGCTGGACCCCGGATAGATTGCGGGAGAATCTCGCGTGGGTCGCGGCTTATCTGGATCAGCGCAAAGGTCGGTCGTGGCGCGACCTGGAAGATACTGCGATTACTGCACAACTGCTTTACGGATCGCCGGAGGAATACCGGACATGGCGGCGCGATACGGATTACTACGATGAAGGCACGCTGATCTGGCTGGAGGCGGACACCATCATCCGGCAGGAAACTAAAGGGAAAAAGTCGCTGGATGATTTTTGTCGTAAGTTCGAGGGCGGAGAAAATACCGGGCCGAAAATCGTGCCGTACACCTTTGACGATGTGATCACGGCTCTGCAGGAAATCGCTCCTCACGATTGGCGTTCGTTCTTTACGCAGCGGGTGAATTCGCACGGGCCCGGTGCGCCACTCGGCGGCCTGGAAAATAGCGGATGGAAACTGGTGTATAGCGAAACCCCAAACGAAAGCCGCGAAGCCGGCGAAACTGCCATGCACCTGACGGATGTGCAGTTTTCGCTCGGATTTGTGGTGCGCGACACGGGTGGCGAGAACGGCGACGAAGTAATCGACGTGATTCCGGGCTCCGTAGCGGCGCAGGCGGGAATTGCGCCAGGAATGAAACTGGTTGCGGTGAATGGCCGGAGGTGGAGTCCGGACGATCTCCACGCGGCTATCCGGCAAGCAAAGAACGGGAGCGCGCCGATTGAGTTGCTCATTGAGAATGAAGATTTTTTTCAGACGTATCGAGTCGACTATCGCGGCGGCGAGCGCTATCCCCATCTGGAACGAATCAGCGGCAAGCCGGATCTTCTCAGCGAAATTGCAAAAATGAAGGCGCCTCCTGTGGCCGCGGCAAAAGATTGAGCTCCCAGGCGGCAGGCTTGACCCAATCCTCCAGCGGCCTGGTTCGCACCATCGGGCGCTGGAGCCTCGTGGCGTTAATGCTGAACACGATGATTGGCGCCAGCATTTTCGGGCTCCCGTCGATCATCGCCGGCTACCTGGGAAAATTGAGTCCCGCAGGATATTTGATCGCATTTGCGGGAGTAGCGGTGATTGCCGCGTGTTTGGCAGAGGTTTCCTCTTATTTTCAGGAAGCGGGCGGGCCTTATCTGTATACGAGAGTCGCCTTCGGACGATTCGCCGCGATTCAAATTGGCTGGCTAACCTGGCTATCGCGAATCACAGCGTGTTCCGGCGTGGCGAATCTGTTTATCACCTATCTTAGTTCCTTTTTTCCCGTCGTAACTCGTGGATGGATACGCGGAACGATTCTTATGGTGCTCATTGGCTTTTTGGCCGCTGTAAATTACCGGGGAGTGAGCGGCGGAAACGCATTGAGCAATTTCTTTACGATCACAAAGGTGCTGCTGCTGGCACTTTTTATTGCGGGCGGATTCATGGCCCTCGCCTTGCACCCGAGCGTGCGCGTGACTCCGGCCGCGGTTCCCTTAACGGCCGCGAATTGCTTCCAAGCCATCCTGCTGATGGTTTATGCCTATGGAGGATTCGAGGCCGCGCTTTTCGCCTCGGGCGAGGCCAGCGATCCCCGGAAGGATGCGCCGATCGCGCTTTTGATCGCCATGGTGACGGCAACTATGCTTTACATTTGCGTGCAAGTCGTCGTGATCTACACGCTGGCAAATCCAGGCGCCACGACAAAGCCGGCGGTGGACTCCGCGCGCCAATTTCTTGGACCTATCGGAGTGACTCTCGTCGCCGTAGGCACGCTGATATCCGTTTACGGCTACTTGAGCGCCAACATGTTGCACACGCCGCGCGTCACGTTCGCGATGGGAGAACGCGGCGACTTCCCTTCTTTTTTTGCGGCGATTCATCCGCGTTTCCAGACGCCGCACTTGTCCATTGTCGTTTTTGCATTGATGCTCATCGTATTCTCTATCGGCGGGAACTTTCGGTGGAATGCTTCGCTCTCCGCAATCTCACGGCTTTTTATGTATGGAGCAATCGTTGCCGCGCTGCCGGTTTTGAGAAGAAAGTTTCCTAAGGGAAGCAAGTTTCGCCTTCCGGCAGGGCTGTTTCTTACGGCGCTCGGACTCGCGTTCGTGGCCGTCCTTTTGGCGCAAATGCGTCGGAACGAACTTATCGTGATGTCCATCACATTCGCCATCGCACTGCTGAACTGGCTTTGGGCGCGAAGCCACGCGCTTGGAATCGCCCGTGAATCGTGACATCATCCAAAGTTCCGCACAGGGGAAATGCAACTCGCCGTACTCCATCGGGAGGAAATGCAATGAAACGGGCCATTCTGCGGTGCAGTTTGTTCATTGTGGTGCTGTTGGCCGTTCTATCCGGCGCGATGGCGCAAGGAGAAGGAAAGCATGCCATCACGTTTGCCGACATGATCCAAATGCATCGCGTGGGAGAAGCGCAAGTATCGCCTGACGGCAAATGGGTGGCGTACTCCGTGTCCACGCCGGACCTTGATGCCAATCGCGGCGCGAGCAACATCTGGATGGTGCCGACGGCGGGCGGATCATCGCAGCAACTCACGCAAAGCGGACACGATTCGTCCCCGGTATGGTCGCCCGATGGAAAGACGATCGCTTTTTTGTCGTCGCGAAGCGGAGATTCACAGGTGTATTTGCTGCCGATGGATGGCGGCGAGGCGAAACCGTTGACGCATCTCTCGACGGGCGCAGACATCGTGAAATGGTCGCCCGATGGAAAGACAATTGCGTTTACATCGGGAGTTTACCCGGACTGCAAAGACGATGCGTGCAATAGCGCGCGGGACGCGGAAAAAGACAAAGACAAAGTGAAGGCGCACGTTGCGGAGCATCTTCTCTACCGCCACTGGACGCACTGGAACGAAGGCAAACGCAGTCATTTGTTTGTGGTTCCAGCGGATGGCAGCGCGAATCCGCGCGATTTGATGGCGGAAGCAAATTACGACGTGCCTCCGGATGAACGCGGCGGCCCCGGCGATTTGAATTTTTCGCCAGACTCGAGGGAGATTTGTTTTACCGCGGTGACCAATCCTGTCGAAGCAATCAGCACTAACGGAGACTTGTTTGTTGTACCAGTCGCGGGCGGCGAAGCAAAACGAATCACGACGCAGCCGGGATTTGACGGCGGGCCTGCCTATTCGCCAGACGGAAAATACATCGCGTATCACGCGCAATTGACGGCGGGATACGAATCGGACCGTTGGCGCGTGATGCTGTACGACCGGGCGACCAGCAAGATCGAGAATTTATCCGAAGCATTTGACCGCAGCGCAAACGAATTGACCTGGTCGGCGGACAGCAAAACGATTTATTTCACGGCGGAAGACGAAACGCTGCAGCCGATTTACTCGATGGCCCCGCGCGCGGGAGACGTCCCAAAGAAACTGATTGCAAACAGCTACAACCTGGGAATTTCGTTGAGCAACGATGGTAGGACACTGGTGTTCGAGCGCACGAGCCTGACCACCCCTGCCGAGATCTTTGTGGCATCGAGCGACGGAAGCGGTGTCCGCCAGCTAACGCATCAGAACGATGCCATTCTTGCATCGCTAAAAATGAACGAGCCGGAAACATTCTGGTTTGAGGGTGCAGGTGGGACGCGCGTTCAAGCCATAATGATCCGGCCGCCGGATTTCGACGCGACCAAGAAATATCCTCTGCTGGTGCTGCTGCACGGCGGGCCGCAGACGATGTGGTCGAATGCGTGGGGCTACCGCTGGAATGCGCAAGTATTTTCCGCGCCAGGTTATGTAACGCTGATGATCAACCGCCGCGGATCGACGGGCTACGGACAGAAATTTACGGACGAAATCACGAACGACTGGGGCGGCAAAGCATACGTTGACGTGATGAACGGCGTGGACTTCGTCCTGAAAAAATATCCCTATACGGATGGAACGCGCATGGCGGCTGCGGGCGGATCCTACGGCGGCTACATGGCGGACTGGATTGCCACGCATACGGGACGCTTCAAAGCGATCATCAGCCACGCCGGCATTTACGACAAAAACTCGATGTACGCTACGGAAGAGTTGTGGTTTGAAGAACACGACATGCAGGGCACGCCTTGGACGAGTGCGGAGAATTATCGCAAGTGGGCGCCGCTGACGTACGCGGCCGACTTGGGCAAATTCAAAACACCGACGCTGGTGATTGCCGGCGAGCGGGATTATCGAGTGCCATACACGCAGTCGCTGGAATTTTTCAATACATTGCAGAGACAGGGCGTGCCGTCAAAGCTGGTTGTTTTTCCAGATGAGGGCCATTGGATTCTGAAGCCGCAAAACAGCCGGTTTTGGTACAAGACGTTCCTGGATTGGCTCGCGACCTATTTAAAATAGCCGCCGATTCAAACAGCAAACAAGCGTTGCAGCGCGCGGCGCGCAAACCGGAAAAGATGAAAGAGCAGGAACAAGGAAAGCGCAACGAGTGCGACGACGATGACAGTCGTTGCCAGAGGATGCGCCGTGGCCATCCACGTCAACCAAACGGCCAAGACATCTTCTCCGAAACTCAGAGCCCAATTGCTAAGCGGTTCCGGCGTGGTATTAACCGCCGCACGAGCACTGGCCTTCGTGCCATGTGAAGTCAGCGCAACTCCCCCCGCAAGAAGCGCCGCAGCCCAGCGCCACTCTGCAGGTGCGGCGCCGGCCGCGTTATACGCAAGCAGCGCGGCAGCGGGCGGACGAATGAAAGTGTGAATCATGTCCCACACAGTATCGACGTAAGGGATTTTGTCCGCGAAGAATTCCACAAAATACAGAACGACAGCAATCGCAAGAACTGCGGGATGTGCAAGCACATGAAGCGACGCCGGAAGGTGGATGACGCCGAAACGCTCGAGGAGCCCGAGTGTCGCGACGGTCGCGTAAAGATTCAGGCCCGAAGAAAATCCCGCGCCAAGAGCGATCCCCAGTGTTTCGATGGGATTCATTCCGCCCATCATAGCAAAGCGACATGGCACTAGTGGACGGTTACTTCTGCTCATACTCACGCCACGTTCCGTTTGACCATTTGGCGCGGTGCGGCGATGCTGTCCCCAAGGCGGTCGCTCATGCTTGGCTTAAGCCATCTTTTCTACCCGTGGGGATTCATCCTCCAAATCCTCGCGATCGTGCACTTCGTGCGGCGCCGACCGGAGAATTACTGGTTCTTCGTTATCTTCTTCGGCGGATTTCTTGGTGCAGGCGTGTACATCGTTGCGGAAGTGCTGCCCGATCTCGGCCTGCTCCGCGGCGTATTTCAAGGGTTTGGCCGGAGATCCCGCATTCAGATAGTCGAGACGCAAATCCTGGACAATCCTTCCGCCGCAAACTACGAAGAACTCGGCGAGCTATATAAAGATCAGAAGCAATTCGCCAAGGCGCGCGAAGCGTTTACGAACGCGATCACGGCGCGCAGCGATTCCGTCTACACCTTCTACTATCGCGCGCAGGCTTCTCTAGGGATGGGAGACTTCACTGCTGCGATTCCCGATCTGGAGCGTGTCGTCGCCAGCGATCGAAAGTTCGATTACTACAGGGCTGCGGGACTCCTGGCCGATGCTTATGCGCAAACCGGACAATTGGAGCGGGCCGCTCAACTCTATGTCGATGTGGCGCAATTCTCGACGACAACCGAAACGCTTTACAACTATGCGTATTTTCTAAAACTTGCAGGTCACCGCGAAGAGTCGCGCGAGTGGACACAAAAGCTGCTCGCAAAGAAACGGACTCTCCCACGCTACATGCAGCGGTATGAACGGCCCTGGTTCCGCAAAGGCAAAGCGCTGCTGAAGGAACTTGCCGCCGCGTAGGGGTCGGGTCTCGTCCTGAGGAATTCCGCTCTGAGGGCGGCCGCTCTCTCGCCGCCTAATTGTGTAGCAGCGCCTTTGGATTCGGCCCAAAAAAGCGTGCTGAGAGTCCGTACCTGTTTTAGAATCAGAACAAGCGACGCGCCCGTAGCTCAGTTGGATAGAGCGTCTGCCTTCTAAGCAGAGGGTCGCCAGTTCGAGTCTGGCCGGGCGCGCCACTCCACCGCAGACGGCTCAAAGATCTCAAAACGTGCTTGGTCGCAGATCAGGCGTTCGTCAGCCCGCCTGTCTTGGATGGAGCGGTCTCCGTCATAAACAGAGACGCAAGCAAAACCAAAATTGCTCCAGCGCTGGCAATCCATAGCGGTGCTCCGAGGCCGTAACGGTTTGCCGCAGCGCCAGCCAGCGCGGGAGCTATCGCCCCGCCAACAATTTCTCCGACAAGTGTCGCCAGCCCAATAGCAGTGGCCGCAAACTTTGCGGGAACGCTTTCCGTCGGAACCAGCACCAATACCAGTGGCGCAATGCCCTGCCCGCCGTTGACGAGAAATCCGGCACCCGCCATCAGCCACGGATGCGCAATAAGGATCGGTACCTGGTAAGTCAGCGGCGCCATCGCCGAAATCAGCGCTACAAAAATCAGTGCAGGTTTTCGTCCCGCGCGGTCGGAAATCCAGGGGAAAATCCAGCCCCACATAAATGCGCCCAATCCGCCGGCGCCAATTATGAATCCTGCGGTTGTGGCGGACCGCTTCGAAACCTCCGTAATGTATAGAGGCGCGAAGGAGTGCATTACAAACAGCCAGGTCATGAAGCCCGCTGCTCCGACGCAGCAAAGCAGCATGTTGCGGTACCGAAGGAGCGACAAATAATCCTTGAGCGAAGGTTTGGAATGGTGGAGCGCTCCGGCGTCTGGTTCCTTCACAAATTTCCAAATCAGAATGCCAAGAATGATTCCGGGAATTCCCGTGACGAAAAAAGCTGCACGCCATCCGAATCGTGCCGCAATTTGGGTCGTCAATATCGGCGCTAGCGCCAACCCCGCCAGAGCGCTTGCGCTAACAACGATTCCTATGTTGCGTCCGCGGCTCTTCGGCTCGGAAGACGCTTCAATCATCGATGTCATCGTCGGCCACGTCGGTCCCTCAGAGACTCCCATCAGCGTTCGAATGGCTAGCAACTCCGCGAATGACCGCGCAATCCCGGAGAGCCAGGCAAACACAGAAAACAGAAAGACGGTTGGAATCAGAACGGGACGCCGCCCGATCCGATCGGAGACCGCTCCGAAAATCAAACCCGACCCCGCCCAGGCAAGTGCCAAGGCCGACGCTAATAGCCCTACCTGCGCGTGACTCAAATGAAGATCTGGCGCGATAAACGGCGCCAAATACAAAACGCTCATGCGCGCGAGAAAAACGCTGCCCCATGTGAAGAAAAAAAGAATCACCAAGCCGGTTTGATATCGCTTCGTAGTTGGCACTCTTTTTTCCTATCTGTACAGCGAACAAACGCCTCAGCCCATTGGCAGGCCGACGTAATTTTCAGCAAGTGACACGGAAGCAGCACGCGAGCTCGTCACATAATCCAACTCAGCAAGCTGGCGGCGTTGATCGAACGCGTTGTCATCGGAAAAGCGATGCAGCATCGAAGTCATCCACCACGAAAAACGCTGCACTTTCCAGACTCGCCGCAAACAAGTCGCCGAATAAGTCTCCAGGAGCTGCGTTTTTCCGGAAGCGAAATATTCCCCAAGAGCACGCGAAAGCACGCGAATATCCGCCCCTGCCAAATTGAGCCCTTTGGCTCCTGTAGGAGGAACGATGTGTGCCGAGTCTCCCGCTAGAAAAAGCCTTCCATACTGCATTGGCTCAACCACAAAACTGCGCATCCCGGTGATGCCCTTCTGAATCACGGGCCCCTCCGCAAGCTTCCAACCATCGATGCACTCGAGCCGAGTATGAAGCTCCTGCCAAATCCGTGCGTCGGACCAATTTGCAATGTCTTCGTCAGGTGCGCACTGAAGATAAAGCCGCGAAATCTCTGGCGAACGCATGCTGAGCAAAGAAAAACCTCGCTCGTGGTACGCGTAAATCAGCTCCTTCGAGGAAGGCGGCGCCTGCGCGAGAATTCCCAGCCAAGCGAACGGATAAATCCGTTCAAATATTTTCAACGCTTCCGCCGGAATCGATGGCCGGCAGACTCCATGAAAGCCGTCGCACCCCGCGACGAAATCGCAGCTCAGCTCTTGCAGCGATCCGTCCTTGCGAAAATGAATCTTCGGCGTCGCACCGTCAAACTCACTCACGCTGACGTCTTCAACATCAAACAAAAGGTGTCCTTTCGCGGCAATCCGCGCCTCGATGAGGTCCTTCAACACCTCGTGCTGCGCATACACCATCACCGACTTTCCTCCGGCAAGTTCTTGAAAATCGATGCGGTGTCTCTCATGCTCAAATTGCAATTCGATTCCGTGATGCACAAGTCCCTGCCGCATCATTCGCGCGCCCACTCCCGTATCGTTCAGCAAATCGACAGTGCCCTGCTCGAGAATTCCCGCGCGCACGCGTTCCTCGACGTGCTGCCTGCTCCGCGCCTCCAGCACGACCGATTCGATTCCTTGCAAATGCAAAAGGTGGGAGAGCAACAACCCGGCCGGTCCAGCCCCGACGATTCCGACTTGAGTTCTCACGTAGCGTCGCCTTCAGTCCCTAATACCTCTCATAAAATCTTTCACGGTTGCTGCTCGGAGAACACTTCCATCGCGATATGAAACGCCGCATTCGCCGCAGGCAAACCACAATAGATCGCGCTCTGCAACAGCACTTCCTGAATCTGTTCGCGCATTACGCCGACGTTCAATGCCGCCCGCAAGTGCATTCGCAGTTCGTCGGGACGATTCAGCGCAACCATCATGGCCAGCGTAAGCATGCTCCGCGTTTCTTTTGGCAGCCCAGGTCTGCTCCAGATTTCTCCCCACGCGTAGCGCGTGATGAAATCCTGAAACGCATCCGTGAATTCATTCCGGTTTTTCAGCGTCGCATCAACATGTGCGTCTCCCAACACGGCGCGGCGCGTCTTCATCCCCTGCTTATAGCGCTGGCGTTCATCCATTCGAATACCTCCTCGGACCTTAAGAAACGCATTCACCTGTGCAATAAAGCGACGTAATCCTTGATCGTCGATCGATCTCGCAAAATCACCGCGCCAAGCTGCGCGTATTATCCTGATCTTGCGGATCTTCGACACTACCCAAAAAAGAGCGTTCGAAATCGGTGCCGTGCGCTCAATCGTGTTCCCACTCGAATTCTCACCGCGCCCGGTCTGTTGTCTTCCGCGTAGATACTTTCCGAGGCATCATTCGTGCTAACCGCCAGGACCTGCTGAGCAGATCTCGCAGCGCATCGGAATGCACCTGCGAGAGGCGAACCAGAACCCATGGATACTTCAAGTAATGATCGGTGATGTAGTAGGTCTCCGGCTCCGCGGCCATCATCTCCTCGCGCTCCTCGAAGGTCGTGCCCACAACGAGCGATTCTCCATCCTCTTTAAGACGCGCGATTAGCTTGCCGCCAACTTTAAATGCCGGCGTTCCGTACGATGTGCCTTCTTCTACGTTCTGGAGCGCTAAGGCCAACTTGCGGACATCTTTAAAGGTCAGCGGCATTGTGCCCTTCTTCCCCTCAGTGCCCTCGTAACACCTGCGGCTCAAAGTAACCCGCGAGAACTGGTTTAAGGGGCTCAGTATAAGCCTTTTCGCTTGATTGCCCTGCGGCGCTGTTGATTGCTTGGGTAGAAAGAGAGAGGTCTCTGGGTCTAGGCTAGCTTGCTCCCATGGTATGCGCGTACAAGATGGATACAATTCTCGCTCCGCCCTGTACGCCGCGAGTTCTTAGAAAGAATACTTCAACGAAAACTGCATTTGCCGCGGGTTAAACATAGTTCGCGGACCGCCGAAGAGCGGATTCGGAACCGGAGGACCAGCGGCGGGACAACCACCTACGTTTTGCACCGTCTGGATGGCTATGGACGCTGCATCCTTATAGTGGACAGGAACCTGCCCATTGCAGAAGTTATACGTTCCATACACCGACGTCACTTCGTCGACGTTGGCGCGGTTTAAGGCGTTGAACGCGTCCACGGCGAACTCGATCCGGTTGGTCTCGCGGAAAGTGAAATACCGCGATACCCGAAGGTCCCACGCAACCAGAGAATCGCCCCAGTAGGTGTTTCGGGCGGCGTCTCCAACGCGATCCGTCACGGGGTTTGTGTCCCCGTTGGCATCGAAGCCCACAAACATGGTGAACGGACGGCCGGACTGTGCGGTAATTATGCTGCTGAGTTCGAAGTTCCGCAGAAGTGTCTTCGCGGGTCCATCGGCCGTGAAGTTAGCAATAAACCGGTTGCGGATGTCCTGGTTCGAGTTGGCCCGCTCCAGAGGCCTGTCATAGAAGTCCTGCGGCGTGCTCACGAAGGTTGTGAACGTACCGTCATCTAGGGTCTTCGAATACGTATAGTTGGCATTGAAGCGCAAGTATTGCCCGAAGTGTTGCGTAGCCTGCACCATGCCACCATGGTAGACGCTGTTTCCGCTGTTGTCGGTGTAGTAGAGCAAACCAGAATTGGTATAGAGAGCTCCAGCGAAATTGGCTTTCCCGGCTGGCCAGTCTGGAGGTGGTGGGCCTGCCGCGGGGCAGCTTGTGGCCGCGTTTGTCGTGCCCGCTTGAGGACAGACGTTCAAGTTTTCCGCACGGACTAGCTTATGCGCCGAAACAAATAGATACCCGACGCTGACAACAAGGCCATGGCCAAGTTCTCTGTCAATCTGCAGATTGGCCTGCTCCGAGTAAGGAATCCGGCTGAAATGGTCAACCATTCCCGCGCCGGCAGTCACGGTTAATCCTGCGGGCCCGGTAATATATTGCGGCGGCACCACGCCCGTAGTGATCAAGGTTGCGGCTGCCTGCGCTGGTAGGATCACTTGCCCTCCGGGGTTTGGCGGCCCAGGCGTCAACTGGTTCAAGATCCAAGTTGCGGAGTTTGCGCCTTCTCGAATCCCGGGCAAGCTTTCATTGGGAATAATCACGGGCTTCTGCGGCTGCGTAATAAACAGGAACGAGAGGTTGTAGCGGTCATCGAATATTCCAAATCCGGCCCGAATGACCGTATGTTTGTCCAAAGCATAGGCAAGCCCAACTCTGGGCTGCCAGCCCCGGTAGTCCGGATTGATCTGCTTGGACAAGCCCGTCTCGAAGTCATACCGCAATCCATAGTTAAACGTCAGCTTCGGAGTGATTCGCCACTGATCCTGCCCGTAGAACCCGTAGTAGGCGTGGTTCAGAGTTTCCGAGAAATTCACAGTTTGCGAAGGAAGATAGGCGTTCGACCAGCTGTTCGGTGTGCAACCGGTCGGGGCGCAAAGCGACGGCGGCTCAAATCCCGGCGTTACGTTGCCAGGCCCAACCGGGGCTCCCCAGAAAACAATTGGCGTGCCATCCAAAACCGGCGGCAGAGGACACGTGTCGCCGGGATTCAGCGAGGAAGGTACGTCGGCTCCCGGGTTCACGAAATTAGCGAACTCCACCAGACAGTTGATCCCCGGTAGGACGATGCGCATCGGCGTGAATCCGGGCCAGATCACGAAGTTATTGATGAAATTTGTGTCCACTCCGAACTTCGCGAAATGCGATCCCTTGACCCAGCTTACGGAGTCGGCGGCTTGCACTCGGCTCTCATAAATCGCATCCAACACGCCAAAGTTATGCCCGAAGAGCAGGTCGTTCGGGATATCCAAGTTTGGCTGGCCGGTCACCCCTGGGAAGTTATAGTGCCGGCGCGACCATTGCATGAGAGCGGTGTTTACAAGGTCCGGAGAAATCTGCGTATTGAAGACACCTACGAGAGCTTGATCCCGAATGTATGCATCGTGACCGCTGCTGGGCGCTCCAATGCCTCCGCCATCCAGTGTGTCGCCAACCAGCAAGTTCGTTTCACGTCCGTCGAAGATGTTGTATCGGACCGACAGGCGATTGTTCTTCCCAAACTGTTGATCAATTTTAATGAGCCCATTGTCGGTGTTTTTTGTTGTCAAAATATTGAGGTTCTCCGGAAGAAGTCCCAGGGCTTCTTTGGCCTGGTTGATGAGCGCAAGTTCTGTGGATTGCGTTCCGTTCGAAAGGCTCACCGGTCCCACGAGCGTGGTTGGGTACGTGGGAGACTGGCCGCGCCGCTGGCCTTCATAATTCGCAAAGAAAAAAGTCTCGTCTTTCTTTATCGGGCCGCCAAAGGTCCCGCCAAATTGATTTTGTTGGAGAGTGTCCCCTTGGGGGGCGGGCTGCAGCAGGGATCGCGCGTCGGTCGCGTTATTCTGCAAATAGTCGTAAGCCGACCCATGGAAATTGTTTGTGCCCGACTTCGTGACGATGTTGACGATCCCACCGAGCGCTCGCCCGTATTCCGCTCCAAATCCGTTGTTTACCACACGAAATTCGCTGACTGCTTCCTGTGACGGCGTGGACCGTTGCGACCCAGTCGCGGTGTTGATGGTGTCTGCACCGTCCACCGTGACGGCGTTGCTCAAATCGCGCATACCACCAAACGAGATTCGCGTGACTTCGAACTCCGTGATGGTGGACTGCAAGCTTGTGCGCCCCGTGGCAACTCCCGGCGTCAAAAGCGCGAAATCTGTGAAGAGTCGGCCACTGATGGGCAGGTCCTGGATTTGCTTCGTGTCAATCACCTGGCTAATTTCGGTCCGCGTTGGCTCGACGGGCGGGGTTTCTGTCGTGACCACCACTTTTTCCGCACTCTGCGCGATGCTCACGGTGACGTCGATGGTCGCGACTTGGCCCACTGTCAGCACGATTCCCGTTTGCATAGACTTGGCGAATCCCGTGGCCTCCGTCGTTAATTCGTAATTTCCGGGAGGAAGGTTGGGGATGACGTAAAGACCGTTGTCATTCGAAACGGCGGTGTATGTGCGATTGGTGCCGATGTCGCGCAAGGTGAGCGAAGCCTTCGCAACGGAACCGCCGCTCGCGTCACGCACCGTTCCATTCAGCTGGGCGGCGCTCGCGCCACCTTGAGAAAATGCCGGCTTCGCCCAACCACACAGAATCACGATCCCAAGGAAGGCCCATACACCTAAACTTCTCCTCATGATTCCCCCTCCCGCAAACAATTCGAACCAGCAATTCTTGCCATCCAAATCCTAAATACACCCCGTATTGCGTGCAGGTCTAATGCTTCGAACGGCGGCTGTCAAGACATTAATCGGGCGTTCGTGCGAATATCGCTCGCATTCTTTTTTGTTTTTTATCCCAAGTCATTTTGCGCTCCCGAGAAATTCTGTAATCGGGCGGGTTGCTGCGCGCAACGACGCGGCGTTACCGGACAACTAGACAGAGCTCCTGCGCCGCAGCTTTTAGGTGCGGAAGAAATCGCACCTGCAAGTCCTGTATCGTAACGCGTTGCGCGTGTGCGCCAACATTCAGCGCTGCGACCGCCCGTCCGGCTGAATCACGGATCGGAACCGCCATGGACCGCAAGCCAGACTCCAGCTCCTGATCCACAATGGAGTAGCCATTGCGCTGCACTAATCGCAGAATCTGGCGGAGCTTTTCGGCGTTCGCTACCGTTCGATCCGTAAATCGCTTGAATTCGACTCGCGCCAGAAATTCATCGAGCTTCTCGGCGGGGAGCTCGGCCATCAAAACGCGGCCCATAGAAGTACAAAACGCAGGCAGCCGGCTGCCCACCACGAGATCGATGGACATGATTCGCGTCACGTTCGCGCGAGCGATGTAAACGATGTCCGTCCGGTCCAATGTTGCGATCGAACAGGACTCATGCAAAATGTGGCTGACATTTTCGAGAACCGGCTGCGCCATCGCCGCCAGCGGCATGGAAGAAATATAGGAATGACCGAGCGCGAGCACGCGGGGCCGGAGATGAAAATGCCTGCTGTCATCCGAAGCAGCGAAGCCAAGTTTCGCGAGCGTATAAAGGCAACGCCGCACAGCGGCGCGTGAGAATCCGGTCTTCGCGCTGATTTGAGAAACGGTGAGTTCGCACTGCCGTTGCGAAAACGCCTGAATCACCGCCAGGCCCCGCGCAAGCGAGGTCATGAAATTGGGATCGCCGCTATATCCGTCAATTTGCGCCGACATCGTAAGCGGCAGCCCAACGGGTGCGTTCGAATCAGGTTTGCCCGGGAGCACTTGCTGCGAGGCAGGTCTGCTTGGAGCTTGCTGTTTCGAGAGTGGGCCGCTTGGAACTTGATGTTTCGAATCAGTTCGGTTCGGCATGTGCTGTTTCAAAGCCAAACCGCTTTGGACTTGTGGTTTTGGATTAGGCTTGCCTGAGACTTGGCGTTTCGAAGCGGGTCCGCTTGGAACTTCCTGCCGGGCGCGCGGATCAGAAATAGCGGTGGTCATTCGAATCCCCCTGGAACCAACCATCGAAAAAGTGGATGCAGCGAAGGAGATTACACGAAATTGACCGATATGCGGCCAATATTTCGATAATCGGCATTGCGGGCGCGTTTGGGGTGCCATAAAATGCCGGGCGCGGTGGAATTGTCTTAGGAGGGTTCTTGGATGAATAAGATTCCGGGATACCGGCGATACATCCCCGGCACGCAGCCGCCTCACTTGCACTCTCCCTATGTCTCTTCAATTAAGCGTGCTCCGCTGCAGCCACTTGTGGTGCTTCCTCATACGCTTTCTGAAATTACAGGGCCGGTGTTCGAACGGGACATTGCTGATGTGAAAGCTTGCGATCTGACGCGGCAGCATTCCGGCGAGCCACTCGGCGAACGCATTATCGTGAGTGGACGCGTCCTTGACGAAAACTCCCGGCCGGTGCCGCACACGCTTGTCGAAATTTGGCAAGCGAATGCCGCAGGAAGGTATCTCCACAACATTGATCAGCACAATGCCCCGCTTGACCCAAACTTTACTGGTTGCGGGCGTGCGTGGACGAACTCTGAAGGGCGCTATCGTTTCGTGACGATTCGGCCGGGCGAATATCCCTGGGGAAATCACCACAATGCCTGGCGGCCGGCGCATATTCATTTTTCTCTGTTCGGCCCGGCGTTTGCCACGCGGCTCGTGACGCAGATGTATCTTCAGGGCGATCCTCTGATTCCCTTCGATCCGATCTTCAACTGCACGGAAGATGAAAAAGCAAGGAACCGGCTCATTTCGCAGTTCGATTGGGAGACTACGATTCCCTCACAGGCGCTGGGCTACCGCTTCGACATCGTTTTGAGCGGACGCGAAAGCACTCCCATGGAGACTCATGCGCACGGAGAAAAATCATGAGTCTTCAGGCCACAACCTGGCAGACCGTTGGACCATTTTTCAGAATTGGTTTCTCCTGGCTTTATCGGGACAATTTGGCGGGGCCTGGCGTTTCCGGTGAACGCGTGGAAATTGCGGGCCGGATCCTCGATGGCGATGGCAAACCAGTGCCCGATGGAATCGTCGAAATCTGGCAAGCGAATTCGCACGGCAAATACGCGCATCCAGATGATCCGCAGGACAAACCGACAGAATCGGGCTTTACTGGCTACGGGCGCGTTCCGACAGACGACGCGGGGCGTTTCCGCTTTACTACGATTAAGCCGGGGCGCGTTTCTGGTCCGGATGGAAAACTGCAAGCGCCGCATCTCGCGGTTTCGGTTTTCACGCGTGGGCTGCTTCGGCGGCTTGTCACTCGAATTTACTTTCCCGAGGAACCGAGCAACGCAGAAGATTTTGCTTTGAGACTCGTTGAGCCCGGCCGTCGCGAGACGCTAATTGCGAAGAGAATCGAGGGACGGACTGGGGAGCTTGAGTGGAACGTCAAGCTGCAAGGTGAAGGAGAGACAGTTTTCTTTGATATTTGATCGGATAGGGATTCTCCAGGTTTAGAGGGGTGTGGCGCGCCTACGGCGCTGCGGTACTTCTCCTCGTTTCCCAGCCCTTGCGGGGTGGGTTAAGCATGTGGCACGCCTCCGGCGTTTCCGGGTTTCCGCGCAAGCACCGAAGATGAAGATCGCGCCAATGACGCTGTTCTAGGATGAGGAAAGCGCGCGCTGAAAGGAGAGGCGCGATCCTGTAGCAACGGTATGCGATCATCGCGCGCGGCCTACAGAAGAGGGCACGATCTATCGTGCCCTTACATAGAGTTGCAGATTGCGGGCTAGAATGGATACTGACGGCGGCCTGTTTGGATGGTGACCCATTTCACTTCGGTCATTTCATCGGTGGACCAGCGGCCGCCTTCGCGGCCCATGCCAGAATCTTTTACGCCGCCGAAGGGAACAGTGCCTTCGTCATGGATTGTCGGGCCATTGATGTGGACCATGCCCGCTTCGAGTTCGAGGGCAAAGCGCATGGCGAGTTGTAGATTATTCGTGAGCACTGCGGACGAGAGACCGTAGGTCGAGCTATTCGCCAGCGCGAGCGCATGATCTGCGTCATTGGCTTTTGTCACTGCGGCAACGGGCCCGAAGAGTTCGTCGCGAAATGCGGCCATGTCCGGCGTCACGCCCGCGACAACGGTGGGGTAATAAAAATTTCCTTCGTACTTTCCGCCGGTCAGCAGGCGCGCGCCGGCCGCTACGGCATCCTTGATTTTCTTGTCGATCATCGGGCATTGCGAAGAACGGATCAGAGGGCCAATGACAGTGTGCGGATCGCGCGGATCGCCGACCTTCATCGTCTGCGCTTTCGCGGTGAAGCGTTTCAGAAATTCTTCATAGATTGGCGCTTCGACGATAATGCGCGAACCCGCCATGCAGATTTGCCCTTGATGAATAAAAATTCCAAAACTCGCGGTGTCCACCGCGTAATCCAAATCCGCGTCTTTGAGAATAATCAGCGGGCTTTTTCCACCCATTTCGAGGACACAACGTTTGCCGCGCTTGGCGCACTCGACAGCAATAATTCGTCCCACCGCTGTCGATCCTGTGAAGGAAACAAGTTTCACGCGGGGATCGTCGATGAGCACCTTTGCGAGCGATGGGCCGTCACCAGGAACCACGTTGAAAACGCCGGCTGGCACTCCGGCTCGTTCAAAGATTTCCGCAAGCTTCAGCCCGACGAGCGAAGTCTCTTCCGACGGCTTGAGCACAAATGTGTTTCCGCAGGCGAGCGCGAACGCAACTTTTTTGAGAGAAAGCACGACTGGGAAATTGAAGGGAGAAATGCCCCCCACGACTCCCAGGGGGCGGCGAATGGCCATGGAGATCATTCCCGGCACATCGGAAGGAAATACGTCTCCCCGAATGCGGCGCGCCTCGCCGGCAATCGAGCGAACCAAGTTTGCGGCGAAGGGCACTTCAAAATGGGCTTTGCCAAAGGTCGAGCCTGCTTCCTCGATTAAGAGTTCAATCATTTCCTCCGATGCCTTCTCGAGTTCATCGGCGGCCCGCATGAGGATCGCTTCGCGTTGCGCGGCGAGTGAGTCGCCCCAGGATTTCCTGGCCGCTTCGGCGGCATCGATGGCGGCGCGCATGTGCTGCTCTTGCGCCATAAAGATGCGCGCAAAGGGCTTCTGATTTGCAGGGTTGATGACGTCGGAAAACGCGGACGGAGGCGCCTCAATCGCCTTGCCGCCAATATAAGGGGTCGAAAACATACTGCCTCTTTTCTGCCGCCCGAGAGGATGCACGAGCGACGCCGAAATGAAACTCAGACATATACGGGATTCATTCTCGAAATAGTCTCGGGCGCGACGATTTTTCTCCCCGCTCTCCGGAAAGTCAAGCGCGGCCTCAAGTGGCTGCAGAACGCGCCAGAAGCGCTCATTCGTGACGCAGGGCATCCAGCGGGTCCACACGAGTGGCGCGTCGTGCCGGAATGACCATGGCCGCGAGAGCGACGGCCGTTAGTCCGATCGAAACCGCACTGAAGATCAGAGGATCTGTCGGGCTGACTTCAAAGAGCAGGCTTTTCAGCAGGCGCGTCAGTCCGAGAGCGCCTGCAATTCCGGCGATCAGGCCGGCAGCAACTGGAATCAGTCCCTGCCCCAAGACCAGCGCGAGCACGTCGGCGGACCGCGCGCCGAGAGCGACTCGAATTCCGAATTCGCGCCGCCGCTGATGGATTAGGTAGGCCATCACGCCATAGATGCCGATGGCCGCGAGGAGGCCTGCCAGCAAGGCGAACACGGCCATCAGCTGGATTGAAAATCGCTGGCGGGCGAGCGAATCAGCCAGGATCTGATCCATGCTCGAGAGGTCGACCGGCAAACTGGAATCGATCGTGGTAACTTCGCGCCGCACCGCTGAGACCAAAGCGAGAGGGTCATACACCGTCTTCATTACGATGGCCAGCGAGCCGAATGGAACTTGTGGCCCGAAATAGTAGATTCGGGGCTCGGGCGGGGC
>Ga0210409_10000987_pt1 | contig 40260 bp, 34 predicted proteins | sample IncBWH17MmetaG_FD_161649 | JGI IMG/M metagenome (GOLD analysis project Ga0210409, IMG submission 161649) | Forest soil microbial communities from Barre Woods Harvard Forest LTER site, Petersham, Massachusetts, United States - Inc-BW-H-17-M | ecosystem: Environmental > Terrestrial > Soil >... | reverse complement strand
CGACCCCGAATCCCAATATCGATGCCGCCATCGCGCAAGTCATCGCTGGAAAAGTCGATCCTGCGGGGAACATCATTTATCTCGGCCCGACTACGGACGCTAACGGCGTTCCCGTGTCAGGCGCTCCCCAAGCGGGCACAGGAGTTCCCACGAGCAGTGTCGTCGTCGGCCTGTCGGTCGCGAAATCTGGCCGATCCACCGGGTTGACTTGTTCCACGATCGAGGCCGCGAACATCAGCACCAGCGTCGATTACACCGTGAATTGCGACGGCACCGGAACCAAGTTCACGGTGCAATACTCCAATCAGATCGGGGTCATAGGTGGCGACTTTAGCGGCGAGGGCGACTCCGGTTCGCTGATCGTCACGCAAGCTTCAGCCAATCCCGTGGCTTTGCTATATGCGGGATCGGACACCGACACGGTTGGCAATCCCGTGGCTGACGTTTTGAATTTTTTCGGCAATAACACAATGTTTGTCGGTGGGGCTGCTCACCAGGTCGTCGGGTGCTCGCTACCCACCGCGCCGCAATCGGCGAAGACCGTAGTGCCAAGCTCCCTCGCGTCGCAAGTTATTCAGCAAGCCGCAGCTACGCGCGATTTACATGCCCCGGAATTGCTGGCTTATCCGGAAGTTCAGGCCGTCGGCGTGGGCCAAAGCTACGACAATCCCAAGGAAGCGGCGATTTTGTTTTTTGTGACCCAGGGAGAATCACGAACGAATTTACCTACGCAGGTTGACGGCGTGCGAACCCGCGTAATCGAGCAGCCGCTTTTTGCCAAGCGCGGAGTGATTTCAGCGGAGGACAGCGCCATGCTTGAAAAATCAGTGGCGGCGCCGCAACTGGTGTACTCCGTTTCCGATGCTGAAATGGCGCGCGCAAAGGTCATACACACCGCCCACGTCGAAGCTTTGATGAAGCAGGCTGGCGTACAAGGCGTGGGCATCGGCTCCAGCGTGGATTCCCCCGGCGAAGCGGCCCTTATGATTTTTACTATTCGCGGCATTCCTCAAGATCCAATTCCAGCGGTGATCGATGGAATGCGCACGCGCGTGCGCGAATCCAGCCGCTTCCGCGCCGGCTCTGCCGGTTCCGAAGTACAACGCGCTTGCAAACTCCCACCTGCCAAAGCAGCCACTAAACCAGCCGCAATTAAATCAGGAACCGCATCGCCAACGATCAAGCGCTGACCGTCGGCCATCGCGGGTATTAGCAGCAAGGTGCGCCAGAGCAATCTAATTCAGTTAAATATTCTGCGCTTTGTTCCGGGTTAACGTCGCGTGCTAGGCTACTTTTGTAAGTCACAGATAATTCTCGGAGGGCCACATGGCACATGCAGCACAGTTTATGAAACTTGTGACAGCCGCGAAGGCCAAGATTAAAGAAACCAACGTCGCTGACGTGAAACGCCGCATCGACGGCGGCGAAAATCTTACGTTGGTCGATGTGCGTGAGGACAACGAATGGGCGCAAGGCCATTTGCCCGGCGCGTTACACCTTGGCAAAGGAATTATCGAACGCGACATTGAACAGCGCGTGCCGCAAACCGACGCAAAGCTTGTTCTATATTGCGGCGGCGGATTTCGCTCCGCGCTCGTGGCGGAGAGCCTCCAGAAAATGGGCTACACCAACGTGGAATCGATGGATGGCGGGTGGAAAGGTTGGCGTGACGCGGGCCTTCCGACGGAAAAGGGTTGAGTGTTTTTGGCGTTAAGGAAATTGGCTGGGACGGAAGGATTCGAACATGAACCCCGGCTCTTCAATAACTCCCGAAAATCACTGTTTCCCAGTGTTCCCAACAACTCGAGACGCTTGCTACTCTAAGCCAAAGGAAGTGTCCTTAGGCGGTTTTATACCGAAATCGGTTTTAAAATGGTAGTAGGAGACGAGACCTTCAACTCTCAGATAGTTGGCAGGAGCGGTGAGGATTGAAAGTTCATCCTGCTGACACAAGTCCTGAATTGTCAAAGGCGTAACAGCACTGCCGTTCATCCGATTGATATCAAATGGTGTCGGATGCTCTGACTAGTAGCGGTCCAAACCCACGCCATATGCCTCGAGGCGTTGCAGGTATTGCAGAGTTTCGAACACACCCTCGCGGCTGAATCTGTCTAGCGACCAGAACAACACAAGTTCGAACTCCCGACGTGAGGCTGTATCGAACAAAGCCTTGAACTACTCGCGGTCGCCGTTCTTCCCGCTGGCGATATCGATGTCTTCCCCTTTGATATTCCAGCGTTGCGTGTGTGCGAAAGTTCTGAGCTGGCCGAGTTGGTTCTCATTGTTTTGTTTATCAGTCGAGGTTTGGCTGTAGATCGCAATGTCCATACCTAAGTCTGCAGACGAGGTCGGGATTTTCGTCACTTTAACGGTCGTTTTTGTAACGACAAAAGGTATCGCTAAGTCGTTAAAAATGGGTGCTGGCTGAACCGTCTGTAACTGTTTTTGGAACGTTGACTGGGCAGGTTGTCACCGAACGTAGGCTGTCAGACTACCTGAGTTTTAACCACATTCAGCTGGTGATATTGCGTGGGACAATTAACGGGCGTTTGGATAAACCGAGCGAACCAGTTCCCGGGCGGGTTGACCCCGTTATTATCTGGCGCCCTCGATAGCCGCGAAGATAGATCATCAGATTATAATCTTTATAATCAGCATATGCGTAAGGCACTATGCTCAATCTCAGCGACGTGAGCGCACACGGCGTTTCTAAAAAATCTGGCTATCGCCCTGAGATCGACGGTGTTAGAGCGCTGGCGGTCATTTCCGTAGTCATTAATCACTTCAACAAAAAGCTGCTCCCCAGTGGTTATTTGGGAGTCGATATATTTTTTGTCATATCTGGCTATGTTATTTCTTCGTCGCTATACAATAGCTCGGCCAAAAACTTTGCAGATTTCATTCTGGGTTTCTACTCAAGGCGAGTAAAACGGCTCGTTCCCGCCCTTATTCTCTGTGTGCTGTTGACAAGCGTCCTGATATGCCTTTTTGACCCTAATCCACAGGCTTCGCTTATAACGGGAGGAGCATCCCTTTTCGGTCTTTCCAACCTCTATCTGTTTAAGCTGGCGACCGACTACTTTGGTGCTTCTGCGCAACTAAACGCCTTTACCCACACATGGTCATTGGGCGTGGAAGAGCAGTTCTATGCATTTTTCCCTTTAATATTCTGGCTTACAGGCTTTGCTCGTCGGCATAGCAAGGGATTGCTTAACCTAGTTTGCGTTCTTGGATTCCTTGCGTATTGGTCGCTCGATTTGTTTGTGCGAGATGGCATGCTTCAGAGCCCCGGCGCATTTTTTCTGATGAAAGCTAGGTTTTGGGAGCTTAGCGCTGGTGCTCTAGTTTTTGTGGGTCTCGATAGCGTTCCTTCGGTGAGGATGGTGAGATCGCTGATTGTGTTGGGTTCGCTCGTTGGCGCTCTTTTTGCCCCTGCTCAGTATTCTGTCTTTACAACGATCGTCGTCGTGCTGTTGACTGCGCTGCTGATTGCTTCATTACGCCCGCAGACCTTGGGCTATGAAATTCTGGCGCATCCAACCGCAGTTTACATCGGTACTATCTCGTATTCCCTATACCTTTGGCACTGGAGCATTTTGGTAATCAGTCGGTGGACTATCGGCATACGTTGGTGGTGTGCGCCTTTGCAAGCGGGCCTGATGCTGTTTCTTGCCGCCACGTCTTATCGATATGTGGAGAATCCAATGCGGCATGCCAGGTGGTCTCCTATTCGTTGGAAATCTATTCTTTATGGGATCGCGGCTTCCGCCTGTGCTGCTGGATTGACAGTGATTCTGACTAAACCGCTTGGTAGGAGGCTTTACACAGGAAGGGCACCAAAGTTAGCTGCTTTAGGTTCGAAGTCCCTGATTGACAATTATATGGTACCCGATAAGTCATCATCCTGGCGCGGGGAAGAGTGCGTTCTCTCGGCGAACGATCAGGTAGGAAAGATTATTCCGATTGAGGGATGCACACTTGGCGACTTCTCAAGTGCAAAGCACAGGGTACTTGTTATGGGAAATTCTTTTTCGGCAGCTTTTGTTCAGGCATTCGACGAGTTGGTGATGTCTGACAGATACTCAGTCACTATTACATCCGTATGGGGCGCCTCGCCTGTTCCGGAAATTCCGAATAGTGGACCATGGGAGAAGGCAGAAGACTATTATTGGGGCGAAGTATCCCCGTCACTCCTTTCCCACCTTCGAGTTGACGATTCGGTTTTCCTCATAAATGATATTGCGGCTCATTTGCCAGAGAGCGCGTCAAATGTCTCTGAGCAGAAGTTTTTGAGACAGCTAAATGAAGGCCTTGCCCAGTTTTCCCAACGACTTTCCGAGCGCGGAATTAGACTCGTGGTGCTTGACGGGCTTCCATTCGCTCGCGAAGCGGAGTGTGAACCCGCGGTTGCGAAACAGCAGTGGTTTGCACCGTTCGGTGGTCCCTGCCGTTTTATTTCAAAACAGCAGACGCTGCTGCGGCGCGCCGAACTCGACAAGATGTTAACTACTCTTCGTAATCAGAGAAAAATTAGCGTTGTTGACCTGATAGATGTCTTTTGTCCCGGCAAGGTGTGCACTTATGATTCAAGCGATGGCCAGATGCTATACAGAGATGTTTTGTCACATCCATCTGTTGAAGCGGCACGACTGTCTGCGCCGATCATTCGCAATGTGCTCACGTCGGACGATAGATGATTTCCATCTACTACAAGCCTACAATTTGGTGCCGATGATGGCCAGAGCCAAGAAATCGCAGTCAGGCAAGCCTGCTCCGCTGTTGCTGGAATTGAGGAAAAAAGCGTGGAATACATGTCAATCGGGAAAATAGACCGGGACTGAAGCGGTATCCTGCGACCCACGAATTCTCCCGTTTTTAAGAGATACCGCGTCGAAGGGAAACTTCAGCAATTTACGGGTATCAGAATCGGTATTAAAAATCAGCTGAGCCCCATTTCGCAGCGATTCTGAAAGGGAAATTTGGCTGGGGCGGAAGGATTCGAACCTTCACCGTCCTCATTAACAGTGAGGTGTCCTACCAGTTGGACCACGCCCCATTTCTTTTTCATCTTAACATGCAGGTGCGGACTTACCGTATGCGTCTGACCGTCGGGAGTTTCAGTCTGTCGCTCAAATCCAGGTCTTGGGCTGTTACGTCGCTCATGTTTCCCTGAGTAAATTCATTTTTGAAGTTTTTTGATTTCAGCTTTCAGCTGTCCAACTTCAAATTCCAATGACTCAACCGCCAGGCATAGCTCGGACAGCCCGTTAAGTAAGTCCCAGTGCGCCGAGTCTTGGTGCTGGCTGGTATGCTTTTTGGCATCATCGAAAACCCTCTTCGCCACATCGCTATGCGATGGCATCTTCACACCTCGGCATAATTCTCTTCACCAGGTAAACGGTATACTCCACTTCAAGGGGAAACAGATACCCTTATATTTAGGAGCGGCTTTTTATCAGGCACGTTCCGCCACCATGTTTCATTTTGGTTATGCTGGTGTGATTACCGACTCTCTTCCAGCCACTATTTGCTCAGCAATTCCGTAGCCGTGGACACGTCTATTAAGGTTTGCAGCGAATGAAGCGCTCATTAACCACAATTTGTTTTTTTACTCTACTCTTCTGGGTTAGCGGATGCGGTGCAACGCCAAACCCTGGCTTGCCAGAAATACCGCGCGGCGAGACGCCCAGCGCGACAAAAGGCGCCCAGAACGCTTCACCGGCTGACGCTTCGCGATATGATTTGGCACGCGACGAAGCTCATGGCGGACACACTCTCGAAAAGCATGTAGGCCGTTCCGACCAGGAACTTCGCGAGCGATTGGACCGGGAACGAAACATTTCTGCGGCTTCCACGTGGACCAATCGCGAAGTAGCCGAAGAAACGGTGGCCCAGGCTTTGCGCGGGGAGCATGACAAAATTGCGCGCTGGGAAGAACGAGCTTACCGTCGCCCGAACCTGGCGCTACACTTTGACGCAGGCCGCGTGATCGGAAGAAGTATGAGGCACGGAGATGAGAGCTCGTCTCCCGCCACTGGAGCGGTCATTGTCTTGAAAGCCGACGGCCCAAATAGTTTTTACGTCTTAACCAGCTATCCCGAGGACCGGCGATGATGACACCACAGAAAAAGGAAAAAACTGCCGGATTTAACCCTGGCCAATTTCCAGCGCTTAAGGAATTTTTCTCTGGCTACCTGCACGAGGATTTCATAGATGAGTACGGCTCCCCCCCGGGCGCAGCCAGAGCATTTCGCGGAGACGCCAGTCCTGAAGAGTGCGCCCAAGCGTGTCAGGAGTGGGCGAAATTGCGGAAGATTTTGGCAGGCCGTTCGATACCGGAGGTGCAAACATCGCTGCAAAAATTGGGTGGCGCCTGGCGGCCGCAGGATTTGGACGAATTCCACAGCCTGGATGCGTCGTTCACCGGCAAGGTGCAGAAACCGTCCAGCTAAAAATGCTAGTACAGCGATTACCTGAGGTTGGACCCTCCTCGACCCGCGAGTCATTATTGCGGCGGACACCGTCTGCCCCCAGGATTTTTTTAGGGCTTTACGTAAATTCCTTCTAACTAATCCTTCATTTTTGAATCAGACGTAATATCGTGGCGCATTTCTCAAAATTCGAACTTATCGTCGCGTTCAACTCATATTTTGCAGAAAAATGGCTGCATACTTTGTTGCATTCCAGAATGTTTTGGTGGACACTATCGCGTTAACGGAGCCGGGCATGCACTTCCCGGACAGAGTTGTGGACGCCCAGGTCGCCGTTTCCCACTCGGTGCGTTCCTACACTCACGTACAAAATTGACATGGCCCAGATTTTTCACCGCAGCGCAAATTCCATCGCTCGATTCAGTCTTCTATTTGCTGTTTTGGCGGTGACGCTGGGACTCACCGGCATCTTGATGTTCGCGCGCGCTCCTTATTACACCCGCCAAAACATCGTCCGCGACCAACCCATTCAGTTCAGCCACAAACATCACGCTGGTGACGATGGCATTGATTGTCGCTATTGTCACAGCGGCGTGGAAACTTCTGCGCAGGCCGGTATTCCCCCCACCAAGACCTGCATGAACTGCCACTCGGTGTTATTTAAAGACGCCGCTTATCTGGAACCGGTGCGCGAAAGTTATCGCACTGACAAATCGATAGTGTGGGTAAAGGTCCACAGGCTACCGGATTTCGTATATTTCAATCACAGCATTCACGTGAATAAGGGGATTGGCTGCTCCTCCTGCCACGGCCAGGTCGATCAGATGCCCCTCATGTTTCAAGCCAAGGAATTGACCATGAGCTGGTGCCTGGATTGCCATCGCAATCCTGAGAAAAATTTGCGGCCCCATGATCAGATCACCAATATGAACTGGCAGCCGCCCGCCAATCAGGCCGAACTCGGCAAGCAGATAGCGGCGCAAAATAATCTTCGCAGCACGTACGACTTGACCAGCTGCTCAACCTGTCATCGTTAATGGACGGTATGCGAGAGAACGAAAACATCGACGCGAAATTGCACCGCCTGGCAGACAAACGTCATCAACACCATGATGCGCACGATCACGACCATGAGCATGACGCCGCGAATGACGCGGATGGCGTGAATGACAACGTCATGCAGGTGCATCCGCTCGATCTGGCGGCTGTGCGCGAAAAGCTCAAATCCAAAACCGGCAAACAATATTGGCGCACTTTGGAAGAACTTGCCGACGATCCTCAATTCGAACAGTTGCTCCATCGCGAATTTCCGCGTCAGGCTTCGGAGTGGGATGAGTCGGTCGATCGTCGCGATTTTCTGAAGCTGATGGCCGCCTCGCTCGCCTTTGCCGGCCTCTCCGGCTGCGGCAAAGCTCCTGAAGAACACATCATCCCCTACGTAACTCAGCCGGAGGGGCTGGTTCTCGGCAAGCCGCAGTATTACGCCACCGCGATGCCTTTCGGAGCGGATGCCATCGGCGTATTGGTCGAAAGCCACGAAGGCCGGCCCACCAATATCCAGGGCAATCCCGATCATCCATCAAGCCGCGGCGCGCTCGATTCCTTTGTGCAGGCTTCTATTCTGGATTTATATGATCCCGACCGCGCTCAAGTGCCCACTCAACTGGGCGCCGTCAGCTCGTTGTCAGCGTTTCGGGACTTGGCGCAAGCCACCGCAGCCGCCATGAAAACGATGAACGGTGAAGGCTTCCGCATTCTGACCGGCACGATCAACTCGCCTCTTGTGAGCGGACAGATTCAAGCGCTTACCAAGTTGTATCCCAAGACCAAATGGCACCAATGGGAGCCGGCTGGAAATGACGGCGCGCGCGAAGGTTCGCGCATGGCCTTTGGACGTTACGTCAATACTGTCTACCGCCCAGAAAAGGCTGAGGTCATCCTGTCGTTGGACGCGGATTTCATGGCCGAGGGTCCGGGCCACATCCGCTACATGAAGGAATTTTACCGCCGCCGCAAACTGGAAGATGAATCTTCAGAAATGAACCGGCTGTATGTCGTCGAGCCAACGCCCTCCATCACCGGCGCCAGCGCGGATCATCATTTGCCGCTGCGTTTCAGCGATGTCGGATTGTTCACTCGAGCTTTGGCTGCCAAAATTGGGTTGGGAGGCACTGCGGAAATGCCTCCCGCCGCGCAACACTGGCTGGAAACAGTTCACGGCGAGTTGCAAGCGCATCGCGCAGCTTGCCTGGTGATTCCCGGTGAACATCAGCCCACAGAGATTCATGCGCTGGCTCACGCAATGAACGCGGCGCTGGGGAACGTGGGCCACACTGTTTATTACACCGACCCAGTGGAAGCTACACCGGTCAATCAATTGGAATCGCTGCGCTCGCTATGCGATGACATGGCCTCGGGCACCGTCGATACTTTGTTGATAGTCGGCGGGAATCCCGTTTACGACGCTCCGCACGATTTCGATTTCGCAACCAAGCTCAAAAAAGTCCGCAACATAATTCATCTGAGCTCTCACTTTGATGAAACCGCCGAGTATTGCCAATGGCACATCCCCGAATCGCACTATCTGGAAGCTTGGGGCGATGCGCGCGCCTTTGACGGCACATTAAGTATTGTCCAGCCGCTGATCGCGCCGCTGTACAACACCATCTCCGCATATGAGTTTCTCGCGGCCTTCAGCGACAAGCCCGGCGTCACCGCTTACGACGCGATGCGTGAACACCTGAAGACTTCGCATCCTGGCGCCGACTTCGAAAAATTCTGGCGAAAATCGCTGCACGACGGCGTAGTTGCCAACACCACGTTAAATCCAATTAGCGTCGCGTCGGCCGCCACCTTGCCGCCCACCAATCCCACGTCTACCGACACGCTCGAATTTATCTTCCGACCGGATCCCAGCGTTTACGATGGACGCTTCGCCAACAACGGCTGGCTGCAGGAACTTCCCAAGCCGCTAACCAAATTAACTTGGGATAACGCCGCGATGGTCAGCCCCAAGACTGCGGAAAAACTTGGGTTGGGACAGAAAGTCGGTGCACGCGGCGGCGAGCACGGCAAAATCCTTACCGATGTCATCGACATTTCTCTTTCTGGCAGCAAAGTAACTGCCGCCGCATGGATCGTGCCCGGGCAAGCCGACGGCGTCGTGGTCCTCCCCTTGGGTTACGGGCGCAAAAAGGCCGGTTACACCGGCTCCAACAAAGGATTCAACGCCTATGCGGTGCGTAGTTCCTACGCAATGTGGGCTGCCACGGGCGGCAGCGTCAGGAAAACCGGCGACGATTATCCGATGGCCTGCACCCAATACCACTTCAACATGGAAGGCCGCAAAATTCTGGCCTCTGGTACGCTGGACGAGTACAAACAAAATCCCGCCTTCGCGCACAAAGAAGACGAGCAACCGCCCAAGGAACTCACGCTGTATAAGGAATTTGCCTATCCCGGCTATGCCTGGGCCATGGCCATCGATCTCAACAGTTGCAATGGATGCAACGCGTGTGTGGTCGCTTGCCAGTCCGAAAATAATATTCCCGTCGTCGGCAAAGATCAGGTGATGCGCGGCCGCGAAATGCATTGGATTCGCATCGATCGTTATTACCTGGCCGAAACGGCCACCAACGATCCCAGCACCAACACCAACGACGCGCTCGCCAATCCCGAAACCTTTTTCCAGCCGGTTCCCTGCATGCAGTGCGAAAACGCGCCGTGCGAACAAGTTTGTCCCGTGGCGGCCACGGTACACAGCGCCGAGGGTCTGAACGACATGACCTACAACCGCTGCATCGGCACGCGCTACTGTTCGAACAACTGTCCCTACAAGGTGCGGCGCTTTAATTTCCTGCGCTTCCAGGATTGGGAAACGCCGCAACTGAAGCTGCTGCGCAATCCGGAAGTCACCGTGCGCAGCCGCGGAGTCATGGAAAAGTGCACGTACTGCGTGCAACGCATCAATAACGTGCGCATTGACGCCGAAAAAGAAAATCGCCCCATCCGCGACGGGGAAATCGTCACCGCCTGCCAGGCCGCGTGCCCCAGCGAAGCTATCATTTTCGGAAACGCCAACGATTCTTCGACACGCGTCGCCAAGCTGAAAGCGCAGCAGCGCAATTATTCAATCCTGGGCGAACTAAATTCCCGTCCGCGCACAACCTATCTTGCCGCGGTGCGTAATCCGAATCCTGAGCTCACACCATCCACTGTGGAGAAAGCATGAGCGTCGCGCAACCGCCCATCAATTCTCCGGAGATTCCGCGGCTCCAGCCGGTCCTCGGTCCAGGGCACACCTATGAGACCGTAACCGAGCAGATAAGCGCCGCCGTATTGACGCGTCCTACAACGTTAGGTTGGTTTGTGGGCTTCGCGGTGGCGTTTTCTGTGCTGGGCATGCTGACCGTCGCGGTCGGCTGGCTTATTATCAAAGGCGTAGGAATCTGGGCCATCAACATTCCCATCGGTTGGGGATTCGCCATCGTCAATTTCGTGTGGTGGATTGGTATCGGCCATGCCGGCACGCTGATTTCCGCCATTCTTTATTTGCTCAATCAGAAGTGGCGCACCTCCATCAACCGTTTCGCCGAAGCCATGACCCTGTTCGCGGTGGCTTGCGCCGGTTTGTTTCCGCTGATTCACACTGGCCGCCCGTGGATGGCCTATTATATGTTCCCGTATCCCAGCACCATGGGCATCTGGCCGCAATTCCGCAGCCCGCTGATCTGGGACGTGTTCGCGGTTTCCACTTACGGCACGGTTTCGCTGCTGTTCTGGTTCGTCGGACTGATTCCAGATTTGGCTACGCTACGCGATCGTGCCGTTGAAGGCTGGAAGCAGAGAACCTTCGGATTGCTGGCCATGGGCTGGCGCGGCTCCGCGCGGCACTGGCACCGTTATCAGTCGGCGTACTTGTTGCTTGCGGGACTGGCCACACCGCTGGTTTTGTCCGTCCACACCGTGGTGAGCTTTGATTTCTCGATCGCCATCGTTCCCGGTTGGCACACCACTATTTTCCCGCCGTACTTCGTGGCCGGCGCGATTTATTCCGGTTTCGCCATGGTGCTGACCATCGCCATTCCGCTGCGCAAGTTTTATCACTTCGAAGATTTCATCACCATGCGCCATTTGGAAAATATGGCCAAGGTGATGCTTGCCACCGGTTTGATTGTGGCTTACGGATATTTCTTTGAATTTTTTATGTCCATGTACAGCGGCCAGAAATTCGATGTGTTTCTCGTAGAACAGCGCTTGCATGGGCCGTATTCGGACTTTTACTTCGCCTTAATCCTTTGCAATATTTTGACCCCGCAGCTGTTGTGGATACGCGCGATGCGCACCAATGTCACGGTACTCTTTCTCATGTCCATCGTCGTCAATGTGGGCATGTGGCTGGAGCGTTTCGTGATCGTGGTGATCAGTCTTACGCGCGACTTTATGCCTTCCGCGTGGGGCCGCTACTCTCCGACGGTTTGGGATTGGGCCACTTTCATCGGCACGCTCGGTCTCTTCACCACGTTGATTTATTTGTTCGTGCGGGTGCTTCCCGCTATTTCCATCGCCGAAATGCGTGAGTTGGTTCTCCATGAAGAGGAGCACGAGTGATGGAACACCAACACCGCTCCCACCTTTACGGCGTCATCGGTGAGTTCGAAAACGCGAAACACTTTCTCGACGCGGTAACCAAAGTTCGTGACGCCGGATATCGGAATATGGACGCTTACGCGCCATTCCCCCTCGAAGGTCTATCCGAAGCCATGGGCCTGCGCCGTTCCTGGGTTCCTCTCGTAACCCTCATAGGCGGCATCGGCGGTGGTTTAACCGGCTTTGGATTCCAGTATTGGGTCAACGTATTCGCTTATCCCATGAATATCGCCGGGCGTCCGCTGAATAGCTGGCCCGCATTCATACCGGTCACCTTTGAATTAACGATTCTCGGTGCCGCGACTTTCGCTGTCTTCGGAATGCTGGCCATGAACAAGCTGCCGCATCCCTACCATCCTGTTTTCAATGTGGCTCGATTTGCTGCTCGGGCCAGCACTGATCGATTTTTCATCTGTATCGAGGCTATCGATCCTAAATTCAGCGCCACGGAAAGCGCCCGCTTTTTACAAAGCCTCGAGGCCGTGCACGTCACCGAGGTCATCGAAGAAGACGGCCTGCTGGAGCATGGTCATGAGTAGCGCTTGGCCATTGCGGTTGTCCAAGCGGGCGCGCTCGCTCGCGGGCGTTGCCGCGGCTCTTTTTATGATTGCCGGTTGCGACCATCTTCACCAGGACATGGGAAATCAGCCCAAGAACAAACCGCTTTCGCCTTCCGATTTTTTCGCGGATGGGCGTTCCATACGCACGCCGGTGGAAAATACCGTGTCACGCAGCTCCATGGACAACGATCAACTGATGGTCACTAAAGACTCCACAAACTTTCCCATGCCCATCAACGATGCGCTGCTGGAGCGTGGGCAAGAACGCTTCAGAATTTTCTGCTCGCCATGTCACGGCATCCAGGGTGACGGCAATGGCATGATCGTTATTCGTGGTATGAAGCGTCCGCCAACCTATCACCAGGATCGCTTGCGGCAAGCACCCAACGGCTATATCTACGACGTCATCACCAATGGCTTCGGTCAGATGTACAACTATGCCGCGCAAGTTCCGCCGCGCGACCGCTGGGCCATCGTTGCTTATGTGCGAGCGCTGCAGCTTTCTCGCAATGCGAAAGTCGCGGATTTGCCGCCCGATGTACGCGAAAAATTAAATTCAGGAGGTTCCACGAAATGATGGCGCAGGAATACAGGGCGCCGGATAGCGTGGGCCGCCTGCAACGCAACGCGCTGGGGGCCGGCGGAATTGCGCTGCTCCTGTGCATCTTCGGCGCCATAAAATCGCCGCAAGTTTTCTTTCCGTCCTACTTGATGGGCTATTTGCTGGTGCTCGGGCTCGCTCTGGGTTCACTCGGATTGTTGATGTTACAGCATCTAACTAGCGGCCAGTGGGGCATCATAATTCGCCGTCCGCTTGAATCCGCCACCCGTACGCTGCCGCTTCTTGCCGTTCTGTTCATTCCCATCATTTTTGGCATGAAGTATCTCTACGGCGCCTGGCTTGATCCCGAAAGAGTTCGAGCGGAGCCGCTCTCTGCCATGCAGCAGGGTTACTTGACCGCCCACGGCTTTTACATTCGCGCGTTTCTTTATTTCGTCGTGTGGATCGGATTAATGTTTATTTTCAATCGTTGGTCTCGCGAACAGGATGTCAACCAGGCCGACCGTGCGTTGCGCCGGCGTTTCAAGATGCTGGCCGGGCCGGGAATTATTCTTTACGTTTTCGTCATGACTTTCGCGGCCATCGACTGGGTGATGTCCATTTCTCCGCACTGGGCCTCCACGATTTACGGCTTCCTGTTTGTCGCAGGGCAGCTTATTTCCGCTATGTCGCTGATGATCGCGGTTGTGGTTCTTCTTTCACACACCGCCCCGATGGCCGGCCTGATACAAAAACGCCACATTCACGACCTGGGCAAGCTTCTGTTAGCGTTTGTCATGTTGTTTGCTTATTTTGATTTTTCGCAACTGCTGATCATCTGGTCCGGAAATCAGCCGGAAGAAATTACCTTTTATCGTTCGCGCCTGTACGGTGAATGGGGAGTCGTCGCCGTCATCGTGCTGGTCTTTCATTTTTTCGTGCCGTTTTTCCTGCTGCTTTCGCGCGATCTGAAGCGCAACTACCGCCTGCTGCCCAAAGTAGCCGTATGGATGATCTTCATGCGTTTGGTTGACCTTTTCTGGATGACCAGGCCGGAATTCACAGGTCGCGCGATTCCCACCTGGATTGATTTAGTTGTGCCGATCGCTTTAATTGGATTGTGGCTCGGATTTTTCGCCTTTAATCTACAAAAGCTGCCGTTGTTGCCGCTCGGCGACCCCAAACTTGCGGAGGCCATTGCTCATCATGAGCACCCCTGATCCACATAACGGCGCCACTAGCCCCGTGGTCCACGGCCACGCCACGGCGCACACGGGTCACACCGGCGAATTGCCGCGCAATGACACCGTTTCGTACGAAGCGCGCGACATCAAAGTACACAGCATTTATTGGTATCTGATCGCCCTGACCATATCCGTGGCCGCCTCATTTTTTATCTGTATATACATACTTCGTTATACCGAACGTCTTGTGTCACGCCACGATGCCCCGATAATGCCCGCGCGTGCCGCAATGGGTCCCGATTACCACGTGTTGCCGCCGGAGCCCCGGCTGCAAGGCGTACCAGGCCATGATGCCGACCCCCAACAGGATCACCGCGATAAAGTTCGTGCCGACAATGAGGCTAACGAAAAATACGGTTGGGTGGATCAGAACGCCGGCATCGCGCAAATTCCCGTGAAAGAAGCGATGAAAATCATCGCACAGAAAGGTTTACCGGCCCAACCGGCAGCAGCGCCGGAGAAAAAGTAATTCATGATAAGAGCACGCGTCATCGTGACGATTGCCGTACTGCTGATCAGCGCTGGAATTGCGCGTGGCCAAGCGGCTCCCAGCAATGTCGGCGGTAATTCCACCACCATGCCTGCGCAGCTGCAAAACGTCGGATTTGATCCACAACTTAACGCTCAAATACCCCTCGATCTGCCCTTCGTCGACGAAAATGGCAGCAACGTACAGCTGCGCGATTATTTCAAGCAGAAGCCCGTTGTTCTAGCGTTTGTTTACTATGGCTGCCCAATGCTGTGTAACCAGGTGGAGCAGGGCGTCGTAGGCGCGCTACGCATGTTGTCCTTTACGCCGGGTCGCGATTATGAAGTCGTCTTTGTCAGCTTTGACCCGCGCGAATCCCCTGACATGGCAGCGCAAAAAAAGAACTCCGCGCTGGCGCATTTTAGGCGGCCAGAAACCGCCTCAGGCTGGCACTTTTTGACCGGCACGAAAGAAAGCATTGACGCCGCTACCAATGCCGCCAATTTCCGCTACTCCTTCGACGCAAAAACAAATCTTTTTGCCCACGCCAGCGGCATCATGCTGCTTACTCCCGGCGGACGAATCTCGCGCTATTTTTACGGCGTTGAATATCCGGGCCGCGATATGCGTTTGGGTTTGGTTGACGCCTCAGCGGGAAAAATCGGCACGCCTATCGATCGCGTGCTGCTGTTTTGCTACCAGTACGATCCCAGTTCGGCCACCTACAGCGCCGCTATTTTGAAAATCATCCGGCTGGGCGGGATTCTCACGGTACTTTGTATCGTCGGCGGCATTCTGATTTTTCGCCGGCGTGACGCGGCCCAAGCGGGCATGAAGCGCGCTCGGCCGGCCGGCACTTTAAACGAACGAGGAGCTCACTAAGTGCAGGCGCAATTCCCACTAATTCCGGAGCAAGCCTCCAACTTCGCGCCCGCCGTGGACTTGCTGATGTTGTTCATCGTGGTCGTCTGTTTATTCTTTGCCGTCGCGATAACCGCCGCAGTCATCTATTTCTTTTTCAAGTACGAGCGCAAACACCAGACCGAAATTGGCGTGCCCATTCATGGCGACATGCGTCTGGAGACCGCCTGGATCGTGGTGCCCTTGGTTCTGTCTATGGCCATGTTCGCGTGGGGCGCAGTTGTCTATGTCGACTTCCGGCATTCTCCTGGCGACACACTCGACATTTATTTGGTCGGCAAACAATGGATGTGGAAAGTACAGCAGCCTAATGGCTTGAAAGAAATTAACGAGATACATCTGCCGGTTGACCGCGACGTCAGGCTGATCATGGCTAGCGAGGACGTAATCCACGATTTCTCCGTCCCTGCGTTCCGCGTAAAAATGGACGTGGTCCCCGGCCATTACAACACCATGTGGTTCCGTCCCACAAAAGCCGGGCGTTATCGTTTGTATTGTTCGCAGTACTGCGGCACCAATCACGCGATAATGACGGGTTGGATCACCGTCATGGAACAGGGCGACTATGCTGCCTGGCTTTCCGGTGCGGCAGGCGCAGAAGGCAACCCGCTCGTTGCAGGCGAAAAGCTATTCGCTGAAAGAGCCTGCATCACCTGCCATTTGAGTGATGGGAAGGGCCGCGCGCCTTCGTTGAACGGTCTTTATGACGGGAAGGTGCTGCTGGCCGACGGCAGAACCGTTACGGCCGATGACGCATACATTCGCGAATCTATTCTGCAACCCAACGCAAAAATTGTAGCCGGGTATCAGCCCTTGATGCCCTCGTTCCAAGGGCAGTTGACGGAAGAACAGATCATCGCGCTGACTGCCTACATAAAATCTTTGCAGAATGAACCTCCGCCTCCAACCGGCGTCGGCACTGCACCACCTTCGGGGAAGAAATAAGTATGCATACGCCAACTAGCACGCGAGCAGCTGTAGGTGCGGTCTACAAAATGCCGCAAGAGCATTACCTGAATTCCACCTACGGCATTCGTTCATGGCTGCTGACTACCGACCATAAACGCATCGCTCTCCTCTATCTCCTTTCCGTCACATTTTTCTTTTTTGTCGGGGGCATGTTCGCCACCATCATTCGGATCCACCTGATGACCCCGCGGGGCTTCCTGGTCACGCCGGAAACCTATAACAAGCTCTTCACCATGCACGGCGTGGCCATGATTTTCTTTTTCCTGATCCCCTCGATTCCCGCGGTGCTGGGAAATTTCGCCCTTCCGCTCATGATTGGCGCGAAAGATCTGGCCTTTCCCAAGATCAATCTTTTGAGCTGGTACCTCTACATCCTGGGCGGCTGCTTCGTTCTGTATTCCTTCTCAACCGGCGGCCTCGACACGGGATGGACGTTTTACACTCCGCTCAGTAGCGTCTATTCAAATTCCGCGGTCACTCCCGCCGTCTTGGGCATCTTCATCAACGGCTTTTCCTCCATCCTCACGGGACTCAACTTCGTCGTAACCGTTCACACCATGCGCGCGCCGGGCATGACCTGGTTCCGCTTACCTTTATTCGTCTGGGCGCAATACGCCACCAGCATCATCTTTATTCTGGGCACCCCGGTCATCGCCATAACCCTGTTGCTCGTCGGCCTCGAGCGCATGTTTCATCTGGGCTTCTTTAACCCCGCGCTGGGCGGCGACCCCATTCTTTTCCAGCATCTCTTCTGGTTCTATTCCCACCCTGCCGTATACATCATGATTCTTCCGGCCATGGGTGTGATCAGCGAAATCATTCCCACCTTCGCGCGCAAACCGATCTTCGGATACTCTTTCATCGCCGGTTCCAGTATCGCCATCGCGGTAATCGGATTTTTCGTCTGGGCCCACCACATGTTCCTCACCGGCGAATCCGTCTACGCCGCGCTGGCTTTCTCATTCCTCAGCTATCTCGTCGCTATCCCCTCGGCCGTGAAAGTTTTTAACTGGACCTCCACGCTATACAAGGGATCTATTTCCTGGGATACCCCCATGCTGTACGGCCTTGGTTTCATCGGCCTTTTCCTGATCGGTGGACTCACCGGTCTTTTTCTCGCGTGCCTGGGCCTGGACATTCACATCCACGACACCTATTTCGTGGTAGCCCATTTCCACTATATTATGGTCGGTGGCGCGGTGATGGGTTATCTGGGCGGCATCCATTTCTGGTGGCCCAAGATCAGCGGAAGGCTATATCCTGAATACCTGGCGCGCGTTTCCGCGATCATTTTGTTTACCGGCTTCAACCTGACGTTCTTCCCGCAATTTCTTCTCGGCTATCTCGGCATGCCGCGCCGCTATCATTCCTACCCGCCCGAATTTCAGGTGCTGAACGTAATGTCCACCGCGGGCGCATCGATCCTAGCGTTGGGATATTTGCTGCCGATGATTTACCTGGTGTGGTCCTTGAAGTACGGAACGGTAGCGGGGCCGAACCCCTGGCCTGCCACTGGCCTCGAGTGGAAAACGGATTCTCCGCCGCCCACTGAAAATTTCTTGGTCACCCCGGAAGTCACCTGGGAGCCGTACGATTTCGAGACTCGCCCCGATCTGGAGCTGGATCACATCGTAGCCGGGAAATTGCCGGCTCCGGCTCACGGAGACGATTAACCGCTTTAGGCTCTGTGAGAGCCGGTGCCAACGGCACCGCCGGCGAGTTTTATAACCGAGTTTCATAACAAGGAGACCGCGTGCATCGCACCGGCGAACTGTACGGACAATTCGAAACGCTTGAGCAGCAGAAGGAATCCGCTGCCCTGGGCATGTGGGTATTTCTGGCCACCGAAGTTTTATTCTTCGGCGGTCTGTTCATGACCTATACCCTCAACCGCCACTATTACGGCACAGCTTTTGGAGTGGGCAGCAATACTCTGGACCTGAAGCTCGGTGGCGTGAACACCGTCATCCTGATTCTAAGCAGCTTGACCATGGCCATGTCCGTGTGGGCTTCCCACATCGGCAAACGAAAAGCCACCACCGCGTTTCTGGTAGCCACTCTGATCCTCGGCACCGCGTTTCTTGGCGTAAAAGTCATCGAGTACAAACAGAAATTCGATCACCACCTGGTCCCCGGTCATCACTTTCAAATCGATTATCGCGCACAGCATCCCGCGGCCAACGACGATCCCAAGGAAATCGAGGCCGAAAAAGAAGAGCTCAGCAAGGCCTTCGCAAAAGATCCTGACCTGAACGCCCACGCACAGCTATATTTCTCTCTCTATTTCGGTATGACCGGATTGCACGCCTTGCACATGATCGTGGGCGCCGGAATGTTGGTGTGGCTCATCCGTCAGTCCATAATCGGCCGCTTCACGCCCACTTATAACACTCCGGTGGAAATGATCGGCTTGTACTGGCACTTCGTGGATATCGTCTGGATTTATCTGTTCCCGTTATTGTATTTGATCGACCGGCACCAGTAGGAGCCATAGGAGACCGAGCGTGTCCGACCACATTGTTCCGCCCAAAGTTTACGTAGGCATTTTTCTTTCGCTAATGGTTTTGACCGCGGCCACCGTTGCTGCTGCCTACGTGAATCTGGGGGCATTCAATATTGTCGTCGCGTTGGCTATCGCCACGCTGAAAGCCACCCTGGTGGTGCTTTTCTTCATGCACGCGCGCTACAGCCCCGGTCGCACCCAGCTCGTGATCATCTGCGCGGTTTTCTGGCTGGCCATAATGCTGGCGCTGACCCTCAGCGATTACGTCACCCGCGACCATGAAGTCGCCGCCAACATTTCTGTGCCACAAATGTTAGAAAGCTAGTACTGCCAGTTTTCGTAGTTTTTTGGGTTCATATAGCGGCGGGAAAAAAATAGGGGGGAATGTGAACCGGCCCAGCCCTCAATCCCCTAAAGGGATCCTCGGTTCACTTCCCCCACCGCCCTTTAGTGGTGCAACCCGCGCGCCATCCATAACGCCTTTAGTTACAACAGTGTAAAGGATTCCACAGGGTAAAAAAGCAGTCCTGGTCCCAATTTTTACCAAGGCAAATAATGGTCTACAGTGATTACGGTATGCCTGGGACCTGAACCGAATCGCGAAGCATGCGAGTCAGCGAGAGGAGTTATGGATCCCCGCCTGGACAAGCTGAGAGGGTCTCTGGAGTCGGCCGTGGACGGCATGTCCGGCGAGCAATGGACCTGGCATCTCCCGGGCAAATGGTGCGCCGCGGAGCTGTTGGAGCACCTGTATCTCACCTATACCGGAACCATTAAAGGCTTCGAGCGAGTCATGGCCGCCGGTAAGCCGCTGGGCTCACGCCCCTCCGTGCGCGATCGCGTAAAAACCTTGGTTGTCGTGGGACTCGGTCACATGCCCGACGGTGTCAAAGCGCCCGCGGTGACGGTCCCCAAAGGCTTGCCTACGGCGCAGGTGCGCGAGGAATTCGGGGCCAAGATTGCCGAGATGGACGCGATCATCGCGCGATGTGAAGCGCGCTTTGGTGGCCGCGTCCACGTGCTCGACCACCCCATCCTGGGCCCGTTGACCGCGCCACAGTGGAGAAAGCTCCATGTGGTGCATGGAATGCATCACCACAAACAGCTCCTCCAGCTACGCGCAAGCACAACGAAGCAAATCCGCTGAACACGGCCAAGCGGTTCTTTGCTCGCAAACAACACACACGAATAGCGACTACGCGGTCGCCAATTCCGACGGGTCAGTTTATAGCTTGAGATGCTACGGGCGGGTCGGCGCTTGCCGTACCACGTTGGCAGTCGGCGCAGCCGTCGGTTTCGGAGTTTGCTTCTTCGGCTTCTTTTTTTCGCGTCTTCCTGAGTCTTTATTTCCCATGCGCTGATAATGCCACAGTCGCGCCCCGATGCAATAGGCTGGAAATTCAAACTTCCGAATTATTGAACCCAACCTGGAATAAAATCGCACAAATGCGTGTTTGAGAATCATGGGTCAGGCACATCGCCGCCACACAATTGCCGCCCAGCCTTTGCAATTGAGGAATTACCGCATGGATAATCTGCTGCAAGACCTCCGCTATGGCATCCGCGCACTGGCAAAAAATCCCGGTTTCACCGCAGTCGCCATCCTGACATTGGCGCTGGGCATCGGCGCAAACACCGCGATCTTTAGCGTGGTCGAAAGTCTGCTCCTGCGCTCGCTTCCTTATCCACTGCCGGAGCGGCTTGTTGCAATCTGGAACACCTATCCACCGCAAGTTCCCAAGGGTGGATTGTCTCCAGGGGATTATGCGGATTGGCGGCGGCAAAACGCAAGCTTCTCCGAGATGGGCACTTACTATGACCTAGCCGACGGGTTTAATCTTTCGGGCGATGGTGAACCGCAACGCGTTCAGGCGGGGTTCGCTGACTCCGGGCTGTTTCCGATGCTGGGGATTCGCCCCGCCGTTGGACGAGCCTTCCTCTCGGAAGAAGACCGGCACGGCAGTGCCCCGATCGTTATGCTGGGACATCGTTTGTGGCAATCCCGTTACGGCGGTGATCCCGGTGTCATAGGCCGCAGCATTTCGCTCGATAATCAGCGCTACACCGTCGTAGGCGTTCTCCCGGCCGGCATACCGCTCATGCGTTCCGCTGATTTGTGGATGCCTCTCGGCCAATCCAATGATGATCTCACTGAGCATGTTCATCACGGATACAACGCCATCGCCCGGCTCAAATCCGGAGTGAGTTTGGCGCAGGCCCGCGACGAAGTGGGCAGGCTGCACCAGCAAGAAACCATCGCCTATCCCGCCTCGCACAAGAATTTTGGTGTCTTGGTCGAGTCGCTGGAAGATCCGTCGGCTGCCAGATTGCGCCCCACGTTGCAGGTATTGCTGGGTGCTGTCGCGCTGGTTCTTCTGATCGCTTGCGCGAACATTGTGAATTTGCTGCTGGTGCGCAACACCGGGCGCGAACGCGAGGTGGCGGTTCGATTGGCGTTGGGTGCCAGCCCGTGGCGATTGATCGGCCAACTGCTCACGGAGAGCACGCTGCTCTCCGTGTTCGGCGGTGCGCTCGGTCTGCTCTTCGCGGTTGCGGGGCTAAAGATGTTGTTAGCCTTCGCTCCAGCTGAGCTTACTGTGCTGCGTCAAGCGAACTTAAACGGCCGCGTGCTGGGATTTACTGTGGTTTTGTGTTTGACCACCGGCCTGTTCTGCGGATTTATTCCCGCTCTGCGCATGCTGAAATCCAATCTCACCGGCACTCTGAAGCAGGGCACCAAAGGATCGAGCTCTTCGGGCCGCCATCGTACGCACAACTTCCTGGTGATCTCGGAAATCGCCATGGCGCTGATACCGCTGATTGGCGCGGGATTACTGTTGCGAAGTTTCCAGCATTTGCTGGAAGTCGATCCCGGTTTCCGTCCCGACCACGCGTTGGCGATGGAGGTCCAGCAGCCGGAGCTGTCCGCCGCGCAGTACAACAAGCTTTCAGAGGACGAGCAGTTGGCGTACGCGCGTAAGCAGGCGCTGCTATTTGAGCAACTCGCCGCGCAGGTCCGCGCGCTGCCGGGAGTCAAGCAGGTGGGCGGCATTGCCCAGTTGCCGCTGGGAACCGAGTTGCGCAACGCCTCACGATTCGTGATCGAAGGCCAGCCGGTTTTAGAAAGTGGCGGGCGTCCTATCACGGAGTTTCGTACCGTAAGCCTCGACTATTTCTCTACGCTGGGAATTCCGTTGCGCGCCGGGCGCTATTTCAACGAGGACGATCTCAAGCAAAAAAATATCGTGATCAACGAAACCATGGCGCGGCGCTTCTGGCCGCATGGTGACGCGCTGGGAAAACGCATCAATCTATGTTCGCTGGATCCCAAGCCTTGCTGGAACACCATCATCGGTGTCGCCGGAAATGTGCCCCAGTATGGCCTCGACCACGCGCCCACCTACGACTCTTATTTTGTCGGCGGATGGACGCCGAATTTAATTGTTCGCACCACCTCAGATCCGCTGAGCCTTGCGGCGGCCGTCACCGAAGTTGTGCATCGCTTCGATCCCAATTTGCCCGTGAGCCATGTTATGACCATGGATAACCTCATCGCCGATTCCGTTTCGCCTCGCCGCTTTTCGTCTGTGTTGGTAGCCATCTTCGCGGCATTGGCGCTGCTGCTGTCCGCCATCGGTATCTACGGCGTGATGAGCTATACGGTCAGTCAACGCACCCAGGAGATTGGCTTACGCATGGCGCTGGGCGCGCAGGTAGTGAATGTGCGAGGAATGATTCTGCGGCAGACCCTGAAACTGACGCTCATAGGAGTAGGACTTGGACTAGCGGGGGCCTTCGGTGCGGGGCGTTTTCTCGCCAGCCTGGTATTTGGCGTCAGTACCCATGACACCCTGATTTTTTTGGGAGCCCCAGTATTGTTGGTTGCCGTTGCGTTGGTTGCATCCTGGACACCGGCGCAGCGAGCCATGCGCGTGGACCCCATCATTGCTCTACGTCACGACTGACGGAATACGCCGCCGGATCCAGATTTCACGATTGCGCATTTTCATGATGAAAAGAATTGTTGTCCCTCTTGGGATTTTCTTCCTAAGTTTGGTTTTCACGTCGCTCGTGAGTCTCTAACACTTAAATAGAACTATATAGCCTTTGCGCAAATTCGACGGGCGAATCGTCACCAACCAGATCGCTCGTTGGTAAGATTAGCCAAGCAAAGTCGATCGCAAAGTGCGGGCCTGTTGGATCCGGAGAAATCATTGATCCGAGGGATAAACAGCCGGTCTGTCACGTGGCAGCAGGCGCTGCTCCTTGTCGTGTCCGGCCTCGTAGTCGGCTACCCGTCGTTGGTGGGCGCCACCAATGGAATGTGGGGCGGCGGCCAAGCAAGTCCACACCAAGGCCTGTATGTAATTCTTTTTTTCGCCGGCGCTGTGGCTTTCATCTCAGGGTTCGCCGGTTTCCTTTTGATTACCGTAAAAACTCTCACCTCACCCGCTGGGTCCGGCCCCGCCATCGTCACGCAACCACCGCCTTCGACCTGCGGTATTTCTCGTACTGCGTCTCCTCAAGTCGTCCTCGATGCTGCCGGAGATCCCAATGCATTTATCCCGAACAGTGCCGCCTTCAGTGCTCTGCGCCTGACCCTCGTTGCCGCCGTCTGCCTTGCTATCTATTTTGTTCTGCGGGACTGGGGACGCCCACCGCTTAGCTCAAGCTACGGTCGGTCCTACTGGCTGATCGCTGTCCTCGCCTTGCTCCTGAGGGAACTGCCGTTCGTTGCCGCGCTCATTCGCACCTGGAAGATGCCGGACCACGCAGGGCTGGCGCTTGCCATGGTCGCGGGTGTTACCGACCTTTTATACCTTTGGGACCCGTCGGCCCGCTCGCCTTGGTTGACCACTTCTTTCGGTCTCGCGGCCGTTGCACTGGTGTATTTGGTGTGGCGGCCATCCCTTTCGCGCAAAGGTGACGTCGGTCTCTTGATTTCCATGTTTTTCGGATTAGCAGCCTACACGGTGCTGACCAGAATTGCCGTTTTGATTCTTGCCTCTCGACTGCACGTATAAATGCGCACACCGGAAAACCGCCTTCGCTGGGCGCGCTTAATGCCCCAAATCACGATCAGCCAACTTTCGGGCCGCTACGCAACCGCCGGCGATACGGCCGCCGCGTTCTGCGGCTGCGCTTTGGAGCCCTTGATCACCAGCCACAGCATCAACGCCAGCTCCCCAAAGAGCGCAGGTTGGGAGATGAGAAAAGCCATGTTGGAGTACTGCGGGAACAACTCGCCCGTCAAGCACAGGATCACGTAGGCGATTCCGTTGATGACCAGCCAGACGCCCAGAAAGCGCGGCAGGAAACCCGACCTGTACACCAGGATCGCCAACGGGATTAGCCATAGCCCCCACAGCATCTCCGCGGCAGTGTTTTGCGCGTCGTGTAGTCGCAGCAGCAGCATGACCAGCGCGTCCCGCTGAGATTTGTCGAACACCGACAAGAAATCGGCACCGCCCCGCGCGATCATCAGCGCCGCTGAGTCGCTCACCACATTGACGAAGTACAGCAGCGCCGGCATCACCCCGCCGACAATCACCACCAGCATGGCCAGGTACTGGTCGACGTCCTTGAACAACCGGTAAAAGGCCATCACCAGGAAAATCAGCACGACCGCGCCAAACAAGTCGCCCACGATGCCGAAACGGAAGAGCCACTCGTGCGCGGCAATGTTGTTGACCGTCGCGGCCGCGTTTCCGTGCACGAACAGTTTGCTGGGAATGTAGACAAGGCGTAGCGGCCCAACGATGCAAAGCAGCAAGTACCAAAGTCCCGCGACTCTCCCTGGGTTGTGGGTTGAGCTCATATTCCCTCCTGGGTTGTAGGGGGCCGTAGTGAAAGGGGTCTACTGTAGTTAACGTCGAACGCCGCCAAATGTTTCGCCACCCAAGCAAGCCCGGCCGGTGCCGGCTCACACCGCGGGCGGCTTCTGCCTTCCGCGCTTCGAGAGCTTGTATGCTCACTCAATCGGGCAGTGAACGCCGCCAAGAGCTCACGCCGACGCACCCTCAGAGTTGAACGGCAACAATAGCGTAGCGTTCATTTTAGGGAAAGTGCGATTAACAAGTTCGGAGTAACGGTCCCATTGTCCTACTAAAAAAGCACGCGCCATGCCGATCAATTCGTATAAGTGCCGCGTTAGCTCCGGGTGTCCAACATCGGCGGTGAGATATTGAAAATGTTTGTTCTTCCGCTGACCGTTCCCTGTAACGGGGTTGCGCTTCTTAAGCTCTTCTAAAACTCCGGGCGCCAACCGCGAATAGACAAGATCATTAACAATGCTTCCCACGATAGGAGACATTCTTCCGTCATTCCAATTCTATCCCTTGAGCCGGAATATTTGCTTGTAAAATTCCGTGGGGAACGTTCTTACCCATTCCAACAGCTCCTGGGAAATGAACCGTTTGAGGATTTCCTGTAGAGCTTCACGGTTCCTAGTTTCTTGATAACCAGTCGCCTCATCGACTAGCGCCACGATTCCAACTCTGGCAAAGGCGCGAACGAGAATTTCAGCCTGCTTTGCGATGTGCTGCCGACTACCACCTAGCCAATTCTGTTTTGATAGCCCTCGTTACAACCTCGTTAGCCAACTTCTTGGCCCTTGTCTCAATTGTGGCAAAGCACCTATTCCCGACTTCCCAATGACACCACTACCCAAATTTTGGCCCGTTTGACCGCTTCAAATCTCCCTGCTATGGTGAAGAGTTATTGTGCCCTTAATTTTCTCTACTGGGGCTACGGGCTCCTGTGGAGGGAGCAGATCCCGACATGGGCCTCACGAAACTGGTCATCCGCGGCGCTCGCCAGCACAATCTCAAGAATATTGACGTCGAGATTCCGCGCAACTCCCTCACCGTCATTACCGGCTTGTCCGGCTCCGGCAAGTCCTCCCTGGCCTTTGACACCATTTACGCCGAGGGCCAGCGCCGCTATGTCGAATCTCTTTCCGCCTACGCCCGCCAGTTCCTCGACCAGATGGAGCGCCCCGAGGTCGACGTAATCGAGGGCCTGTCGCCCTCCATCGCCATCGAGCAGAAAACCACCACGCGCTCGCCGCGTTCCACGGTAGGCACCATCACCGAGATTTACGACTACCTGCGCGTGATCTACGCCTCCGTTGGTACCCCGCATTGCCCCAATTGCGGCAAGCCCATCACCCGCCAGTCCAGCGAACAGATCGTCCAGGCCATCCTCCATGGCGAACTGTGCCAGCCCGATGATCGCGTGATGATCCTCGCGCCCATAGTGCGCGGCCGAAAAGGCGCCTACCGCAAGGAACTCGAAAAATTTGCGCAAGACGGCTATGTTCGCGTGCGCATCAACGGCGAACTGTTTCCCCTCGACGAGCTTCCCGTCATCGATAAGCGCAAAAATCACACCATCGAAATTGTCATCGACCGCTTGCTGGTAAAACCCGGCATCGCCGCCCGCCTTGAGCAGTCCATCGCCACCGCGCTGAAGCTGGCGTCTGGCCTCGTTACTGTTGTTGTGGTGGGCGGCAAGGAATATGTTTTTTCCGAAAAGCTGGCGTGTCCCGACTGCGGCATCTCCGTTCCGCAACTCGAGCCGCGCTCTTTCAGCTTCAATTCTCCCTACGGCGCGTGCCCGGCCTGCAACGGCCTCGGTTCAAAATATGATTTCGATCCCGCCAAAATCATCACTGATTGGTCACGCCCGTTATTTGAAGGCGGCCTGGGCCCCGGTTCGGCCTCCGCGCCATTAAAACGCACCATGGAGCTGGCTGCGTACGCCCATGGATTCTCACTGGACACGCCGTTCGAAAAGTTTACGCCGCGTATTCAAAATATGTTGCTCTATGGATATCCACCCTTCAACACGCGCGTCTCCAAGGAAGAAACCGCTTCCGACAGCAAGAAAGCCCGCAGCGAAAAAGGATTCCATTTCCAGGGCATGCTCAAATTTCTGGAAAACAATTTTGAAGAATCCAGCTCCGATTCCTACCGCGAGTGGATGACCCGCTACATGTCCGCAACGCAATGCGCCGTGTGTCACGGCAAACGTCTGCGCCCGGGTTCGCTGGCCGTGAAACTTGGCGGTTTGTCGATAGCCGACTTCACCGGTCTCTCGCTTACGCAAGCGCGCGCCGCGGTGGATAAAATTCTCGCGCAGCTGACCGACCGGCAGAAAGAAATCGCAGCGCGCCCACTCGGTGAAGTCGCCGAGCGCCTCGATTTTCTGCTCGCCGTCGGCCTGAATTACCTCAGCCTCGATCGTTCCGCCGCCACGCTTTCCGGCGGCGAAGCTCAGCGTATTCGCCTGGCCACGCAAATCGGTTCGCGCCTGCGCGGCGTGCTCTATGTGCTCGATGAACCCTCCATCGGTCTGCACGCCCGCGACAATGACCGCCTGCTTGGCTCCCTCGAGCAATTGCGCAATCTTGGCAACACCGTGCTGGTCGTCGAGCATGATGAAGAAACCATTCGCCGCGCCGATTTTGTGGTCGACCTCGGCCCCGGCGCAGGCGAAGCCGGCGGCTACTTGGTCGCGCAAGGGAAGCCGGAGGTCATTGAGGCCACCAACGCATCGTTGACGGGGCAATATCTCTCTGGCGCCGCGCGCATCCCAGTTCCCGAAAAACGCCGCAGTCCCAATGGCAAAGCCGTCCAGGTCCTCGGCGCGACCGCCAATAATTTGAAAGATGTGGACGTCACCATACCTCTGGGTCTGTTAACCGTGGTCACCGGAGTCTCCGGTTCCGGCAAATCCACGCTCATCAATGACATTCTTTATCGCGCCCTGGCCCAGAAACTTTATCGTTCCATGGAGCCCGTCTCCGCGCATCGCCAAATCCTTGGCTCTGAGCAGATCGACAAAGTAATCGAGATCGACCAGGCGCCGATCGGCAGAACTCCCCGTTCGAACCCCGCAACCTACACCGGAGTTTTCGCGCCTATCCGCGATCTTTTTTCCATGCTGCCGGAATCCCGCGAGCGCGGCTACAAACCCGGACGTTTCAGTTTTAACGTGAAGGGCGGCCGATGCGAGGCTTGCCAAGGCGACGGCCTGCGCCGCATCGAAATGAATTTTCTTCCCGACGTATATGTCATGTGCGAAGTGTGCCGTGGCCGCCGCTACAATTCCGAAACCCTGGCGGTGCGCTACAAGGGACATTCCATCAGCGATGTGCTAAATCTGCCAGCCTCCGAAGCGCTCAAATTGCTGGAAAATATTCCCCAGATTCAGCAGAAGCTCGCCACTCTCGTGGAAGTCGGCCTCGGTTACGTGACCCTCGGACAATCGGCCACCACTTTGTCGGGAGGTGAGGCCCAGCGCATCAAGCTGGCCCGCGAGCTTTCCAAGCGCCAAACCGGCCGCACGTTATATATTCTCGACGAGCCTACGACCGGCTTGCATTTTGACGACGTGCGAAAACTTCTGGCTGTATTGCAGCGCCTGGTTAGTCTCGGCAACACCGTGCTGATCATTGAGCACCATCTCGACGTCATCAAACAAGCGGACTGGATTATAGATTTAGGTCCCGAAGGCGGCGAAGGTGGAGGACGTATCGTCGCGCAAGGCCCACCGGAATTAGTGGCGCGCACCAAAAAGTCGTACACCGGCCAAGCGCTGGCTCGCGTTCTGAATACCAACGGCTTTCCCCCTGGCTCCGGTTCGAACGGTCATGAGCGATAATCAAATGTCAGCGACCGCTAGGAAATTGCGCATCAGCAGGGAAGTAGAATCATGAAAGTTTCCACGCATGCAGAGGGCTTTCTAAAGTGAACTTGCTTCCATGAGCATTTACTCCACCGCGCCGTTGCAATTGGGCGCCGTGCGCACCTATCCGCTTGCTTCACGCAAAAGTAAAGTCAACGTCGCTGACTTCGCAAAGCCATCCGCCGCCAATATCTCCCTCTCAAAATTCCTGGACTCGTTGCCTAATTTTCTTGCCGCTGAAGATCTCCGCCAATTGCTCGCAGCCGTCCAACGCGCCCGCGCCAACAAAAAAGCAATTTTGTGGGGCATCGGCGGGCACGTCATCAAAGTTGGCCTCGGCCCCATCCTGATCGATTTGATGGAACGAGGCTTTGTATCCGGCATTGCCATGAACGGCGCCGCGTTAATCCACGATTTCGAAATCGCCATCGCGGGAAACACTTCCGAGGACGTCGACGCCGGCATCAACGCCGGCCAATTCGGCATGGCCTGCGAAACTGGTGAGCAGCTCAACGAAATCGCCAAAGACGCGGCGGGTTCAGGCATCGGTTACGGCGAAGCCGCCGGCCAATTCCTGACGAGCAGCAGCGCGAAAGCGCGATACGCCTCGAACAGCGTTGTGGCCGCGGCCTATCGCCGCCGCATTCCCATCACCGTTCATCTGGCCATCGGCGCTGATATTCCCCATATGCATCCGACCGCCGATGGCGCCGCGCTTGGCGCCGCGACTTACTTGGACTTCCGCCTCTTCTGCGCGCTGGTGAAATCAATGCATCCCGGCGGCGTATATCTGAATTGGGGCTCAGCCGTGCTTCTCCCTGAGATTTTCTTGAAAGCGGTTTCCGTGGTGCGCAATTTGGGTGTGCCGTTGCGCCCCATTACCACCGCCAATTTTGACTTCATCCAGCACTATCGCCCGCTACAAAATGTAGTGAAGCGCCCCACGTTATCCGCCGGCAAGCGCCGCGGGGTAGAATCTACGGGGTACGCCATCACCGGACATCACGAACTACTCATGCCATTGGTAGCAGCCGCGCTGGCTTCCGGCTGGCCCAAGCGTAGCCCGAAGAAAAATAGAAAATGAACGATCACGACGAACTCCCGGACAACGGTACGCCAGATCATTCCGTGAACCCTTCGCTGGAGCCTCCCGCCGAGCCTGCAGCTGACCCTGCGGCTGACATTGTTCCGCCCGCGATCCAATCAGTTGCCGAGTTTCAACCCCCGCAAGTTCTCGCCGGCGATCCAATGGCCGCCGCGATCCCCGCCTTCCAAGCTAAGCGTATTTTGCCGGAAGACTTGCGAGTCTCCTGGTCCTGGCCGCACTTAATTCTTTTTATCTTTTTTGGATTTGCCAGCCTGATGGTAGTGCAACTCGGTTTTGTGTTTTATGTTTCCGCGAATCGTCACTTAAGCGCCATTCAAGTGCAGCGCGTATTCGAAAATAGCCCGCAACTACTCGTTGAAAGCAATGTGCTGTGGTACGCCCTGCTTTTCCTCTTCCTATACGTTACCCTGGCGGTCTTGCGCGACGTGCCCTTCTGGCGCTCGCTGGGTTGGAGAAAATTGAATGCCAATCCCACGGCCGGCGCCGCTAGCGGCTGGATGTATTTCTTCTCTGGCTGCGGATTGGCCATCTTCGTGGCAGTGGCCAGCTATAACATGAAAAATACGGAGCACCTGCCGATCCAGGAAATTTTTAAAAATCGTTCCGGCGCGTTCCTGTTGATGACCATGGCCGTTCTCGTCGCGCCCCTCGTGGAGGAAACCGTCTTTCGTGGATACCTCTATCCACTCTTCGCCAAATCCCTCGGCGTGCTCCCGGGAATTTTAATCACCGGCGTGCTATTTGGATTAATGCACGGATCCCAGCTTGGCTGGACCTTCCGGCTGGTCGCACTTCTTACTTTGGTCGGCGTGATTTTTACTTTCGCGCGCGCGCGCACCGGCACCGTCCTAGCTAGCTTTTTGCTCCATTTAGGTTACAACTCCATGATCGCCCTGACTTCCATCATCGCCACCAGGGGTTTTCAGCACATGCCTATGTCACCTTGATGCCATCTTCGCTATGCGTGGCAATTCGTTTTGTACAAAGGCATTCGCTACAATTTAATTAACGCGAGTAAGCGGGGAGAACTTAGAGAACTATGTACGTAGCACAACCCATCGAATGGACCGACAAAGGCGTTGTCATGCTGGACCAGCGCCGTTTGCCCGCCGAAGAAATCAGTTACACATATACCGATTATCGCGAGGTAGCCAAGGCCATTCGCGAAATGATTATTCGCGGAGCCCCGGCCATCGGAGTTGCAGCTGCTATGGGCGTTGCTCTCGGAGTTTCGCGTTCGAACGCGACAACCGTGGACGCATTGAAATCTGAATTCCCGGAAATCTGCGACACTCTCGCGAAAACGCGCCCCACCGCCGTCGATCTTTTCTGGGCTCTCGAGCGAATGAAACGCAAATTTGCCGAACTCTGCGCCACATTCAAGCCGCTTCCTGAAATCAAACGCGCCATGGTTGAAGAAGCAAGATTAGTGCATCTGGAAAAAAAGGCCACCGATCAGGCCATCGGCGAATACGGCGCGGAATTCATGCCCGCACAAGGCCAGGTAATGACCCAATGTAACGCCGGCGCGTTGGCTACCGGCGGAATCGGAACCGCTCTGGGCGTGATTCGCGTCGCTTATCAGCAAGGCAAAAAGCTGCATGTCCTGGTTCCGGAAACGCGCCCTTATCTTCAAGGCTCGCGTCTCACCGCCTGGGAACTGCATAAGGGCGGCATTCCTCTCACATTAATTACCGACAACATGGTCGGCCATTTTTTGAAAACCGGAAAAGTTGGAGCGATTGTTACCGGCGCCGACCGCATCGCCGCCAACGGCGACACCGCCAACAAAATCGGCACGTATCAAATCGCGGTTCTCGCCAAGGAAAATAACGTCCCGTTTTATATCGCCGCGCCAGTTTCCACGTTTGATCTGTGCATTCCCGACGGCGACCACATCCCTATCGAAGAACGCGCAGCGTCAGAAGTCACTCATCTGCTGGGCCTGAGGATTGCCCCCGATGTTCACGCCGCGCACCCTGCGTTTGACGTTACTCCTGCGCGTTACATCGCCGCAATTTTTACCGAACGCGGCGTGGCTCGCGCGCCGTACGTTGCCTCGCTACGCGACCTGGCAGCGGCGCCGCAGCCCGCAGTCGCGTCCGCATAAATTCTTGCAAGATTTATATTTTTGAAGCCAATCGTCCTGGGTTACTACGCGGTAGAGGATCTGAGATTTTACTCAGCTTGAATGACGAATCCGCTCCGCCAGAGTTCGCGCCCGTTGCCGCGCAATATCCACAAACCGCGCATCATTCCCAATCTCATCAAGCATCGGCAGCGCGCATTGCGGTTCCGGCAGCAATTTATGATTCAAATCCGTTTCGAATTGCAGCAGCGCATCATTTATTCCTAGCCGGTCGTATCTCATCCGGCGCGTAAGCAGCATCACGTGTTCCTGCTGCCGTGCCAGCCCTTCAAAAATTTGAAGCAACTGTGCCGCCGCGGAATTTAACGTGTAGTTGAATTTTACCTCGTGAACGCTCGCACCCTTTTCCCAGCGAAAAGTTTTTTCGCCCAGGTTCGCGATTTTCCTGTGCACGTCCAGATCCTGCCCTTGAAAATGATTTAATTGCGCCGCCAATTCGAACATGTGGGCGCGAAGCCCGACGCTGATTTCAAACGGCAAGGCGCTGGCGTCTTCATCCAGCTGCCGAATGTCATAAGTCGCCGGATGCCCGTCTTCGGACACTACAATTTCGATGAATTCCGGTGAACTCGATTTAAACACCCGCCTGAATGTGAGTTTCGCGCTTTCGGCGGGTACCACAGCGGCGGAACTAGCCAGGGGAGCCGCGTTGCCGGAAGTTAGGACGCGCACCGAAGCCCCTGCACCCGGCTCCATCAATACGCAAACCCCGCAAACGAGAACCAGCGTTAAGGAACGGTAATTCGTCATCGTGTCGGTACGATGCGCGGAAGATTGCTAAGGTTGGAGAAAGTCCCGGAGGAGCCCTTTGCGGCGCCCGTTACCGCAGTTAGGGCGCCCACCCCGTCTATCACCGAGGAACCGCGTGCACGACGAGGCTTTTTGCTGATCTGCGGCAAACTGAATCTCCGCCGCGTCTGTTCGGCCTGCAAATGGCACAAAGCCACCGCCAGCGCATCAGCCGCGTCCGATGGCTCCGGAATTTCTTCCATCGTTAACAACGCGCGCACCATTTCCTGAACTTGCCGCTTATCCGCGTGGCCATATCCCGCCACCGAGGATTTCACTTCTCGCGGTGAATAACTGTACACCACAATATTATGCTGCGCCGCTGTCAGAAGTACCACCCCGCGCACCTCTGCCAGCCGCAGCGCTGTGCGCACATTCAACGCGGCAAATACCGCTTCCACCGCCATTGCATCAGGTTTGTATTGTTCGATCAGCCGTGAGAGCAATACGTGTACATCCTGTAGCGCCGCTCCACACGACTCCTTGCGACGCCTAGCGCTAATGACCAGCGCCCCGTAATCCACCATCCGCGACTTGCGCCCGTCGCTTTCTACCACGCCGTAACCCGTGGGACCCGCGGCTGCCGGGTCGACCCCCAGAACGCGAAAGAAAGCAGGTTTTTGATTTGGTCCGTGGTTGCCGCTCACGGCCACAAGTCTACGGCGTTCCACATATACCCGCCAGAAAATTTCCACGCCGCGTTGCACAGAAAGAAGACCCCAAAAAAAAGGCCAAAAAATTGGCCAGCGTGATCGTCGCTGGCCAATCGAATTACCCATGATAAAAATCTGACAAAAATATCTCTAACCGGCTAGTTCGCCCCCACCGCCGCCTGTATTTCCGACTCATCGATATCGAAGTTTGCATAAACATGCTGCACGTCATCGTGTTCTTCCAGCGCTTCCACCAATCGCACCATCTGCGTGGCCTGCGCGCCGGTCAACTTAATGTAATTTTGGGGCACCATGCCAACTTCCGCCGACGCCGCGGTAATTCCTGCCTTGCTTAGCGCTTCCTTTACTTTGTCCATCGCCTCCGGCGGCGTCACGATGTACCAAATGGATCCATCGTCTTTCATATCTTCCGCGCCAGCTTCCAAAACAATATCCAGCAGTTTGTCTTCGCTCGCCGCTTCCTTGGGCACGGTAATTTCGCCCTTGCGGCTGAACATCCACCCCACCGCTCCAGCCTCCGCCATGTTCCCACCATTCTTGCTCATCAAATGCCGGAACTCGCCCACAATGCGATTGCGGTTGGTGGTCACCACTTGAATCAGCATTCCAACGCCACCCGGCCCGTATCCTTCAAACACCGCTTCTTCGTATTGTTCGCCTTCCAGTTGGCCGGTGCCGCGCAAAATCGCCCGTTCAATATTGTCCCCGGGCATATTCTCGTTCTTGGCGGCGAGGATTGCGGTGCGCAGCCGCGGATTGGTGTTGGGATCGCCGCCCCCGATGCGGGCGGCAATGGAAATTTCGCGAATCACTCGAGTAAAAACCCGCCCACGCTTGGCGTCAGTAGCGGCCTTCTTGTGCTTGATGGTTGCCCATTTTGAATGCCCGGACATGACACATCCTCTTTATCCGTTAAATGTTTCCGCACGAACCTGCGGTTGTCAATGCTGGGTTAGTGACAGACCCTGGACACGGAAACATGTCAAATGGCCCGTTCGATACACACTGCGGAGACTACGGTGGACCGCTACCCCTGCGAAACCTAGGCAGTTTAGCACAGCCGTATAAAGGTGGGAACACTCACATTCCCAGGCTTAGCGGCTTGAAACTGGCACTCTCGCGGTGGCGATTAGGTTGTCGCTGAACCGGCATCCCTTAAGCAGCCCCAAGGAAATCTGCTGCCAACTCACCGCCGGTAACTTTGGCAAGCCGCCATGGTTCGTGAAGTGAAAGCGTACGTCGGAAAACCCCGCCTCGGTGAGAATTCGCACCAGGTCCTTGCGAAGCAATGCGGTGATATGCGCCGGATAGCAGCTGTCCAGGAACGCCACATAGTGGCCTCGTACCATCAGCGCCATCAACGACCGAATACTTTCATTATTGGGTGTCGATAAAATGAGCGTGCCGCCCGGCTTCAAAATCTGGAACCATTCTCGCGCAACCTTACGTGGATTCTCGAGATGCTCGATCACCTCGGCGGCAATCACCATATCGAAGCTGGCTGCTGGAATCGCGTCTGCATTGTTCAAATCCAGTCGATGCCACGCGATTGCGTCCGGTAAATTCTGGGGCTTCGGCAAAATATCCGCGCCATCAATCAGTTCGAATCGCCCTGATGCCAACAGCTTGCTCGTGAAATTGCCGATTCCTGCTCCATAATCGAGCGCGCGCCCACCGAGATCATAGTCCCGAATAATATTCAGGATGCGGTCGTAGATAACTTCGGAACTAATTCCGCCGCTGGCTTCCGCGGCATGCAGCCGTTGCTCTTCCAGTGTCAGCAAAGGTGTTCGTGAGGCTTCATTCAAATTTTCACTTCGTGCGCCAGTATACTAGAGCCCAATCGGTTTAATCCTGAAGGCGTTTTGCCACGGCTCACTTTCGCGGAGAGGCTTCCAGCGCTCCCAACGCTTGCGCATACTGTCGCGCGATCACGCTCCACGAAAAATACCGGCTTTGCGTATCGCGACTGCGTTGCGCCAAAGAAGCGCGATAAGATGGATCGCTCAACACTCGCACTAGAGCTGGCCCATACTCCTCCGGCACAAGCTTCTCCGGCACCAAAACCACTCCCGCCTCTGTAATCGGCGGAGCGAGTTCCGATCCTTCTTCGCCAATGACCGGCAATCCGCACGCTATGCCCGCAATGGCGCTGCCCCGCCGGCTGGATATTGGGCCGCGCGCAAATAACATCACATCGCTGGCACCCAGAACTCTCACAACTTCATCCGCGGATATCAGCCCCAAAATTTTAACTTCCACAGGCGACCCTGTAAGCGCCGTGCGCAATTCCTCTCCGCCACTCTCTGAGTTTCGACCTAGAAGAACAACCTCCAGTTGGCCCACCTGCTTGGCTGCGGACCTCACCGCCTGAGCAATCTGGCTCACTTCCTTATGCAATGTTGGTTTGTCGGATAGAGAAAAAACAACCACCACCGGTTTGCTTCCGGTTGAACTGCGTTTCTCTTTCCACGCTCTTTCCGGCGCCGGCAAATTCGCGCCCACCGGGATGAAAACGAAATTCCGCGTGTCGGCTGGGAGCCACGAAATTTTATCGCGAGGCAGAGTGAAAATGGCGAGATCGCTTAATCGCACCAGCTGTTTCATCGCGTAGCGTTGAACAGCTCTCCTAAACCGATCCACCACGCGATTCCCGGCGTACCCATCGGGATCGTGAAATACAACCGCGCATCGTGCGCCACTCTTTTTCAATAATTTCAGTATGCCTACAGCAGGCAGCGCAAATCCCCGCCGCGACCATGACAGCGCCGTGTATTGCAGAAGAAAAAAGGTATTTTGTTTGCCCTTGACGCCTTCCAGCAATTCCCGCCGGCTGGCCTTGTGCCCGATTTCAGCCCATCGCGCCTGCGTCAGTGCTAAATTCACTCCCTCATTCGCTAGGGCATCTCTCAGATAGCAGCAATAATCATGCACTCCATCCGTAGGTTCTTCACGGCGTCCCAGAATTGCCACGCATTCCATGAGATATAATTTGACCCGGACCAGCGTAACATCTATCCCGGCGACACCGCGTAACGTGAGCGGGCGCATATTTTCCACCGGATGCGGCCGCATCAAGAATGAATCTACTCATTTATTCCCATTATTTCGCGCCCAGTGTCGGCGGCGTCGAAAGCATCGTGCAATCCCTGGCCGATGGCATCGCCAAAGTGCGCACCTTGGATGGCGAGCGGGAATTTCGCGTAACGCTGGTCACCGAAACCCCTGCCGGCGGTCACGACGACGCCAAATTCCCGTTTCGCGTGGTCCGCAGCCCCGGTGTTGTCCACCTCTGGCAACTGGTGCGTGGCTCCGACGTGATTCACTCCGCTGGACCTGCATTTTTGCCGATGTTGCTGGCGTGGCTCGCGCGTAGGCCCTTCGTCGTCGAACACCATGGCTATCAAGCCACTTGTCCCAATGGACTCTTTGTCCATCAGCCGGAGCGCTCGATTTGTCCTGGTCATTTCCAGGCCGGCCGTTATAGCGAATGCTTCCATTGCCTGCGATCAGAGTTTTCAAACGGCTGGACAGCGGCCAAACTCCTGGCCTTCATGTTTCCGCGCAACTGGCTCGTGCCCGCGGCAACGACAAATGTCGCGGTGACCGGCCACGTTGATCACCGTCAGAAATTACCGAATACCGAAGTTATCTATCACGGTATTGAGGTTCCACTTCCAAATCCGGACCAATCAATGCCGTCTCAAAAACTGCGCCTTGCTTACGTGGGCCGCTTGGTGCCCGAGAAAGGTATCCCCGTGCTTCTCGAAGCCGCCAAAATTCTGAAGGCCGAGGGTCATGATTTTGAAATTCGCATCGTCGGAGATGGCAGCGAGCGCGCTCAACTACAAGACATCATTCGGCGTGACCGTCTCGCACCCTTTACTTCGATCACCGGATTTTTGACCGGCGAGGACTTCGTACGCGCGCTGCAAGACACTTCTGTCGTGGTCATGTCTTCTACATGGGAGGAAACCGCCGGCCTCGCAGCTATCGAGCAAATGATGCGCGGTCGATTGGTCATTACCGCCGATATTGGTGGTTTGACGGAAGTACTCGGCGACACGGGTTTAAAATTCGTGCCGGGAAACGCTGCTTCTCTTGCAGATTGTTTGCGTACCGTTATTAGAAATCCTGCGTTGATCGGCTCATTCGGCGAAAAGGCACGCAGCAGGGCGTTGCAGTTGTTTCAACGCTCCAGGATGATAACTGAGCACGCACAAATTTATCGCCACGCTGATTTAGCGGATAACAAGAAGGAGCAAGAAGGCGTAAACCAGCGCTGATGACTGCTACACCTCGTCATCGTATGATAGGCGTATGACATTAGCCTCGCATAATGGATTTTTGAGTAATTAGTGTTGTGGACAAATTCCAGCGACGCGTTCAATAACAATACCGGCAATTTTTGTGGTCAGGCACACCATCCTTGTCAGTAGCGTGGCTTAAGAACCTCACCCGGCGCGTCGTCCCTAGACCGGTCAGAAATTGGCTGAGGTCCCCATCAACGTCATCGCGATGGATCTGGGACAGCATAAAATTCTCATTCGGCGTGACCAAGAAACTGCAATTCACCCCCAATCTCGCTCTTACTTTGCACCCTCGCGTTTATCAATTTGCCATGCAAAATCAAATTAACGATCCCGGGCAACGCGCGGAGTTTGAGTCTTTTGTCGCGCATTGCCACCGCGGGATGTTGCTCTTCGATCTGGGAGCCAGCTATGGTCTGTTCAGTTTCGCGGCCGCCAAATTCGACGGCAAAGCCGTTGCAGTGGACCCATCGCCAATCGCGATTCGCATGATTACCCGTCAGCTCGATTTCAATCAAGCTAGAGAAAATATTCACCTCGTAGAGGCTGCCGTTAGTGACGCAAATGGCTCGCTAAAAATGCTTAGTTCCGGAGTCTTCTCCGCGGGTTACGTGCGCTTTGTTACCGGACGCTCTGATCGCGAGTTGACCAGCGTCGGCGCGATTACTATCGATAAGTTGGCATCCGACTTCGGCAGTCCCACGCATATAAAAATTGATGTGGAAGGTTATGAAGCGGCGGCGCTTCGTGGAGGACGTGAAACCTTCACGCGCTCTTCACCTTTGCTCTTTCTCGAACTGCATAATGAGCTGGTTACCGCCGATGGACGCAATCCCAACGAGGCATTGGACGAGCTGCAAAGTTTGGGCTATGAAACGCTTGCGCTGGATGGCTCCAGCCTGGACAGAAGTGCGATTTTGCGCGCATCCATCATCAGAATTATCGCGAAGCGATCAGCCAGCGCTGTTGGCCATGACTCGAGGGCTCATCAAGACTAGTCCACGCTCTCGTCGCAGCATGCTTTGTATGGCTGGCTTTCTCTAAATTTCTTGAGAATGGTTTTCTTGCTCTTGTGGCCCTTCTGAGACAGATTGTAACTGTGATCCTTGAGGCCGGCGATTGAATTTTCGTTCCACAGCAGCACCCGACTCCTCACGCAAACTTCTAGCGGCATTCGTGTTTGTTCTCATCTTTGCCGTTGCTGCTTATGAATTTTCCGAGCTGGTCCTCGCTGGCGACTTAAAGGGTTTTGCTTACGTCGGCCTCGTGGCCGTCGGCAGCGTTTTTGTCATTGCCATCCTCAATAACTGGCGAAATGGCGTTTATCTGTTTTTCACCTGGCTGCTGTTCGAGGATCTGGCCCGCAAATATCTCGGCAACAATATGGCCATCTATTTTGCAAAAGATGTTCTCGTTGCCATCGTGTATATGTCTTTCATTATCGCGGTGCGCCGAAAGAAAACCGTAAAAATTGTGCGCCCGCCTTTCTTCGCGGCGGTGATGCTGCTGGTGTGGTTCGGAATCATGCAGATGTTTAACCCCGCCTCTTCCACGATTGTCTATGGCATCCTGGGGGTGAAGCTCTTTTTCTGGTATATCCCGATGTATTTTGTCGGCTACGCGCTCCTTAATTCCGAAGCGGATCTTCGCCGTTTTTTTCGCGTCAACGCTTGGCTCGCAATAATCATCACCGGCCTCGGCGTCGCGCAGTCGATCATTGGTCCCTCGTTCCTGAATCCCGCCAGGCCCGCGGAGGAAATTCGCGAAATGAGCACTTTGTATCGCGTTTCACCGATCACCGGTCTAACTTCCTATCGGGCCCCTTCGGTATTTGTTAGCGCTGGACGCTATACCAATTACCTCCTGATTGCATGGGTTCTAATGCTGGCTTTCACAGGCTACCTTTTGCTGCGTCACCGTCGGGGGCGAAATATTGCGTTTGTTTCCCTGGCGGTCGTCTACGCCGCGGTGCTGCTGTCAGGTTCTCGCGGAGTCTTTCTGTGGACCGCGGGAGAGGCCCTCCTCATCGGCGCGGCCTTTCTGTGGGGAGCGCCTTGGCGCCAGCGCGAGGTTATCCGCGTTTTTCGTACGGTGCAGCGCGCCGGACTTGCAATCGGTCTTGCGGTTGTAGCGCTGTTCTTTGTTTTTCCGGATGCCTTGTTCGCGCGCCTCGCAATTTATTCCGAAACGTTAACGCCCGGCAGTTCCGCGAGCGAATTGCAATCTCGCACCTGGGACTACCCGCTGCGTAAT
>Ga0210409_10000985_pt1 | contig 40276 bp, 35 predicted proteins | sample IncBWH17MmetaG_FD_161649 | JGI IMG/M metagenome (GOLD analysis project Ga0210409, IMG submission 161649) | Forest soil microbial communities from Barre Woods Harvard Forest LTER site, Petersham, Massachusetts, United States - Inc-BW-H-17-M | ecosystem: Environmental > Terrestrial > Soil >... | reverse complement strand
GCAGCATCGCGAGCACGATGATCTGTTGATCGTGGGCTGCGCCGCGACGCGTTGCCAGACGAATGATTTGCAGCAGCGCCGCGAATTCGACCGCCACGTCGAGCGGAGAACGTCCCGCAAGCAATCGCCCCCCTTGCACGACGACCAGCACGAGCGGGGCCCCGGTGGCGAAATGCCGGAGCGCGGGGCGGTTTTGCCAGCGCTCGGGAAGCGCAATGGCCGCAGCCAAACCGACGATCAGCAAGACGTTCGTCCACATGCTGAGCGATGCCGTACTGACGACCGCCAGAACACCAAGGACCGACAACGCGTCGGTCATGGCCCGGTGGACCAGACCAAACCTCACGATACCGCCCTCGGCCAGAGCGCCGGCGACGTCTCGGCGGCGGCCTCGCGGCTGCGAATTGCCGCGCCGGCGACCGGCTCGACGAGCGCTAGATAGCGCAGCAGCGGATCGGCTCCGCCCGCGCGATCTGCCCGCACCATGCCGCCGGCCGTCGACACGATCGCAACTCGGTCGCCGCGCTTCAGATGTGCGACCGCGCGTGAAGCCAAATCGCGAATCCTTCGTTCAAAGGCCGCAGCCCACTCCTCGCCGGCGCCTGTGGGCTTCATCGCATCGAGTGTGAGCGTGACGTCGGGGTGAGTCTCGCGCGCCCGCTCGAGCATCACCATTTGCCCGACTGCTGCGCTTTTACGCCAATGGACATCGCGGGGGTCCTCGCCGGGGCGCATGAGCTTGAGCCCCAGGAACTCCTCGCCATGCCCGCGCGCGACCACCAGGTCCGCACCGGGAAAACGGCCCGCTGCAGGCGCCGCCGGTAACTGCACCGGATCGACGGCCGGATAGATGACGAGCTCGCCGGTGGCGGTTACCTCTCGCGACTTCTCGAAGAGGCCGAAGGGAAAGCGGGTAGCGATTCGAAACCCGACGTGGACGTCCCGTCCGCGGCGCATCGGGGTGCGCCGATATGCCGCGACCTGCGCCGACTTCGGACTGATCTTGAGAAAGAAGCAACGTTTGTCCGCAGGCTGCCCTGCCCTCAGATCCTCGACCTCAATCGCATAGGAAGGCACACGGCCCTTGTGATTGAAAACCTCGATTTCAACGAGGTGAGCGCGCCCGACCTGTGCCCGGAGCGGAAGGCGGCGCACCACGGTGAGATCCCGAAGCGACAGCTCGCTCATGACGCCGCTAACGACGATCAGCGCCAGAAGCATCCCCAGCAGCAAATACAGAAGATTGTTGGCCGTATTGATCGCCGCGAAGCCGACGCCAAGCGTTATCCCGATGAAGAACTTTCCCTCCCGTGTGAACTTGAGGCGCCGTGGTGGCCGCATCCGGCTCCGCAACGCGTTGAGCCGATTCACGATAGGACCGGGAGGGGTCGTCGGCACGGCGAGAGCCGCTTTCAGAGGGGAACGGGAATGCGCGCGACGATTTCACGAAGGGCCGACTCGGCCTCGTCTCGGGTAGGGACGAACCCGTCGGCATGTGTCGCCAGGCGGACGCGATGGGAGAGAACCGGTACCGCTAGATCGTGAATATCGTCGGCGATGCAGTAGTGCCTCCCGCGCAGCAGCGCCCGCGCGCGCGCCGCGTGGCCCAGCGCCATCGCAGCGCGCGTAGAGGCGCCCAACGACAGAAGCGGCGATGAACGGGTCGCGACGATGAGCGCGTGCAGATAGTTCGCGAGAGACCCGTCGATCGTCACCCGTTCCACCTCGCATTGCAAGATCACCAGACGCGCCGGGTCGAGCACACAAGAGACATGCCGAGCCGTGTCGACGTGCCCGTCGAGCACGAGGCGCATCTCGACGTTGGAGGGTGGATAGCCGATTCGGACGCGCAAGAGGAAGCGGTCCAACTGCGACTCGGGGAGCGGAAATGTCCCCGCGAAGTCTTGCGGGTTTTGCGTAGCGATGACGAAAAACGGTTCGGGGAGGGGCAAGGTCTGCCCATCGAGAGACACCTGGCCCTCGTTCATTGCTTCGAGAAGGGCGGATTGGGTCCGAGGGCTGGCTCGGTTGATCTCGTCGGCAAGCAAGATGTTTGCGAAGATCGGTCCGTGTCGCAGGACGAATTCGGCTCTGCGCTGGTCGTACACGCTCACGCCCAGGACATCGCTCGGCAGAAGATCGCTTGTAAACTGCACGCGGCGAAGCTCGCCGCCCACCGCCTTGGCAAGCGCGCGCGCCAAGGTCGTCTTGCCCACTCCCGGGACATCCTCGATGAGGAGATGACCTCGCGCCAAGAGCGCTACGAGAGAAAGTTCTACGGCCTCGTGCTTGCCTTCGAGCGCCCCTTCGATCGCCTGCCTCAATGTTTGCAGCGCCGGCAATTCCTCAGCCAGGCGGGCAGCAGCCGTCATGTGCCAAGAATAGCATGCATGACACGCAGCCTCGACGGCGCACTAACATGGCGGGGTCGGCGCATACCTGGTCCGTAACGAGCGCATTGCCCTATGATAACGGTTCGAAGTGTGTCCAAGACTTATGGGCCGGTGCGAGCCCTGATTGGTGTGTCGTGCGTCTTCTCGAGTGGAGCAGTTACCGTTGTCCGTGGACCCAACGGCTCTGGCAAATCAACGCTCCTTTCGATCGTGGGCACCTTGACGCGACCTACCTCTGGCACGATCGACCACGGCCCGCTGGGCCCGGATAGGCGCGCCATCCGAGGGGCGCTCGGTTGGGCGGGCCACGAGTCCCTTTGTTATGTGGATCTCAGTGGCAGGCGAAATGTCGAACTCGCGGCGCGCCTTCATGGCTGTGACCCGACGGCGGCGTGTGAGCGTGCAATCGCGCGATTCGAGCTGGGCGCCTTCGTGGAACGCCCCGTGCGGACGTACTCGCGCGGCCAGCGTCAGCGGATTGCTCTGGCCAGGGCGCTGGTCCACGACCCCCAAATCCTCCTTCTCGACGAGCCAACAGCTGGCCTCGACTCGTCCGCGACCGCCCAGCTCAAGCGGGTGTTGCTCGAGGAAGCCAACCGGGGCGCCGTTGTAGTCACCGTGACGCATGATGCGTCCTTCGCCGAGGGGCTCGGCGGCCCAGTGGTAACTCTCGAAAGGGGCCGGCGGGTCGACGGCTAAGAGAGGAGCCTAAGACTAAGGCCTGTCCGCCTGTCCTCCCATTCTCGCCCGTAAACGTGCCCGTGCCCGTGCCCGTGCCCGAAACACCGGCAAAAAACAGCCCCGGTCTCGCCGGCGGTTTCGGGCACGGGCACGGGCACGGGCACGCGTACGGGAAGAAACACTGCCCCTTGCGAATTCGAGGACACACCAGTCACCTGAGTCCGTGGAGCTTCCGAGAATTTGAGCAGGGAGACGGACAGACGGGGAGATTATTTTGGATGTCTTTCCGCACCAAATCTCTCTGTCTCTCCGTCTCCCTGTGATCTCGAAACAGGGACGAATCGCTGGCTCAGGCGACTAGCTAGCTAAGGGGCTCCCCGCCATTATTTTCTCAGCATTTCGACGAGATGCGTCATCGCCGGCAGCTCGGATAGCTCGGCGGAGGAAGCCCTGGGCAGCACAGCCAGGACCGGGACGCCGGCGATGTCGGGGAATTCTGGCGCATTGCGCCCGGTCGATGCGTCCGGTTGGTCGGGTGTCACGAGAATGACCCCGGCGATGCGCACGGCCATAGCCGAGGCGGCCCGCGCCGTCGCTACAACGTCGTGGAGGACGCCCAAGCGATCGGGGGCCACGAGGAGCAGGAAGTCCGGTGAGAGCGCTCGCGCGAGATCCGCGTTGTGTAGCCTCCTGGCGAGAGGGCTGAAGAGGCCTCCCGCCAGCTCCAGTACGACGCCGTCCGCTTTCTGTCGCGCCTCACGCGCCACCCGCGCGACGACATCGCAGCGGATCTCCACCCCGGCATCGCGCGCGGCCAGGTGCGGCGATATGGGCGCGGCAAAGGAGTAGGCGTCTTGTTTCACGTGAAACGTAGAGGCGGCGGCAAGGCGCACTGCATCCGTTCTTGTGTTTTCCTCGACGCCGCTTTCAACCGGTTTCAGGCCCACCACACGCCCGACCCGTCCCCACGCGAGAAGGAGCGCTTCGGCGAAGTGGGTCTTGCCTATCTCGGTCCCGGTACCGGAAACGATGATCAGCCGCGCCGCCACCGCTCTCTTCCATTCATCACGGTGCCAACGGCAGCCACCGCCCGCTGGATGTCATCGCTGGTGTGGGCAGCCGTCACACTGAAGCGAAGCCTTGATGTCCCCCGAGGCACGGAGGGCGGGCGAATCGCGGGGACTCGGATGCCGCGCGCGCCCAAGGCTCTTGCGATCGCCACGGTCTCTCGCACATCGCCGAGGACCCAGGGAATCACGTGTCCGAATCCCCGTATGTCGGCGCCCGACGCGCTAAGCGCGTGCCGAAGTTCGCCGGCGGCATCGAGGACCCGCCTGCGCCGCTCGGGCTCGCGCTGCGCCCGGTCGAGCCCGTCGAGAGCCGCGGCGGCAATGACCGGGCTGAGTGCAGTCGAAAAGACGAAGGAGCGCGCTCGGTTCCAAAGCCAAACGATGAGGGGCTGGCAGCCGGCGACGAATGCGCCCGCGGCTCCGAACGCCTTGCCGAACGTTCCTATCACCGCGTCGGCCACAACGCCGTGCTCGGAGCAGAGCCCACGGCCCTCGGGACCGAGAACGCCGAGCGCATGAGCCTCATCCACAATGAGCGCTGCGCCACGTTCGTCACATAGCCGGCGCAGGGCGCCCAGGCTGGGCGAATCTGCATCCATGCTGAAATAGGACTCCGTGACAACGAAAGCCCGACGAGCGTTGGCCTCCAATGCGCGTCCGACGGCGTCGACATCCAGGTGGGGGACAACCGCGATTCGTGCGCGAGATAGGCGGGCGCCATCGATCAGCGACGCGTGGTTGAGCTCATCGCTCACGATGAGATCCTCGGGTCCGGCCAGGGCACCGAGGAGCCCGATGTTTGCTGCATAACCGCTGGTGAAGACAAGAGACGTCGGCTGGTCTACGAGGTGCGCCGCAGCTTCCTCGAGGCGCCGATGAATTTCGCGCTCGCCATCGATGAGTCGGGAGGAGCCGGCGCTGCAGGCCTCTGACGGAGCCTGCCGTCCTGCGAGGGCCAGATAGTCGTTCGAGCCAAACGAGGCAGTGGTGCTCGAGACGGAATGGACCCTCTCGCGAAGCAGGTTTCCTCGCTCCGCTTCGGCGATGGCGTCCTCCACGAATCTAAGGGCAGGCGGCGCGCCATGTTTCACGTGAAACAAGCCTCACTCGACGTCCGCCACCTCGATGGTCTGGTTGGCGCTCTCACCCTGGTTGGCGGCGTGGTCGCCCAAGGCTTCATCCAATCCCGCGAGAAGGCGCCGGAGTAACTCGCCCGTTCGGCGCTCGAGGAATGCGCGACGAGCCCGTTCCTCTTCTACCTCGTGGGCCAAAGCCATCGCCGCGAGTAGCATGGACTGCGGCGGCTGCGCTCCACCCCCCGGACCCACCTCAATCAGCTTCGAGTTCACGGTCTCGGCCAGGCGCCTCAGCTCGTCCTCACCGGCGGAGCTGACGACTCGATACTTTTGTCCACCGACCCTCAGCTCCACCGTTCGGCGGCCCATGGTCGCCGGAGACTAGCGCGGTTTTCGCTTGGGTGGACCGCAAACGCGGTTGCGGCTCTCAGCCCGCCCCCGCGTCTGCGATGGGCGCCAACCCGCCTTGGCTGTTCGCCGCGCAGCTCGGGATGCCCTGGCACACGAGCGAGCAGTCGACGGGCAAGTCCTGGCCGTAAAAGCAGGGCGCTTGCGGCGTACCCGTTGTCGACGTAGCCGAAGTCGTATTCGGCACGCAGTTCGGGGCCATGTAGTTCGAGTTGTTGGTGAAATTGACCAGGCAGCCGTTGCAGACGTCGACCGGGAATTCGAATTCGTTCGACTCCACCGACTGGCCGCCGGTTGTTTTCCCGAAGAAGCGCACGTACGACACCAGGCGAACGGCCCCCCCCAGTCCAAGCGGAAGCCCTTGGATGTCCGGGATGCCCAAAGCGCTTTGATCCACGACCGTCACAAACACGGGCGCGTAGCCCGGAACACCGCCCGAAGACGGGGGGATCGTCGCGGATGTGAGACGCGTGAAAGGCTTTCCGACCGTGTTTCCCAGGCGGTCCGTGACGCGGACGACCGCTCCCTGGATGGTCACGAAGGAGGTCTCGGTCATGAGTTGGCTCGAGTTGACCTGGGGCACCAGCTGATTGCCCACCAAAAACACGCCTTCGTATCCACTGGGCGACAGCGACACGTCCAGAATGCCAGACGAGATGAACGCCTGCATCGGATCCGGGGTCCAGGTGCAGATCGACCCCATTTGCGCGAATTTGGGGGCGAGCGCGTCGTGTACGTAGAGCGTGCTGTCGTCGTGCACGCACGCCATAAAGGCCGCGCCCGCACCGCCAAGCCCGGCAAGCAGTGAAACGGCGGCGAGGACCTGTCCCCAGGCACGCTTCATGAGAATCCTCCGTGAAGTGCCGGACAATCAGGGTCCGCACTTCAGGTAAAGGGTACCGCTGTCGCTCGGGAAGCGCCAAAAACTGGCGATAGTTATACGGGCAGAACCGCATCCCGAAGGGCGGCAAGTGCGATCTTCTCCACGCGAGCGTCGCCGGCCCTCTTGACCACACCAAAGCGCACACTGTCTCGAGAGCGTTTCTTGTCGGCGCCGACGTAGGGCCACGCCGCCGCCAAGTCGGACGCGAGTACTTCTGTCGGCAGGCGCAGCGCGCCGAGTAGATTCTGCGTCCGCTGCACCAACGACACCGGCGTCAAGCCCATCGACGCCGTCGCCTTGAGCTCGACGATCATCCCGAGTGCGACGGCCTCGCCGTGCAGCCATCTCGCGTACCCGCCGTGCGCTTCCAGCGCGTGTCCCACGGTGTGACCCAAGTTCAGGAGAGCCCGCCTGCCCCACTCCCGCTCATCGTCGCGAACGATGGCAATTTTCGCCGCAATTGCGTCGCGCACCACCGTCGCCAACGCGCCCGGATCGCGGGCTGCGAGGGCGACGGCGCGGCTCTCGAGCTTCTCCAAAAGAGGGGCGTCGGCGACCAGCGCAATCTTGACGACTTCGGCAAGCCCGGCCGCGCACTCCCGCGACGGAAGCGTCTCGAGGTGCGCCAGGTCGGCGACGACGGCGCTGGGCTGATGAAACGCACCCACGAGATTCTTGCCGAGCGGGTGGTCGAAACCGGTCTTGCCTCCGACGGAGGCGTCCACCATCGCGAGCAGCGTCGTCGGCACCTGGACGGCTCGGACACCGCGCAGCAGGCATGCTGCTGCGAACCCCGCGAGGTCTCCGACGACGCCACCTCCGGCGCCGATGATCACTGCGTCGCGGTCTACTCCCGCGGCCAAGGCCGCGTCCCATATGGTGCTCGCGCTTGCCAATGTCTTGTGCTGCTCTCCCGCTGGCAACGTCAGATGCGTCTTCGGTACTTGAATTCCCCGAAGGGCGGCATCGATGACCGCTCCGCGCGCGCGATGCACGTTGTCGTCGGTCACGACAACGATGGATGAAGGAGCCAGACGCGTGAGGGCGTCGGTAAGACGCGGCGCGTCATCGTTGCAAATGTCGATGGCATAGCTTCTTGTTCCGAGCGGCACCAGCAGCGGGTCGCGCTCGACGAGCGCCACGATCGCGTCTGCCGCGGCGTCTGGCGAAAGCGCGTCCGTCGACACGGTCAGGTGGCATTCTCCATAGGCGGCCGCGCGTTGAGCCAAGAGCTCGTGTGCGCGAGCGAGCGGGTCATCGCCGAGCGCGAGGTTCGGCCGCCCTGCAACGTCGGTGATCCGAGAAAGGATGGTCTCCGGCGATGCAGTCAGCGTTACGACCAGTGCGCGATCTGTGGCGAGCCGCCGCGCGGGATCGACCGTCACGGTTCCCCCGCCGAACGCGAGCACTTTGGGGGCGGCATCGGCAAGAACCTGCTGGACGAGCACCAACTCGCGTGCGCGAAACGCCACCTCTCCTTCCTCGCGCCACAATTGAGGCACACCCTTGCCGGTCATCCGTTCGATGGTCGCGTCCGTATCGACGAACGGGACGCTCAGGCGCTCTGCGACTCGAGCGCCTATCGTCGTCTTCCCCGTCCCCATGAAGCCGCTCAGCACGACGGGCTTCACGGATCAGTAATCTCCGACTTGCGCCCGATAACCCTCGACGTTGCGCAAGAGCTCGCGAACGGAGTCACCACCGAATTTCTCGAGGAGCGCGTCCGCGAGGACGATGCACATCATGGCCTCGCCGACGACGCTCGCGGCCGCAACCGCGCATACGTCGCTTCGCTCGAAGGCCGCTCCAAACGACTCCTTCGTCCGAACATCGACGCTGGAGAGAGCCTTCTTGAGAGTCGCTATCGGTTTCATCCCCACGCGACACACGACAGGCATGCCGTTGGTGATCCCCCCCTCGAGACCGCCCGCGCGATTCGTCGGCCGAGTGAAACGTCGCCCGCGACGGTCGTACTCGATTGCATCATGCACATTCGAGCCCGTCGTACGCGTTGCCCCGAAGCCAGCCCCGATCTCGACGCCCTTGATGGCTTGAATGCTCATCATCGCCTGCGCGAGTCTCCCGTCGAGCTTGCGATCCCACTGCACGTGGCTCCCAAGCCCGGGCATGACACCGCACGCGACGACCTCGAAGACCCCGCCCAGTGTGTCCCCGGCGTGGGCGGCAGCGTGGATTGCCTCCTTCATTCGCCCCTCCGCCTCGGGATCGACGCACGCGAGATCACTCGCGCGAGCGCGAGCGCGCATCTCCTTGGGCGGAAGTGCACTCGCGGGCGCTTCGACGGTGCCGATCGAGGTGACGTGCGCAAACACGTCGATGCCCACCTCGGCGAGCAGCTTTCGGGACACCGCGCCCACCGCCGTCCGCGCGGCGGTCTCTCGCGCGCTCGCTCTCTCCAACACGTCGCGCAGATCGTGTCGGTCGTGTTTGAGCCCACCCGCGAGGTCGGCGTGCCCAGGGCGGGGCCGGGTCAATGGCTCGGCCGGCGTGGGAAGGGGCGCCGCCGACATGCGATCGACCCAATTCGCATGGTCTCGATTGACGATTGACAGCGTGATGGGCGACCCGAGCGTCTCCCCACCTCGAACCCCGCTCACGAACTCGACCCTGTCCGTCTCGATCTTCATTCGCCCGCCACGTCCATAGCCCCGCTGGCGTCGCGCCAAATCCGCGTCGACGTCCTCGGCGAGGAGACGCAGTCCCGATGGCACTCCCTCCACGATGGCCGTCAGCCGGAGACCATGGGACTCTCCCGCCGTCATCCAGCGAAGCCGCGACATACTCCGCCCACGCTAGCAGGGAACCCACGATGGCGCCCCGTGCTACGGAAAGAGAAACGGTGCCGGCAGTGCTGTCCTTTGCCAAATACGAGGGACTCGGCAACGACTTCATCGTCGTCGAGACGGGTGACGAGCGAGACCTGCCGGCGGAGAGCGCACCACGCCTCTGCGACCGCCATTTCGGCATCGGCGCCGACGGAGTGATCCTCCTTCTTCCCGCGCGTGCTGACGATTGCGCTGTACGCATGCGCGTCATCAACGCGGATGGATCCGTTCCCGAAATGTGCGGCAATGGTGTGCGATGCGCCTCCTTGCACATCGCTCGGGCGCGCGCCATTCGCGAGGGGACCGTACGCGTGGACACCGACGCCGGACCGCGCGCGTGCTTGGTCGAGGATGCGCGGCGCGAGGGAATGGTAACCGTCGACATGGGCATGGTTCGCGTCATCGCGGAGCGAACGCTTCAGGTCGAACAGCACTCGCTTCCGTTGACGATCGTCGACGCCGGCAATCCACACGCGGTGCTCTTCGGCCGCTTCGACCGAAGCGACGTGGAGAAGCTAGGGCCGCTGATAGCCACCCACACCGATTTCGCGAGAGGAACCAACGTCGAATTCGCGCACGTCGACCGCGATGCCATAGACCTGCTGGTCTTGGAACGCGGCGCGGGAATGACGCTGGCCTGCGGGACGGGCGCCTGCGCTACCGTCGCCGCCGCGTCCGCCAAAGGACTCGTACAGACGACGACGCCGATCAGCGTTCGACTGCCCGGCGGAACGCTCTCCGTGAAGATCGAGCGCGACGGAAGAGCAACGCTCCGCGGGCCCGCCCGCCACGTCTTTTCGGGAACGATCGCGATCTGACACGCTGATCGGCCGCGCTACGGCCGCGGCGGGGGATCTTCCACGATCGTGCCAATCGGTTCTCCCAGCACGACGCGCTTGATATTGCCGCGGGCCGCCATCTTGAACACGCGTATCGGCATGTCGTTGTCGCGGCAAAGCGTCACCGCCGTAGTGTCCATGACGCCGATGCGCTCCTGAATGAAGCGATCGAACGTCATCCGCGGGTACATCTTCGCATCGGGGTGCGTCACCGGATCGCGCTGAAAAATCCCCTCGACCTTGGTCGCCTTGCAGAGGCAGTTTGCGTGGATCTCCATCGCCCGCAGCGCAGCGGCCGTATCCGTCGAGAAATACGGATTCCCGGTGCCCGCGGCGAAAATCACCATTCGCCCCTTCTCGAGGTGGCGGATCGCACGCCTGCGAATGTAAGGCTCGGCGACTTGCCGAATCTCGAGCGCTGTCATCACGCGCGTCGGGACTTCGGCCTTCTCGAGGGCGTCCTGCATCGCGAGCGCGTTGATCACCGTGGCGAGCATGCCCATATAGTCGCCCTGAGCGCGGTCCATCCCCGCGCTTGCCCCTTTGAGCCCGCGGAAGATGTTTCCCCCGCCCACGACGATGCCGATTTGGACTCCCAGCGCATGCACTTCCGCCAGCTCGCTCGCCGTCTCCCGAATCACTGCGCCATCGATTCCAAAACCGCCGTCTTTTCCGCAGAGCGCCTCGCCGCTGAGCTTGAGGACAATGCGTCTATATTTGAGGTCCGGATGCGGCCGAGGCGGAACAATCGTTTCGTCGTCCCGTACGTCGCGGTCATCGGCCGGCAGCATGGGCGACCTTGCCCTTACTCTCCCTTGACGGGGTGTGCAATGGCAGCCAGGCGCGCGTCGAGCTTCTTCACCAGCATCTCGGCGCCATGAGCGCGGGCCAGGAGCGTGCCCATCCGGAGCTCCCCTTCGGAGATGGGTCGCCAGGCCCCTCGCCGAGCCCCTCGCTCTGCGCTTGCCGCGCTGCGCTCCGCCTCGTCTTCTTCCTCGCCGCCCTCCTTCGGTACGTCGGCATCGAGATCGAACCATACTCGGAGCCAAACGAGGTAGAGCCGCTCTTCTTCATCGCGGGACGCCTCCAGCTCCTCCGCGAGATCGTCGGCCCCTTTGGCATCGCCGAGCTCAAGCAGGGCCTTGACGCGCACGTGGGTGCGATACAGGTCCGCCTCGCGATTGCCGATACGCTGGACTGCTCGCAGATTCTGCACACAACGTTCGAGGCTTCCAGGTGTGCCGTTCGCTCGCTCGAGGTCGGCTTCGACGACATGCCGCAGTCGCTCGAGCCGACCGCCCCGCATCAGCAGCGAGCCGCCCGCAAGGGCCGCGCGCGCCTCTGGTTGAGAGCCATCGGCGAGCAGCACCGCCGCCATCCCGAGCCGGGTCGATAGCATTCGGGCAAAGAACGAGGCCGGTGGGCGGCGAGCGGCAAACATGGCACGTAGAGCGGGGGTGCCGGACCGCGCAGTGCGCAGCTCGCGCGCAAGGCGAAACTCCTCGGCCCGCAGTGTCGACCAGCAGAGCGCGGACATGAGGCCGAGCGCAATCACAAGGACTGGAGGCGAGGGAACCCAGGGCGATCGACGGGTCAGTGAACCGTAAGCTTCGTCGAGAGCGATAAACACAAGAGCCAGGGTCCCAACAGCCGCACCCAAGCGCGCCGCAGTTGCGACGAGCGGTGCGCCGCGGGGCGCCATCCGGAGCGCTTCGGTCTCGCTCATCACTGTTGGCCTCTATAGCGAAGGCCGTCGGGTCGTAGTAATCGCAAAGCCTTATGCGGCGGCTCGCCTGCTTTCTGCTCGCGCTGGCGGCTGCGGTGGTCGCATGCTCGCGTGGGAAGAAAGCCAACCTCGACCTTCAACACGGTTCGTCCCCGGTTTCGGGGCTGACCTCGGAGCAGGCCGCGCAAGTGCTCGCGCGCGTTGGGGATCGTCCGATCACGGTCGGCGACTTCGTCACGGCGCTCGAGCATATGGATCAGTTCGACCGCATGCGCTACCAGTCCGCAGAGCGACGCCAGGAGCTTCTTGAGGAGATGATCGACATCATGCTCCTTGCAGATGAGGCCCGCGAAAAGGGCTATGACAAAGACCCCCTCACGCAGCAGGAGCTTCGGGAGATCCTGCGGGATGCGATGCTCAAGACCGCTCAGGAGGGCGTCCCCGGGCCGGGCGCCATCCCCGAGGATGAAGTGCGCACCTATTACGAGACGCACAAGGCCGACTTCCACGATCCCCAGCGACGGCGTGTCTCGGCGATCATCCTGACGGGCGACGCGTCGACCGCCGGCTCGGTGCTCGAGGCCGCCAAGAAGGCAACGGGCACCCAGTGGGGGGACCTCGTGCGTGCGAAGTCGTCGGGGACGCAGGCCAAGGACAGCGCACAGGGAAGCGCCAATGCAGGCGTTCCCGCTGATCTGGCTGGCGACCTGGGCTTCGTCAGTCCGCCGGGGGACCCCCGCGGCGCCAACTCGCGCGTACCCGAGGAAGTGCGCTCCGCCGTTTTCGAGATCCAGAACGTCGGCGAGGTGTTGCCCCATCTCGTGCGGGTCCGCGGGCAGTATTATGTCGTGAAGTTGACCAGCAAGACCGAATCGCATGACCGCACACTTGAAGAGGCGGACAGATCCATCCGCGTGAAGCTCGCCCGGGACAAGATGCGCGCGCGGGAAGAGGCGCTTGTCGACGAATTGCGCCGGAAATACCCAGTCCAGATAGACGAGACTGCGCTCGGAGAAGTGCGAGTCGAACTACCGCCGGATGCAGGGCCATGACGCGTGCAAAAAACGCCCTTTCGGTTGTGCGAACCGCCGAGTGGCGCGATTGGCGATGGCAGCTGCGTCACGCGGTGGATTCTGTCGATGGGTTACGGGAGGTCCTTTCGCTCACCGAACGAGAGCTTCAGGGCGCTCGCCGTGCGGCGGCGCAAGGACTCCCCCTCCGAATCACCCCCTATTACCTGTCGCTCGCGGACCCGCTCGATCCGAGATGCCCCATCCGCCGCCAGTGTGTACCGGATGCAGCCGAAGCCGACACCGCACCCGGAGACCTCGTCGATCCGTTGGCCGAGGTCGCCCACGAGGTCGCACCGCACCTGGTCCAGCGCTACCCGGACCGTGTCCTGCTTCTCGCGACCGACCACTGCGCCGTCTATTGCAGGTTCTGCACGCGGTCGCGCATGGTTGGGAGCGGCGATGGGGCCGTGTCGCTCGAGGCGCTCGGTCCCGCCCTCCAGTGGCTGCGCGCGCACTCGGAAGTCCGCGACGTCATCGTGAGCGGCGGCGACCCGCTGACGATGTCCAGCGACCGCCTCACGCGGTTGCTCTCCTCAATCCGGGCGATCGAAAGCGTCGAGACGATTCGACTTGCGACGCGCGTCCCGGTCACGCTGCCGATGCGCATCACGGACGAGCTCCTGCATGCTTTGCGTCCGTGCCACCCGATCTGGGTGATGACGCACTTCAATCATCCCAAGGAGCTGACGCCCGAGTCGATTGGCGCCTGTGAGCGCCTGGCGGATGCGGGGTTTCCCGTCATGAACCAATCGGTACTTCTGGCGGGGATCAACGACGACGCCGACGTCCTTTCGAAGCTATTTCGCGGGCTCGTGCGCGCACGCGTACGTCCTTACTATCTTTTGCAGGCCGACCCGGTGCGCGGCACCGCGCACTTGCGCACTCCGATTCGGCGCGGAATCGAGCTCATCGAGCAGCTTCAAGGGCGGCTGTCGGGCATCGCGCTACCGAAGTTCGTGTGCGATACGCCCGGCGGGCGCGGAAAAGTCCCCCTCGGTCCCGAATATGTCGTGGCGCGCGCGCCCGGTCGCACCACGCTTCGCACGTTCCGCGATGAGCACGTGGTCTACATCGACCCGTGACAAGCTCAGCATCCCATGTCCGCCCAGCCCAAGCCCCCGCCCCAACAGAAGCAACCGCTGCAGCGACTCGACGAGCTCAACGCACGCGCCCTCGCCGGAGGCGGTCCGGAGCGCACGCGCAAGCAGCACGACGCGGGGAAGCTCACCGCCCGGGAGCGACTCGATCTGCTGCTCGATCCGGGTTCTTTCGCCGAGATTGGACGTTTCGTTACCCACAGGTGCACCGACTTCGACATGGAGCGCCAAAAGGTCCTCGGTGACGGGGTCGTCACGGGCCATGGCCGCATCGACGGGCGCGCCGTCTTCGTGTTCGCGCAAGACTTCACCGTCTTCGGCGGCAGCTTGAGCGGCGCCTATGCGCAGAAGATCTGCAAGGTCATGGACCTCGCGATGAAAGTCGGCGCCCCCGTCATCGGATTGAACGATTCGGGGGGAGCGAGAATCCAGGAGGGCGTCGAATCGCTCGCCGGCTACGCGGACATTTTTCTTCGGAACACGCTCGCGAGTGGCGTCGTGCCCCAGATTAGCTGCGTCCTCGGGCCGTGCGCGGGCGGGGCGGTGTACTCGCCGGCGATCACGGATTTCGTCCTGATGGTCGAGGGCACGAGCTACATGTTCATCACGGGTCCCGACGTCATCAAGTCGGTCACCCGCGAGGAGGTGACCAAAGAGGACCTGGGTGGCGCGACCACGCACGCGACCAGGAGCGGCGTCTGTCACCTGACGTCGCCCAACGACGCCGCATGCCTCGCGCAAGCCCGCGAGCTACTGTCGTTTCTGCCCTCCAACAATCAAGAGGACCCGCCGCTGCGTTCGACGAGCGACTCGCCCACCCGTGAGGTGCCGGAGCTCGACTCGATGATCCCCCCTGAGCCCTCTAAGCCTTACGACGTGAAGGACGTGATCCGCGCCGTCGTCGACGAGGGACACCTCTTCGAAATCGCGGAAGCATATGCGCAGAGCATCGTCGTCGGATTTGCGCGCATCGGCGGACGTGTCGCCGGGATCGTTGCCAATCAGCCGGCCGTTCTGGCGGGCGTGCTCGACATCCACTCCTCGATGAAGGCGGCTCGTTTCGTTCGCTTCTGCGACTGCTTCAACGTGCCGCTCGTTACGTTCGTGGACGTGCCGGGCTTCTTGCCGGGTACCGACCAGGAGTTCGGCGGCATCATCAAGCACGGAGCGAAGCTCCTGTACGCGTTTGCCGAGGCGACCGTTCCGAAGGTGACCGTCATCCTGCGCAAGGCCTACGGGGGAGCGTACGACGTGATGGCGAGCAAACACATTCGTGCCGACGTGAATTTCGCCCTGCCCACCGCCGAGATCGCCGTCATGGGGCCAGAAGGCGCCGTGAACATCGTCCGGCGCGCGGAGATCGCCGCAGCCGCGGATCCCGAAAAGGCCCGCGCAGCGTTCGTCGCCGATTACCGGGAGAAGTTCGCGAGTCCGTACAAGGCGGCCGAACTCGGGTTCATCGACGAGGTGATCTACCCGCGCACGCTGCGTGCGCGGTTGCAGCGCAGCTTGGAGCTACTGAAGGACAAGCGGGACATCAATCCGCCGAAGAAGCACGGGAATATCCCGCTTTAGCCGCGCAGGGACCTACCTGGTTGGGTGAAAAAGGCGCTTTGTCTCGTGGCAAAGGTGCTTTGTCGTCGAGCAAAGTGTCTCGTTCGTCTGAAGGAGCGCCTTTGTCGTCGATCAACGTCACTTGAACGGCTGACAAAGGACCTTCGGGAGACGACAAAGTGTCTTGTTCGTCTGAAAAAGCTGCTCGTTCATCGAACCAAGCGACTTTTTCGTCGATCAATGACACTTTGCGAGACGAACGAGACACTTTGCTCGAAGACAAAGGAGCTTTGTCAGACGTACAAGCTCCTTTGTCACGAGTCGAAGATCCATTGACTGCTGAAAAAGGTCCTTGTTCAGATGACAAAGGTCCTTGTTCAGACGACAAAGGACCTTTGCTCGCTGACAAGGGTGCTTGTTCTCGAGATAAAGTGACTTTTACGCGAGTCGAAGTGACTTTCACCGTGATCTCAGCTCCGGGACAGGACATCGCTGGTCCGGGACAGGACATCGCTGACACTTTGGTTCGTGTTGCTGTCAGGCGATGGCGTGCGTTGGCGTCTACCTCAAAAGAGCGATTGATGCGCGGAAGAAGCGGTCGACGCACACGGGCGCAGGCGCGGTCGCAGACGCAGGCGCCAAGACGACGGTTCCTTATGATCGTCGTTTAGACGGCGTGGGGACCACTACGGGGTAGGTCGCTCGCTCGGCATTTCCAGTTATCGCGCCGTGCTCGCCGCTGCATTGCTCGAACACGAACGCCACCGGCTCGCGCAGAAGACAAGTCGCTGTCCGGGCTGGATAGAAGTCGTTCAGACGTGAGTCGCCGCCGCGGAGGTCTCGAAGCCAAAAGCACGACTGGCTCTTACTCCCCGGCTCGCCCGCAGAAGCGGCGCGATCCTTCTCGCCATCAGAAGGCTGGTTCGGTACCACGCTTCGTCAGTGTACTTCTTCCAGTCGGTCTCGAAAGAGACGCCGTTTGCCCGTGCAACGGCTCTACGCGCGCTTTGCGACGGGATCCTCGTTCCGGCCTGCGCGAAGAGTTCGCCCTGGTTGTCCATGGCCCAGAATATCTCGCGGCGCTCAAGAGAGAGCGCTTCGAGCGAGTTCGCCTGGCTCAGGCCAAGGTCCGCAAATAGGTCCTCAAGTGGTCGGTCCGACGAGAGGGAGACTGCATGGACGTGAGCGTGCGTGACTCCGCAGCCAGTCGCTGAGTTCGCGTGCTCAAAGAACACCACTCGGCCGGGCGAACAAGCCTCCGCGAAGTGCCTGGCGAGCACGCGCACAAGCCCGACGGCGCTGTCGCACGGAAGGGCGAACGTTTCGTGATCCCGTGGTGCGAGGAGAAGGTGCGCCGAACCAATGGGCCCGACGGATGGAAGCAGTGCCCACCCTGAGTCGATCCACTCGACTCGCGGCCCGGCGGCGCGCACCGCGTCGAGGGGATCACCCCCGGCAAGCTCCGCGCAGAAGCTGCAACCTTCTTCCACGATGGCCTCCGTCATATGCTGCTCCGATGTTGTCCCATGGCTCGGGATCTCGTCACGCGCTGTCGTGCGCACCAACCGAACTCGACGAGCAGGGGCAGAACGACCGGCGAGAGGTCTTGGGGGATTTCCCCGCGGCCGAAGAACCGTGCTTCCAAGAGATCGCTTGACGGGTGAAGCTCGCCGCCCTCCATCCGGCCGCAAACGCACAAGATTACGCGATGCTCGGAATCCGTAAGAACTTCCAAGATGTAGGGCCGCTGCTCGTCGACGCGGACTCGTAGCCCCGTCTCCTCGAGCAGTTCCCGTCGAGCCGCTTCGCGCCACGACTCCCCAAGCTCGACCCCGCCGCCAGGGACGACCCAACTGCCGTAGTTCGGCTCCTTCCCCCTGCGACCGAGGAGCAGACGTCCGCCCTGGTCCTTGACCAGCACGGCAACGCCCAAACGTGGTGCGGATCGGGAAGGCGAAGAGGTCTCCGACATTTGCCCAAACTGGCCCGGACGGAAGACCTCCTCCGCCCTTTCCTACGAACTCAACCTAGAGCTGATCTGCGCGTTTGTCCAGTTCTTATCTGCTGAACCACTCTGCGCTTTCGTCCAGCCTCGCAACGCGAAGAATTGTTGCCCAAAGTGTCCCTGTGCAGCGCCAGATCGGGCCGCAGATCGGCGATGGGGAGCCCGTGGCGCGCACGGTCGTTCGGATCGAGCCGCGTGGCAGGCTCACGCTACCCGATGGCTTCCGCTCGCGCTTCGAGAGCGGCCATGCCCTTGCGCGCCTCGATGAGCCAGGCCGTCTGGTGCTCCTCCCTTGGGATCCCGACGGCCTTCTCGCTGAGCGGCGCTACGCCCAACTCGTATCGACCGATCCCATCGACGACGATGTTCTTGAGCGCCTCATCGAACTCACCGATCGTCACGAACGCCTGCGGATTGAAGCGGTCGGGCGAGTCGCTCTTCAGGCGACGACCCTGTTCCATCTCGGCATGGACCTCGGATCGCGGAAGAACCCCGCCTCGGTGTACGCTAGAGAGGTGGTGCTGTGGCGGCTTCCTAGCCGGCTGGAGGTGTGGAGCCGCAGGTACCGTGCAACGCGGCTGCGTGTCTCGCCGGACGAGCCCGATGTTCCCGTCGAATGAGCCCGGTGACTGGGCTGTGCCACAGGCTCCGCTCAGGTCAGCTCTACCAGAGGCCGCCTCACGAAATTCGATGCGATGAGCACCTCCCAGCCCACCAGTTACCGCGATATCGCTCAGGAGATCGCGCAGCTCGCGGCCGATGTGGACCTTAGGTGGCCCGAGCAGCCCTTTGTCGATCGCTTTGGACAAAGTGCAAGGCTGGATGCTCTCCTCGGGGAAGCAAGAGCTGCCGGCCAAGCCGTGCCTCGCGGAGCGTTCCACCCAAGAGACGCACTCGAAGCCGTATTGGACTGGTGCGGCCGGGCGACGCCGCGCACTCACCTCCACGAGGTCGCCTGCCTCCTCGCCTGTGATGAACTTCTCGTTCCTGGGCCTACCGCGGCGCGCCCGGCGGATCACGTCGGCTTCAGCCGCGAAGGCTACCAGACTCGAGCAGGCGCCCGAATCATCGTGTACTGCCACCCCCGACCCGCGTGGCGTGACCAATCACCGAGCCCCACCCCCGTCGAGGTCATGCGACCGGTAATGCAAAGCCGACTCCGGGCTCTTCGCTATTTTGTCCTCGACGGTGGAAGTCGAGCGCGTGTCGACCGGCTTCCCGAGTTGGCAGAAGTGGAGATGCAGTCACTTGCAAATGCCGCCTCGCTACGTGTCGGGCTCTTCCCTCTACACGGCTATCACGCCCTCTTCGAGCTTGTGGACGAGGTCCAAAGCCACACTCTCGGAACAACCGTACATGGGTACCGCGCGCACTCCATCATCCACCACGGAGGCACCTTTCGAAGGTTTTTACGCTGCGGTCATCCACGTGACCCGCGGCACTACGAGTCCTATATCCAACAGCTCCGAGCGGTCGTAGATACGGCGCGCAAACTTCGCATTGACATCATCGTTCTTCCAGAACTGACCGTTGACGGAAACGGCTTGCAGTGCCTTCGCGAGCGGCTGCGATCGGCCGCCGATACTCAACATCCGAGCCTGATCTTCGCCGGCTCTTGGCACCTTGACCGCAACGGTCGCTACGTGAACGAATGCGCGATTCTTGGACGGGACGGGTACGACATCCTGCGGCCACAACAGAAATCCAACCATTACGCATTTCAGCCGCGCCGACTCTTTCGAGGAGTTCTTCGACGATTCGCCGGCCGCACGTTTGCCGCAGGAATAAGCGGGGCTGATACTGTCGGGGCGGAATGGTTATCACACTGGTACGCCGAGAACATTTCACTTGCCGCCACGCACCAAATTATTCCGACCCCCTTCGGCGTCTTCGCGGTCGGTATCTGTGCCGACGTCTTGCCGACAGCCTCAACGAGTCCTTTCGCGCAGGTCTGCGCGCTCCCAGTCGATTGGCTTGTCGTACCTTCGTACAATCCCGTCGGGGATGCCACAGACTTCATGGCGCGCGCGAAGGACTTCGCCCGCACGAACGGGATCTTCCTCTACGTGAATGCAGATTGTACGCCCGCGTCGATCATCGTCCGCGGGCTCGTCTCGACGGTCTGCGATACCACCTCGGGAATCGGCCGCGGCCTGGTGCGCGCCTTCCACAGGATCCTGGACCTATTTCGCAGCCCGTCTCCTGAAGCAATAGTCAACTTCCCGCGGAAACAGATCTGGTCGTCGCTCACCAGCGGCCTGCGCACCCCAGCGATCGTGGACGTTCGAGGCGAAGGTATCGACGGCCTCGTCGTCGACCTGCGGCACCCGTCTCTCGGAGGATCCGATGCCCCAGACCGGTAGGCAATACCTATGGAGTAGGCGGGGCGAGCCCACCCCGGAGTCACTGGCGAAGGCGATGGAGATCGATCTGCTCGCGCTCAGCGCAAGTGCAGAGGCTGCGTCTCCTGACGATTCGGATGATTCGATCCGATACGTTCTACAGGAGGCAGCAACCTGGGCCACGAAATGTTTTCAAATCCAGGATCCTACTCCGCTTCGCAAACTTCAAGCAGGGATTGCACATGTGTTCATGAGCCATTCGGCGATCCCTCAGTTGGAGCGTGCCCCCGTGATGGCCGCCGCCGCTTCTCGCGTACAGTCGTTCCTCGTCAACCTGAAAAGCTTCGACCATGCGCTAGCTGGTTCAGTTCCGCCGATTGGCGCAAGGGCCATCCTGCTGCGCGGCCAACGCCCCGACGTGCAGGCCTGGGAAGATTCGCTTCGCAAAAGCGACAGCCTACTGTTCTTTGGGAAAGACTCCGGGGGTCTATTTCGAGTCGAGGGGCGACCGAAGCTGTTCCTAGACAAATTGCAATCGCGCGACAGGCGGCCCGAAATTGCTATCTACCTCCTAGCAGAAGGCTCCGCCTACTACACGCAGGGACTAAGGGGGCCTCGGGCAGCGGTATTTCAGAGGGAACTGGAGAGTCGTTCGAAGACACTTCACATCCTGATGGACATCAAGAACGCTCTCCCGCCTGGGGAGATTCGCGATCGTCTTCGCGTATATGAATACGACGATCCAACGAATGAGATGATCTCGTTTACTCGCTTCCACGGAGGTAACGCGGAAGAGCGCGTCCTCTTTGCTGAGTACCACGATGCCGTTGAAAGCCCTGACACGATCGAGCTGGAATTCGACCCAGCGAAACTAATCGGTCGGACGATTAACAAGGCTTTCGAGGACAAGCTAAACGAGATTCAGCCACAGGAGATCAAATAGCCACGCCGTCGCGGGATTTCGCGTGGATGCGAAACGAGATGCCGATTGGCGGGCTTACGTGCACTGCCCGCGCGTCCTCGCCCGCAAGGCAACGGACCGCTGCGGATGCCCTCTCGAGCGCCTTCGCGAGCGCGCTTTCAACCCCCCCCTTCCGATTGGTTCAAGTCGCGGTCCAAGTGCGCCGCGTTGAGCAACGTAGCCGCGGCTCAACCTTGTGAGTTTCGACACCGATTGGACTACGTACACTCATTTGCAGGGTTCAAATCGAGCCTGCGCGCAATCAAGGACCTCGCGAGCGTGCTACGACAGCAAGCATGGCCGCCGCCTCCGGCTGCTTAGCTCTGCGGGACCTGCGATATGATGACGAACGAATCGCCGGGCTGTTTCTACCGCGTACCCGGACCTATCTCCTTCTGCAAGCACTTGGCTTACCTCTACTTAGTGGTTTCATCGCTCTATCGGACGACGAAGCAAGCTTGAGCAAGGCCGTGAGCCTGATGACGCCGTACGGTGCGCGGGCCATCGTACGCTCCGACCCAATGAAGCCGGATGCGACCACAATTCGCGGGGGCGACATCTGGCCGCTCACCGAACTAGGGCGCGCCGCGAAGAAGTACTTATCATTAGGGCGTGCGCTCGTTCTCCTCGAGCCTTATGAACGCACGGCGAACGAGTGGTCGTTCTCGATACTGGGAGGGCTTCAAGGGCGATCGTTTATTTTAGAAGTCCTCGGCCCCGGCTTCGACTCCGGACACTTGAACCGGGGCCAGATCACTCCACACGAGACCTTCACAGGAGAACTTTTGGATCGGACCCCGCGTCTGATCGCCCACTCCGAATTCGATCGCGGCAGATACGCGCAGGACCTTGCGCGCGTCGGTAGTGGGCGCGACGCGTCGCTTGCGCGGCCGCTTCCGGACTCGATCTTGAGAACCGTGCTGCAGTATTTCGCTCGAGTTGAGGAAGTGCGAACTGGCATGTTCGTTCTCAGCGGGGCGGTGCTTCAGCCTGGTGAGCGCCTGGTCTTTTGGGATCTTTACGATCCGAGCCAACAGAACCGATAGTTCTCACCATCCGTCAATCCAGACAGAGCCGTCCTCGGCAAAAAAAGCCGCAGATGCAGAAAATACGGCCCGGCCTCTAGAGGCATCCACAAAGGTTCGCATACAGTATGGATTGTACCGGATTCGGGTGCCGCATGCCGCCGAGACCAATGGATCCTCGATTACGACTCCTCGAATGAATGCATGGACATTCCGACGACCTTCGCGCAGCACACGAGCCCGACCGTTCTCCGAAACGCGCATCGAGCAATCGGTAAGGACAAGGGTTGTCGCATGGAAGGCCAAACGTCGCGTTTTGGCGTCGCGCACACTCCAGCATCGCCTAGTTCGGTTCCAGTACACTTCGACCACGGCTCTTCACTTGCCAAAGGTTGACATCGCTATGACAAGGCGCGTGTTTTTTTTCGGTGAGGGACGTGCGGAGTGCGATCCGATGCGGTCTGACGTTCTAAGTGGCAAGGGAGCTGGCCTCGTCGAGATGGCGTCGCTGGGTCTTCCCGTCCCCCCAGGGTTTGTCATTGGCGCCGACGTCAGCATCGAGTTCATGCTCGAGAAGCGCATCAGCAACGAGGTTCGTAGCGAAGTCGACACGTGCCTAAACCGTCTGGAGAAATTAACCGAGGACCGCCTCGGCGACCCAGTGTGCCCGCTGCTACTCAGTGTGCGTTCGGGGGCGCGCGTTTCGATGCCCGGGATGATGGACACGATACTGAATTTGGGGATAAACGATGCGGTCGTCGATGGGCTTACCGCGCTTACCGGCGACCGACGCTTCGCATTGGACACGTTCCGCCGGTTCATCTCGATGCATGCGAGTACTGCGCTTGGCATCAGCAAAGGACAATTTGATCGCGAACTAGAAGAGGCGCGTCTACTAATCGAGGCTTCAGGTGGGGATGCGCGTCATCTTAGTGTAAATGAGCTGATGGGGCCGCTACCTCACATCGAGCTCAACGTTGTCGAACTCGAACGGCTCGTGACAACCTTCAAAATGCTCGTCACGAACGCGATCGGGCGCGAGTTCCCAAGCGACCCGCGCGAACAGCTGTGGCAAGCTATCGAGGCTGTCTTTCGGTCTTGGAACAGCCCACGCGCCGCCACTTATCGTCGATTGTTCAACATCCCTGACGACTGGGGGACGGCGTGCATCATCCAGGCAATGGTCTTCGGCAATCTCGGCGAGACCAGCGGCTCTGGCGTGGCGTTCACGCGCAATCCGTCGACCGGCGAGCGCGTGCTTTATGGGGAATGGATAAGGATGGCACAGGGGGAAGACGTCGTCGGGGGTACGTGCACGCCGCTTCCCCTTCGCTCGTCAGAAACTCCGCTCGCGCGTCCCGACGAGTCTTTGCAAGCGAAGATGCCGGACGTCTACCGCGCGCTCGAGTCGATCGCGAAGGTGCTGGAGCGACATTACCGCGACATGCAAGACCTCGAGTTCACCATCCAAAAGGGCGCAATATATGTGCTGCAATGTCGGCCGGCTAAGCGGACAGCCCGTGCGGCCGCGCACGCTGCCGTCGACATGGTGAAGGAGGGTCTGATCTCAAAAGAAGAAGCCGTGCAACGTGTGGATCTTGGAGCCATCGAGCAACTGCTCGGCCCGACGGTTGACCCAGCGTCGCCGAGCCCAGTGGTGGCCACCGGGCTTGCCGCGAGCCCTGGAGTCGCCAGCGGGCCGATCGTATTCCATCCCGACGAGGCGCAACGCCGCGCTGAACGGGGGGACGCGCCTATCCTCGTGCGCGTCGAAACCTCGGTGGACGACATTCAAGGGATGCAGGCCGCCCGTGCCGTTCTCACCGCGCGCGGCGGAATAACAAGCCACGCTGCGGTGATTGCGCGAAGCTTAGGCAAGCCGTGCGTGGTCGGAGTCCGCGCCATTGCAGTGAATTTCGATACGCAGACTATGACCATCTGCTTGTACGACGATGCGGGGCATCCCACTGGAACTATCAGCCTGAAGAAGGGAGATGTCGTGACCGTCGATGGAACCGTCGGATGCGTCTACTTGGGGGAACTGCCGACAGTAAAGAGCCAAGCGTCATCCGAGCTGGACCAACTGAGGACGTGGGCAGACGCGCTTCGCTCACAAAAACTGCTGCACGGCGACCTGGACAAGTCGACGGCGGCGGATTCCTCAACCTCGGCCAAGGGTGGCTCAGCGAGCTAAAAGCGACGCCACGCACGTCACTCGCGCTTTTTCGAAGTGAGGGCCACGACGTTCCCCAGTCGCGCCAACCGACACGCCTCGAGCTCCTTCGCGAGCGGTGCCTCGACCCCTCCCGCTTGGTCCAAGTCGCGGTCCAAGTGCGTCGCGTTCAGTACTTCATCGACATGCGTTGCAGGGGTGTCCCCATCGCTAAGTGCGCGATACCCGGACGATGCAGCGCCGATGCGGGCCGTTTGGGCGTATTCGAATCCCGCCCTCTCCGCTGACTTTCGCGAATAGATTCCGCAGCGCCAGCCCTGACGTATGGTCATTTTGGATCCTTCGTCTGATCGTTCAGTGGTCGCGATGAGCGCGTCGAGAGCCGGGAAGACGGATCCAAAGCCAGGGCGCACCACCTCGGCCTCACGGATCTAGCCCTGGGTCGTGGCGAACGACGTGTGACCGGCTCAGTGCTGAATGTGGAGCGGGTCATCGCCTCGGATGGCCATCCGCGTGATGCCCGTTGCCATCCCGTTAATGGGCAGTGGTCCGTGGAAGTGCGCCGCTCGCAAACCCTAAGCGCACAGTCTGATCAATCGCTGACGACGGCGTCGGCATTGCCCGCATCGAGGGAGCACGTCGTCGGCCCCCTCGCCGAGGCAGCTCGTGCAGGAACGGCACGAGGTGCTTGTTGTCCAACAGGTCCGGGAAGCCGACGACCACGAGCGACTCGCCATAACGGCTCTGGTTATCGGCGAACGCAGCTTCACAGCGCTACGCGCACGAGCGTGCCGACGACGCGATTGATGCGTGCAAGAAGCCCCTCGGGCATCGCCTCTACGTAGCCGAATGCCTCAGCGACGCGCAGGCACGAGAGCGTTTCCCGCGCCGAGCCTAGCGCCGTGCGGTATCGCGCGGTTCGTACGCGGCCGAACGAACCGCTACCCTCGGCGAGGTTGAGAACAACGCTGGAAGCAGCCCGTCGCAGCTGGCGCGCCAGGTCGGGGTCGCGCCGCTCAATGGCCGTAATCACTCCGCGCATCGAGCGCAGTGCATCGAGCATGTCATCGTGAATTCGAAGCATCGTCGAGACTCCTCGTGTAGCCGTCGCGCACCACGCGCGCGGCGTGTCCACGCCGCCCCGCAGAGCGGAGCGCGGGTCAAGGATTCGGAGCGGCCGTTAGGCCGCGGAGAACCGCCGCGCTCCTGCGCGGCGGCGCGCTCTTGCGCGTCCTTGATGCGCGCGAGCACTGCGGTACGATGAGAAACCCGAGCGAGCGAGCGAAGCGGTAAAGACCAACGGTGAACTCTGTTGGGATCGTCGTTTAGACGGCGTGGGCACCACTACGGCGTAGGTCGCTCGCTCGGCATTGGCAATTGTCGCGCCGTGCTCGCGCGGCGCGGGCGGCGTGGACGCCTTCGCAGAACGACGCGGAGGCGAAAGGAACAACATGCTCCGCATCCACACAACCGTCATCCATCTCTTGCAGGCGCTTCGGCCTATCGTCTCTCAGATCGAAGTGCACGACCGGGACTTGGCGCGCCAGCTGCGCCGAGCTGCCGCTAGCATCGCGCTGAACACGTCGGAAGGCAGTGGCTGCAGCGGAAGCACGCGCCGAGAGCGCTATCGCAACACGCTAGGCTCGGCGCGGGAGACAGGCGCTTGCCTCGAGGTCGCGCTGGCGTTCGGCTACGTCGACGAGGTCGACGCGAAGCTGCTCGACGCGCTCGATCACATCCGCGCGACGCTGTTTTGCGTCGTGCGCTAGCTAGCGCGTGCGCGGGCGCTGGCGACCGCGTCAGCGTCAGCGCCCGCGTCCGCGACCGCGACCGCGACCGCGACAGAGTCAGCGACCGCGCACGCGCTCTCGCCCACGCCTGCGCCTCACGCTCTCGCCCTCGCTCTCGCCCTCGCTCTCGCCCTCGCCCACGCCCGCGCGCGCGCACGCGCCTACGCCCCCTCCTCCAGCAGGAACCTCCGCCGATCGATCTCCCCCGCAACTCCAACCAGCCGCGGCTGCTCGTCGATGAACGCGAGCAGCCCCTTCGCCAGCTCCCTGTACCTTGCCCGATCGAAGCTCCCGCGCAACAGCTCCACCCGCAAGAAAATCCCCGCCGTCTGCACGACGTCGCACAAACAATACGAGTTGACCTCCTCGATCCTCCCCGCGTGCACCATCGGCAGCACCTTCGAACCGTCGATGCCGGTCTTTCCCGGAAACCCGACGAGGCGGGCGTACACGTCGAGGCGCGCATTCTTCGCGGCGCCGAAGTCCGCCAAAAAATCCATCAGGTCAAAGTGGCCGTCCGTCGAGTATCGGTACCGCGTGTTGCGATCGGTAAACCACCAGGGCATGGGCACGCCGTGCCGTAACGCGCGGCTCGTGATGACGGGCATGTCGAAGCTCCGCCCGTTCCACGTGACGACGGTGGGCTTCTTCTGGTCCAGCCAGTGGGCGAAATCGAGGAGCATCTCTCCCTCGCTCTTTCGCTCGCCGACCACGCCGAGCCGCTTCGGGGCGTAGTCCTCGAGAAGCAAGCAGCCGAGCGTCACGATCTGGTTGTAGGGGGGCGGCGGAACGCGATCGCCGTCGTCCTGTCGCGGGAGCTCCGGGTCCGGGATCGTTTCGATATCGAGGACGAGGTGCGCTGGGAGCATACTCAAAAGTTGGCCCTCCTCCGCCCAACTCTCTAGCTAGCAGATGATGATGGAGGAAGATTCATGGTAACGGCCGACGATCGCCGCGCGCCGGGCGCCGCCCGGACTCCTTTCGAAGGCAGGGTCGAGGTGGGGGGGACTCTGGGGCCGTCGTTCGAGGCCCGAGCCATAAACGTCTCGGAGGAGGGTATGCAGCTTCGCACGGCGTACCTGCCCGAGCTCGGCCAACAGGTAACCTGTCGGTTCGATACGGACGCCGGCCAGACCGTGATCGCATCCGGTGATGTCGTCTGGTCTCAGGGTGGCGAAGCGGGCGGGGAATTTGGCATTCGTTTCACCGACATCGACGGCGACTCCGTCGAACCGCTGAAACGTGCTTGTGGCGTCGCCGCCCCTGCGGCCCTTGGGCAGCCCGGTTCCAAAGTGCGTCTTTACATCGACGGCCTCGCTTCTCCAATGCGCGCCAAGGTTCGTGATTCGCTGCCCGCGTCGATCACCGTCGGCAGCGATCTCGGCTTCCTTCAGGTCGGCAAGCATCTGGAGCTGGAGGACGCCCAAAGCGGCACCAAGCGGCCTGCGAGCATCGACCGCGTGGACGTGGCCGTCGAGCCGAGCTCGCAGATTCCTCAGCTCATCGTGACTCTCCGCTATAGCGACGTGCCCGCCGACGTCGCGGATCCGCAGAATCGCGCTTCGTCGAGGGCGACGTATCCCCCCGGCGACTTGGCGGCCACGGAGGTGCCGGCGGAAATGAAGAGCGCGTTTTCTCGCCATGCCGCCAGCATGGGTCCGGCTTTCAAAAGACTCGCACAGCGGACCAAGTTGGCCGCGATGCTGCTCATAGCGCGCCGCTCAACCGACGAGGACGCGATGCCACGCCGAACGACGGCGCCTCCGCCCGGCGGTGGATTGCGTAGCCTCGGCCGCCGAATCGTGCGCGGAGAGGCTGGCGCCTCCACGTTGGACGACGCCGAACCGACGCAGCCAAAGCGCGTCGGAGCGAAGCGCCGGGCGGCCATCGGCGGCGCCGTTCTCGTTACCGCACTCACCGGCGCGATAGCCCTGAAACACGTTCATCGTGAAGCCGAGCCGGCGGCCCAGACGCCTGCTCCGAGCGCCGCCGAAACGGTCGCCGCGCCTGTCGGCGCACCTGTTGTCGCGCCCAGCAGCGCCGCGACGGTCAGCGCGACCGCTGTGTCGCAAGTTCCGGCGAGCCTTCCTTCGACAGGAGCAGAGGACAGCGACGAATCGTCCCACGCGGCCAATCACAAGAAGCACGCTAGGCCAACGCCCTTTGCCAATGGACCTGTCCACCACGGCAATATCCTTCACCTGAAGATGGACGGGCCCATCGAGACCATCGAGGGCGCTCAGCAACCGACCGGGTTCACGGTGAAAATCCCCGGCCACAAGTCGCTCGAGCCTGCAGGGCCGCTCGCCGCCCGTGACACCCGCATTGCAGCCATCAAGGTCAGCAACGAATCGAGCGGCGCCGAGCTCAGCGTGACCTTCAAGGACGGCGTGCCCAACTACCAGGTGAGCGCCCGCGGGGAGTCGCTGGTCATCGCTCTCGCCGCACCGGGTACGCTCGACACGCCGACGGCGAAGAGGGACGACACCACCGCGAAGAGAGACGACAAAGCCGGCAAAAACCACAAGCCTGGCACGCGCGAGCGCGACACGACCCCCGAGCGCTGATCACATCATACAGCACACGGTCGTCGCGCCGGTTGCCGTCACGCCACCACTTCCCGGCATCGACTGCGTCGCAACGCCCGAGCAGCTGCCGTGGCGGATTGTGGGATTGTAGGTGAGACTCGTCGGATTCGGACTGAGCGAGCCGCCGACGTAAACTGCGCAAAGATCCAGAGTGATGTCCTGCCAGGCAGAGGGCGAGGCGGCGGTGCCCATGCAGTCGCTCCCGGCATAAACACTCAAGGAACTGGCCGGACCCGCGGCCCCGCCCAAGTAGACGCAGGTCCCGCCGTCCACGCCGTTGCAGGAGCACGCGCTGCAGGTTCGATTGTCCATGAACCCCGAATAAAAGAGGCTCTTGTTGACATACGCGGTGGCGGGGCATGCACTGTCGCCGGACTGGTAGATGCAAGCGGTGGCGCCGAAGCTCGACGTGGGACCGACGATGCACCGCCCCGACGTGCCGCAGGTCGTGGCGCACAGCGCGGCCGAGTTGGTCCAGCTCGGCGACGGGATGGGGGTGACGCTGGGAACGCAGGAGCCGGTATACGCCGTCGGGTTGGTCGTGGTGACAGAGCCCCCGCTGCCGCAGACGTTGTCCGGGATCGGGGTGCACCCACCGTCGGATGGCGGGTTGACGGAGATGGTTCCCAGCCCGCCGCCGGGCAGCGCACACATTGGAGTGCCGCAAGCTGAATCGGGGTGGAACGTCACCGTCACCACGCATTCATCGGACAGGCCGCACGAGCACTGACAGGTGCCTGGCTCCGTCCCCGTGAGACCCTGCCTGAGGTTGTCCCGGAGCTGATAGTCGGCGGGGCAGCTTGGCTCTTGCGATCCAGCGGGCGCCGTCCAGAGCAGGGCAGGACCTGTCCAGCCCGCGGGGACCGGCGCCGCGCACGTAAAGGGCGAGTTGCACGAGCCGTCGGACACCGGCACGGACTCCATTGCCACGTCCTCGCTCAACGCATCTCGGGGTCCTGCGTCGGCATCCGCGTCCGCATCCGGGCCCGCATCTGGATTCGTCGAATCGGGCTCGCTCACGACATCCCGTTCACTCGCCACTTCGCCCGCTTCGGGAGGCGGAGCGACCTCGTCGGCGGTGGTGACATCCACCATTTCTCCCGCTTCCTCGCGACACATCGCCCTCTGCGCGCAATCCGAGGAGACGATCATGCCGCAACCCTGCATCGCAAAGGCGAAGCAAGCGCCGGCCGCGATGGCCATCGCGCAGGCGCACAAAGTCCGACCCAGCCCGCGCATCAAGCGCCGCGGCAAGTGCATGGAGTAGAATCGAATGATACGCGGTTTGAATGAGCGGACAATGTCGCGCGACTACGCTCACACCGCGAGCTTGCGATTCAGGCTGATTTGGACGGAGTCCTGAGCCGTCGCTCGCTTTGCCACCCCGTACATGCTGCCTGGGGCCGGGCGCGCCATGCGACCATCGAATTCGAGATTCGGCTCTCCTGCCTCGATCCACGCGACTACGACCGGCGGGCCCATGTGTGGGGTGGTCGCACCATTGCGCAACTCGAGCAAATCCACGAGCACGCCCTCGCGCAGCTCGCCTGCAGTGACCGCTCGCTGCACGCTGCCGACGGGGCGAGCATATCGGTCGGGCAGTGAGCCATCGCTCCCGTCGTAGGACTGCACGACCAGCCGATAGGGAGCGTCCTCGGAGAGTCCTTTGGCGCGAACCTCCGCGCGCAATGTTGCCGCGGCGTCGCCCACCGTCGTGGCCGCAAGGAGCGCTATCCACGACCCGGTCGCCGCCGACCGGCCGGTACCGAGTCTCCTGTGCACGCGCGCAGCCATCGATCCAGAACTCCGAGTCCCTGCCCTGCGACAAACGTGCCTACGCTGTCCACAGCCTTTCCACGGGGTCGGCCGAGCGTGATGACGCATGGTTTTCCTACGTTTGGGCTCTAGCTTGCGTCCGTTTGCGAATCGGACGAGATGTCGGGGCACCGTCACGGTGTCGCAGGGGGAGCGCGCGCTGCGGCAAGACGGTCATGGCTCCTTTCTAGTTCGCCATGCGGGTCGTGAAGGTCAGCTCGCCAGTCGGTCCTCGGTCGACAACGATGCGTGTCCCGCTTGGAAACTCCCCACCGAGCACCTTGCGCGCGAGCGCGTCCTCCAAGTTCTTCTGTATGGCGCGCTTCAGTGGACGCGCCCCGTACTGCGGATCCCAACCAACCTCCGCGAGGAAGTCCTTGGCGCGATCACTCACGTCGAGAGAAAGTTCACGACGCTGCAACCTCTGAGTGAATCGCTCGAGTTGAATATCAACGATTCGCCGAATCTGCGCGGCCTCGAGGCGATTGAAAATCACGACTTCGTCCAGCCGGTTCAAAAATTCCGGCCGGAATACGCGGCGCACCTCTTCGAGGACCGCGCGGCGCGTGAGCTCGGTGCGCGTTCCGGCGTCTAGACCCGCCCGCTCGTCGATGGCCTGGATCTGCAACGACCCGATGTTGCTCGTGAGGATGATCACGGTGTTCTTGAAGTCCACCGTGCGTCCTTGCCCATCGGTCAGCCGTCCGTCGTCGAGCACTTGGAGCAGAACGTTCCACACATCGGCGTGGGCTTTCTCGACTTCGTCGAAAAGGATGACCGAGTAGGGACGCCGCCGGACACGCTCGGTGAGCTGACCTCCCTCCTCGTAGCCCACGTACCCGGGCGGAGCGCCGATGAGGCGCGCAACGGCGTGCTTCTCCATGTACTCGCTCATGTCGAGGCGGAGAATGGCGCGCTCGTCGTCGAAGAGAAACTCGGCGAGGGCTCTCGCGAGCTCGGTCTTGCCGACGCCCGTCGGCCCGAGGAAAAGAAAGCTTCCGATCGGACGATTGGGATCGCCGAGGCCCGCCCGAGACCGCCGCACAGCATTCGACACAGCCTCGACAGCGGCATCCTGTCCGACGACACGATTTTTCAGCTCCTCTTCCATGTGCAGGAGCTTCTGCATCTCGCCTTGCATCATCTTGGTGACCGGAATGCCGGTCCACTTGGAGACGATTGCGGCGATGTCCTGATCCGTCACTTCCTCTCGCAGGTAGCTCGTCTTCTCTTGCACCTTCGCGAGCTTCTTTCTCAGTTCTTCGATCTTTTTTTCGAGCTCAGGGATCTTGCCGTAGCTGATTTCAGCGGCCTTTCCGAGATCGCCCCGGCGCTGCGCTTGTTCGGCCTCGAGACGAGCGCTTTCGATTTGCGGTTGGGCCGCTCGGATCTGCTCGATGATCTCCTTCTCCCGCTGCCACTGCGCCCGCATCGCGCTGGAGCTCTCCTCGAGCTCCGCAACTTGACGTTTGACGTCCTCGAGCCTGGAGCGGCTCGCAGCGTCGCGCTCCTTCTTGAGCGCCTGTTGCTCGATCTGAAGCTGCATCAGCCTTCGCTGAACGGCGTCGATCTCGGCAGGCATGCTGTCGACTTCCATTTTGATCTTCGCCGCCGCCTCATCAACGAGGTCGATGGCCTTGTCGGGCAGGAATCGGTCGGTGACGTACCGGTCGCTCAGCGTGGCGGCGGCGACCAGTGCCGCATCTTGTATGCGGATCCCGTGGTGGACCTCGTAACGCTCTTTGAGGCCGCGCAGGATCGCGATGGTGTCGGCTGCCGTCGGCTGCGAAACGAACACGGGCTGAAAGCGACGCTCGAGCGCAGCGTCTTTCTCGATACGCTTTCGATACTCATCGAGCGTCGTCGCGCCAATGCAGCGCAGCTCACCTCGCGCCAAGGCCGGTTTCAGCAAGTTGGCCGCGTCCATCGCCCCCTCGGCGGCGCCGGCACCGACGATGGTGTGCAGTTCGTCGATGAAGAGGATGATCTGGCCCTGAGCCGTTTCGATCTCTTTGAGCACGGCCTTGAGACGATCTTCGAACTCGCCGCGGTACTTCGAGCCGGCGACCAAAGCGCCCATGTCGAGCGCGCACAGACGTTTGTTTTTCAGCGACTCGGGAACGTCTCCGCGAACGATTCGCTGCGCAATCCCCTCGACGATGGCGGTCTTGCCGACGCCAGGCTCGCCGATGAGCACGGGATTATTTTTCGTCCGCCGCGACAGCACTTGCATCACGCGGCGAATTTCCTCGTCGCGCCCGACCACGGGATCCGTCTTGCCCTTGCGAGCAGCGTCCGTCAGGTCCCGGGTGTACTTCTCCAGGGCCTGGAACTTTCCTTCGGGATCCGGGTCCGTGATGCGCTGCGCGCCGCGCACACTCGCCAGCGCCGAAAGCAGCTTTTCGTGGTCGACACCGCCGTGTTGGCGCAAAAGGGCACCGATCTCGCGGTCGTGCCTCACCATGGCCAGCAAGTAATGCTCGACCGATACGTACTCGTCCTTCAGTTGCTTGGCTTCGTCATCGGCTCGGCGAATCACCTCGAGCGTACGCCGCGACAGCCCTGGCTCCGCACCTCCCGTCGCCCTAGGAAGCCCCTCCACCTTGCTGGCGGTTGCTTCCCGAAGCGCGCTGACATCGACCCCCGCCTTCTGCAGCAGGGGCGACGCCACCCCTCCCTCCTGATCGAGCATCGAGACGAGCAAGTGCTCGGGAACGAGCTCGGGATTTCCGAAGCGGGACGCGCGGTCGATCGCGTCCTGGAACGCTTCGCGGCTCTTGGTGGTCATTCGATCGGGACGCATGCCTCTCCTTATGGCGGCGCCGGCAGCGCGGCGCAAACCTATCGCTCGAGCGCATCCACAGCCCAGCTCGCGCTCTTGCTACCCATGGAAACTAAATCGCGATCGGCGCGGCGCAAGAGCCATGCCCGCCTCCTTGCGCCGTCACGGGTCTGGAGGCAAAGTGAGCTCCATATGCGCGTAGGTGACGGCAGTCCGAGGGCGGCCCTGGCACCTCGAGTGATTACATCAACCGCGTTGGTCGCGTTCTCGCTTCTCATTCCGTCGCATGCGCTTGCGCGTGACCCCAAGTTCTCTGCCTTCGACGTGCAAACCGTCTTCTACATTTCGAAAAGCGACGATCGGAATCGCGTCGACTACGGTATTCACCTCGACGCAAACTGCGCCCCCGTGGGCGACGACGCTGTGTTTCAATACTGGCGCGAATTCGAAAATTCCCCGCCGGTGCGCGTGCACGGCTTGGGTATGTTTGAGTACATCCCGTACGGCATCTCCGAACAACGAACGATATCCAGAACGTCATCTGGCGGGAGTCATACGATCAAGCTCCGCCAGCTCGACAAGATGCTGATCCGCATCGTAAGTCAAAGGGGAGCCGACGGTCGTTGCAGCGCAGAAGCGCGCACAGTGATCAGCAGGAAGGAATGCGTGCTGATCTTCGCTTACGTGAAGCTCCGAAAGGGCGGGCTTGCGCCCTCGGTCGATTATATTGACCTGCACGGCAGAGATGTCAGCACCGGCCAGGAGGTCCTGGATCGATTGCAGAAGTAGGCAGTCACGTGGCGGTGCACGGGCTCGGCGCCATCGGCGGTGATCGCATGCGTCTTCTGGCGATCGCCTAAATATCCAGGTTCTTCACGTTGAGGGCGTTGTCCTCGATGAACTGGCGTCGGGGCTCGACCTGGTCGCCCATCAAGATCGTGAAGATCTGATCGGTTTGCACCGCGTCATCGAGGCGCACCTGCAGCATTACGCGCGTGTTCGGGTCGAGCGTAGTCTCCCACAACTGCGCCGGGTTCATCTCGCCCAAGCCCTTGTAGCGCTGCACTTGCGTCCCTTTTCGGCCACGCGCGTCGATGTGGTCCCACAGCGCGTCCGCGTCTTGTAGCTCCGTCTCCTCGCGCGCGCGCTCGCCTCTCTCGGTGGCCTTCTCCACTTCTCGAACGAAGTAGGGGGCTGGGCCGATCGAACGAACGTCTTGCTCGATGGCGTAAAGCTCCTCGTACTCGGCCGAGTCCACCAGACTCCAGTCGATTACGACCGGCCGTGCGGCCGCGCCAGGGCGCGGCTTGATCCTGATGCGGGCGGCGCCGTGCTCTTCCTCCCAGCCAACCTCGATGTCCAGCGGAAGGATGTCCGGCTTGGTCTTCTCCAAGCGCGCGCGGATGAGGGGAACCGCCGCGTCCACCTTGGTTCGGTCTCGCAGCTCGTTCTTTCCAAGCGGCGCAGCGTGGAGCGCTTGGCCGATGATGGCCGCGTCTGCACGCCGATCGATCTTGGAGAGGGCACGGCGAAAGAGCCTCAGCCGCTCGGCAAGCCTCAACAGGGGCTCGCCCGACAAGGTCGGCCCTCTGCTTGCGCGCACCGCCAAGCCCTCTACCCCGTGTTCCAGGAAGAACCGGTCCAGACCCGCCTGATCTTTCAAGTACATGTCCTTCTTCCCACGCCTCGCGCGATAGAGCGGCGGCTGCGCGATGTACAGGTACCCTCGCTCGATCAGCTCTGGCATCTGTCGAAAGAAGAACGTGAGAAGCAGCGTTCGAATGTGACTGCCGTCGACATCCGCATCCGTCATGAGCACGATTTGGTGATAGCGAACCTTTTCGATGTCGAAGCTTCCTTCGCCAATGCCGCACCCGAGCGTGGCGATGAGCGTTCCGATCTCGGCGCTCGAAAGCATCTTGTCGAGGCGTGCGCGTTCGACATTAAGGATCTTGCCGCGTAGCGGCAGGATCGCCTGAAAGCGTCGATCGCGCCCTTGTTTGGCCGAGCCTCCGGCGCTGTCGCCCTCGACGATGTAGAGCTCCGCCTCGCCGGGGTCTCGGGTTTGGCAGTCGGCCAGCTTGCCCGACAACGTCGAGTAATCGAGCTGTCCCTTTCGGACGACTTCGCGGGCCTTGCGGGCTGCCTCGCGCGCCTTGGCCGCGAGAATCGTTTTTTCCACGATCTTGCGAGCGGTCTGCGGATTTTCCTCGAAGAAACGGCCGAGCCTCTCGTACACGGTGGTTTCGACGATGGTCTTCACCTCACTCGAAACGAGCTTGCTCTTGGTCTGCGAGTCAAAGCTCGGGTCCGGGTGTTTGATGCTGATGACCGCCGTAAGCCCCTCGCGGATGTCCTCGCCCTGCAGACCGTTCTTCACGTCCTTGAAGAGGTTCTGCGCCGTCCCGTAGCTGTTGAAGACTTTCGTGAGCGCCGCGCGCAGTCCCGTGAGATGCGTGCCGCCGTCCTTGTTGTGGACGTTATTCGTGTAGCAGAAGATCTGCTCCGAGTAGCTCGAGTTCCACTGCATCGCGAGCTCGATGCCCATGGGCGACGCACTTCCTTCGATGGCCTGCTCGGCGACGATCGAGATCACCTTGTCGTGAACGCGTTCTTTCGCCTTGTTCAGGTGCTCGACGAACTCGCGGATACCGCCGTTGTACTGAAACGTTTCCTCTCGCCCGCTCTGCTCTCGCTCGTCGGTCAGGGTGATGACGAAGCCGGCATTGAGGAAGGACAGCTCTCGCAAGCGACTCGCGAGAACGTCGTACTGAAACTCGGTCGCCGAGAAGATGGTCGGGTCGGGTTTAAAGCTGATTTTCGTCCCGGTCTTGTCGGTGTTTCCGATGACCGCGAGAGGGGCGATGGGAATTCCGCGGCGGTACTCCTGGAAGTGGACTTGCCCTTCCCGCTTGATCTCCATCTTCAGCCACTCGCTGACGGCGTTGACGGCGCTCACGCCGACCCCGTGCAATCCCGCGCTGACCTTGTAACTCGAGTGGTCGAACTTCCCGCCCGCGTGCAGCACGGTCATCACGACCTCCGCAGCGCTCACGCCGCGCTCGTGCATGCCCACCGGAATGCCGCGGCCGTTGTCCTCTACGGTGACCGATCCGTCGAAGTGAATCGTTACGTCCATCCGCGAGCAGAACCCGCCGAGGTGCTCGTCCACCGCATTATCGACGACTTCCCACACCAGATGATGGAGACCCGATCCGTCGTGAACGTCGCCGATGTACATGCCCGGACGCTTGCGAACCGCGTCGAGCCCTTCGAGCACGGTGATGCTCGTGCTGTCGTAAGTCGAGGGCGCCGGCGGAACGCTTTGGGTGGTCGTCACGTTTGACATAGGCCGATGAGTCCCCAAAAGTACGCGTAGGGAGAATCGCGTTTGATTGCGCGTGCAAGTCCAGCGATTGACTCACCCCGCAGCAGGGAGAACACCAGTATACGACCGGCGCTCTTTTGACGCAAGCAAAAGCCGCTTCACTTTCGACGTCATTTCAGCAACTTACGTGCATAAAGCTCTACCGTCGAAAGGGGGGTCGAACACAGCCACCCCAGGCCATTCGTAGCGGGCATTCTTGCCTAGGTCGGTGTTCTCAGGAGTGCCCGTCACCGGGCCATTACCTGGCCCTCAACAACCGCGAAATCACAACGATCTTCACCGGCAGAGCTCTTTGTGTCCACAAGCTCCGGCCGCGTCGTGGTGACGATGACCTGACCCTCACCTTCCTCATCGAGCGCCCTGAACAGCGCCGCTGTACGTGCTCTATCGAGCTCGCTGGACACATCGTCAAGAAGCAAAATTGGCCGCACTCCGCGTGCCTCGGCAATGACCTGCATCTCGCCGAGCTCGAGAGCCAGCACCACCGCGCGATGCTGGCCCTGCGAGGCGGTGCTCCGGACGGGTCTGTCGCCCAGTACCAGCGCGAGATCATCCCGATGCGGTCCGACCCGCGCCGACCCGCGCACGCGATCGACGCGACGCGACTGCGCCAGCATCGTGCGAAACGCTTCGGCGTCGTCGGGCGCGCTCCGCTCGTACCGCACGCTCAGCTCGAGGCCAGCTGGCCCAATCCGCCCAAAGGCGCGCACCGCGAGAGGACCCAAGCGCTCGGCCGCACTTTCGCGAGCGCGGCTCAAAGCCAGCCCGTGGCGTGTCAGCAGCGCTTCCCACTCGACCAGGTCTGCTGCGCTCTCACCCCGCAGCTCGAGCACCCGCTGACGCGCGCGCATTGCTTTTGCATAGGCTTCTCCCTCAGCGAACGACGATGGTGACAGGTAAAGCGAAATCCGATCCAGCAGTTTCCGCCTTTCCGAGCCCGAGCCGAGCGTTAGCGAGAGCACAGCCGGGTGAAAGACGACGATAGGCGTTCGTACCGCATACTCGGCGAGCGAGACGGGTCTCTTCCCGTCCAGGCGTACCAATCGGAATCCCGAACGCAGTCCTACGCTTTGAACCCTCACCTCGTCGCCTTCGCGCACCTGCGCCCGGATGCTAGCGACCTGGTCGGAAGACCCGAGAAGATCGGAAAGCTTCGAGGTTCGAAAGCTACGCGACGTCGCCAGCAAATAGAGTGCCTCGAGCAAGTTCGTCTTGCCTTGCCCGTTGTCTCCGGCGAGGACGTTGAAACGAGGGCCCAGCGTGAGGTCGACACTGCTCAGATTTCGGAGATCGCGTACGCTCAGCGTTTCTATGGCGAGCGAGCGCATCACCACCTCGGCCGGCCGACATCTCAAATGCGCATAGGCATGACGACCGCAAGAAACTGACGTGGTCCGACCGGCTTGACCACGGCGGGGTCCAGCTCACCGCCCAGCCCAAGCTCCACCTCGTCTTCGTCCAGCGCTCCGAGAATATCCACGAAATACCTTGCATTGAAACCGATCGTCATGGATTGCCCGCTGTACTCGATCGGAAGCTCGTCGAAACCTTCTCCGCTTTCGGGAGACTCCGTCGTGATCCGCAAGGTCGCCTTGCCGAGTCCGAGCTTGATTCCCCCCGTCCGTTCACTCGCTGCGACGGAAACGGCGCGCAGCGCCTCGGCAAAGGCCCCGCGCGCGATTCGCACCAACTTGTCGCTGTGTTGAGGGATGACCTGCGAGTACGGAGGAAACTGCGCATCCACGAGACGCACAGCGAACGACACGCCCCCGCCCTGAAAAAACGCATTCGATCCGCTCTGCGTAATCTGCAGCTGCAGGCCTGTCGCCGCGGCTGCTTCCTTCGTCGTCTCCTTCGCCTCGGTCATCATGTCCTCGCAAAGCCTGCGAAGCTCTTGAACAGCCTTCAAGGGGATGAGCATCGTCGCCGAAGCCTGACGGCCCGTCACACGCACTTCCATCTTCGACAGACGATGACCATCGGTCGTCACCATGCGAACCATGTCACCGTCCCACTCAAACAGCGCAGAATTGAGATGGGCTCTCGTCTCGTCGGTGGAAATGGAGAAGTGCGTTTTCGCGATCAGCTCCCGCAGCACCTCGACCGACAGAGCGAGCGAAGGCGCACCCTCTGCGGGAACAGGTAGCGGCGGAAAGTCGTCCCCGGGCATACCGCGAAGCGTGTAACGCCGAGCGCTCCCCGTAGCTCGAATCGTCGTCGTCCCGTCCTGAGACGCCAGATGAATCGGTCCCTCCGGCATCATGCGGATACGCTCCAGAAGGTCCTTGGCGGAAACGGCGACACTCCCCCCTTTGCTTACATCCACCGTGACACGGCCAACGAGGGCCAAATACATGTCGGTGGCGGCGACGCGCAGTGTGCTCGGCCCATCGACTGCCAGCAAAACGTTCGACAGGACCGGCATCGTGCTCTTGCGCTCTGCGACGCCTTGCATCCGTGCGACGAGCTTTACGAGATCTTTCTTCGGTACTGTCAGTTCCATCGGTTCCGGTCTCGACAGCATCCTTAGTATGAGATCTGTAGTAGTGTCGATAGAGCCTGTGGATGCGGTGGGAAACCTCAAAAGCTGAGCCGAGACGTGCTCCTAAGGCATCAAGCGGGTGTGGAAAGTGATGGGGTTCGACTGAGAACGACGCTTGACAAATGCGAGGGAGCGAGGGTTCTCTCGCAAGCTTTCACGAGGGCGTTCCCAACATTCACGTCAGGTTCCCAACAGGTGCCTGTCTCGAGCTCGTCATCCAGTATGGGTTGTAAGTGTATGGGCGAGCGCGTCGACGATCGCGCCACGCGCACGCGCATAGGTCTTCGGCCCGACGTCTCCTGCTCTGTGAGCGCGTTCAAGCTCCACTAGCTCGTCCAGCAGGGCGGAACGCGCGAGCGTAGCGTCGGCCGGAGTTTTTGATTCTCGAGAGGAGCTAGATGTTTGCCGCGCAAAAGCCATACGCATGCCGAAGACGACCGCAGTTGCTGCAAGCAGCGTTGCGACCAGGCGCGCCGGACCTGGGGTCGGTAAGCCGTGGATACCGACGGAGAGACTCGTGAGCTTGGGATCACTAGGACCGAGCTGGCGCTCCGTAACGAGAAACTTCGATCCTTGGCCGTCTCGTCGGATGGTGGCCACCGGAAAGCCGTCGGCGACCAGCGAGATGTTGGCGGCCGCGGGCATCATGAGGCGCGCCGCGACCACATGCGGCGGCAGCCCCACCGTGAAGTCGACGTCGCGTTCGCTGGCCCAAGGGATTTGCCATCGAAAGTCGACCGTGTGTTGTCCAGGCGGGAAGGTCCCCTTGAGCAGGGCACCGCCGCCCGCCTCCTCGACCCGCTGGTCGCTCATTGAGGCTTGGGTGTTGAATGCGGTAAAGCCCTCGGGAAGATGTAGCTGCACGTTGTCCGGCTGCCAGGCACTGCGACCCAGGTTGTAGAACTTCAGGACCTCCTCGAGCTGGATCCGGTCATCTCGGATCTCGGCAGCCAGCGTCGCCTCCGCGACAATCATGGCCTGCTGCAAACTGTGCGTCACGGGATACACATGAAGCACAACGTGCATCGCTTTCGCCTGTTCGAGCTGAAACGGTAAGGCCGCAAACGAGCCTCCCTGAAAGCCCGAACTCACGCGATAAGCGATGTTGCTCAAGGTCTCTAGTCCGGCGAAGACAACCCGGCCTTGATTGTTGGTGGTCGCTTGAAAATGTTTGCGGCTGTCACCCTTTGCGATTGAGCTGATGAGCGCGCCTAGCGTG